>JGI24159J19872_10008323_pt1 | contig 13577 bp, 11 predicted proteins | sample Ectturendosymbi4_FD_19872 | JGI IMG/M metagenome (IMG submission 19872) | reverse complement strand
TTTATTGTGTGACAAATTTTGAGCTTGTTTGGACTTGAAATAAAGTAGCAGTGGTTAAAAATGCAAAAAAGTGTCGACTGTACCCCACCTTCCCCTAAATCATTTTGTGAAGTGGGCTACGCTAATTTTAGCCAAATATTTTTTGCTACTGTAAGATGATATCAATGGAGATTTGACCTGGGTTGGGGCTGAATGCATGATGCCCAGTAGCTAAAGATTTGTAACATTTTTAAAGAGCAGGAATGTGCAAGAAAAATATTTAGCTACCATAGCTATATATATAGTACCTTGCAATTAATCGTCTTTTTAACGTTAAGCAACTTAAGCAAGACATCAAATCGCGCTGTAACCCATACTTCTTATAAAATGCATGTAAATCGATGTGTTCTACTTAAGAGTGATATGCACGTGCGACCAAGGGGATTCACCGTTTTGCGCACTCCAAGTGACAGCTCTGATAAAACTCAATTGATGTGTTCTACTATATTACTGTGCCTGTTTGTATCATAGTCTGATAGTAGTGCAACCAAGCTGAACTACAGTACCATGTTCAACAACAAAATTAAGTTTATTAATTTCTAAATCATTTGTAGGTATGAAGCAAAGCGTGATTAGTGTTGCTTTGAAAACACCTCTAAAACAAGATTGGGAATGTGTATTTACAAAACTTCACTTCCGCATCAGCCCGATGACTTTATTGGTTTTACATCACGCTACTGCATGTGCACACAAAATGTTAAATTCGTCAGTTTCAATACTGCACGCACAGCGTATACTATATTAGTTGTTTTTACAAAAATACCGGTTTTGAATGTACGTTTTTTGTATTTCCAAATAAAAAAGTAGAAGCCAGCAGAAAGTAATTTAGGGACGGCAATAGCTTAGTGGTCTCAACTGGAAGGTTGGGTGTTCGATCCACAGCCACTGAGTCAAATGCCGTAGCGCTCCTTGGGCAACAGCATTCACTTCAACCGCCCCGGCAAGAAGCACAATTCAGGCTTCGGCCTGCCGCCAATTGCCGTCACCAAAATTAACATAGCAAAAGTAGTTTGCAAAAGAAAAATAACAATTTTTTGAATAAAATGTTTCATATTTCTGCAATTTAACAAGCATTTCATCAATTGACGCATTTCGCCCTTCTAGGTATGTATAAACAGTCGTTCTTCTCGTCCTTTAAAACGTGTAGGAGCTTTACTGCCCAAATTTTTGACAAATTGAAACTTTTGAATATGCGCTTGCATCCCCAGCTCCTACACCACTGATGCCAAACAAAAATTCAAGAGCTTCTATTTCTTCATGAATTCTTAAAAAACCTGAAAATGCCTTAGCCTTCACATTTTGTTGACTTTCAAGAAAATCCAATACATCTTTTCCAATAGACCAAAATCTTTCCAAATCGTTTTTCTTAATCAACCATCTTACAATGTTGTGTACAAGTAAATGTGTATAATTGCCATTTTTTTTCGGCACGAAAAGGTTTTGCTGCCATTCCTAGCCTGCATTCTACTGTTTTTACCAAGATAGACGTTTTAATGGCAAGCCGTTGCTGAACAACAATGACGGAATAATTCTTTTGAAGCAAAAACTAACACAGACAGCTCAAGTGTGCGGTGCAATATAGCTAAACAATAGCTTGATCGACAGTTGTACAGATGGTTAAGAAGAACGTTTAAAAGCGCTAGATTCTGAGATAAAAACCTCTGTTCATAAAATACTCTTTTGAGAGGTTGATGAGATCCGGCGTTCGCCGTCCAAAGGTCCGGATTTGGACCGCGGTTCGCCACTTGAGTAGCCCTGATCTGGATGGTTCGCAAGTAACCCAGTTAGGCCATACTTCTAAATGGTGTATGGGTTACTAGTGGCCCAGTTTGGTAATAACGATTGGCGATCGCTTGGGCGTTCAAAAGTTGAGGAAGTGTCAAATTTAATCTTTATTATAACCCCAGAATTCGAGATCACAGTACAATTCACTGCTTTGCTATTTCAAGTTATACATCACTCTGTCGCACATGATGATTACGAAATCAGGTAACGATTCGTTTAACAATGACTTGCAAAATTGCGGTTGGATTTGAAAAACTTTTTTGAAGTTAGTTTGGCAAAAACAGTTTAAACTTTAACCAACTGGACTGCATCAATCTCTTATTGTTTCGTCTCTCTTTTCGCAAGCTGGCCTTTGGAACAACACATTAAACAATCTGCAAACGACGTTTTATGACCGTTCGTGCAGTTTACGATGTAAGCTTCAAACGATCAAAGAGTTTGAAGCAAGAAGTCCGTGTTGCCTGAAGAAGTTTAAATTTGTGAAACTGATAAGACAGTTCTTACCTAGAAATCTTCGGTAAGTCATATTTTCTATTCAATGCTCAGCTCGAAATTCATAGATATTACAAAGTGTTTACCTGCAAATCCTGAGCAAAGTTCTTTTAATTTTCAACAAATGTGGCAGCATATCTTGTATAGAACAAGTTTACGTGCAAACATAGCAAAACCTATTAAAGAAATTTTATGCAACTTTAATTTGAAAATAATCGATATCTTTTCACCTTTTTTCAGCTTGCTAGTTTTCTTCAGTAAAATGCTACAGAACATGAAAATTTGGATAGCAGTCGCTACTGTAGCTATGTTAGGAATGTGTCAGGCCCAGCTGCAGCCTTCTGAAGCCTATCTTCATTTTACGGAATTAGATGATGACAGCAAAGTGCGTTTGTATTGGAAATTCGATGATGGCAACATAACGTTTGAAGTAAGTTCCCTACCTCTATAACAATATCCGTTGGGTGAAATAAAAACTACAAAAATCGACGGTTTAGATCAGGTGCCTAAACTTTTTTTCAAATAGCCCTAAATTTGATCGTGTGAAGGTTCCCGCAGGTCAGCAGTTTTTTTTGGCATATTTTGTTCTAAAGTGCAGTTTAGCATAGCCTAGGCATTTCGTGAAGGGTTTGAATCACAANCACCCTTGCGCAACGGCTTTCGTGCTCATANTTGCTCTCAGCACAANAAACCATAACGGTAAACGTCTTAAGGTATCGCGAAACGGCATCACTCCGACACAGAAGCGNAATCCCGGCTTTGGCTGGCCATGTACAACACAACCTGAAACCAAATGGGTGGGCTCTGTCTGTGAAATGTACCCGGGGTTCACATATGGTCCGCTGGCCGCACTTTGGTCAATCCCAAATTAGATTTATCTTTTTCCATACAAATTATTTTTTTCATTTGAATATGAAACCATTGTGTTGAAAAACATTATTCCAGTGAAATGTCAAGTACTTCTTTCGTTGACAAAAACTAGTAGTAATAAATCTTGCAATTGCTATTCGACAACGCAAAAGATTTAATTTATTACAAACAGATATTAGTTAAGGTTTTATTTTTCAATTTCAAAGCACAGCATTTTGGGAGGGTCAAAACTGACATTTTGTCCTTACCGTAGGGCGTAGATATTCGTCAGTTTGCTTTGTGTAATCGGTGGCCGCTGCCACATGCCCAGTTTTAATTTGTGGTTCCATACGCAGTACTCACGGGGTAATTCCAGACAGTTTAGTAACACTGACAGAAAATTTGATGTTCCAAACACTTGTAAAGCAAGAAAAAAGAAAAGAAATTGAAAAACCTATGTAAAGCTTCAGCATGTGATGATGAGCCAATGAAGTGGTTGTTGGTGTGTTGTTTCAGTATTTGTTCATTGTTACAACTTCCTACGCGTACCATCAATAAATCTATGTTGCTTGGACCAGGGTTGCGGAGTCGGAGCCGGAGTCGGAGTCGGAATCGTAAAGAGTCGGAGGTTTTCGGGTGGAGTCGGAGTCGGATTCCTGACAAAACTGGGAGTCGGAGTCGAATATTTTTTGTCCAACTCCGACTCCGGGTGTTCAGTTGGATCATTTTTACATCACACTCACTCCTAAATTGGAAATTCCTCTTGAAATGGTACAACTTCTTTTGAAACTTTTGTTGAAACAGAGATTTCTTGCTGTGTACCACGATTTCCATTGATTTTAACAACCAAATTTCACTCCCTTTTTGTTAAGGAGTCGGAGTCGGAAATTTTGGAAAGTCGGAGTCGGGAGTCGGAGTCTTGGTTTGGACCACGAGTATGAGACAAACAAGTAAACAAATAGTATAAACAAACGAAGTCCAAAGACTTTCATTATGTTTGATAAATACAAATGATGTAGTCGAGACCTGGTTCGTTGAGACCGAGACGGGCAGCTTGAAAAACATTTGTTTCAAACCGGTTTCGTTTTGAACCCATCAGAAAAAATTTGATTTCTGTTTTTCGGGTTTTCGCTGGAGAAGAATTCACTGCGAAGAACTTGGATTTGGGGTTTTCGCTGGAAAAGAATTCACTGCGAAGAACTTCGTTTTTTATTTTTCTATAACTACTGATCGACACGAGTGATTGCCTCAGTGGCGTACGCAGAAAATTTTCATGGGGGGTGGTTTCATTCAGTGGCATATGGTGGTCAGTCATTTGTATTTGGTGTGGCTGTTTTTGACGTCACAATTTGACGTCATATTCATGTTTTCAAACGAATGATTTGGCGAAGTTCCTTGACATAATATGCATGTTCTTCTACACTCGCTGCCCTTATTTTATGTGCCATTGCACCGGATATAAACTATCAGCGCTCTCAGTTAGGATGTTGGTGGAAAATAAACTTAACGCTACGACACAGCAGTTCATAACTGCAAAAATATCAATCTGCGCATTGAAGCAGGGGAGTAAATCACACTCATCATTGCGTCACACCAATTCACAACTGCAAAATGAGACTGCGCTAATGTCTTGTCGAATACGAGCAGTCGAGCATAGAAAGTGTGCGGCTGGACTGGCTGGAGCACACCCCCGACTTGAAAGATCGAATCTTGCTAAACTACACAAGAATTGAGAATGCGCATAAAGTACGCAAGAAAACTTTCGATTTTTGGTTATGCATAGAAGTCCAGTGAAGCAAACTTTTAGTTTTCCTTTTTCCCTGCTGAGACATTATGAAATGCCTGAATGGTTCTGTGTTAACAACTGCTGCTTTTGAGCTTGTGGAACAGTTCTATCATGCTACAGAATTTGGTAATGTAGCCCAGGGGTCGGGAAACGTTTTCGCACTGCGGATCGGTTTCAGCCTGGCATTATTTTTCGTTCCGGTCCTCATTAAAAAATGAATGTTTGGCACATGCAAATTTATTACAACTCGTAACTCATCATGGTACTGATTCGGTGAGAGACCTGGGCTTGTTTTACCGCAATAAGATGCCGCAGGAATTACGGTAGTCAATGGCATTCTTAGTGTGTTCGTTATGTCAGTCGTTCCAGGCACGTTTGGATCAATTTAGCCTTGGTCTCGCACGGCCCGGCAACATTTGTTTCACGGACCGGCACCAGGCCGCGGGTCGGTGTTTGCCTACCCCTTTAGCCAATGCGGTCAGCGCTTGCGCTCATCAGCCATAGCAGACAAAATAAAGACAATTGTTTTGGATAAAGTGAACAATCGCGGAACACAATCTTAAACATGCTTGCGTAGTGGGCAAAAGGTCTGCAAAAAGTGGCGAGATGCTTTCTGGATTCAACCGATAACGCAGATCCCACCAAAAGCTAATTATTAGTTTTTGGCCCAGTTGCAATGTTCCTTGAGATTTGCGTGCAAATTCATTCCGTGGTATTTGACTAAGGCAACAAATTAACAAGCAAAAAGTACTTGAAAACAATTAAACTTCTTTGCGCAGGCAATAAAGTTTTTGTAAAATGACAAGCTCAAGGGGGGTTTTTAACCCCCAATACCCCCTGCCCTTGCGTACGCCCTTGGATTGCCTTATAATTTAAAGGCTTTAAGTTGTTTTTCCACAGCTTTTTTCAAAGGGGCATTGTGTCGAAAATGTTGCATAACAAATGCAACGATTGCAAGTTAAAAAACAAATAACTTAACCCAAACGTGCTTCCATCGAGATAGAAATCAAGTCCGAATCGAGATTCATGTTCTTTGAATGCAACAGTCACTGAAATAGTTCTTGAGGCAAGTGCTGAAGCTGGCACTCCACATTCATAAATGTAGTTTTAAAGGCAGAGATGTAGCGGACAGAAAGTTTTGTTCCTGCCAACAACTCCCAGCATTCCGCTATTGGAAACGCAACCGCATTTTCTGTGCTTGGCAAAGAAATAAGTGTTGAGAGGCACTGTGCAGCTAGTTGCAATAGAAATATTATTATTTCTATACTGTATGGCAAATGTATGAGAGCCTTTTGCCAGTGCTTAAATGACGTTGGTGCTACGTAATGCATTTAGTGGAAGGAGTTGGTTTATGTAGGAATTCAACAGGCCTANGTATTCATATTCTGGTGTCAACTATTACTTTCCAGATGACTGACTTCAGTATTACCAAAATTGTACGTAATGTTCCACTCCTAATTGTTAATGAGCTCACCACACAGTGCCACGGGCCAACGAAGTCACGCCACCAGGGAAAAGCACACCAAGAAATCCTACTTGCGTATATGCGGCAGCGAACAAAGCTGCGACGCGTAAATTAATAAAGCAGTAAAAGTATTCCTTAAGACCCGAAAATTCATCATAAGTTACTATATTTCCACGCGGCAATTGCGTTGCGAAAAATTTTGAAAACACGTGCGGCGCAGTGCGCACGCGGCGCCTTTGTTTTTTTTGTTACGTCCGGGAGCTGCCGTGCCAAGCGTGCACGGCGCAGAATTGCCCGACCCGATAAAACAAACAAAAGATTGCGCCTGCCAACTGCTGGCTCGTCCTAAGCGTAGACGGGCCTTAACGCAAACGCGTTCGTAAGCCGTTTGCATCGCGCGGCTGGCACCTGCAATAGAAAGGAAGTGACTTGGCAGCCTGAGACTGGAAACGTGGATTCGATCNACAAATTGACTGAATTATTCGCACTCTCCTGCTTTGCCAGAAGGCGGAACCANAAAGANGTCTTACAGTTAAAATGATTGTCTCATGAGGTATTTTAAAAATAGTGAAACGATAGCAACAGCGATACTGCGGGCTTCCTGATGTAAAAATGATTGAAGTCTGCGTAATAAACAAATTAAAGGCTGAATTGACAAGGAATATGCCCGATTCTTTGCAAAATTCNTACAACTCAGCNCAAATCTTGCTCAAGTACAATGTATCCNCGAACTGTCTGAATCCAAGTTGCCTACATCGCATAAAATCATATTTACCTACATCGCATAAAATCTAAGTTACGTTCGGTCGCCTGATAAATTAAAGCAGGCCGATTACAGGCTGATTGTTGCCTCGAGTTTCGAAATAGATCAGACTATATTATTCGCGGTGTTAAAAAACTTGTGCAAATGTATTTAAAGAAGTCAGTAGCAATTTTTAAAATATGCCATCAACTCAGTTAAAAAGCTTTCCTACAGATAGTGGGATCAATTCTACTTTTTCGAAAAAGGAATGTGACTTGATTCAAATCAAGGGGTTGTTTCAAAGCGAAATCTTTAAATTGTAGGGTGTCATTAAAAATGAACACTCATATTAGTTTGAGTCGAGTCAACAAATTCAGACGAGACCTTTTTCTTCTAACTGTAAAGTATTTTGCTTATAGCTGCACGTTGATACAACTGGATGGATTGGATTAGGAGTTTCACCGAGCGGCTCTATGCGGGATGCTGATATTCATGTTGGTTGGGTCAAAAACGGTCAAGCGAAAATTACGGTAAGATGAAAGTAAAAAACTGAAGAAGATTATATCATTTAGTATCATTTAGTTGAAAACATTAGTTATGGTTATCATAGTTAGGGCAACCAAACGTCTTTAAAGTCAAAAATTTCTTGCCGTTTTTGAAGGTTATGAAACGTCCACAAACCAAGCTTCACGCTGATACCACGAGTGACTCGAAAGTTATCAGGTCAAAATAATGTCAAAGTTTATCATTAGGTCAAAATTTATCGGTTGGTCAAAGTTTTGTTGCAGCACAGTTTTTTCTCTTTGTCACTATTTTATTGAAGCTACAACAACTGATATTGATATGCTTTTGCCAGTTTAGTTGCAATTCTGAAATAATAATGGGTTTGTTGCGACGTCTGACGTAGTAATATTGTTTTGCCCACAACTAGATGATTGCAACTGCATAGTAGGCTAGGTGTGGTAAGGCAAGAAACGTGGTCTTACAGTAGCCTGTTGCAAGCGCAGAAAATTGGTAGGTCACAATGAAGTCGAAATGCGCAAATTATAAAGTCAAACTTTCAAGTATATAGGTAAAAAATTGGTTGCCCTAGATATAGTGAAGGTTGATGAACATTTTGTTGGTTGAAAGGATGCTGCCAGAATTAACAAATAACGGCGCTTAGAAACTTTTTCACAACTTGGTACTAATAACAACAGTAAAAATGAGCAATATTAGCCTAAAGCTTACAGCGGTTGTGGATTTTTAGCTTAGGGTTTTGCTTAGCTTTCAGTGCCTCACGATTACAAAATTCGCACCAGGACCGTCATGGACCTTTAGATGGTAATGGTTTCCCAAATTTGGATTTGAAACAAAACCTCGAGCTGATATCTGGGAAAGAGTGTAACGGATGGACAGTGCTTAAGTTTAGAAGACAGCTGGCAGGTTGTGAGAATGTGCACGACGTGGAGATTACGGTGAGTTCACGTTTTTGAAGTTCGGCAATCTTTTTTCTCTGCACAAGAAGGCGAAATATTCAAGTTGGATTGCGCTTACCACACCCCTACAGTTCGGTAAGCTATGAAGGATCAATTCATTTTTTCTATTTTCAATCACTATGTTGTAGACCGAGAAATCAGCGACAAAATCTTTCTTTTAAATTAACCTCAACGAGCAATGTTTACAAAACGTTGAAACTGCGCTAATGTTTCATTACACATCATATCGGCAGGCCTCCGTCAAGGAAATGGACAAAAGAGAGAAAACTGTTCTGCAGCGATTGCCCATGTTGATTTGAAGTTGCTTTGTATGTCCATTGCGATGACGAAGCTCTGCTGCAAATTTTATCACATTGTTAAACACACAATGTTCGTGTTTTATCAGGCCGACACTGTAAAGCTTATTTACGCTTACGGGGAAGATGACCCTTCCGGTGATGACCTTTCGCAGGAAGATTACCACAACCAGGCCAGAGGTAAGAGCTCCCCTACCCAGGATCATGGACGACGGAAGGCGGGCAAGGGGGGACTTGGCCCTCCACTTGCTTTTCAACATGCAACATTTTTCTATTACATTTTTAACAATGAGAAGGTTGTTTCCTTGGTTTCGAGTGGATAAAATGAAATTTAACTGCTTTCGACTCGACCCTGGAAAAATCTTTTTGGCTACCCTGGAAAAATCCACTATTCCTGCCCTTGGAAAAAATCCTTCCGACGCCCAAGCCCAGGATGACTCAGTAATTTTATGCATTTACATGGGTTGAACATAGATTCCGTAACCTAAATTCTGTAGAACATAAAGATCCGGATGACACACTTAAACCATCAAGAAACCAGATGAAGATCAGTGTGGAAGATTTAGCAAAGTTTAATAAGCTTATGAAAACGGTGCATTTTTGGTTGGGACGCTGCTTTCAGTAGGCATGCTGTGAAATGTGACATGTTGCAAAGCATTGATAGTCACGCATCAATATCAAATGTCGACTTTTCTAAAATTTTTAAATACTTTTGACCTTCTCAAAAAGTTTTAAAACTGAAAGCACATGATTAAATTCAAAAACACTTTTGTGAAATTCCTGCAAAATTTACATCAACCAAATTTGTTGTTAAACGTATATTTTTAGCTATGCCGGTGCGGTGCTCAAGCGCAACGGTCACAATATCGTGTTGGAAAAGCGGTGTTATCAAGTTCAAGTTTCACAATTTCTTTTTTATTTTGTAATTCATGTGTAGCATTCCCAAGTATCTATCAAGAGAAGGCCTTTTAAGAAAGATCTTTTAAGCCAAGAACCAGTTATCGCGATGTTAAATATTGTATTTATTTCTAAAGCGTCCTCAGTTTTTTTGTTATAGAGTAGTTACTGCTCTTGGCTTAACTAGAAGCAAGCAACATGCCAATAAACCTGGAAACGGCTCGCAAACATTCAAAACACTTGGGCATATTAAGTATAATCTTAAAACACTTGTAGAAAAGTGCAAGTCAAATTTTGTGGCAAGCTGTTTAATCCTCGCACACCAACCAGTGTTTGAATTCACCCTTGTTTAACATTTGTCATAAAAAAGGTTTTTCAAATGTTGCTGTACAACTTTTTATGATATGGTTGAAAGAAAAGCGTGCACTTTTTTAACGAAAAAACGACAATGCATAAATAGGAATACGAGAATTGGGTATTGCCTGAAGGTCACCTAAATCTGCTTCCAATATTCCAGGTGTTTTTGCGATACCAGAACGATTACCGGTCTTTGTTTAAGTTTTGTATTTTTGCTTTCACAGGTTCAAAAAGCATGCTTTTGCTTGATCCAGCCACTACGGATGAGTCAATGTTTCCTGATGGAGAAGAGCACGAAAGCTTTGATCTGACGAACGACCGATTCGCACTCCCTGCTGTAGACACGTATTACAATTGCAGATTGCACAAACTTCCAGAGATCAAAGGAAAGCATCATTTAGTGAAAGTAAGCCTTTTGTACATACGATTGTATTATTGAAAACCTGTTCTTCTTAAGTTTATACAAACCATTACGTCCCTTTAATGCAGACAACGTTTGCAAAGGCGAGCTTTAACGGAAGTATAGGTAAATGATTCAAAAAGAAAGTATGAAACTAAATTTAAAATAGAAATGCAGTCAATTTCTAACAACATTAGCGAAAGCAAAAAATCGTCGAGTTTATGTCTGGTTAGCTATTGAATTAAATGAAGCAAGCTGAGTTGTGTATATCTCATGGTAAGTTCAAAAATAAGTTTTGCTCACAGGAACGAAACACATAAAATTTTGGAGAATCTCAAAATGAAAGCTTGGTATGAGGTTTATGAGGTGTATGAAAAGCCTAAAGTGAGTTGCCAAGATCAGCGGCGTTAGTTTCGCAGCAATCTGTAGGCCTGTCAGGGTCGCGGAAAGAAGTTCATAGGATAGTGGTATTTCGCTTCCAGAAAAACTGTGTATCTTTCAGCTATTTTCAACTCTGTCAAAAGAGCATGACACGCCTTTACAACAAGTTTGAAAGCGACAGCAAGAGATTTTTGTACTTATCGGTTTCTATCGATACTTCCCTGGGGTGAAAAAAAAGTTATTAGCCTGAAGCGCTTCGCATATTTTCATTAAAAGTAGTAGATGGCCAAACAAATCCGATTTAGTTTTTTTTTTATGTTGCAACGATGGCAGTGTACTTGTGGTCAGTGAATTAGGACGTAGGTTGTCCTGCTATGATACGGCAATGGTTTCGACTTCAAAAGAAACGACTAAGCAATCTGTTTATTTAATATTTCCTTTATATTTCCTTGAACTTGAAACGAATTCGTCTTTCAAAAGATCCCTGTATCGAATTCATCAGGTTTATAAAGAATGCATAGCGTTAACAGAAGCTTTCTTTTCAGATTGAACCAATCATACAACCAGGCAATGAGGCTTACCTTCATCACATGCTTGTGTTCAGCTGCAAAGACGACGTGACGGTAACCATATGCATATTTTTGAATTTTGCTCATAACTGTCTAACTAACTTCCATAAAATTCTCCTTGTACCTTGAAGATCTGCAACTCAGTGTAATTCAATCTGTAGGCTATAGTCCACGAAAATAGCTGATTAATCGTAAGAACAAAGCATCAGGTTTCCGCATTTTTCGCAGAGCTCTGAATCCGTGGGACAGAATGCGGAATGTTATACCAACAACATGCCTCAAGATTTCAATAGCTGTCAGTTCGTAATGCATGCATGGGCTACTGGAGCAGGAGTGAGTGCCTTTGACAATTCGTTGCAAAATTTTTCTTTCGCATCATGCCTGCTGTGAGTAAGGTTTTAATGTAGCAATCAGCAGCCACTTATGGCTTGGAGAAGTGTGTAAAATCCACGGATATGCACCAAAAGGTTTCCTTGACCGTACGACCAAGAACGTAAACGATCGATTTTCTCTTAGGATTTCCATTATCCTAAAAATGTTGGTTTGCCTCTTGGAACTGAAGACGCTCCAAGATACGTGGTAGTAGAGACTCATTACGACAATCCAACTATACAAGGCGGTACGTCACTGTCCGTGAGATTTGCCGGTAGCATATCGTAGTGGTTAACAAGTTTTCAGGGTTGATTTGTTGAGTAAATTAGATGCTGCTAATTTTTTATTTTCTCATTTTTAAAACAAGCAANGCAGACTAAATTGAATGCTTTCGGTTCCACAATTCTAATTCTAAATTACTTATACAACCTTGNATGGTTCTGTAGTACAGCAAACAGCTTTTTGTGAAAATATGTTACAAACACTAAGATACTTCTACATTCATGTGCGAATAATAAAATCCATACATGACTAAATCATCCCTTTACTTTTTACAATATAAAATATTTCTTTCTGAGTGTACTGCTACTTGAAGTGGATAATTTTTTTGTAAATTTTACTTTTTTTAATCAAGTAAACAAAAGGCTAAATCGACAATAAAACGCTTTGCGCAATAATTGTATAAAAGTAATAGTTTCTAGTTTGCAGGGGTTGTGGACTCATCTGGGTTAAGATTCGTGTACACCTCCCAGCTGAGACAGTTTGACGCTGGAGTCATGGAAATTGGGCATCAGATCACCAGCTACAACCACGTCATCCCTCCTAATACTGAATCGTTTCTAGATACAGCCATGTGTTCAGCGGAATGTCTAGGATCGGTGAGGCAATAGCTCTAGTAACCTCTATGCCAGTAAAAATGCATAGCAATTTTTTTTGATTAGCTGCTTGTTCCACTGCACGCCTGCCTAGATTGGTATTTGAACTAAAAGCAAACTAAACGTTCAAGGCACTAATGTGGTCAGAAATATTGTTTTTCTTTAACTCCAATCTTAAAATAACTAACATTTTGTATTATCGTGCGCACAGTAAATTTATTTACATACATTAGAGCAAAAATATTTCATCCATATCTCAAATGTCCTCTAAAACTTTTCTCACAACACCAATACACAGATTGCGTCTCGAAAATGATGTCATTTAAGGATACTTGAGTCTTTACGTTTACTGTACTCATGAACGTGTATGCGTGAATCTTTAAATCTAAGTCATTGATCTCTTATGCAATACGGTGTTTCGCTGTTGAGCTTAGTCAGTCAGGTGTGTTGATTGCATCGATAAAAGGTAATAGGCTACCAAGCCTCTTTACCTTTTATTCTGCTCTCGGTGTGAATGTGGTATGTGCATCCAGTGTTTTCTAATGTGGTTTGAGAGACGGAAACGGTCTCTCAAATTTTTCCAAATGCCTCTCAAAATACAGTTAGAACCTCGCTGTATCATCAACATCAAAATACACTAAAACCTCGCTTTACGAATATCTTGGTATTTAGATGAAACTGTTGCGGTCTCTTAAAATGTCTTGAAGGCCACCGAGGCCACCAAGGTTAAAGTATAAAAAACCTTTTGTGCATCTCACCTTTCAACGCAACTGTTTTCTCAACTTTTGCAACAT
>JGI24159J19872_10008320_pt1 | contig 13578 bp, 8 predicted proteins | sample Ectturendosymbi4_FD_19872 | JGI IMG/M metagenome (IMG submission 19872) | reverse complement strand
TTTTAATAGGAAATCGATTTCACGTAAAATTACGCATCCTCAGTCCTGAAAATTGCAAGCAAAGCTTACAGGTGAAAAGTTGAAAGGCTGAAGTATCAGCAGAGAAAAGTTTTGAGTTTGTTTTTTCTCTGCTGTCACTTCAGCCTTTCAACTTTTCACTTGTAAGCTTTGCTTGCAATTTTCAGGACTGAGGATGCGTAATTTTACATGAAATCGATTTCCTATTAAAAATTTACTGATCGATTCCTTGCTTACACCCATCGTGGAAAGTACATACTTGTTTCAAAATAAGTTTCCATATCCTTGGAAAGTGCAATTAGGGTTTATGAACTCATCTGAAAAGAATTATCACCATAAGTAACTAATACGCCTGAAGTTTTGAGTCAATCTGGAGTCAGAAAATTGAAAAATTGCCTAGAGTCAGATGTTAGGGCTTCCGCATCCACAGCCCAGAGACTCAATATATTAATTTACATACTTTCAAGGAAATGCCCACTTCCTGGATAACATTTTTTGAAATATGTTGATCAATATACATGTTTAACAACCAACAATTCACTAAATGCATTGATTCAGACATTAGTTTATTACATCACACAACTTCCATTTTTTCCTCTCAAAGACATTTCAGGAGGAACTTTATGAAAAAACAAAGATAACACACATTTCTACCACTATGTTATACATGCAAACAGTTAATATTGTCCAATCCAAAGCAGAATCAGAATTGATTAGTAAAATACCTTTGCAACAAATGTCGCAAGTTTTTGAATAGTAGTAGCATCTCCTTCTACTTTGTCTTTGTGTTCCATCACTAAAAACAAATATTAAAGATTGTTCCAATGACAAAAAATCAGCAATTGAGATTTGATCTGCCTCTTTCTTTGCAAGGGAAACTATCAACTATTATTAGCAGAGTTGAGTTAAATATTTTGATTTATATCAGTGATTTATATCTTGATTTAAATCAAGCAATGAAAATCAGAAATATCATATGCAGTTTTAAAGCTTTGTGCGATTTCTATGACACAGCTTCTGTGAAGTCACAGATTTTTATGTCAAATAACTGTAAAAATGACATGTGGACTGAAATCACGAACCCTTGCAGACTCAGGAAGTCAGAACTGCTAGAATGTCACAAGTTTGAAAGTGCAGACTGAGATAAAGTGAAAGTTGTATCTAAATTCCATCAAACATGTAGGTGTTTGACTGTAGATTTAGTACTTATAAAAATATTTTTGATTCAAAGTAACATATCTAAGTTTTCAGTATGTCATGCATGTAAGTTATACTTTTGTAAAAGCCAAACTAGTAAAAGCTGCATTAGCAACTTTGAAGTTGCTGCACTTGAAGTTAACTTGAAGTTTGCACAAAAAAATTATGTTGAAATCATTCTTTAAAATCGAAACTTCTAAGGATTAGGTAACTATGCCCCACACATTAAATCAAAAAATATCATAAAAATAAAAAAATATGATTTAAACAAAAAAGCAATATTTTTAAATTTTTTTTAAATCATTATTTTTATCAACCCTGATTAATAGCAAAGGTTCAGTCAGTATTTGATGAGGTCCATTAAAAAACCATGCTACATGCAGTTGCAGAAATAAAACTATCAACAGATGCACAATTAGTCAAAATGTATGAGGACTTGCATTTTCTCTAAACAGCTTTGGAGCCAGCTTGGTTTTACCTTTAACACACTGGCTTCCTGGGGGGGGAAGGCTAAGACTAAATTCCAGCAGTTTCCACATGTTTTTGCGCGGGAATATCTCCACCGACAATTGCGCCAGAAAGCTGTTCAAACCCTCAAAAGATGCGGCAAGTCTTCGCATCTGCAATGACAAAAATGTTTTTTGATTTGGGTTTCAGTTTTTTTGTGAGTGGCGTCATAAGTGGAGTTGTTTTAAGCTTTTTTGAATCACTTCATCTGGCCCTAGGCCCAAAGCGCTAGATGGTAGCATTTCTCTCAAGTTTTTGTTGGAAACTAGGCTAAATTGCGGGTCTTTTGATACTTTGATCAACTTGCTGGGTTTTCTGGTTCAAAAGTTATGATCTAAAATACACAAAATTGGGTAATTAACCCACTAATTAGATAATTAATTATTTTGTTTATTTTACGCCATAACTTTTGAGCCAGAAACGCTAGAAAGTTGATCAAGGTCTCAAAAGACACAAATTCTATCCTAGTTTCCAATTAAAACTTCAGTGAAATACTTCTGTCTAGCAGTTGGACCCAGGTCAGGTATCAGCAGCCAAAAACCTACCTTACTTGTGACATCACTAACAGAAAAACTGAAACCCAAAACCAAATATTTTTTGTCATTGCAGAGTCGAAGACTTGCCGAGTCTTTTGAGGGTTTGAACAGCTCTCTAGCACAATCCGCTGAGGAGCTATGCGGTTGGTAAGACAACCAAATATCCTTGGTTTTTCCCCAATTTCCAGGTATGATATAATTGTACACCAGCAGCCAAGGTGTTAAGACCCGCATGAGCCACTTGAGAGGCTTTCACTTTGCAACACCATAACTCCTCTACCAATTGCGTGAAAGAGCTGTTCGAACCCTCAAAAAATGTGGTAAGGCTTTGAGTCCGCAATGAAAAAAAAATTGGGGGTTTTGGGTTTTTTGTTAGTGATGTCATAAGTGGGGTATGTTTTTGGTCATTTTGGCCCATATTACCTGGCCCTCGGCCCAACCGCTAGATGTAAGTATTTAGCTCGAGTTCTTATTGGAAACTAAGCTAAAATCCGAGGCTTTTGAGCCTTTGACTAGCTTTCCAGAGTTCCTGGTTCAAAAGTTATAGCCAAAAAAACAAAATTAATAATTTTACAAAAGTTGAAAATCACCAACTCTTGAACCAGAAATGTTAGAAAGCAGATCAAAGGCTCAAATGACTCGGATTTTAGCCTAGTTTCCAATAAAAACTTGAGCAAAAAACTTCCATCTAAACTAGGCTAGGCATTTGGAGACTAGGTTAGAATCCGAGTCTTTTGAGCCTTTGACCGACTTTTAGCATTTCTGGTTCAAATGTTATGACATAAAATAAACAAGTTAATTAATTATCTAATTATGAGATTAATTGATTATTTTGTTTATTTTATATCATAACTTTTGAACTCGAAATCTCACCAGGTTATCCAAAGTATCAAAAGACTTGGAGTTTAGGCTAGTTTCCAATAAAAACTTCAGCGAAATACTACCACCTAACAGTTTGGGCCCAGGTCCAGGTAAAGTGGGCCAAGGTGGCCTAGAAGTTTTCCACTTACGATGTCACTCACAAAAAATCCGAAACCTAAAACCAAAAAATTTTTTTTCACTGCAAACTAGAAGACTTGCCGAGTCTTTTGAGGGTTTGAACAGGTCTCTAGCGCTAACGGCGCTGGAGTTATGTCTGCGCAAAACCATGTACGATGCAGCTGTTTTTGCATGAACCACTTCAATTAACCTGGCAGTGAAGGTGTTAAGACGAGGAAAATTAGGAGATCCCTTCTTTGACCAAAACTTATCTGGTGTACAATCATGGTACTTCTTTCAGTGCTACACTCTCTTGGATAACATTTAATTCCAGTATCTACACTGTGTATGTAATTTTTGCTGAGAATTCAGTTATCTTTCACTGAAGAGGGCCCACATTTTTGAAACACAAATTAAGAGCTATTGTAACAGAAAGGATTGAAGCGTATCAATGTGCAAAAAAGGAGAGTTCTTCTCTGCTGCTAAATTACAGGTCACTCCATGTCAAATGAACCAAAAAATTGGAAAAGTCAACCCACCATCTCAGATTTTCAAATTTAATAAGCAGATAGAACTTTTCATGCTGATTCCATGAAACTATTTTTTTGAATTGGTTAAGGTTTCACGAAGTTATGGACCATACAAAATCACTTTTTTGTGGTTAATGAAGTGTAATGACTAGCAAGAAAATCATCAATGAACTTAGAAAGCAAATCATTCTTTCTGTAATCATTCAATTGTTGTAAAAATTTGAAGAGGTTGTCTCAACATCTTATCTTCACTTGTGAAGAAAATTTCCAAAAATCCATGCGCTTACCCTAATTTTGCTGTAAAGAAAATTGGTAGTCATCAAATTCAATCATGTGTGACAAATTTTGAATGGAAATAACTCAACAAGCACACTTGCTATTGGCATGCGCAATACATCATGTGAAAGCTCCCACTGAGATTTTCGTCTCAAAGTATCTTCATTGCTTATTTTGTTTCTTTTGAATAAACATCCACAAAGTTTTTGCATAAGATTTCAATGCAGTTACACTTTCCTTGCTGAGTTTGCACAACCACAACTCACCAGCTGATTATGCTAAAAAGCTGTTCAAACCCTCTTAAAGATGCAGGAAGTCTTGTAGTTAATATATTTTAAAAATTGGAAAAGAATGGGATTTTTGTGGGTGACGACATAATGGGGTAGGTTTACCAATTTTGGTGGAGGTTATCTGGCCCTGGGCACCAACCCAAATTTTTGACTGAAAGTTTTATTGTAAATTAGGCTATAATTCAAGTCTTCAGAACCCTTGTTTGGCTTTAAGCATTTCTGGATCCAAAATTATGGCTCAAAAACCCAAATTTTGATAAAAAATCAATTCCCGCAAAAGGTAACCTTGGCCCATTTTGGTTGAACACCACAACTCATCAGCTGATTGAGCTAGATAGCTGTGCAAACACTCTAAAGATGCGAAGAGTCTTGTAGTTTCAATTTTTTTAAAATTAGAAAGTTTTGGATTTTTTGTTGATAACATCGAATGGGAATAAGTTTATGCACATTCAGATAATGTTATCAGCTCCTAGGTGCCAACGCCAAGAGCCAATTTTTGGGTCGAAACTTTTACTGAAACCAGGCTACAATATGAGTCTTTAGAGGGTTTGATTAACTTTCTAGCGTTTCTGGTTCGAAAGTTATGGCCAAGAAAAATAGGGAAATCCCCAGAAATTCCTTTAAGCAATGAGGATATTTTGAGACTACAATCCCCTCAGTGAGATTTTTCAGATGATGTATTGCACGTGCCAATAGCAAGTGTGCTAGTCAAGTTATTTCCATTCAAAATTTATTTCACGCACAATAGCACAGGTGCTCGTTGAGTTATTTCCATTCAAAATTTATGTCATGCATGAGTGATTTTAATGACTACCATTTTCTTTACCCTACAATTGGGGTAAGCACATGAATTTGTTTAGATTTTTCTTCACAAGTGAAGATAAGATACTTGAGACAATTTCTTTTCAAGTTTTTACAACAATTAAATGATTACAGTAAGAATGATTCAGTTTTAACACTTTTGCGTCAGGGTTAATTCAAGCAGTTCACGCGAAAACAGCAGGATCGCACGTGGCTTTCCGCAGGAATATCTCCAGTCCAATAAGCACTACAGACCCAGTCAAANGCTCAAAAGACTTGGCAAGTCTTGTAGCTTGCACTCGAAAAAAGTTTTTGATTGGGATGTNTGGAATTTTAATGAGTGATGTCATAAGTGAAAGACTTTTAGGCCACCTTGGCCCACTTCACCTGACCCTNGGCACAAACTGTTAGATGATAGTATTTTGCTGAAGTTTTTATTGGAAACTATGCTACAATCCGAGTCTTTTGATACTTTGGATGGCCTGCTGGGGTTTCAGGTTCAAAAGTTATGATCTAAGGTTATAAAAATATTTGACTAATTAGTTAATTAATTTGTTTATTGTAGATTATAACTTTTGAACCAGGAATGTTAGAAAGTCAATGAAAGGCTCAAAAGACTCGGACTCGAGCCTAGTTTCCAATGATAACTTCAGTAAAATACTTTGGCCTAGTGGCTGGGCCCTAGGCCAGGTAACATGAGCCAAAATGGCCCAAAAACTACTTCACTTATGACACCACTCACAAAAAATCCACAACCACTAACCAAAAAATTTTTTTTCAAGTCCAGACTAGAAGACTATCCAATCCGTTTGAGTCCTTGAACAGCTCTCTAACGCAATCGGTGGAGGAGCTATGGCATTGGTAAGGCAACCGACATCTGCCGGTTTTAGGCCGATTTCAAAGTATGAACATATTCATACCCTGGCTCTCAGTGTTAAAGTTAGTTGATGATTTTCTTGTTAGTTTTTACGCTTCATTGACCACAAACAGTAATGATTTTGTATGGTCCATAAGTTCGCGAAACCTTAACCGATTTAAAAAAAATTAGTTTGTTGGAATCAGCATGAAAAGTTCTACTGTGTCTGCTTATTATACTTGAGGAAAATCTGAGATGGTGGGTTGACTGGCTGGGACAGTTGACATGAATGACCCTTACTGCATATACACATAAGCACTTTTCTTACTTTTCTTACTTTTAACAGCATTCATGTTGCTCTTTGATAAAACATCTACTAGTAATGATTCAGAGTTTGACGTTTCAGTATGTTCACTAGTATCCCGTTTTGCCCTTTTGTTGGGACTGCCCACAGCCTTGGTGGGAGAGCTACTGGCTTTGCTAGGAGAACCGGAGTTCCTTCGCTTTTTTTCACTGCTGTTGCTCGACTTTCGTGATCGTTTCCGAGGTGAGGCTGTTGATTTCTTCTTAGTTCTGCCAGCCATAAGCCAACAAATCGGCACAATATGGCTTATTGATTCGAATCCATGCAATGTGAGTCAATGCACGTCATAAACACAGTACAGAAACAATGTTGAAAACCTACACAAACTGCAAAAATTGAATAGACACTTAGCATAAATGCAAAGCAATAAGCTGATAAAAATTGCTTAACATATAATGAAAATTTGTCACTCCTTACACCAGGAAAAGTGACATGGACATGGGTTTAGCCAAGCAATCACTTAATGTCAAACTCTAGATGTGTTTCATGCTGTGCAATTGCACCTACAACTGACACCTAGCACAATATTATTTTCATATATCAGAAAAACTTCATAACAGAAGTAGGAGGTATTGCGCAAGTAATATGAAAAATATCTGCACACTAAATAGCAACTAGGGGCATATGTGTACTATGTGTAAGAAATCGCAAAGCGTAACGCACACAAAAAACACAAGCAACAACTGCAATCTCCCATCATCATACATAGGTTAACACTTTGAGAGACGGGGTACAATATATTTGTACTTTGAAATCGGCCTAAAACCAGCAGTTTTCGGTTGCCTTACCAACGCCATAGCTCCTTCGCTGGTGACGTAAAAGAGCTGTTCAAGGGCTCAAAAGGATCAGCCAGTCATGTAGACTACACTCGAAAAAAAATTTTTTGGTTGGGGATTCCGGATTTTTTGCGGGTGACATCATAAGTGAAGTAGTTTTTAGGCNATTTTGGCTCATGTTATTTGGCCTAGGGCCCAACCACTAGGCCAAAGTATTTCACTGAAGTTATCATTGGAAACAAGGCTCGAGTCCNAGCCTTTTGANCCTTGCATCGACTTTCTAGCATTTCTGGTTCAAAAGTTATGATCTAACATATACAAATTTATTATCTAATTAACTAATTAGTCAAATGTTTTTATTAATTTAGATCATAACTTTTGCGCCTGAAACCCCAGCAGGTCATCCAAAGTATCAAGAGACTCGGATTGTAGCCTAGTTTCCAATATAAACTTCAGAAAAAACTACCCTTTAACAGTCTGGGCCTAGGGCCAAGGTGGCCCAAAAGTCCTTCACTTATGACGTCACTCACAAAAAATCCGTACCCCCTAAGCAAAAAAAGTTTTTCAAATGCAGGCTAGGAGACTTGCCGTGTCTTTTGAGCCTTTTACCAGGTCTGTAGCGCTGACCAGACTGGAGAAATTTCCGCACAAAGTCACGTGCTTTTCAGTGTTTTTTTCTCAAAAATCCCTGAAACCGGCCAGACGCCAAAGTGTTAAAAAGGCAGTGACTAAAGCTCCGCCAGTGGGCATTCATATTTGATAACTTACTTGTCTGCCACCTGTAATGTGACAGTACTGCACAAGTGTGCAATGGAATACAGTAGGCTTGGTTGGTAGAAACGCATTAAACCTAAAAAAGCTAAACCTAAACCAACCATAATCCCTAAACCTTAAATCTAACCGCAAACCTAACCTTGAAACCAAACCTAAACCCCAAACATAAGCCCTAAACCCTAACTGTAAATCTGAACATTAAAGTTTGGAAACTTTTGAAAAAAGTAAAGAAAAGGAAGTGGCTACAGAACTGACTCAAATGCTGAGTTTTTCACCCAGGCGGCACTGTCCTGGCAGCCTAGTGGTAATGTTTATTTATGTCTGCTATGCCAATGGTTTTCGGTTGGCTGTCACCTTGGCTACTTTTTGTTTTGAAGGTAGTGCTTGCACATTTCAATTCTTGTGACCAGTTTTTCTTTACTTTTTTAGGTTTAGGGATTAGGTTTAAGGTTTAAAACTTCACATTTAAGGTTCAGGGGCTAATTTAGGGTTAAGGTTAAAACTTTAGGTTTAGGAGTTAGGTTTACGTTGAAAGTTTAGGGGTTAGGGTTTTACATTTGGTACATTTCTACCAAGCCTACTACACTCTCGTTGTGCATTACTGTCACGACATCACGCTACAGGTGGTGGTTAAAGAAGGTTTCAAATATGAAGAACTACAGGCGGTTCTGTAGTCACTACCTAAAGAAAAACTGGTCCCATGAAACATGCAACCACTACTACCAAAACGGAAGTCACCAAGGTGAGAGCCGAACTGAAAACCATTTGCACAGCAGACATAAATGCATCTGCTACACTACCACAACAATGCTGCTGAAGTGACTACTCAGAGCTTTATTTGAACTGCGTCATGGGCGGAAGGCCTATAGCAACTTCCTTTAATACTGTGCTGGGAATTTTTTTGGAAGCCCTACCTACAGTAATTTCAATGGAAAACAGTTACAAAAGCGCTATATTCACAATACGGTATCTGGAAAATCTACCATATAAGGGCATAATTTCCAGCTACCCAACGTTGAGAATGCAACTATGGTAACCGGAAAAATATCCAGAGAAAACCATGCACCACTATGAAATTTTTTTCTAATTGCCGTAGTGACATTCTCAAATTTGGGTGACCGCACAAATGATGTCAAAAAGAATAACTGGTTCACTTTCCGGCTGCCATGTAGCAAAGTATGAAAATCACTACAACTAATAGCTGCCTTAGCTGTCTCCTGCCACTAATCTGAACTGTTGAGTAGTGATTTTCACCATTTAACTTAAACTTGCACAGTAATAACAAAATTATCACTTCTTTAGTGTCATAGTGCAGTGCAGGGTTGCCAAGTCCAGATGGATAAAAAATGCCAATTGCATATCAAAACATGCCAAACAAGCTGAAACAGGCCAATGGCTGTCAGTATTGAATTACCTGGATGAGTAATGGCAGAAGTACAATGTTACTGTGGAACCAAACCTAGAGTTATTACAAATAAATACAGCAAACAAAAAATTGTTGATCTCCAAAGTACCATTTCCTCTTATGTATATTTTTATTATGCATTTATTGTGAGTGTTTGAACCAATAAAATACAGAATATGAAAAAACGAATATGCACCATACCATAGTTTTTAATTACTTTGAATCTGGCACACAAGTGTCTGGTATATGTCACAATTCCACAAACCTCTGTCACAAGATGCAGTTGCAGAGGACCCACAAAAAAAACTGTTCGATTCCCAGGTCCAGATGGACCAAATACATCATACCCCACCAGACACGGGGTATTCGTAATCGATGGAACTGACCAAAAATGAAAATAATTGTGTTCATATTCAATTACATTGCCAATTTCATCATAATCGATGATTACTTTCGTGATTAATATTGGAAATCTTCACCCTACATCACTGTGCAATGAACAGTGGTTTTGGTGGCTGGGTTTCTTACTTTATCACTGTTTGTTATTGTTATGTTTCAGGGGGGCATTTGCCTGTCTGTGTGCATTATATCCAAATAATCTAGCGGCAAGAACAGCATTTGAAGCGAATTCTCGCTTTGTTCCAGCTATACAGCCTTCCTATTGGCCGCCAGAAGTAAAGTAGCGAGTCTAGTAAGACATATCAACAAAATTAAGAGCTTTTCTTAAAAACGAGTTGAAACTTCAACAGAAGAGATAACGGTACATAACAAGGATGGGTATTGGTTTTGTTTATATATATTCAGAGTGAATCTGTGAATGTAAGTGCTGGAGCAGGCTACGTATTTAATTACTAAAGTATTTATATGAATGAAATTTTTTACAATGGAATAAGGTAATTTAACCCAAGGGGAAAGCACCTTTCCACAACATTGATAACTAGCATGTCAACGGAGATAACCCACATATACTGGTAAAAAAAGTCAATGAATCCGGTGAGCTTGGGTCAACCGTTGACTTTTTGTCCAATAGACAGATGCGCAGCTATACTGGCATCATTGTTTGTTTCATTTCGAATGAAAAGATACGAAATACTATGCTGTGCTTGTAGATGATCCAGCAGCCATCACGCAGCTGAAAACAACGTATAACCCTTAGTCTGAAGAAATAGTCAGCTATTTTCAAATTACTAACAAGTTTTGAAATTACGCCTGGTAGATGTCGTTCAAGCCTGGTAGATGTCGTTTGACTGATAAAAGATTTGAAACGTTGATGTTTATAAACTGTAACACACNTTTGCTTAANNNATATTTAAAGTGTTTGCTGTAGTGGCGTAACTAANGGGGTGTGGGGCAAATTTTCCCTCCTTGGCAAGCTAAACGTAATAACAGGCCCTCCACTTAACTTATATTTCAGTTNTAGTATTTTTATGGCTTTCAGTAAGTTATCGGTTTTTGCATTTTTTTGGCCAGTTTCAGAGATGCATCCTGGTCATTCACAACGACACTCATTCCAAACACTTCAGCAAAATTTGTAACTCTAATCCGAAGAAGTTCAAGCGTGTGGTCATGGCACGAAGATGTACAAACTCTTTCGAACTACATTAACAAGCGACCAATTTGTTTGAAGAAAGTGCATCATCCTTTGCTATGTAAAAATTAATGACATTCCAAATGCATTTGCAACAGTGTGAATCAATTCAAAATATGGTAAAGTTAGTTCAGTATCTAGTTGACCAAACTTTTTGGGAGATAATTCCGTTGGAATTAAAAAAAGAAATTTTGGGAGATAATTCCAACTTCAACACAATATTAAGCTGATTCAAAGTGAGTAATACTCCGTGGAGTAGTTATCTCTGATTTAGGATTTTAGTATAGCCATCCACATCCGGATTCGCCATCATTTCTTTTTTTTTTTGAGTGTTGGCTAGTGGGCTCCTCACAGTGGCCAGTGGGCTTCTTTCAACTAAGTCTTACACTCTGGCTCAAACTTCTACCTACGCAACTGGTTTGTTGTCTGCACAAACATCTCAGTCATCAGTGATTTATATTTTTTCCGGTGCTTAACCCTTGCAGATTGGAATTTTGTTTATTGCGTTCATTCATATCATATGTTGTCTGAAATTATACTTAAGTGAAACCACGCAAATGGGTTTCGTTTTCTTTCTGAGAATGTTTCAAGACAAATGTAATCCTGATTACCTTCAATGTAATTGTAATCAATTACATTATTATTTTGTTTGTTGATAATCGTAATCAAGCAGTTGTGAAGTAATCGTAATCTATTACATTTGTGCTGTAATCACCCCATGTCCGATCCCTACTCAAAAAATGCCAAATAAGATCAACAAATGCCAAAGAGGCTGAAAATATTCTCAAAATACACATTAACACTTTCGCACCTAGGTTAATTCAAGCAGTTTGCGCAAAAACAGCTGGATCGCATGTGGCTTAGAACGGGAATTTCTCCATTCCAGTAAGCACTACAGACCCCGTCAAAAGTTCAAAAGACTCGGCAGGTCTTGTATTTTGCACTCGAAAAAATTTTCATTGGGGGGTACGGATTTTTTGTGAGTGACGTCACAAGTGGAAGACTTTTAGGCCACCTTGGCCCACTTCACCTGGGCCTGGGCCCAAACCGCTAGATGGTAGAATTTCGCTAGAGTTTTTATTGGAAACTATGCTACAATCCAAGTCTTTTGATACTTTGGATGACCTGTTGGGGTTTCGGGTGCAAAAGTTATGATCTAAAGCAGAGGTGACGAACATGCGGCCTACGAAGTATTCAGCCGAGACCAGCAGTCTTGAACTTCTTTTGACCCGCTTCTAATCTTTGCGATGCGATATCAAAAGCTGATAGCCCGACTGAATTACATGCATATCACACAGGAATCATACATACGTAGTACAAACCTTTTATCTAATTCAGGATTTAGCTGTTTAACCCTTTCGGTACTAACAGTACATATATATATACCGTAGTCATAGCGGCCCCATCTGAGAAGCCATTCTTGTACCATAAATCCATTTATTTTGACCTTTCCTGACTTTATGAAACTCAGTCTGTTTTGCTTCATTGATTTTTGTTATGACATGATCTTTTTTCGCGCCATTAGCTTCGTTTTCCACTTAGCGCAGCAGAAGTGTAGGGAGTGCGAGAAACAGAAAGTACGAGAACAGACCGAGTAGCGATAGCAGCATGTGCTTGTTTTCGTGCAAGAACCAAATATATAATAAGTTGAGTTGTAAGTTCTGTATGTATTTTTGTTAATGAAAATAATAAATTCTTAATACAAAAAATATAATAAAAAGTTATATGGGGCCAGTTGGACTATGGTCAGTTGTCCTAGACTCCGTTGCGCTTGATGCTATATATCTGCGACCCACCGGTTAGGAAACACTGCTATATATTACGCAAAATTTTACAGGTTTTCTAACTTGCTATTCATTATTCTGTTTTCTTAACCAAAATTAGCAGTTCATTTTAATGTCTTCAGCAAAGAAAAGAAAGACTGTAGATGAAAGAACGGTATTTCAAAAAGAATGGACTGATATGTTTTTCTTTATCGAGGAAAGAGGACAACCGTTTTGTTTGAAGTGCAAAAGGTCACTAGCAGTNATGAAAAAAGAAAATTTAAAACCTCACTATAAGACCAACCATCCTGAGTTTAAAAACTTGGACGGGGAACTCAGAAAAATGAAGATAGAAGAATTTTTTAAAACTTTGTACATGCAACAAAGTGTCATGACTTCCTTTTGCATCACAAATGATGATGTGCTCACATTGAGAACTGAAGTATCGGAATTGATCGCTAAAAAGCTTAAGCCATATGACAATGTGGCATGGGCCAAGCAACTACTTGTAAAAGCAGCTGAAAAGGTGGTTCCAAAGTCAGTTCATTTGTACCAGAAGCTGAGTTTGTCCACGCCCATTGTTTGTGAACGCATATAAGAAATGGCTCAAGATATATAAGATAATCTTTAAAAAAGAGCTGAGAAATTCGTTAGCACTTTGGCGTCTGGCTGCTTTTGGGGATTTTCGGAAAAAACGCCTAAACGCACGTGGCTTTGCGTGGGAATTTCTCGAGTCTGGTATGCTCTACAGACCCAGTAAAAGTCAAAAGATGCAGCAAGTCTTCTAGTCTGCACTCGAAAAAAAATTTTTTGCTTGGGGAGTGCGGGTTTTTTTTGAGTGACGTCATAAGTGGAGGACTTTTAGGCCACCTTGGCCCACTTTGCCTGGCCCTGGGCGCCAACTGTTAGGTGGTAGTAT
>JGI24159J19872_10008316_pt1 | contig 13583 bp, 6 predicted proteins | sample Ectturendosymbi4_FD_19872 | JGI IMG/M metagenome (IMG submission 19872) | reverse complement strand
CTGATACACTCTTTTTGAGATATTTCATGTCCTCCGATGTTTATACGAAAGTTGCATTTTTCTTTCTTTCTAGTGACAATCATGTATTCAGTTTTGTATATGTGTGGATAGAAAGATTAAATAGTGTTTTTTTTCAAAAACAGTGCTGAGGATTTGACTCTAGTGACCTTTTCATCTAATTGTGTAAAAACCAGTAGCCTATTTAGTAGTTATATCAAACAGTATGAATCGTGTTAAAATATCCAACACTGACTTGGAAGTTTCACGGGTTTGCTTGGGATGCTGGCAATTTAATGCTAGCAAAGCAGACATGACTTGGCAAAGTCAAGATGAAAAGGTGAGCAAGTCATCTTTTGTATAGTGCCCCTTGCTTTGTCGCAAATACCTGGAATGGCCTGGCGTAGTAGTTACCAACCATATAACCTTGTTCGAATTTCTCTTTATTTGCGCTGTTTTGTTGGTGTCTCACACCGGCGCATTTCGCAATTCATTGTATTCGTTTTTCATTAACTGGAAATTGCTGGCATGAGACAAAGCTGTTTTTGAAACACTTGAAGTGATATATTGTTTAAATTTGAGGTTTCTGCGTCGTTTTTTTATGTTTTGCATGCTTCTAAAAATCAGCTATTTCTCAAACAAGCTGGTTTGTTCAAAACCATGTAGCCTAAAACTTTATGTCAGTAGATTTCCCTAATATATATTGTGACAAAGAAGCTAATTTTTTTGCACCTATTTACTTATTTATAATTTTAGTAAATACATTGAGACAACTTACATCATCACTTTCAAACAGTGGTTTTCAACCTAGTCTGCGCGACACTGCACTGGCCGTGAACCATTTTTGGATAGGTCGCGAGAAGATATTTTATGCACTCAGCTGTATTACATTCGCTTTATTCGAGATTTAGATGGGTGTTCTTGGATTGTAGTGCGTTGCTATAAAGGGTCGCATTACGAAAAAGGTTTAAAAGTACTTCTTCAAAATTACAGTTCTGCGTAAAACCTTGACGTCGCTCGAGCAATATTCTGTAGTATTGATTAATCCTTAATAGGAAACTTCACCCAGACTGCATCAAAGTTTCGCAGATGCTTCAGTAATACGTGTCGAAATCAATTGCAGCAGCTTTATCGTCTGTTTGAAACAGTGAACGGAGCAAAAGTTTGTCTGGTGAGAGAACTTTTCGTGCCATGAAAATGCGTCTTCTGGAACGCCGCTTGGTGTCGCCAGTACATCGAACGAACATTTTTATTAACTTCGCTCCTTCATTTCTACTCTAGGTATCAAAAGCGATTGTAGACAAATGCTTTGAATTAGGAGTGAACTTCTTCGACACCGCCGAATCATACAGCAACCATGTTTCGGAAGAAGTGCTAGGTAGAGCGCTGGAAGGCCGGCGAAGAGATGCGATTGTAGCTACGAAATTCGGAGGGCGGAAGGTATGGTTAATTGTTTGATTTTCTTTTAAATAAGTTGATCTCTGAATCACTTGGTAACCTTCTTTCAAAACACATACAATGATGCTTTCCTCTGAACTAACTGTTGTGGTTAATGAGAATTCACACAAAGAAAAATAATAAATATATTAATGCCGTGGTTCTTAACCTGGATTCGACGGAGATGTTTCAAGGGTTCGACGAAGGTCATCTGAAATATGACTGAAAGCGTGAAACTACTGTATAATTAAATATAAACTGTTGATTAATTTCATTTCATCAACCCATTTGACTTTCTGTTATATTGGGCAAAATGGGGTTCGACCAATGCTTGGAAAACTACGTAAGGGTTCGGTGTGTTTGCGAAGGTTAGGAACCACCTTATTAATGGCAAAAACTTAAAATTGCAGCAGTATCCTTGCTTTGTTTCGTCTTCAATTAATCATTCAGACTAGATCTTAAGGCGACTCATAGTTGACGATGTCATTCTTGTCCTCAACTCTTAAGATATTCCACCAGCGTACACCGGCTATAAAATCAAACCTATTCAAGAGATGTTGGCCCAAAAACGAAACATCTCTAAATTAAGTGCAGTGAACAATGTCTATTGAGAAGTACCACATCCGCCACCACAGCGCTGCCACACACGATAAACTGCACCGAGANTAGGTAAAGTCGTAAGANACGAAAGAAAGCTGCTGTCGCGTGACGAGCGACCGGCTTTTCAGGCACGGAATGAAATATNGCTTGCGTGCAATGTAAAGGGCAAGTAAAGTTCTACGTTTGCTGCAAGCTTTCGAGAAATCAGCCGACTGCGCACCGGTTTCATTTGCGATGATCCGGCCCTGCACATATCTGTTCAAGTAATCAATCTCCGCATAGGCGACGCAGTGGAATGATATCAGAAATTTTTTTAATAGGAAATCGATTTCACGTAACGCAAAGCATCCTCAATCCTGAAAACTTGCACGTAGATTCTATTTGAATCACATGTAAAGTGGTGATTAAAGAAAAGTTCGATATACCATCTTTGCAATTGCACCACGGATTTTTGTCTTTCATTCGCGTTTACAACGCTAATTTGTTCCATTGAAAGCACCTTAAATTGTTCGATTGTTTTCTCTCCTCAAAAATAACACTATGAACGCTGGCCTGGAATCGTTTTCGATATTTTGTTATTACAAACTGCGGAATGGTGAACAATAACCTTGTCTCAGTGTGTCCCAGCTACTGACTCCTCATACGAAAATAAAGCAAATCTGCTCCAGCACTGTCCGTTGTGTAGAGCTGACAACGGTTTTGTGTTTAAATAAATACCGCGGCTCCTTTGACGGAAAGCTCATTTTTATTCCAATTGAGAACAGCAAATCCGTTTCACCGTAACCGGAACAGTCAAGCTCACTAATCGGATTTGCGCTCACGTGCGATTGCTACTTGTGAAACCAAGTGGTTGTGTAACCAGTTCCTGCCTGCAAAACAGACCGTGACGCAATCACAACTCGGTATCAGAAACCACGTCAATGATTGTATTGTACGAAATACCATTTGTATCGCCTCATTTTAAATCGCATTTGACTCCACGAAACGTAGTCAAATCGAAAAACTTAAGCTAAATGTATCGTATAATCCTACACCAGGTTAATGCATTTAACATCGCTATTAAGTATTTGTTTTTAGCTTCCAATTTTAATCCCTTTTGCATCCTTGTCTTCTGTGTATTTTATCAGATTAGTTTGCCCGTGAAGGTTGGTACTCGTTACACTTTTAACTTCAAAACAGCATTTCTTAAAGAAGCAACCAACTGTTCTCGGTTTTAACAATAAGGTTCTTGCAACTTTAGTTCATTCGCATCATGCTCTTCATTGAACAAACGTAAGCTTGCCATTTGGTTGCCTCTCGACACATCGCAAATCGGTGTGCATCATTCTGTCAAAGAGTAGATATATCCAGTGGCGTAGTGCTGCCGCAGCTCCGCTTCGCCACCCCTACCAGTGAATTATGGGTCGTTGCTTACAACTGCAAGCGAAAATGTCCAGCAGAGCCTTCTGACACATAAAATTGCCACTTTTCATGCCCAGCAGAGCTCCGGCACCTATAAAATTGCCACTGCCCCACTGTATATAACTGCTGAAAATGTGATGGTTCACTTACGATTAAACCAGGGGTGCGCAGCGACATACGGCCGCAGGTGGCCTTCGATGAAAATTTATTCGGACCCGTGCACATGCAACAAAAAATAAGAGCAATGGTGGCCGTGCACAAATGAAACCTGTTTGCCTGCTATATGAGGAAGCTTAGTAAAAAGACGGCCAACCCGACGTGTAGCGACAGTCTAGGGTCAATTGTGGAAGCATAACAGAAGCAATGCAAAAATAGCATGAACCCACTGCCGACCGTAATTCATGAAAATAAACGTAATGCGGCCTCGGCAATAGCGAAAAGTTGTGCAGCCCTGGATTAATAGAACTCGAACAACCGCTGATGCAAACGCTTTCACGGAATGTTGGAGAGATCACGCGTTTTTGTTCGTTAGTTTAATCTACTGGTCTCTCTTTCGAAGCCCATTCTTTGCACGAGCTAATACATACTTGCAATTAATTGCAAAGTGATAAAGAAAGTGAAAAACTGGTTAAGTTGTTCCTCGCGATCAGTGTAATGTGGGTGAACTTTTCAAGGTTAGATAACCATTCATTCGTCTCTTCATAAAAGAGTTACTGAAACTCTTATCAACGCAGTTGTTATAATGTGAGCTAAGAAACATATAATTTCTGTAATGTGAAGCATAGGCCAATCAGTTTTTGCTTTGAAAAGTTTTGTAACTCGTACGGTGATGTTGATTTTCTTCTGCCGAGCTTCAACGTCTGGCCACTTTTGTTGCAGGCAGGTGATGGCAAGTACACTGCCGAAGACATCGAGCGCTCATTAACGGAAAGTTTGGAAGCTTTGAAAAGCGATTATGTTGACCTTTACCAGGTAAGCAGTTGTCTGGGTTTTCCTACATTCCGTACTTCGCTTGTGTAACGTTGTCACTTGTTTTTTGTGACTTTTGGAAATGCAACCGAGACGTGTGTGCATACAGTTTTCAATATTGCGTTTCTTAAAAATAGCACTGATCCCTTTTTTCGGTTATGAGGTAGAGCGCTTTGTTTGCTAACAACCTATTAAGCGATGATGTATTCTTGAGCTTTTGCTGCAAGCCAAACAGNCATGTTGCTGTATATCTCAACGTTGGCTGACAATTATTATTNCACTTCGACTCTGGTCCTGAAATATTCCAGNANTTGTTAAGTGTTGAGAGTATTGATAGATTTTTGTTAAAAACCAGGTGCACCAGTCAAGTTTTGTGGCCGATATGTCAGATACGATAAAAGAATTGAAGCGTCTACAAAGTCTGGGCAAGATACGTCACTACGGCGTGTCTAACTTTGGTCCTATTTCTATGAATGAGGCATACCAAGCTGGAGGTGGAGTAGTGACAAACCAGGTACGTTTGTGGCAGGGGTGGCCACACTACAGCCCGCGGGCCGCATCCGGCCCGCCAAAAGCCTTGCACAGTTTTTTCAAGCGCCACGTTTCCCGCTGTGGACAGCAGTGCAACAGCATTGGCTGCTGCTGTCTCTTGTTGACTTGTCTGCCGCAGCAGCACTTCGTCGCAAGCAGCGCTATTTCTAGAACAGGAAGCTTCCCGCCATGACGTAACGCTGCTGCGAGCGAGAGTAGGTGACGTAAGTAGCATTATATCCGACCCTCCAGTGGCCAGGCAACAGCGATTTCGGCCATCGGGTCAAAATGTTTGGCCACCCCTGGTTTATGGCATTAGCAGGTAAAACAAGTGCAACAGGAAACCGATTATGTTTGTTTCAACCGCCATCTGATAACTCTGGCCACGCGTTTCTCTGCATCTTTGTTACTGTTGGATCTTAACGACAAGCTTGCCTGTATTGCAACTTGCGAAACGTGGTGAAGACTTCGAAGGCAAATGTATTGAAGTCGCAGCGATCAACCAGCTGTAGTGGTAAAGTAGCGGCGTAACTGAGACAGAACTGAGCCCATATGACGTGTCGTGTCGTAAGTCAGAAAGAGCGCTCATCATGGCTGGTGGCCTCCATACTCCAAAAACTTCTCAGCGATTGTAAGCCTTCATTATCGCTGCAACATACTTGCGTGCCTTGCGATAACCTATTTTTAAAAAATTTCCGAATTGTACACAATTATGGTGAAAAAGGTTTTCTAAAAAGTGCATATCTTGCGATAACCAATTGCGGTTTTTGAAGTTGCTAGCGCCGCTTGTAGGATTACTGCGTCTTCAGTACCCTTTTGAGGTCGCAAAAGTAAGCGCAGTCAATTACAATGTCAGAAAACCCACACGACTGCCTTCTTGGTAAAGGTCAACATAATTGTTTTCAAAGCTTTTAAACTTTTCGTCAATGACCATTCAATGGCTTCGTCAGTGTACTGTCATTGTCGGCCAGCAACGAAAGTGGATAGAAGTGCCTCTCGCGGGGTTAAAGACATGTCATAGTGCAGGGGTGGGCAATTAATTTGGCTCGGGGCCACTTTGCGAAGGCCGCGTTTAGCGGAGGGCCGTACCTTCTGATGCAGTGTCACTCAGCCGTTTTCGGTTCGTGGCCCTTTAGGTATTTTCACACAACCTGCGACACCCTTCCTTCTCTTTTTACAATACGTATGATGTTATCGCCATTATGATCATCACAAAATTCATTTCCAGCAAAATGCAACGAACTACCAAAACATTATTACCCAAAAAATGTAGTTCATAACATTTAATTTCAAATGGCAATTGAATTTAACAAGCATTTTCAATGCGACTGTTGACTTTGCAAACGGATTGCCAATGTCGAAATTTATGGTTGAGTGTTTGACAGTGCTAATCTCATGCCATCCTCGACTTTCCTTCGATTTCGTTCTGACATGAACTAGAGCTGAAAAAACACTCACGCAGAGATGTGTTGTGGCAAACGGAAGCAATTTTCGAAAAGCCGGTTGAGACAGTTGGGGGAATGATTCACGCACAGCTCACCAGAACCGAAGAATGTGGCATTTCATGAAAAATATCACGTGCTGATGAATCATTCCATAGATCATAAAAGTGGTCCTGTAATTCATCGAGAATATTGGCCATAACCAGAGAGGTAGAGAACGGAATTCGTATAAGTGCAACTTCTTTCTCCTTGAGATCACGGAGATATCGGTGGAGCTCCATTTCAAGGGATCGAAGGTGGTCTATTATAGATACAGGGTTCCCACGCGGTATTGAAAGTATTGAAAAAGTATTGAATTTCAAAATTGGTTTTCAAGACCTTGAAAAAGTATTGAATTTTGCCAAAATTTACATTAGGTATTGAAAAAGTATGGAAATTTTAAATTATAAAGAAATCTCAAGTATCTGAGCAGAATTCTACTGAAGGTGAAAAGCACTTCATTATTTCTGCAGTGCTGTGCAATGTGTAAAATTGAGTTTCATGATTAAGAATTTCGAAAAATGGAGAGAACTAATGGTATTGAACTTATCAAATTTAGTATTGAAAAGGTATTGGAAAAGTATGGAAAATTATTTTAAAAAATGTGTGGGAACCTTGTAGATATTTTCAAACTCTCATCACGTTCTTCAGTTTTTTTCAACAACACTTGGCAATTTCTCAAACATAGCAACGTTTCCTTGCATTACTTTACGATGCCAGTTTTGCAACTTCGAATAAAATTCTTGCAGATTCGTCGCGAAGCTGGATGACGTTTGTACGCTTCCTTGTAGCTTTCGATTTAAGTTACTCAATTTTTCAAAAATTTCTGCCAAACCAGCAAGACTTTTCAACCAAATCTTGTCACTAATATAAGATAAACTCGTTTGCTTTTAGTTCTGTGAATAAATTATCTTGTGCCTTATCTCAAAACGCGGTTTAGAACGCTTCCTTTCAACAGCCAGCGCACAGACGTTTGGGATTGAAGAACTTCGTGCGTCAAAACATGTCTTTGTAGAGTCCTTCAAACAGGCAGGTGGCTTCCAAATTTCATGTAATTGATAATGATAATTCTTATCGTGGAATCCAGCGCATTTTTCAAACGAGTAGGTGAAGTTCTGCTAGCAAGCGCACATCTGTGAATGACACAGTAGGTATCTTTTGCTTCAGGAGCAAGTTCTTCAACTTTTTTTGAAAGCCTGAACGTGATACCCTCATTGCAGGAGCTCCATGAGCACAAACCCCACAAACATATTTCCACTGCAACTCTGCAGTCTGCAGATTCAAAAAAGGTTTATCTCTCCAGAACATCTGCACTTGTTGTAGCTTGGAGTTTCTCACAAAATAGGAACTCCGCTTTAATGTCTCCTGAATGAATATATTTCACGAAAACAAGCAACTGAGCACATGAAGTAACATCGGTTGAATCATCAACTTGAAAATAAAACATTGGGGATGCTTTCATTTAATTTATGATCTGGTCTTTCACATCTTCCAGCATATCTGAAATACCCCTCTGAACAGTATCTCTGGAAAGATATATTCGTCTCGTTTTTGCCTCACTAGCTTCTCCAGGTAGTAGTTTTACTGTTATCAACAAATAGGGGTTCACAAGCGTTTCTCCAACCATTTGGGTGTTTTCGTGCTTGGCAATTTCAAGTGCGACTTCACATGATGCCTGTGTTCTTCGTGAAAACTTCCGGCAAGATGTCTCTGACGTTTCAAACTTGCTCCATGGCATCGGAAGAATGCTAAACCTTTTTTGGCATGAAACGCCGTATCGTCTTCGAAGATATCATAGGCAAAACACTTAGAGCCTTTATAGTGCTGCAATACGTTTCCTCTTGAATGTTGACTGCAAATACACAACAATAAACTGCTGGTGGGCTATCTCAGACAACAACTGGCTTAAAACTAGAATAAATTCTTTGTGAAGTTTTGGAAGGCTTTGTCTACAAATGCCGTATGATCTTCGAAGGTTTCAAAAACTCAGGACTGAGAACACCGTTGTACAAAACACACTGTCTTCTCTATGCTTTTGCCAGCTATGGAGGTAAAACCGAATTTCAAATGCTCTTCAAAATACTTGCGTTCTTGTCTTTGTTAAGAATATAAATGAAAGTGTCATAATACTATTTCAGGTAGAATAAGTTTCAATCTGACTGTTGGCTGTAACTTCACAATAATAAGCTGCTGGTATCAAAGAATACGACGAAACGCGTCAGTTGACACAAGGAATGTACCGCTTGTGGTTTTCTTCACCTCGGATTTCGACAATAGACGTGCAGGACTGTGGTTGATAAAACTAACAGGTTGGATTGCACAACGGCGGTCTGACGTAACTGCTCTTCAGGTTGCGACTTCGGATGCATATTGCCAATCATATTGTGCAAGTTGATTTGGTAACTCCAATCCTATCAACAGCACTACTAACTTACGGTATGTGCAACAAACAAGCTGCTCCGAGAAGCAAATTCATTGCGATGACCAGATTTTACGATTTGAACTTATGTGTGAGTGTTAAGTTAAGCATATCGATACAATGAAATCCTTGCGTACCCTTAAAATTCTTCCCGACCCACGTCTATCAGGGGTTCCCAACCCCTGGGGGTACATTTGCCTATCTGAAGTTGTACATTTAAGGTTAGCAGTAGAGGGGAAGATATATTTATATATTATTTATTTCCAAATATTTATACATTGCCTATATCAGTGAGTATCATATTCAAAAATCATTGCTTGCTTTATATGAAAAATCATTATATAATATATCTATGATTAGTCGTGATGAAAAATTGGGAAAAGTCGATCTACGCCCTAGCAAGAAATTTTGGGGTGCATGCTCATCTGTTGAAGTGCTGAAAGGGTGCATGGTCAGAGAAAGGTTGGGAACCCCTGCTCTAGCAGAAATAGAGGCAAGTCGAATGAAATAGAAGCAAGTCTCGGTTCAAGTTAGCCTCAGCACTGACATTTTCTGTGATAGGTTGGAGGAAATTTCAGATTTGATGATTTTTCCTGAATGCTTCCGTGGGCCGCTGATTGTCCACTCCTGTCATAGTGTATTCTGTTCTGGACAACTCGGCATCAGAAACCACGATCCAGTAACAGTTTGCTGGTCACATTTGTATTACAAACTCTAAAAGCCCACGTTTTTATTGATTGCCTTGGTCGAAGCTGTACAGCAATTTGATTGGGATGGTGATATTGATTGGTCAGTTTCTCCGCAAATAGACCTTACGCGTTTTTTGCTTTAATTGCTCTTCCACGGTAGTATTCCACGGGCTTTGCTGGACTGTTAATTTCATTGAAAATTAACGTACACATTTTACATTACGTTTTGCAATAGTTTCATTGTGAGTGAAAGAAGAGTGCTCAGAAATTAATTTTTCAGAAATTTTGCTGCTGCCAAACCAGTCACTCTCGCTTTATTTCATCCAGAAGTCTCAAACAGCGAAGAAAGATATTAGTTTGATATACGTGTTTTTGGTATAAGCGTTTGTGTTTCTGTGCTTTTCAAAACATATATCGTAGTTGTTAGTTAAAATCAAATTCTACCGTTGGACAGACGGATCGAGTCATTCACGCAGCAACATCTGCGATAGCAGGGGTTTCATAGGTAGGTGTTGCTGTGGACACATTTGTGTAAGAGAGCCCAAGCATTGAGTCTACTTCATGCGCACTCATGCGTTAATCACTACATCTGAAAAGAAGCTTTGTATTGCGCTATCACTTTTTTATGGGACAGGGTGACGATGTTTTTGGTTAAATTTCAGCCGCAGCTCCCTGCGAAGAAAAGAAAATGCGTCAGTTCTAATTCCATAGCAGTGCGATAAACTTAGCGAGAAGATTTTGCTTACGTGTAACTCGAGTGTGACTCACGCGTTTCCGTCCTGGACGCTTGCCAGTCACAGCGTAGTTTTCCAACTAAACTTCGCTGAGATAATGACACTGCATTGCACTTTTCTACGCCGTACGGCGTCTTTTGTTTAGAGATGGACCGCGTGATAACATATGCAAGCTTCTACAGGAGTCCTTACATGGCTTAAAACAGTGCTGTTTTGGTGACTGACGAGACAGCCCTTTGGTGTCATTGTGCACTTCGCAAAAACGTTTTGACCTTAATTTTTCATTCGCGGTGCATTAACACCACATGTTTACCGACTTTGTATCAATAGGAATCGTTGATAAAGTTCAGTATTTCACGTGTGTGTTGGTCGAGCTTTGTGAGGTATTGCAACGTCGCACTTCCAAGTTTCATCGATGAAGCTCACGTTGCTACGAAAAAATCCAGGCAAACAATTGTTCACGCCTAATTTAACTGTTTTCTCCTTTCTTGCCTTTCTATGTCGGATGGTATAATGTCGTACAATGTATGCCTTCCATCTTTTCACCGTTGTTTTCGGAGGTTCCTGTGCTCCAGCCTTCAATCGTATTAAAAAAACTGACCTCTCAGTGGGGTCAGCCAACCCGTAATTCGAGGCAGTACCATCAGGCATTCACTTCTAGTTATGCCAGTTGCGGTCAACTCAAATTTAAAGTATACCACTTTTTGAATTAATCTCTCTTGTTTAATAGTTGCCGTATAACTTGCTATGGAGAGCCATCGAATACGAGATCATGCAAGAATGTGATCGTTACAACATCGACATCCTTGCTTACTCTCCACTTCAGCAAGGACTGCTCACTGGAAAATTTTCAGACGCGTCAAGTGTGCCTGAAGGCAGGCGACGAACCAAGCACTTCAAAGCTGACAGGTGCGCTTATTGGCGAAAAGTTTCAAGACTTTTTCAGGTTGCATCGCTCAGCAAAAACATGTTTTGGGCTGATGTTAAAAAAGTTAAGTGTCTTAATAATTAATCCGTCTTGTTTTCAGAGCTATGCGAAAACCTCTGACGACATTAGTTTGTAGGCGCCCCTCCAGTGGGTTTTTGTGGTCGAGCAAATTTTGTCTTTACACACATCAGGAAATGATGACATCTGGACGTTTCCCTTAACAAGTGGGCTTAAACACGACGACTTCAGCGTTTACCCTTTGACGGTGGACGGAGTCTCAGTTATTTGCCTCCGCAAACCGTTGCAACTTGCAAAACATTTGTTTTACATCGGCCGAGCTTCCGCCAATTTCTAAATTTTCCAACTCAACTCTGCAAAGTTCTTTGTATAGAACAGACACATACACGAATGTTGACTGAAAAATGAGGCAGGGACCCTCGAACAATGGAAGTTTTCAGACCACGCTTCCGCCCAGTCCGCAACTCCACCTTTTCGCCTGCTCTTATACCCGTTTTTTATACACCTATACCCCCATATGTCACAAGGCGTTCAATGATTCACTCATGATTTCGGTATGACGTAGGGCCATTGGCGCAGGTGCGTTCATCAAACGTCGTTTGTTGTTTGCGCTTTTGGGAGTTTACTCCTTACAATGATTGCAATGCTATCGTAAAATAGGGTTTAAGGTAGCTTTGTCCAATCCAAATGGCCTACTGAGCCAAAAATTATGTCGCTATCTTGACCAGGGCCACACATAGAATACATATTAATGAGTGCCGCACATCAGGTTAAACTGATCTTATCAAACTAAATTTAGTTTAAGCTAATATACTTAAAGCGTCCGAATCCTAACTGCATCGGTAACAGACGTGATGAAGCGGCACTGAAGACCACCTGCATCAAAAATGTCAAGTTCAAGATCATCAAAGTAGGACAGGTTGTCAGTATGTGGGATACTCTTACTACAACGAAGACCTAAACTGGGCCGCACAAAACCCTCGACTGGGCCGCGGGTTGGACATAGCTGGTTTAAGGCAACCACTGTTAAGTGTTTCTGCAGACCAATGTAATAAGGTCTTGTCAAGTTCAATTCTGGGTCTAACAGACATTTTCAACAGTTACTAGTCAGTGACCCTTTGCAAAATGGTTTTACGGCTTCCCTAACGCTTCGCATTAAGTTGGTGGTAAACTGGTAACTTTTTCTATATTCCACCATTTTTTTGTTGAAGTACTCCTCTTTCGCGTCATGGACAAGACGGTGCCCAAGTCGAAACATTCGAAGCTATATCTGCCATCCGCGCCATCTGCAAAAACGCCGGCGTGTCTATGGCGTCTGCTTCCTTGTCCTGGGTCATGTGCCAGTCTCGCGTCGCTTCAGTGATTGTGGGAGCCAGTGGTCCGGATCAGATGGTTGCAAACTGTAAGCTCGTCGACATGAGCCAGGTAAGTTTTCCGGTGTCCGCCTCTGCAATGCGTGTTAATCCACCGGTAAGCTTTCATTGCTGACTGGAATCAGCTTGCCTCACTAGATGATCGTTCGCAGTTTGGAGAAGAGAAATATCTTGCGTTGTTTCATTCTTCCACAGTGCAAAACGCAATAGAGTTTTGTTCGTTTCACATTTGAAGTGTGAAGATGGGGGACATGTCGTGAAACAACGGCCGGGGAAAAACCAATGGTGGTTCACTCTGGTGAATATCAGAACCTCCAATAAAAATCACGAAGCATTTACTGGTACAAGCTTTTCGCTAAGTTACCACCTAGATACATATTCTGCCAGTATTCTTCTCCACGCACCAAACCCTGCTGTGAAGGGCATAAGCTTCATTGCAACTTGCTCTAGGTTTTGTGCAAGCTTTCGAGGAATCAGCCGACTGGGCTCTGCTTTCATTTTTTCCGATGATTTTACATTCAAGTAAATAGTCTCCACATGCGAGATAAGCAAGAACCTATCTGCAAATTATTAATCATAAATCGGTTTCGCGTAACACTACCCGTCTTCAATCCTTGAATCTTGTTCAAATATTCGTACAGTTTTTTAACCAAATGTTTCGTATAGTGTTTTCACCAAAGTGTTTTTACCAAATTTTTTGCTCAGTCATCGTAAAGGTGGCAGCTTGCACTTTGATGGATACGGTGAAGAGTTTTCTAGAAACAATCCAACCTCTGCTACTATCGCCTCTGTTGTAACTTTTCCAGCAAACCATGCATCAGCTGACAAACGTGACCGACGCACTTAAGGAAAAATTTGGACCTGATCCGGACATGTGGGCCAAAGAAACCCGCGTAAGGTGAAGCCGCCGTTTAGCACGGCCTGATGCAAGACCTCGTGGATTCGATGCATGAAGTGTGGCTTTATTTGCATGTGCTGCCGCAAATTTTCACGAAACGCATAATTT
>JGI24159J19872_10008315_pt1 | contig 13585 bp, 11 predicted proteins | sample Ectturendosymbi4_FD_19872 | JGI IMG/M metagenome (IMG submission 19872) | reverse complement strand
GGCACGCAGTGCTCTGCTGTTGAATGTACCAGGCTAGCGTACCTATTCACAGAGTTGTTGTTCCAGCACCCCAGTCAAAGCCAGCAAGTCACCTCAGGAGCACAACGCGTGACGTCAGCTTCTTGCGAAGTGACTCAAGGTGTCGGCGATGCGTGAGCGACCTGTCCAACGTTACTCCGAGGTATGTGGGTTCAGCACAGAAGGACAGGGTTTCGTTGTTTTTAAGCTCATCTTTACCCAATGCAATCTGCAAGTCCACCATGTAAACCTGTTTTGAATGCCAGTGAGAGCCTACGCCCTACAGCAACTTTGGTCAAGTTGTAGCAACTTTATAAATAAAATATCAGTCTTTGCACACAATGGAATCATGTTCGACGAAAGAGTTGCCGAATGTTCACAAAATGGTAGTGCCGAACTCTTTTATGCTTTTTTCCGTTTCTCGAGTACTCTTAGGGCTGCTGCTTCCGGGAACACATTTACAAAATGTAACCTTGTTCGCGCAATAAGAGGTTTTCAGGTAAACCTAAACGTGAAACCTAACCCTAACCGTGCCCCTAACGCTAAATCTAACGCCAAAACCTAAGGTTTGGAAAGAAAAAGTGGTTCCATGAATTGAAACGTGCAACCACTGCTACCAAAACAAAAGCCACCAAGATGGGAGCTGAACCAAAAACCTTTGGCATAAGAGTCCTCAAACATATCCGTTGCACTATAACATCACCGTCGTGTAGATGACAAATGGAGGGTTTAATTTGAACCGCACCATGCGAAGTGTATCCGTAGCCACGGTCGTTGCACGAACAAGGTTACATTTTGTAAATATGCTTCCCGACCCTCCACAGAGGAAAAGAGGGTATGAAAATGAATGAATGTCTTTTTCCTTTCACTGATTCTACCGATATAACTTAAACATAAAAATACTGACACGTTTTTTTGCATATAAGTCAGCTTAAGATGTAGTTAATTCAAAAGATCAAAAACTTTTCAAGAAACACTTTGCAATTTGTGGACACTACGGCCTTGGTAAACACTTTTTTCTGTAGGCCTAGCTTTGCGTTTGCTGAGACAACCTTTTTGAAATAATTCGAAATTTGGAGGCATACTTCTTATTTTCTCCGAATAAAAGATTTGCCCTGAAAAAGTAGTGCTCAACTGTATTGGTGTCGTTTCATTTATAAAGCAATAGAATAAAAGTGCCGGACTTACAGTGAAATGTTTTCAGTTTTAAGCATTTCATTTACGTGATAGGCCTATTCCCATTCTCTGAATAGTTTCAAATGAAAGTGATTTGATTAAAATCCTGCAGGTCATGACACTAAGCGAAAAGCTTGTAGTAATCAGGCTCAGTTTCATTAAATACGCTTTTGCACTACTTGCGGAGTATCATGAGCGATCAACGGCACCCAATTCTGCTCATCTGCAGGCCTTGTCAAAATCCAAGCTAAAGCTCGCAGCTATACCAAACAACCTACTCTATTGTTTTCTAGAGTTTAATATGCTGTTTTGATGGCCTAGCATATAATCAAACGTTAGCTTCGTCCGAGTTGGGGAAATTGAAAGATTTCCGCGAGGGTTCGCTGGCGATCACTTCTTTAGCTTGCGCGGTGGTCGTCATGGTATTGGCATGCGTTCAGCAAAATATGTAACTGTATCATATTTTACGGAAATTACAAACCATTGTTTGTAAGATTGAACAATACGTTCTGTGCAAAACTCATCAGACGTCTCACCACAACGATATTCAATGTAATTTTTTTTAAATATCATATTATTTGGAACAGAAAAAGAAACTAGGACAATTCGCAAAAAACGATGGCACAGTCATAGAATAACGAAGACAAATGCACATGATAACACACTCTTTTACTTATTGACGTTACGTATCGTCAACTGCAATACGAATATCACAGGATGGAAAAACTGCATGTTTCTCCATTTTCCTGCCAATGGCCGCTATTGTATAAACCGCTTCACTGAAACGATGCAAACTACCACGAATTTGATTGTTTCAGGAAAGATCAGAAATTGTTGATTCAATCCACGTGGAAAAAGATTCAACCTGCGAAATTGAAAACAGAAGTATTGGTTGAAAGGAAGCTTTGAAATAAAACAGTCTCCACATTGTGGTGATAACGTACCAGCAACCCAGTGAAAAAAGAAAGGCTGATGGGCGCAGAAAACAGTTCGCTTGAAGCGAACTCAAGTATATAGAAATAGTTTAACACTCCTAGTTATAGTATAGCAGTGACAAAAATGGTGCTACCTTAATCCACAGCTTGAAACACGTTACAAAAGTTGACAACAGCTTTCCGCCAGGGGCGTAACGAGGTTAGATGGTGCCCGGGGCAAGAAGAAAGTTTAGCGCCCTATGCTCGAACCTGCGGTCTTTCAGAAGCAAATGTACCGCATTGAAGCAAGTACTTTGTGACATTTTTGGGAATTGTCGGCGACCATCGCAGTGCTTCGGGCCCCCCATAGTTATACAGTTCCCGTTCAAAAGCACTGTCTTGCTTTAACCGTCTTTTCTTCGTGAAGCACAATGGATCTCTTAGTTATTAACGGGAAGTAAACCACTAAAGTTACAATAGTAACCCTTCATATGCGATTGTTTTTCTTTTTGGTAGTTCCGTGGACCTATTGCAAGATTACGATTTTTAATACAACAAGTGCAACTAATTTTTGTTAAAAATATTACTTGTGTATACAATTTGCCGTAAAAATATTTCACACAAAATTTTCCTCGTGTTTGACTACAGACGAATTGTTAGCAAACGAATTTTGCAGCGCACTTACTTTTGTGTAGATTCCGGGTTTGTCTCTTTGCGCACAAACTGTTGTTCCATAGGACACGATCCCGTGCAAAAAGTACGCTCCGTTGCTGTGGAGGCAGACCAGTGGCCCGCCGCTGTCGCCCTGAATGAAGAGAGGCACGCGCTGGTCATGGAACCATCACCGCGCAATTGAAATTTCCTGACGCAGTTTCTACTCACGTTGCACGAATCTTCGCCAAACGCTCCACCTGCACAGAACTTCGGGTCTCCGGCAGCTACTATCCGGTTGCCGTAGTCTCTGCTGTTGTTCAAAGTAAAAAATTGACACAAACTATCTGGAACGATCCGGACGTTGAGCTGCATTAACGAGTCACTTCGATTTCCATTCGGAGATGCTTTGCAAGAACAAAAACCTTTGTAAATTTACTGTTCAAGGCCGCGACATTGCGTTAAAACTCATGTTAGGACCGTAGTAGATCAAACGCATGTTTTTGAGCTTCTTTGAATTTGCTGGTATTTTATTCTACTATATTTTACCAGTAAACACCAGTTTTTTAAACCACTGTTTTTTAAATTATTGTAGGTGTACTTGGGAGTGGATTCCACTCATCTGTACTACTTCATATTTTAAGTTTTCATTCTGCTTGCAAGAGTCCTTGTTCTCCAAACACAGCTAACGTGTTCAAAGAAACATTTTTCAAGCTTGCCATTTTGCTTCGTATGACTTGACTACTAGCTCAGTAAAAACATAATTTGGTTTCGGCCAAAACTCAATCTGATCATTCTTTGCAACAATTTTACTTTCTTCAGGCAAAAATATATTCAGTTTTCACCACCCTTTGAGCAAACTTTCAAAATCTTAAGCTAAAGAAACGGTCAAATACGTTACAGACATTGCTACTTTGCTTCGTCTTTCCGCGTAATGTCATTTGAAGTCTGGTGCCAAGATAATGTCACATAAAAAGTTAACTGTGCAAGGTATTTTTTACAAGAGGCATGTGGTTTGAATTGTAATCCACGAGCCTCAGTCTTACTTTGCACTGGAGAGCTTGTTGAGCTAAACATTACTTTTAAGTGTCATTACTACAGTAAACTTGTTTCTTAAAACTCATCGTCATTACAAATCGATATTAATCAACTGGATTAAAGTTTTTTAATCCAACCTGCTGAACTTGTACAAAGTGTATTAATGAAGCCATGTCTTTTTTCACATCTCATACATGTGAGACCCATCCATAACCAAGCCAGAAGCAGTCCATCCAACTGCTGCCGGTCCAACCCGATGTTTAATTTTACAGTCCAATGTGATTCACGGGGCAAAACGTCGAGGCCCAATATCTGTGGCACCGACAACTGCTTGAATTTAACCCCATATGATGTGTTGTGCTATACTGGAATGATTGATATCAGAGTGAGTAGCGCAAGAAATAAGATTAGGAACTTGCTTCATGTGCAGTCAGGTGCAACTTGTCAGGATGGATGCTTAAGATTTGCTTTCTGATTTAATTGAGTCTCGGTGACGCAACAAAGCTTTGACCTTTGGTGATTATGAGGTTGGAAAGCGTCTGAGTTTAAAACACCTGAAGCAAATCCATTCCCAATGTCGTCAGTTTAGTTATTTTATTAAAGAACGAATCAGTCATATAAAATTGTCGCGATGATTTAACAACTGTGAAACAACATGAGTCGGGCATCACAACTCATGAGTCATGAATTTAGCTGCCGCTGAACAGGAGTGGGACTGACATCGTATTTGTTCCGCAATGCCGACGAGAAATATACAGTTTGTCATCAAGAGCCTTAGCGTGTGTGTTAGAAACACAGAAGAAACAGCGCGCAAGGCAAGTCCTTATTCGATAAATAGATTGTTTGTGGTTGTTTGTTTTGAAACTTTACAGCACTTTTTACAAAACAGTGTTTCACAAAACAATTCATCAATTGTGCGAATAAGCGATTGGTAAGAAAAAAAAAACTTTTGCTGTAGACAAATAGCAAATAGGGATTATATTGAATAACCAACAAAATTTTTATTTCTCTTTTACTAATTAGATACAAATTAATCTAAACCGGCAAACGCAATGCGGCAACACCAAACGGAATGTTGAAAGGCTTACTGGGAAAACACCACAAAGGAAAAACCGCTTCAGCATTAGATCACATATTGTTGCAGGCAGTAAAACTTACAGAACTTTATATTGAGTTAGATTTACGAATACGGATAAGGGAAAACTATCTTCGACGGTTTCATCATTGAGACCATCCCAAGACAGCGACATTGCCGGGTCACGTGATGAAGCGATGATTTAGCAGCGAATCACACAATCGCTACTTACACGTAAAACCCCAACCGAGTACAGTACATAGCGCTCCAGCGAAAGGACTGTCGGCGGCATCGGTCCTGGTGTTGTTGGGAACAAGGCAAACTGGTTTAATGAAGTTTGTGTATGTTATTCCTGGTGCTTCCACCTGAGTTGAAAAGAAAGATACTGTTTGTTATATGTGGAAAATGTTGAAATTTATGTTTATTTTGCAAAACTCGCGAAACATTTCAGCCTGTACCGCAACAAGCGTATCCCAATGATCTCATTGTCAGGGGTCACATCCAACAAACATTGCGTTTAATTCGTTAAAACCTTTTGACGTTTCTAAGAAACTTTGCAAAATCATACGCGTAGTTAAAAAAACTTATTTATTTGTTGTATATCAGTACAATATTTTAGGGATATTCTGACTGCATTGAAGCCGTCCTAGTTTCACTACAAAATAAATCCATATGTTTTTGCAGGTGCAGGTCCAATATCAACAGTCTGTACAAAACGATTCTAGCAATGCATAAAATATGGAATAATATTTTTGAGATGAATAGTAATTGCGAACTTTCAAAAGAACGATGTCGTTGTTGAAGGTGACACCATTGTATTGTTGGAACTTCAAATCAACGATGTTCTTTGACAGCTCCCGGCCAGAAATGTCGGATATTGTGTGTTCTCCAAGTGTGACGGCGTATAGGCTTGCTTTGGGCCTGCAATACACTGGTCTCAGCATATTTGCGTTTATTCGATTAGATGTTTACGTTGCATCAAAAGAGATAAACTCACATTAAAAACACGTTCAAGTTGTGCGAAGCAACGAAACTTTCTTAGCAGTGGCGGAAAATATCGCAAGAACAACTGTGCTGGGAGTAAAAATTGTATAATCAAGTTCAGACAAAATACAAGTTTCAGAGTTCAGGTAAAGCGCGATTTATATCAAATATTGCAGATGGTTGGTTTGTAGATGCAAGCTTTCCCAAACAAATTTTGATGGACAGAAAATGTGCTCAGAATAAAAATAAGTTGGTTATTTGTGCTCCAGGGTTAGTTTTGCAGTTGGTCAATATGTTGCCCCAAACACGTTTCCGACAATATTATCGAATCCAGATTTGAATCCAGACTTTGCAGTTATTTTGCGGTACATTGTCGCAGTGGTCTCTTACGATGTATGATAAACGCAAAAATACCCAAGAAAATTCCTTTTATCCATCTCTTGCCGCACAGCGAAATACAAACTTCAGCCAACCACCACCACAATAGCAACAACGACACAGTAATAACCAAATATTCAAAGTTGGGTGGAAGCTGTCTGAATTTGTCTGAGTACCAAAGAACAGATAATTCTTCTTCCGAATCTCATAGGAATTAAGCAGTTCCGAAAATAATTTTAAGCTATATTTAAAAACTTTTAAATATTTTATTCTGTTCTGCATTTATTCATTTGTTGATCACAAGAACAAGGTCGGCTGCAGCGGGCAATGTTTTGCTGATGTAAGTCTAATTTAAAAAAAAACGAAACCTATTGGTAAAGCACAATTGCCTTTGAGCCCTTTCATTTCAGTCATTGGAGCTAGGTTAAGGGAATGTTTAGTGCACATCTATACGCTGTGTATCTTGATGAATTTTTTGTTCGGCTAAGCTCAAACAGAGCAGGATGTGTTGTTGAAAATGCTGTTTGTTTTTGTAATCTCCTGAGTTTTGAGCTATGGGAGTGGGAAGGTTTTTTTCAGGGAAGGTAATAGTGGATTTTCCAGCGCGGACAAAAAGGAATTCTTCCAAGGGCGCCAATAGTGGTGAAATTTCATTTTACTAACTTGACACTAAGAGAAAACTTTTTTCTACTAAAAAATGAATAGAAACGTTTTAATTTCAAAATCCAGGGTGACCTTGGAACCCCTGTACCCCTTCCGAAGCCCATTTATGCAGTTTGACCTCAACACCTCAACGTACGTGGTCTTCAGCACATTTAGATATATTTTAGACATTTTCCGTGTCTACGCGTCTAAAATATAGACATGCTTTTTATATTTGGCGCAATTTTCCTTCAAAGTTTACGGACAAACTAGTGTTCCAAAGGTGTCTAAAAATGGTATAAATTGAGGTTTGATTGTGGGTGAAGTAACCTGGGTATGATGCAGTGTTAATGGAAACAGGTGGTATTGGAGAATGTCTGTCCAAAGGCATGACGACTCATAGCACCACAACTTCAGACCTGGAAATTGCAGAGCAACATAACTGTAACAGTGTCTTCCACCTTCACTATCAGAAAGCCAGGCGTTGTCTTTGAGGTCCATCTCAATGGCAAACTGGTGCCTTTTGCTCTGAGCACAAATACCTTGTGGTAACTTTGGACAGAGCTCTCATTTTATAAATTTCCCGATATGTGGCTGTTTGGCAACATGAGCTGCCAAATTTCTTTAGTAGATTTAGTTTTCTGAGATAAAACACTTTGCACGCGTTTGTGCTGTGAATGTGATGCTCATCTTGATGTAACGTCTTTATCCCTGACTTCAAAGGTCTTATTATTTTTTCATGATTTAACAACTCTTCATTGTTTATCCATTATTAAATGCATCTGGACGTTTATTAGACATCAACATAGGTGCTTTTTTTAATGTTTTTTTCTTTTCTAGTTGTGCTTTACACTTGTAAATAACCAAAATATAGGAAGCCGTAAGATTAAAAAGCCATTGCAGGAGTGAAAAGTAGATAATATTCGATGAAACCTTTTTTGCCTAACGAAAAGTGTTAAGGTTTTGCAGCTGTTCACATACACTTGCCATTTGCTGTTGAGTGATGGAGTTCTGCTGTTGACATTCTGCATGACATAGTCATTTTTTATACACAGCGAGTGACAAGTGGTACACTTCTTCGCTTTCGCCCTCAGTGTGATTCATAAACCTCATTATCTTATTGTGGATTTCGGACATCAAAACGTATGGCTGAAAGTTTACGTAATTACTAATAGTTGTTTCATATTTTCTGTACAAACGTGTACTTATTGTCAAAACAAGATAGGTTGAATGTTTCTATGTAGAGCTCAAGGGCGTACACAAAGGGGTTGGGGTTGAAAATCCCCTTGAGCTTGATATTTTACAAAACTTTATTACCTGCGCAAAGGAGATTAACTGTTTTCGCATACTTTTTGGTTGTTAATTTGTCGACTTAATGGAAACACAACGGAATAAATTTGCATGCAAATTTCAAGGAACATTGTCAATAGGCCAAAAAGTAATAACTATATTTTGGTGGGAATTTGGGCTATCGTCTGCGTCCAGAAACTATCTCAACACTTTTTGCAGACCCTCCATCCACTACGCATGTTTAAGATTGTTTTCCGCGATAGTTCACTTTATCCGAAACAATTGTCTTTATTTTGTCAGCTAAGGCTGATCAGCGCGAGCGGTGACTGCATTGGCTACATTAGCAATTTCTGTAGCATGATAGAACTGTTGCACGAGCTCAAAAACAGCTTTTTCAACATAGAAGCATTCAGNAATTTAATAATGTCTTAGCTGGGAAAAAGGAAAACTAAAATTTTTCTGGACTTCTATACATAAAAAAATCCAAAGTTTTCTTGCTTACTTCATGCGCATTCACATTTCTTGTGTAGTTTTGCAAGATTCGATCTTGCAAACCGGGGTGTGCGCCAGCCGGTCCAGCCACACACTTTCTATGCTCGACTGCTCGTATTCGAAAAGACATCAGCGCAGCCTCATTTTGCAGCCGTAAATTGCTCGGACGCAGTGATGAGTGTGTTTTACTACCCTGTTTTAATGCGCAGCCTGATATTTTTGCAGCTATGATCTGCTGTGTCGTAGCGTTGATTGTATTTTCCTCCGATGTGCTAACTTGGAGGGCTGATAGTTTATATTCAGTAAGGGCGTGCGCAAGGGGAGGTTGAGATTAACCACCCCTTTGAGCTTGATATTTTACGAAAACCTTATTACCTGGGTAAAGGAGATTAATTGTTTTCGCATACTTTTTGCTTGTTAATTTGTCGACGTAATGCAAATACCACGGAATCAATTTGCATGCAAATTTCAAGGAACATTGTAAATGGGCCAAAAAGTAATTATTAGATTTCGGCGGAATGTCCGTTATCGTCTGCGTCCAGAAACCATCTCACGACTTTCTGCAGACCTTTCGTCCACTACGCATTTAAGATTGTGCTCCGTGGTAGTTCACATTATCCGAAACAATTGCCTTTATTTCGTCTTCTAAGGCTGATCAGCGCAAGCGCTGACCGCATTGGCTACTTCACCAATTTCTGTAGCATGATAAAACTGTTGCACGAGCTCAAAAACCGCAGTTGTTAACATAGAAGCATTCAGGAATTTGATAATGTCTCAGCAGGGAAAAAGGAAAACTAAACGTTTGCTGGACTTCCAGGCCCGTAACCAGCTTGGGGCACCAGCAGGGGGGCGAAGAGTTCTCTAAGAGGGGGAAAAATTTTTTAGGGAGGCTTCGCCCCCCCTGGTTACGAGCCTGTGGACTTCTATACATCACAAAAAACAAACGTTTTCGTGCGTATTTTATGCGTATTCTCAATTCTTGCGTAGTTTAGCAAAATTCGATCTTGCAAACCAGGGTGTGCGCCAGCCAGTCCAGCCGCACATCTTCAATGCTCAACTGCTCGTATTTTGACGAGACCTTAGCGCAGCCTGATTTTGTAGTTGTAAATTGCTCTGACGTAGGATGAGTGTGTTTCACTCCCCTGTTTTAACGCGCAGCCTGATATTTTTGCAGTTATGAACTGTGTGTCGTAGCGTTGAGTTTGTTTATCTCCGATAGCCTAACTCGGAGCTCTGATAATAGTTTAGATCCAGTGCAATGACACATAAAATAAGGGAGTGGATGTAGAAAAATATGCATATTATGTCAACAAACTTCGCCAAAATGTTGGTGTAGAAACATGGAAATGATGTCGAATTGTGACGTCACAAATATCGCACACCAAATACAAATGACCACCATATGACCCTGAACCAAAACCCCCCCTATGAAAATTTTCTGTGTACGCCACTGGTAGAGCTCACTTGTCAGTATGCAAGAGCATTTGAAAACCACAACTGAAATTTTCGACAGGAAATGAAAGGTGCAGTTCGTTACATATCATCACTGTAATCACTGTTTAAAGATTTCGGACTCACAAAATATGATAATATTTTCCAAAATGTGAACCACGGTATTGAAATCGAGTTTTGTTTTGTCCACTTTAATCCTTGCAAAAATTTTTGAAAAATCTTTTTTAATAATTCACTTTTCAACTCCTGTCTAGATAAATACTTTGAGAAACACGGTCAGACTTATTTTTTGTTCAGCAAAGCAGCAAAACTCGTATCACAGCTATGCGGCAGAGTGCACGTTTGGCTGCTGAATAGTAAACGTCACACTTCTTCGATGCAACAAGTGCAGAGCTGTGGAGCGAAAAAGTGGGAGAATTCGCCAAGGACCTGCTATGGCATTGTTTATTTGCTCTTTTATATCAATGCTCTGCTGCATCAATGGGGAGGGTTTAGCAGTTTTTACTCACGTTAAAATGCAATGGGCGGCACTGACGACCCATCTTCTGTTGAGCAAGGCACCTCCGCAAATTCCTCCCCTCACTGGTCCCAACCCACGTTCGAACAGGTGAACAATCCAAGGCCAGTCGCCATCGATTGCCGTCGCTCCACCTGGTGTGATAAAATATTTGTTAAACTCACGTTTTTACTGAACTTACAATTTTTTGTCTGCGTACATTCTATGTACATGCAGTGATGCCCTTCTAAAGTATTAGGAAGGCTTAAGAATAAAATCCATGATTTCTGAAGCATATAATGCGACCTTAACTCAAAACTATTATACGCAGTGTGCCATTACAGTCGTACTTACCGTGCGGTGACTCTGCATATTTGAAACATGCGTTTGATAGAATAGGAATATTAGAAGGTACACAATATTTCATTAAAAGTAATACAAGGTATATGGCCTACTTCTTTGGCACATTTGCACAAAATTTTTGCTTTATTTTGGAAAACAAAAAACTTGCTTCAGAGCTTATTAAATGTGGCTCTAGAGTAGTTCATAAGGTTTTTAACAAAACAATGCAAAAACCAAGTGAGACACTCTCAAGAGGGCCACCACGACATTTATGAAACACGGGGGCCCGAGAGGACCGCCTCTTTCGCCTACCCTAATATCCACTCTTGAGTACATCGCCAATCGCATAAAAGATGTGCTGCGTGCAACGAGATTAGATTAGAAATAATATAGGCTGGTTAACTGTCACCAACACATTTGATCAACCGTTTTGCGATCAAAAGACCTTGATCAATAAGGCGAGCATGGTTTGTGTGGCAAATGTCTGCGGCGGGTTTGTAATGTTCTTGTAACATTACACGGTGTGTAAAAAGTTAACAAGGACTCATTTGAGTACCTTGAGTATCAAACGTATAGCTTTGCAACATATTTCGTGAATGTTTGTATCAGGGCCGGCTGTAGCACCGTCGGCCCAACACCTTCTAACCAGCGTGCCCAGTGCTTCTCTAAATTACGAATTTTATAAACTTGACAGGCAACTGTTAGCGTTTGAAGATTTTGCTAAAATAACTCACACAAAAAATTATTATCCCAAGTTTCACATTAATACATAACTTCAAATTTTCAGGTTTGCTTGATAAGAAATTAGCTTCAAGTAAGTTTTAATGAGTTGCTTCTGACAATCCCATTTCATCTGACGTGGCTGTAATGCATTTATGCTTTTCATAAATTTAGCTCTTTAACTTAGATGAGTTCTTCGTTACAAACTGTAACTTTAAGGGTAAGTGCTGACTGTCATCACAAAATGCCAAAGAGTTTTGCAAAGCTAACCAAACTGTCAAAGTTTTAAATCTTTGAGTTAGTAACCTATCAGTTGTTGTTCATGATCTGATTTTGATTCAGGATCACCCCTATCAGTAAATGACGTAAAAACATTAACAAGAACGGAGTGAACGTACTTCGCTTTACGTCCCTTGGCAGAAGTCACGCTATAAAATGAAACACAAGAGCTAAATTTCCGCACAAGCTCTTGCTGCTATTTAGAGAAAAACGATTCTCACCAATAATTCGTCCGTCAATGAGAGGAGCAAGAAGGGGTCCGAGAGCAGGAACTGTGGAAAGGTACAATACAACGGTTATGTTCACAACGATCGAAATCGGTAACAACGCCAGAAACTGACAAAGCGCAGTGGTGCGTCAAATGTTGTCAATGTTTTTTGAAATTTATGAAAAACAGTAACGTTAAGAAAAGTTGAAGGAGAATTCCAATAATTCTGTTTAGACTCAGAACAAAGTTACTTCCTGACTATTGTCACGTATATAATAAACACGTTTGAGAGTTTCAAATTAATTCATTTTGTGACCAACTAATCTTCAAAAAAGACTTATGTTTTTATACTCTTGCAAAGAATTTTGGTCTTTTGTATAAAATTTGGCAACTGTTTCTATTTGATTCTCACATCTTAGATTATAAAAGCTTTTACGTTTTGTGATGCTTTCTTGTGACCAGAAATGCCATTTCCATTTACACATAATTTGATAAATGACCTAGGAATCGCTTTGAAATCACTGATTAGCTTAAATGACGTGATGTAAAATTTCTAAAATAAACTATTAGCATTATTAGTGCAATGAGAGTTCACGTGTTTAAAGCAGCATGAAACACTCCACTTGCAGAATGATATGCCAAACCATTTATAAAAGGAATACATGCTGATGGAGCACATAATTGGTGCATGCGACCGATGGAAAGGTGGCAATGGAAGGTTGCAGATATAAAACAATCAAACAACCCATTTTACTGAAGCTTTTGATTGAACTATTTAAACTGAGTGTAGGAACTTTTAAAACTGTAGCATTTCTTGCTCCTCATTAATCATTTGCTATTTGAAATTTTTGTTGTTTTAATGTGATTACTGATTAATCTGAAAATATCAACAATTTTAGTTGTGATCCGATTTCACAGGTTTGCTCAATGGTAGTGTATATTTTGATATCAAATGCAAAAACTCTGCTGGAATTATTTTGCAATTCGAACTGTATCCACCTTTGTTCATACATAACGTTGAGTTCTAGTAGCAACGAGAACATAGTTGAGTGGTTAATATTTATGTCTGCTGTGCGATTGTTCGTTGGTTCTGCTTGCATCATTTTGTTTGGCTTAGCTTGTAAAGATTACACCTTTGATAGGAGTGCTTTTAATGTAGGCTACTTTTTCAAAAAGTTTAGGGTTTACGTTCAGGGTGTATGCTTAAGTTCCGGTTTAGAATTTACCTTTAGGGTTTAGGTTTACGGATTAGGTTTCGGGTTTAGGTTCAACTTTTAGGTTCAACTTTTGAGTTTACGTTTTAGGTTTGAATTTTGGGTTTAGGTTTAAGTTTTGGTTTTAGGTTTTGGGTTTAGGTTTTGGGTTTAGGTTTTGGGTTTAGGTTTTGGGTTTAGGTTTTGGGTTTAGGTTTTGGGTTTAGGTTTTGGGTT
>JGI24159J19872_10008314_pt1 | contig 13585 bp, 11 predicted proteins | sample Ectturendosymbi4_FD_19872 | JGI IMG/M metagenome (IMG submission 19872) | reverse complement strand
AATTCGTCACTTTTTCGTCGGTCCCGGCAGAATCCTTATCTTTTGTGTACATTTCTGTTCGTCTAATTCGCCATCGTCTAATTCGTGAATTTGCTTAAATCGTCACCTCTTTCTATCCCTGAGAAGCGTTTTGTTCGTCTAATTCGTCATTTGTAGTTTCGCTTTTGATGTCTAAGCAGCTAGTACGTATGGGAATTCATACAAATTAAGGATCTTTATCTGAGAATTGTTGCACCTCGCAATTTGTTTATCGAATTTATACACGAGGTTCGAAGCGCGACCCGACCCCCCATTGAGAGAACGCGGAAACGTTTATTAAAGATTTAAAAGGTGCTTGATCAAATTGAAGAGTCCAGATAGAGCAGAGGAATTAATTGTTGTATTCAACCATAACGTCATAAACTTGTATTTTACTGCAAATAAGAGCACTATATATACGAGTTATTATGATGAAGTATACGAGCTTCTATGATAGAGTTGTCACCTGCTTGCATAATTCGTCACTTCGCCTAATTCGTCACTTTTTTCTCATCCCCTTGAGGTGACGAATTAGGCAAAATCTCCATTATATTTCATCTGCTGTCAATCACATCAAATGCCGTCCCTTACGCATTCGTTAATTTAGTGCTTTGTGTGACGAGATGCGGCCAGAATACAGTGGGCGTTTGTTTCATTTGAACATCCGTTGGCTCATGAGGAAAGACGCTGGAGTGGGGCCCACGCATTGACACCGGTGCGTTATTAAAAGAACTGAATCATAACTTTGCTAAACGATTCGACCGCAAGTGGATTGCCAAATAGCTATTCTTAGGTGATTTTTTTATACGTTTGAACCAGCTAAACATCTCCATGCAGGGAAAAGGTGAAATATTTGTAGATGTGTCCAATACATCGCCGCGTTAAAAGGCAAAATACAGCTGTGGATCCACTGAATTGAAAGTGGTAAAATAGCTGCTTTTCTGGCATTAAAGATGAGTTAGAAATTGATTTACGCTGCATCTTGAGCGCCTTGATCCATCTTTCCGAGTTGGATAGATGTATCCCTTCTCACAATTACACCAAAACATTTAACTTGGTGCGAAATCCTTTTGAGCTACCAGAGCTACAGGTTTATTGTGAAGTGGATTGCATTGCTAAACAGTTGACTGAACTGCAAAGTCGACAGCTGTGGAGCCTCTGACTGAATTTCGGGTGAATTTCCATTCAATGGAAACAAATATGTAAGATCTGTGTCGGCAAGCAAAAAAAGCTATTTTGCTTTTAACAACTACATACATTGGCGAAGCTGGTGTGTCAACACTATAACTGAATTTAAAACCAAGCACCGAATCCAACTTCAACCAGAAGACGACACCAGGTGTGCGTTGACGACCACAGAACCTTTTTTTGACAAAATTGTGAAACAAGCTCAGAGACATGATTCCCATTGGAATTTGTGAATGTGGGCGATAAACCAAATTTGTTAAACTTGTGTTTGTATTATTCTAGTATTCTTAATCTATCTTAAGTTCACGAAGATTTATGCTAGCCCGAAAATAGTCCGTGTCTATAAAAGGTTGGGAAACACTGGTCTAAAAAGAGGGAGAGGAAAGGTTCCAGAACAATGACAGAATACCTTTATCTTGTGAGGCGGACAATCTGACATGGTCAACCGGTTGTTATGCAGAAAGGGAGAAAAACTTGCTACATTGCAATCCAATTGCAATAGACAGATGTTTAATCACCTTCCTGATGGTATGCGATCACCAGCGGCTATATGCGGATGATTTCTCGCTTTGGAAATCCGATTCATGTGTATAACAACTTACCGAAAGGTGTCAGAATCACTAAAAATGAGATTTCTGTAGCAAATAGGATTTAGAATTTCCTACAATCTTCGTCGGAGCCCGATCGTGTTGCTCCTGCCTTCCCATCAGAACAGCTTCTTCGAAGACCAAGTGCGTGCGGTTGAGAAGTGGGCGATCTCTTCAACACCCTAAACAAATCCCTGCCCAGGCGATCGTCCACGGCACTCGAAGGACAATTGTTGTATTGTTACAGTGCTATACTCGCAATTGCGTTGTGAAAGAACTTGCCGCAGATGTTCTCGTGCCTTCGCCGTTCAGATCGTCGCATTGCGACGGCATATGCCATAATGAAAATTTCATAGTCAAAAACGACGGCGCTGCTGCTTGCCAGCAACCGAAAATTCTAGCAAATCAGTCTAAAACTCCACGGCAACACCTTTCCTATCAAAAATGAGTAATTACTTAGTTGCTATTGTCCAGAGCAGTAGCACGTGCAATTCTCATGTCCAACAAGTTCAAGACCAATTTTTAAAGCGGTTAAATGCGAATGTTGATGGGAACACACAGGGGTGTGGCAAAATATCCGTTGCTGAACATATACAGAGCTCTTATACGTCCTGTGATTGAGTACGGTATGGAGTCTTCTCTTTTTTTCTGTTTCTGCTTTAGACAAAATCCACAAAATTCATTACGGAGCAGAGCCGCATCAACCGCCCTCCATACCCTCCAATTGGGGAGCTACGCTGTCACAGTGGGCCCGAAATTCAGCCCGTCACCATTTTATGAGCTTATCCCCCAAACAAAGCTTCAACCCTGCCAAATTGAAATACCGTATGAAATACTAAAAATCAGTGAAATTTTTGTCAATCCGAATTCCGTTCTGTCCTGCAATGTATAAACGGAGCAGTACCTACCGCCGGGACCTACGATAGGGGTACAAAAGGTAAATCGTAGCCGGGCCAGATAGGTACTTGGACCCGGGAGGCTGAAAGCAGGCACACTAAGTTTTTCCGTAATTAAGTCTAAAATTACTGGTGTAAGCTTGATGCTAGTATAACAATTAACCTATTTCTAAATCTTAACCTGGCAGCTGTTTTATCTATATTCTGATTACCTTACAAACAGGGTCGGATTAAATGAATACGAAGCCCTGGGTAAAGTCGTGACCGCGATGCCCCTTAAACGCTTAGCGCAACTGCGTAGCTTTTCACATGCCTTCGTTTCAACTTTGCAGAAGCACCGGTCAAAAACATCAAAACTGCTACGATTTGGCAGCCTACATTTCAAAGACAATTGGGGTGACCACGTATTGTTCTAGTGTTGGTCTTTATTGCGTAACAATAAAACAGCAATAAATTTTCAAACATTCACTTCAAGTTACGCTGGCAGGCGTTTGTCCGCATGTGCAGGGCTCCCACTGCGGAGTTTTTCCAACCAGATCTGTTTTTTAGTCGTCCTGGATGTCTAGGTTGAATTATGAAAACTCGCGTTAAATCTGGGTTTTTTGAAATAATGAATTCATCAGCAACTTCAATCTGGTCAATAATATAAAAACAACTTTTTTTTACATTGTTTGCATGCGCACATCAGGTGAGCAAGTACGCACATCGGATGGAGTAGCACGTGTTCAATTGGTTACATATCCTCACATAGGATCATCATCGGGGTGATATACATAATGTTTTTGTCTTTATCGAAGAAACTGGTGAAAACAGGGCTAGAACTGATTGTTTAGATTTCGATGTTTCCTTATGCATAAAAATTAAAAAACAAATTTCAATTATACAAAGAAGGCATTGGGATCACATTTTCTGTGGGATTTTAGATCCCGCTGCAATTCAAAATTTCACAAAATATCCCAGTTTAACAACAAATGTATTCCTACAATTAGTGAGAGATATCATCTACGGAGTATGTTACCAGCGTTATGAAAAACGTCTTGAGCAAGAAAATGGTCGTTCAAATTTTAATGTTTTGCGCTACAGAAGAAAATTTGGAAGAGGAACTATCAGTAAATCAGTATTCGATTATCGTTTCAATTTAAAGAAGCGCACTCGCATGTTTTTGTTCGTAACACAAGCTTCCTGGATTTTTATTCTGCGAAATGATTTTATGGTGTGGAGTCTGGGTTTATTTGAAATCAATAAATGGGTGCCCATAAAGCGTGGTGCTGTTTGGTTCAATTCTTTTAAGTCACTCAAAAACGATAAATGCTAAAGTTGTCAGTTTCCTTAACCTATATATGCTAAACGCATTCAACAAAAGCTCTACGATTTTGACGCGTGGTGAACAGCCTAAAAACCAGGCCCGTGACCAGCTTGGGACCCCGGGGAGGCGAAGAATTTTCTGAGGGGGCCCAAACTTTACATTGATAGCATGTACGAAAACAATGGTTGTGCATACAATCTTTCTCCAAAAGCGGCAAAAAATTTTCCAGGGGGACTTTTCCTCCCTGCGCCCCCCTAATTACGGACCTGCTGAAAACATGAAAAACCAGTATCAGAGTGTTTTAATATTCAAGCGGGAGACCCCAAAAAGCGCGAAGTCCCGGTTTGCCCGATGGTTAATTCGGCCCTGCTTACAAACAAGCTATAAAAGTTTTGACGAGGGCCCCAGAAGCTAAGGGGGCCGGTAACGGTCTTCGTGCCTCCAGGTAAATTTTCTCTCAGAGATCCTGCCTGCCGCTGTTACCTAGAATAACCTAACATCGCTTGATCATTTTTGATACGTTTGTGAAATAATAAACGCTTTTGCGGCTTGAGCGTAAAGCATCAGCATTCATTGCATGGAGTGTTAAACGTGAGGTTAGCCTATATGCTTAGTTATATCCAGAAGTCAGACTTCCACTTGATCAACGTATTTTGCGTAATGATTGTTGTGAAAAGATGCATTATGGCTAGCCCAGGTAGTCTTCTTGTGTTTTGTACTGCATAGAGCAAGAAACTTTGGGGGTGCTTACAATTAAAGTTACACATTTGCGCAGCCTCCTGTTCAGACAGCAAGATGAAGTTATTGGTTTAGTTAGAAGAATTTATTTAGCAATCACTGCTAAGCTTGTCCCAACAGAGTAGTGCAGTTAGTGGATCATGGATGTTAACCATGTGGCGTCCACGTATGCCTTAGTCTATATTTGTTAACATTTATAACCTCTTTGAGAAAAAAAATGTTAATCTAAACATGTGCCATGCACCAGGAGATTAATGAGTCTAGACATCAGAAATGTTTATTCATGTGTATTTCGGCCAGTTAAAAGCAAGATGCGCATGCTTTTTAAACAAAATTCACTTAAGTTCATGGCAAATTTGTTCCTTCAGTAACAGTGTTTTCATAACTGAACGATAGGCTTGATTCTGATTTCCTGCAAATTTTTGTAAACATTTGGATTTCTTTACAACATCTCAAATAATCGCTTTTAATAAAATGACAATGATTAAGATTCAGCTTTTTTTGTTAGGCTTGTTCAAAAATTTTTAATTGCAAAATATGAGCTTATTATGGGTACTTGCGGGAAAATATTTGGTAATTTTATAATTAATTCGCAAAATTTTCAAATGCTGTTTTGTAAATTAAATGTAAATTTTAAGAATGTCTAGCCACCCTGCACAAACATGAAGTCCCCAATTGAAGACTTTCTGGCGAAGGTTCTGCAGAATTGTGTGCGGAAGTGGAACTGCAAAATATTAAGAAAAATGAAAAATTTGGATATTGTTTTGTGAAAGCCATTTGGCCTCGAGATGTGCCATAAAGTCGAAATATTTTTTGGAAACCACCATCAGGTGGCCCTTGTAAGCATTTGGGGGGCAGAATTGGGCTGCTACTGCACTGTGCGAAGTCCTACATGTATGTACGGAAGGAATGAAAAGTACTCCTTCAGTTTGCTTTTTACACTCGTGCAGAGAAATGCCACTCCACGTCAAACATAAGCTGCTGTGTATTTCAAAATCTAAACCCTTATTAACCTTCTCCACTCATCCTATCTGTCGCCAAACTCAGATTCATGGCAGGAGCTTTATACAGGTACTCCAAATTTTCAAAACTTCAGGGTATTATCCAGACTTAATTCCAAAGGGACAAGCTCCAGGTTAATACCATATGTTAATAATACTCAATCATGGATCATCCGCTAAACCAATATCGTCTTTTCTTTGACATATCATTTTCACAGACAAATGCAAATATCATCAAAGAAAATGGGATTTCAGATCTTCATGAATACTTCAGTAAAATCGTTCAAAAACAAAAGAAAAAACACACAGCGGAATTTACACACAGCAGTTTGAAACAAAAAAACAATTGCAAAAGTAAACAATCGTCAGTCGACAGCTTGGAACTTTACATAATTCCTTACGATCTATCCTGAATGTCAACTTCCAGCGTGCGAAGGGCTGCTATTTTAACAGACACTCTCAGTGCCCTTGAAGCCATTGTCAGAAATAGATGGAGGAAACTAAGCTTGTAGGCAAGGTAATTCTACTGAACCACAGCGTTCGTTCCACTAGAATGGAGATGGTTTTAGCCCGTAAAGTTATTCCTGGATTTAGCCCGCAAAGTTATTCCATTATTCCCTACTGCATATTTTCTCGCTAAACTCTCCACTACGTTCCACTCTAAACTGATGTCATCCATAAAAAAGTTTTTACACAAATCCGCTTATTTGAATCGAGTTTAGCCTTCCACTGCTACCTCCAATAAATGTTGAAAGATCATAAACACGAACAAAGCCGTTAATTACAAGTAGTTCTTTCACAAGCAGTGGTAACAAACAGATAAAATGTGCCCATTCTTCTATGATATTTCGTCTTCATACAGGTCACTGCCGACTACACTACCATATGCATCGCGTAGGTCTCTACCCGAATAGCTTTTGTAACGAACGTTACACACCCAAGACAGCTGAACACTTCCTAATGCATTGTGTGGAAAGCACATTGAGCAGGAAATAGCCCAGACGTTCCATCCAGCAAATAAAGGTTAGATCCAATTGGATACAAACTGTGAAGGTAATTGAAACAATTCCCTTTTTTCCCTATAGTTCATAGAGAGCAAACCACCTAAAAATATAAATACAGTAGATACACAAGTAAACCACACATGGCACTACAAAACCATGCAGTTGACAATGCCATTTCAATAAAAAATTCAAAAACTTGTCTTCATCCCCAACGATGTCGAGAACAGAACATTCTGCATCAGGTTGGGCTTAACAATCTCACAAAGGTAGTAATATATGTTGTAGGAAATATCCTCCAACAAAATATTCACAATGAAGAAGTACAGGACGACAGAATGAACAACACAATGGACCATACATGTGGGAATCTAATGATTGAAAAGAATAAAGCACAGACTCTGTGAACAGACAAGAACGACCTTTGGACTTGAAAGACATGAAGACCCTAAAGCAAGTAATTTACATTCAAGCAATCTGCTAAGAGCTGTAGTCCGCAGATATGTAATGCAGCAATTTGGAATTTGCAAGCAAGCAAAGTAGGTAGAAACTAACGTGTAAACTAGGTAAAAACCGCACAAGAAAAAAGTAAGAGTGAAACAAGATTGCAACTGCAGACTGCAGATAGAATGCTGCACCATGTCTGCTGGCCTACCAAAAGCACCGAGATTACCGGTGACAACACATGACAACTTGCATTTGCGTATTACACTAAAACAAGTAAACTAAAACATGCCCTTCCGGACCAGGCATTCCACAGGAGGACAAATTCCCGGACCAATACCTTGGAAAGAACCCCCTCAATAACAAACTAAGAAAATAGTCATTTCCCGGCCCTGAGCCAAAGAAGATACAGCCACAACTACTATAAAGGCAGGTGGAAAACGCCCTTCAAACAGACCAGAATTGACCTCGAAGAAGAAGACATCTAAAGAAGAAGGGACCAAGACGGAAGAAGAAGAAATGAACGCTTGATCAACTGTGCGCTTACGTTCACCGAGTGTTCATTTGTATCACTGTCTCTGATGAAGTATGTTTGGTCTTCAACTGTTCCACTACTGTTCGCTTGATCTACATGTACGTTACGTTTAACGTTTGTCAAGAGTACGTTATGTTGATCTCCGTACTGGAAAACTGAACAAAAAAACATAATAACAACTGTAAGTTAAACAATTTATTATTGATTACGATATGATTTAAGTTATTCTTGTACTTGAGGCAAACGTAGTTAATTATTGAAGATGTTTTAGTGTAACTCAAAATGCCAACTGAAATTCTTAACGTTTCACAATGAAAAGTAGTTTTACTAAATTACTGATGTGTTCGGCTCCGGGTAACAAATAGGTATGTTGAGCAAACTTAGCTTTTTGTGACAATGTGCCTTGGTACTAGTATGAACCCATTTGAATAAAATACTGTACCTAAAGTGACTTATGTCTTGTCGTCAACATACTAGACCCAACAGTGCATGGCAACACAAAAGACTATTATATATAACAGTTGCAAATGCTTTCAATATTTGCTTGGATACAGGATTAGATCATTGGCACACAATGAATGACACTAAAGCAGTGGTTCTCAACCTGGGGTTCGCGAACCCCCAGGGGTTCACGGGAAGATTTCCAAAGGTGCTTGGATGGCAGTTGAGTTTTCATGTATTGCTATTTTTTAGTATCCTATACTAGAGGAAAATGCGTGCCGATTGAAAACTCCGCGTAGATTTTGCCTGATCTTGTGTTGTTGTGATGGAACAATGTGAAATACACGGCTTTGCCAGCTAACCTGGGGGTTCGGGTTGATTGTTTTATGACTCGGGGGTACTTAGCGGGAAAAAGGTTGAGAACTCCTGCACTAAAGGATCTTGCACTTTATGCGCAATATGTACAGTCGCGTTAAAAAGTTTAAGACCACTTCAGATTTTTCACTAGGCGGTTGTTTTCTGTCATTTCAGCTTAATCATCTCTGTATTTATTGAATCTAACTATCAAAGACAAAGCACACCACAAGGTTTCAATTATTATAAACAACTTTATTTTCAATAGTTTGTACGACCTCCTCTCTTTTCCACCACTGCAGCCATTCTGCGAGGTATGCTAAGTATCAACTGCAGCGGTTATGAGAGGTAATTTTTGAGTCTACACGATTTTTATTGCTGTCTTTGGTGATTCTATGCTGCTAGGATGCAGATCTGCCACTTGGTTTGTCATCGTTTGCCATAAATTTTCAATCGGATTTTAATCTGCACTGTTTGTTGGTCAATCCAGGACATCAACATTTGCCTCCTGCGAAAATATTTTATAACTAGCTTTGACCTATGGCATGAGTACCATCGTGCATGCATAAAAACATTGTAATCGTGCACCACTATGTAAAGCCTAACTTGTCTGCGAGGAGATCTAGATATTTAATGCCATTCATGGTGGCACCTGCCTGGAGGAAATACAGACCATCGGTATCATTTTATGACATTTCTCCCCAGACCATGATGCTTGGGGGATTTTTCGTGTTCTGGACGGCGTAACGATCTTTATCTCTGGCACCAACTGGCAGGGCCGGCCTTAGCAAGTGCGGTGCCCGAGTGGAAGCACTTTTGTGAGGCCCAATCCAGTGGGGTGTGCATAATTTTTTGAGGTGGGCATCAAGCCATATGATAAAAATCAGTGGTGGGANAAAGCGGGCCTCGACGGGGCTATGCCAAGCTGGGGGGTCTGGGAGCATACCCTTCAGTTTCACCTCTCCATTGAAGACTTCCACAGGCATCTTTGGAAAGTCCAATAAATCCAAGAGTTACTACACTCAATACTTCCTCTCTAGCCAGGTACCTCCCGCGGGGTGCGGCAGGCCAATTGGATACGTGTTAAATGAAATTAGCAACACTGTTTAATATGATATGATCAGCCGGCAAAGATATAACAACTTAGCTACAAAACAGTGACAACAGGATATCACACAAACTACAGCGCAACCTTGTATTATAATGCTCCGCAATCATGACAAAGCTGAATGGAACAGATAGATCAAATACAAGCAAAACAATAACACGGGAGAACACACAAATGAAGTCGGCGCACTTCAGGCTTTTGTTGACTACGATGCAAAAAATGCTTTTGCTAAGAGAAACCTATTTCTCGTGCTTTAGTATTCACAATTCCTTCAGAATTTTGTCCAAGAATCAGTCTCTGATCATTTCGGATTTAATGGACACAATCGATAAATTTTTTAGACGCTCTTGTTGGCTTGAAGATCTCAAGTAAGCTTAAATTAGTTTCAGCTTGGAAAAACTCCTTTCTCCGGATACCATGGTCTTTGGGATAGTCAATTAAATCCTGAGGGCAATAAACAATATAGGGAAAGAAGTTATCTCATGAGACCTCTTCGAGAGGGAATGTGGATAACGCTGAAGACCGACTAACCAGCACACATTTAGAATTAAGAACTAAATTTAACCTTTTTGCCGAAGACAAACAGCAGCACTATTGTGGAGACTTAGTTTTAGTATGGACAGTTTTGCAAAAGACTGTCTGCATCCATTGGTAAACAGGATTTCCATCAAAACTTTAGAGAAGTATTGACCTAGCTATATATTGTCCTATAGCTCAAAACTTAATAACTTGACTAGGAATTAAAGTTAGCCTTATTTCTTGTACGTCATGACAAGGGTGGCCAAAAAATTCAAAACATATTTATACCCGCAATGTACCAATGCTTTCATGCAAGTGCGAAACATTTGCTTTACAGATAGTCTACGCATTGGTGGCAGAACTATTTCAAAGCAAGGGGCACAAGTGCACATGAAAAAACTAGAAAATTTTTGTGATTTTAATTGGCAACCGTAACGTCATACTTTTGTCAGCATGTTTTAGCAATTTTATTCAAAATGTGATAAGCCCTCAACGACCCCTATCTACACATCACCCTGAAAAGCATCAGTGCCATGCAAATTAAACACAGCATTGCATGCAGCTGAAGCGTAATAGATTGATGATTGGTTGCACACGAGCGCTTCTCAAGGATCTTGAAGGGGACACATAGTAGAAATATCGAGCGGTAACTCTTTGGCTCCCCCAAACACTTATTCGGCTTAGGGATCACAAGTATTATTGCTCTTCTCCAGATCTTGGGCATGCTTTAAATATATAAACAAACACCAGATAATTGTAGCGAATTTTCTGAAAAGACTAAAAAGAGGAAGAAGAAAAGCTTCCAGAACAATGACAGATACTTTAATTTCGTGAGGCGAACAATACGACAGATGTTCATCCGGTTGTTATGCAGATTATAAGCAAGTACAGTATAAGGAAGAAAAAGTTGCTACATACAATCCAGTTGCAGTAGACAGAAGCTTTAATAAAATGTTTGAGTCTGTCAATCCTGCACTCCTGTGAAAGACACAAAGCTCATTGCAAAGGTAAAAACACCACTCGGAAGGTCTGTTGGTTTTGGCTTTCCTGAACGATGGCTCAAATGTTTCCACTTTATGCCCATTTTAACCTCGATTCTCAGAGAGCGATTATTCAGAAAGTTATATTTTTCAAAATATCATTCAACTGCGTTTTTACTGCATGGCAGTTGCGATACCTTATATTTTAAGTTGTTTTTACCGATAAATAAAATGAAATCCTGAAAAGAGTGCTAAGAAATCTCATCCAAGAAATTTTCATAAGCTAATTGTAATTTATCACCGTTGTGCACCAAGTTTACCTCATCAATATTGCACATTTTTAGAACGCAAGGCTTTCTCGATACTTCTGCTTTCCCAGATGTTTCTATAAATTTTGCTCTACCAGGAAGACCACAGATTTTGCTTGTGGTGAATTTCTGCCTGTCAGAAAAGCAACATTAGGTACAAGTCGATATTTAACGATTTTGTTTACAGTGCAGCACTACACAGCTTGTGACACTTCGTTAAGGCAAAAACACAATTTAGATTTATAAATATTTTGAGAATGGCACTGCATTCACAATTGCACTGGCTTCACTGAAATAAGAGAATCTCGTCAACTAGCAGTCGGTAAAGCTGCTAGTTAAAACGGTAATCATGGCCATCAGGTACTTCACTTCGGTAGTTTGTGGCGACGTCGACCTTGATGCATTGAGCTGCAGGAATTGCACGTTTTACCCCGAGGGGTGACACTGTTCTGCACTTCCCATAATCTGTTCTTGTACACCTTGCTTGAAATGCAGAACGGTATGCGCTTCCACCTGAAAGCTGTTTTTCATTCAAGTCACAGTTTGTGTAAGCTGGGTAGCATCGCTTGCAACGACTGTTACTATGGATGCTCACGAAAGCGTTAATCCAAGATTATAGCGTGTTCAAAGTACAGTATGTTCATGCATTATTTTACTTATATTTTGTATTCGGTGCAGTGCTACGCAGTGACAATTCACAAAATCAGTCGTACAGCATTTAATGATGGTGCATCCAAGACGGTTAATGTCATTTTAGTAATATGCTTAACTTTGGCTCAGCATCCGTCTTTTTGTACTGCCAACGCATTTACAGAATCGCTTTTCCAACAGAAAAAGGCAGAAGTTACGCTGATGCTTTTGGAAACCTAAACAGCAAATGCACGTAGCTTGGGGTTTTACCTGCATTTTGTAACCTTAGAATTTCATTCATCTAGAGAAACAGAGGGTTAGCTCTACAGTATGTCCTACATAACAATTTCAACTGAAATCTGAATTTCTATTGATTGTGTCCTAAAGTTTTATGTTTTCCAGACTCAGTGGAGAGTCTTTTCTCTCGGTCACCGACAATTTTTCACAAGTCTTGGATGATTCAGGAATTAACTGTCTTACCCAGACGTCTCAAGATCAGCCATTATGCAACCAAGATGCTTCAAAATATATCAATACACCCACTGCAGCTACTGAGTTAACAAAACTAGCCCTAAGGCTTAAAACCAGCGCCGTTGACGGTAAATTTTATTACCTAAAGCTATTTTGACAAATCTTTAGTAATGTAAGTAAATGCATAGAAAGTATAGATGAGCAAAACCGCATTTTGACGGCCTGATATCAGATTTCATACATCGATGTTAGCTTGAAACACACAACGGTGTTTTGACAACATACGAAATAGTTTGCTTTCAACCCGTAGCAAGGTTGCCAGCTGGTAACATGTGCGAATAATGACACTATGTTTAGCAAAGATCCACTAACATTTCTTCTGGTAGCAGTTCTTCAATCACTATTAAAAATTTGCTTGTTTAAAAAGCTGAATCGGATAATTGTTTTTAAATTTGACAACCTTGTTGTGCGCAGTAAAGGAAGCCAAAGAAGATCGTGGGATCTGTAACGACTATTTTTATGGAGGAAGTTGTCGTTATGGAAATCTGTGTAGGTACCTCCATGAACCGCCAAGAAAACTCAAAGACTTGTTTGTGCTTTACAAACCCCATACTTTGCAGTGGTAAGAAAAACTTAACATATCCTGCTTATAATTTAATTGGTTGTAAATGTAATATGCGTTCAAGAACAGCTTGGTAATTCGATAAATCAAGACTGTTATTAAAAACCAGGAGCTTGAGGGTTTCAAACGTATTTTTAGCAGTTGTGTTTTGCAGTTTAAATCCATTTATCCAATCATGTTATGTGGAAATCAAATATTTAGAAGACAATGTGAATGCAGTTAAAGTAGAGTTTAGTTATTTCAGCAGATATACTGACTGCTGCCGTAGTTTCTATTTCTTTTCTTTAAACAGTGAATTATGTTGTTGAAACTGTTTTCCTTGAAGGCTGTGGAGCGGTTACTGCCCTTTCGGGATATTTGGCTGCGAGGCGGAGAATCACACTTGGCACTGTAGTCCAGACGAGATGGTTACATACAGGCTGTTTGGTTTCTTTCCTT
>JGI24159J19872_10008313_pt1 | contig 13588 bp, 9 predicted proteins | sample Ectturendosymbi4_FD_19872 | JGI IMG/M metagenome (IMG submission 19872) | reverse complement strand
TGCTGCACGCCTAACGGAATTTTTTATTCTAGGGCAATTGTTAAGTTTTCTGTTTGCCACTCAAAATGGAGATTTTCTGCTAGAGAAAAGATACACAACACACCAACCAAATAACAAAACCATTATTTGTTTCTTGGTTTTGGTTATAAAGTTAATGTCCGCTTTAATTTTCGTAGTCAACAGACGCAAGCAGGTTTCATCAGTCATTCTATTTCGTGTCGCTTTTCACTCGCTTCATAATTGAGAAAGCACTTTCGCAAATTACGAACATGGAGCACATCTTCAGTGCAAAATCTCTTAAGCGGGGGCAATTACCCGGTTGCCCCTCCTGGTTCCGGGCCTGGTTACCCTTCAATTATTTCAAAATTGCTTCTCCAGAACGTTCGTGGTATTTCCCGTATGTTTTGTGCTGTGATGCCTCTAATAAAAACACTTTCGGAATGGATATTACTTGCAACCTCACAAGACACTGTTTGCCATTGTTATTGTCGAAGAAATACCTTTCCCCCCGGTAAGAATTAAACTTTCTGTTTTTCCCCTGACATTTTTTATTTGATAGTCAATTTTTGTTAAATTGCTATGCTTGACTAAATGTTACTTCATTACTTCCAATGTACATCTTCTAATTTAACTCGAAAAGTAATTACAAAGTCTCTGCTTGCAAAAATGATAAAAAATAAACGCATGCTTTGTGGTCACAGAGTACTGCAGCGCTAGCCCAGCGATTAGCTTTGTAAGTTGTAACGTCATAAATTCATTATAAAAACATATTGTTACCCCCTAATAGTTACATACTGACCTGCACTTCAATGACGTGCGACTTGCAAGAGCTGTGTGGCTAATGCAATGCATTTATGACTTTGTGTAAAATACGGCATACAGAAACCGTTCGCGGGCCGCATGCCAGTGTTTGGACCACGCTGAACTAACATTTACGTTACTTATTTTATTCAACGGTATTCAAAAGTGCTCAGCTAGTCAATGAACAAGTTCCGTTTGAACGAACGTAGAAACGTTTGGAAATGATTTGCCTGTATCGCATAGACCCAGTGACGGAATTATGCATAGGCCATGGCCTAGGGCCCCGCGCAACTCTTTCCTGTGACGACTCAATGTTAACTAAAACTTTGCGAAACTGCGCAGAGGCATAACTTCACACTTTATCTTAAAACGGGCGGAAATGCAAATGTCTACTCTAGACTTATCAGTACAGTTACAACACGACAATATTGTGCATCTGGACGTTGGAAAGATTGAGGCCGTCTGTATGAAAAAGCGGTTACAAGAAAAAGAATGAAAAAAAGGCACTTAATTGATATTCAATCTTCCACTGACAAAAAGCTCGCAAAAACGCAAGACACCGCAAAACTTAGATGGGCGAATGGTCTCCCCTGAAACGTAACGACGATAAAGAAGGAAACCCAGCCACCAAAACCGCGGTTAATCGCGCAGGGATGTAGATTTCCAAGTGGCAATGTAATCGATTACATGTCATTTTTAGTCAGTTCAATCGATTGCTCAAAAAAACTAATTGATTTCGATTAGTCCATGTCTGCTCTAACCAAAAAACACCACCTAAAACTCGAATAAAGCAAATGTATGCAGCATTGTAGCCTACATAAAATATCTACCCACGACCAGGCCCGTAACTAAGGGACCCCCCCTAGAAAAATTTTCGCCCGCCTTGGAAACATGTGTTGGACAAAGCTTAAAAAATTTGAGCCTCCCTCAGAAAACTCTTCGACCCCCTGGTGTCCCAAGCTGGTTATGACTCCCCCGAAAATGGTTCACGACCCCATGTTGGAAACCACTGGTTTTGGCGAACTGTCGTTATAGACGAATTCCACTGTATATGCTCTGATAAGATCATAGTGTCTCATTCTTAGTTGGGAAAAAGATTCCTTTCAATGGACAGTGATTTTTCGTAATAATTATAAAAGTCCAGGCAAATGCACCCACGCGACCTTTAATATCACGAACATGCAACTGCAAAGGCACAGAATAACAGCAAGTCCTTTTTCAATCATGTGCAACGACCAGGGGTGTAGTGGGGCGGAAACGGTGTCCCCGTGCTTTGTTCGTAGTAACTTGACTTAAAGATGTGTATTTATACTCAGATTTCCTGTTTGTAGCTCCAGACGTCGCAGAAATGAATACGTAAAAGGCAAGTAGTCTCTTGCGTAGCACCCATAATTGTGTAAATACTGTTAGCGACATCATGAATTGTTTTTGCGCATTCGATGATTGCTTGCACCTGAATGTTTTCGCTCGTTGTGCAATGAAACTTTATTAAATACTGATTAAAGTTTGAAGTGCCGTTAAAATGGCTAGTTTTTTGAGGGCGTTCCCACACTTACGGTTTTTAGCACCCACACCCGGCAAACAAGCTGTTCCGCGTCGTTGAAATAATATTTGTGGCAACGGCTGAAAGAGCAGTGACACGGTGGAAGTCATAGGTGTAGAAGCAAGCAAATTTGTGGGGGTGCAAAGGATTTTTGCCCAAATTTCTCCAAACTTGCCCGAAAAGTCCTGGTGGGACTTTTGCCTACAAATTTTCTCCGACAAAGTTCACGAAGACCTCTTTCGTTTTTCTGCAAACGTTGGACGTCATTTTTGCCCGGATTTTCAGGGTTTTTAGGAGAAATTTAGGGATTTTGCCCAAATTTTCAGGTATTTTGCCCGGATTTTCGACAAATCAAAACTTTTGGGAGTGCGTTTGCAGCCCTTGCACCCCGCTTCTTACACCACTGGTGGAAGTCGTGCCACATTAAGAAGCTATACGACAAATGACATTGCATTGATTGACCATAAGCCTGAAAGTGCGGTGAACCATACCGACTCAGAAGGTTCAGAATGAGTGAAAACGTCAGGCTTTGAAATGAGGGGGTTTTCGTCCGGACGGCTCTATTGCATTTCAGGAATAATTTCGTTGCATAGGAGCAAGTGACAAGTGACGTGTACACAACGATATAAATCATGTCATATATCAGAATTGAAAATATAAACGGGGAGACGTGACCCTTGCTTCCCCCAGTCGACGCCCTTGATCACCGAATAAAAAAATGAAGTGAAAATCATTTGGAACGGCGTGGAATTCCAAACAAGAATTACATTCCAAATGAAAATATGAGATAATGCTGCAAACTTGACGAAAAAATCGGATAGCCACAAAACATAAACGAATAACAAGCAGGAAAGCAAAATCAAGTGCATATAAGATCTGATCACAACGAAATACATACTCCAGGGTTCCTATGGAGAATGATAAAGAAAATAATTTTCCAGACTTGATCTTTTGACATTAACTTTCATAATAGTTTGTTCTAGATTGTTCATTTTATTTACACTGCGTTAACTATTATAATGCCTGTATTTGACCTGGGTATCAGTGTTGCCATTTTGGCTGGTAGATCTAGGTTTTTCTCACTGTTAGCTGGAAAATTTTCCATCTAGCAGCTAGCAGGTTTTCTAACAGGATTTTGAAAACCGTTTATTTACAGGGTACCCAATTTTGAAAACCGTTTGTTTACAGGGTACCCCTCGAAAAGCTGCTTCAAGCAGACAAATTGCATCATATTAACAAGTAACTAAATGGCTGTTGAAACCTAATTGATTTGCCTCTGTGCTCAGTGAGCGCATTGGGTTTCAAAGACTGCATTGGCAGAATATATTTTTAACAAGACATCATTTTTCCAGGTGGTTCAGTTATGCTAGGAAGTCGTTTGCCTAATGTCTGGTCAATTGATAGTGAGTGCGAGACCAAAAATTGATACGAAGCCTTACAAGTTTACTTTAAACAACTCAAAAATAGCAGTATTTTAAGGAGAACTTCACTATTTTAGGAAGATTTTAGCTGAAGTATTGTGACATGGTTTTTACTTTTTAGCAGTTTTTGGTGACGTGATTTAGCGGGTTTAGGTGACAACCATTTGGCAACATTGCTGGGTATGTCATTCAGAAAAGTTTAAGTCAGGAAAAAGTCTGAAAATTTATTTTCAAAATTGCGTAGGAACCCTGATATTATCAGAACAGAAAAGATTCAAATTCGAAGCATGAGACANGACCTAAATGGAAAGAGCATCAAAACGTGATCAAGTGATAATCAATGCATTCTCACAGTGGCGACAAACGGTGGAGCGGGCAAACCAGCCGCGTTATAAACAGAGCACTGCTTGAAGGCGCAAGGCTTCTGCGCCCAAGCGTAGCGAATCATCGATGCATGACCTCCGCCTACCACGCATGGCCGCACATCAAGAGTGATCGTGTTGCTTGTCGTTGATTGGACCAATGCCCAGAACCAGTTCGGCGACGGCGAAGGTTCAGAGATGTTGCACTTGGAGAAGCTGCAGCAGACCTGGAATGTCAATTTGACACCGTAGACATGACAGACCAGTTTTGCGCTTTGCAAATGCCAGCCCCGAAGGGGGTATAAGTCATGAACGACCGAAGACGCGGGCGTCTCACGAAGGGTGTAGTGGGGCGGGAATACGTGGGAACGGCGTTCCCGCACCTTTTGCTTCGAAAGAGTTTTGAGCTGTTTTAAAACAGTTACTTTTTTAATGCGTTCGCACATCTTTTTTTGTTAGCAATACATCCCTCGAAGGCATGGATTTTGATTTTCGCTACAGCCAACAAGTTATACAAGACAGAAGCAAACAATTAGAAAAACTGTAGGAACGCGTGTGCAGGCGGCTCAATCAACACTGAAATCCTGCACTTACAGTCCTGCAAATTACAGCCGAAGTGCGTAAATTAAGTACAAAATTCATGACGACGAAAAATCAATTTCGTGATTACTAGACAAAACCTCGGGAAGCTTTGTTGCAGATACGACGGAAGTATCAAAAATTGCTCAAAGGCACTTGAACAATAGTTTCTGGCTTCGACAAAATCATCACTTGACAAGACGAGAAACAAAGTAGACAATAACTTTAATTTTACGGTAAGTCAAAGATCAGAGTGCAAAGACTATTACGCGATTTAAAATTTCTTGCCGGTTTATGACCGGTGCATACCGGTTTAGTCGAAACAAACCAGTTCAATCGAAGATTGGAAGTTTTAAGCTTGAGATGAAAATACACAACTTGCCTCGAAGTTTTTACGTTCTCGTGCCACCATCTTCTCCCCGATTGGATAACTTAACATCACGTGACCCTGGTCGGTTTGCACGACAGACTGAACGACGGGACCGCTAGCGCTGAAATTCAGACCATAAACAGTATTCAGGGACGCCATGGCCAGTCTCAGGCCCACGTCCTGCTTATCGCGTATGTGGACTGCTCCGTAAGGGGAGTCGTCGTCAGGCAGGTCCAACGCAACGGCCATGAAAGTGTTGGGCATGGCCTTGTTTGGCGCATAACCGTAGTCTGCCGTTTGATGCCAGCGTATGAGGGGGTAGGTGCCGTCGTCGGGAATGATGTTGTTCGTCGCTATCTGCGCAAGAGCGTGAAAAAATGTTGAAAAGGAACGTGGAAGTCACGTGCCGACGACGTGTCGTGCAACGCTGAGGAAAGCTGCGCTCTCAAAATCGCGTGTTGGTTTAAAGCAGTGATTCTCAACGTGGTCCACAGGGAGCTCTGGAACTCCATAAATCCTTGAGGAAACGTCCATTGACCTATGTGCTATACAGTTTCGACTAGTAGTTCAGGAGCTGTCAGCATAGCAAAGTGGTCCATCGGTGGTGGGCAAAGATTTTCTATGCATGGCCACATTGGACTAAATTGCTACCGGGGGCCGCATATTACATTTGTCTTATTCAGTTAAAATTTACGTTTCAAAATATGAATTAATGATAATATTGTTATAACCTTTATTTAATGATCGCATGCAATGCGACAGATTTATTTAACGAAAATTGACGGCAGAGCGCCACGGCAATTCAGTCAGTGGCCGGGGATCGAACACCCAACCTTCCAATTGACAGGCAGGCACGCTACAACTGAGCTATTCGCCGACCTGGGGTCGCACAAAATGTGAACGTTTCATCAATTATAAACTTGTATTGTATTATTTCAATTCACATTTCCACTGTAGTGCACACAGACGGAATAACATCTCGAGAATTCGAATCTAATCGATAAAATTACTTTAACATAGACTCGAAATATTTACTATCTAGGCACGTGTGGCTGCCCTGCGGGTCGCACAAAATGCCCTCGTGGGGCGCATGCGGCCCGCGGACTGTAGTTCGCCCCAAGCATGCACTACTGCATTTATGCGAAGAGAATGTACAATGAGCGACCTGCACGAATCCGAATGGAAATTCGGGGTCAGTTTGGCCAGATGTGCCTTCGGTCCACGACCTCCTCCAGTCCCGAATCATGGCAGGAAAGGAGCAGTTGTAAAAGTTGGTGTGGTAATGTGTGTTGTCTTCTCCTGTAAAGCGAGGAATACAGGATCTGACGCGCGGACAAAGAAACGTAGACGCTGATGAACGAGACGACAGGGGCAGAAATGACCTAGCGCTTGTCACCCAAGCCTTTAAAAAATCCCTATCAACGAACAAAAAGACAAGTGTATAACAGCTTTTTTCTGAACTGATGCAGTGTTAGCAGTCTTGTGTTCTGTGTCATCAAGCTGGATACGCACTATTTCAATAACCTTAGAAAAGCGTCTTTTGCGTCGGGACAAATTCAACCTTCCAAGTCCTTTTTTTGTCTATACCTTGTCTGTTTTTTCTTTTCCAAGGGAAAGCAAAGTAAGGGAGCAATCACATGTGATAGGGATTGAAATGGTAAGGAACGATTCGAAAATAACGATTCAATTGAAAGAAAAAACAATTCTGCCACAGAAAATCAACCATTCAAATCAAAACGAAAGTACTGCTGTTGTCAGCACTCACGCGTAACACTGAGTACATGCCTTGGTACCAGACAGCTCCCTTTATCGTCATATTCAGCAGCGGGTGAACCATTGCGTTCCACAAGACACTGTTAGCTTGAGGATTGGGATTTTGACCAAACCAGCTTTCGTTGACCCTTCGGGCGACGGAACTACAAAAGCATAGCAGTTCCGCTCCGTTAGCTTTTCTGTCACGTGCCTCAGAGCGGTTCCGCTCCGTTAGCTTTTCTGTCACGTGCCTCAGAGCGACCGCGACAAATCCGTTTGACATACATATATTAGTTCAAGTTTCTTTCAGCAACATGGCACCTTTGGCCAAATAAAAGACTTCAGAACATTTCGATATCCAACGCAACCAAGCTACCGGGATTTTTACCTCAATTTTTCCACTGCATTGCTGACGTCTTCACCGGCATCGAGACCGCATTCTTTCAGCGCCCGCGGGGAAGACCAGGCTTCCACGGGGGTTCCTCCCCAGGGAGCAGACACAAGACCGATTGGTATCTTTAACTGATCGTAGAGACGCGAGCCGTAGAACCAGCACACCGCCGAGAAATAGGTCCAGTCAGCACCGCCAACCGATTCTGCATACAGGCGGCTTCTTGTGAAAAAGCTGCAGGGATTTTAAAACGGGTCGCGGTGCAGGCTCAGCAGGTAAGTGAGAATGTCGCCGGCATTCTTAACACCAAGTTTAAGAAACGTCGACTTCGCTTTCACTTCGCAATTGTTGGAATCGATTTTCGATGCCGTGAAAACGGGAAATTCGGTTCCGACAACAAATAAGCCACTCTTCGCTTTTACTCTGCATTAAACGTCGCCATAGGTTTAGTTGGATCTTTTACAGAAACTCCGATGGACAAAAAGCAAACGGCCCATCATGCAGCATTTTTACCCAATTCGAACAAAGGGAGGTCTTGTCAATACACTTAATTTTTGACAAAACTGGAGAAATTCTTGCCAATTTTCTGCACAACTCACCAGCAAAATGTCATGACAAATTTTGCAAACGCTGAAACAACGATGAAAAAAGGCAACGGGACGAAGACTGAATCGGGCTCCACTGAAATGCACACTTTTCTGCTGACTGTGCTTCTCGGTTGGGACGGTTTTACAACAAAACTTGTTCACACTTTCGTAGCTTGATTGCGCAGCTTTCAGTTTCGAAATTCGGTTATCAGCGCGTTGAGCGCTCGCGTGAAGCTGAATTTAGATCGAATTTACTGGAAGGTCCAAATTCAAATAATAATAGTAAAACCGACTGGAAACAATGGGTTAAAATTTCTCTAGCGATGCCTCCGATCAGCGTCTTTGCAAGACGCGCATCAACAACAAAAGAATTTCCTTGTTGTCAGGGTGGCCGACGAAAAAAAACGGGAAAACGCACGTTCACCACGAACGGGATGTGCGTGAAGAAAAACACTACATATACGTGGCGCGAAAAAGCAATAATAGAGTGATCATGGCATGTGATCTCTATTGTTGCTTGCTGCCACAGTATGAAGCTTTGCGCATATGCCGCTCAGGATTTCCCATCGCAACACATGGGAGCGCTCGGTTTCGGCAATTGAGCGCAGTAGAATCATCGACAACCGACTTCCGCCCACAATAAATGGCTGCACATCAAGAGTAATCGCTTTTGTAATGTGCCAGTTGTTTCGATTGTTGCCCTAAGCCAGTTGGGCGAGAGCGAAAGTTTGGAAATGTTATGTTGACGAGCGGAGCAGCGAGATAACAAGTGTTTTTTTTATTCGTTAGGAAACAGAATTTTATTCATGACGTCACATCATTTTATTCATGACGTCACAGCATTTTATTCATGACGTCACATCATTTTATTCATGACGTCACATCATTTTATTCATGACGTAACAGCATTTTATTCATGACGTGACAGTATTTTATTCATGGCTCTCGTCGGCAACTTAAAACACCGTTTTAAGCGTGAGCACCGTTTACCAACCAGGTCTGATCGAAGCGCACAAAAAATTAATTTCGCTTACTGCTAGATGCTGCAGCCCAGTTTTCTTCAATTGCAGCCAAATCATACAGGGGTTTGTTCGATTTGATGCGGGTAGCGGTCATCAATCGGATGTCTGGATAGTTGGACGCCCTTTGGATTTCATCGGAAGCGTTGAATGCCTTGAAGTAGGTAAACGTCAGGAATTGGCAAGGACATCACGACTTTTGAACCAAACATTTTCAAATCGAATCATTTCGGGGCGAGTGAGTTGGAAACAACAAAATGATAAAAAATCCATGTGGGGTTGTAAAAGAATTAAAATTTCATAGCATAAATTCGTAAATAATAATAAAAGATGGAGCTTAAAAGCTTTACGAGTGCAGTTGATCTGATACTACTTTTTTGAAAATGACATTTGTCTTTCAATTTTCATAATATATTTTCATTATAGGATTAGCTCAACTATTTGTTGTAGATAATTTGCCACAGAAAAAATCAAAAGTTTCTTGATTTGCAGAATATGAAATGATGTGCATAACATATCCCACAATTGAAATGACTAATGTTTTAGCACTGCTGTAGCATTTTGGCAAGGTTGTCTTGAATTGATTAATATTTTAGCACCATTGTTATGTCTTAGTGCTTGAAAAGATGAATCTTTTAGAACTGTTGTAATATTGAACACTGCTGTCCAAATTTAATAATATTTTGGTACCACTGGTACATGGCAGTGCTCAGAATGACGAATATACTGGAATTTTTGCACACTGACATGGCTGCTGGGACTGTCTTTAATGCTTTGCAAGTGTGAATTTTCACTCATGCACAGTGGACAACAGTACTTTCTACAGATACTTTCATTATGGAAAAACCTGATGGGTTGTTTGACTTATTTTGGGGGTCGAGTAAAATTACGTTAATCCTAGCATGAACTGGACGATTTGTTTCATGTGCATGGGTTAGTTTTGATGTGGGGTACAGTATTAGAGACACAGCTGCTTTGTCGTGCTCCTGGATATTGGCGCTTTAAAGGCATTGTACCTGGACATGTTTTCCCAGCTACGAAGTTTACGCTAACTGCAGTTCACATTACTTGAAATTGATACGTTTCACACACATACAACCCACTATCACAATCTTGCAATTCCATTTTTAAGATTTTGGAATTGTGCCTGTATACACTAAATATGTACATATCAGTTTAATTGCTGCTGGGCTGTAGATGTCAGCATGCAATAGTATCTATAAAACAAGTATTATCAACGCAACTGCACAAATTTCTTTTTGACTTGCCTTTGCATAATAGACTTCGATCAAACAAAACCAGTTAATACATTACTGTACAGCTGCATGTGCACGCGCACAAGCTAACGACAAGCAACAATATCAAAGAAATGTTATCAAATGGCCATGCTTCTTACAAATTAACAATTAAACAAAAGCATAATGACGTCCATAGGAAGCCATGTTTTGATACAAACGCACCTGCGACACGGTAAACTGCATATTGCTCTGGCCGCTGCAAAACCACACATCTCCAAAAAGGACATTGCTAAGCGTTATTTCCTTTAAAGTTCCAGTGCTGTCCTGAATTGCCTTGATATAGTGTGGGCCACCAGCTCTGTAAGGAAGAAAAACCTTGTTTGAATAGTTCAGTTGGGAAACCTGAAGGCTTTTTCTCAGTTAATAAGTAAAAAAAAATGTCACACAGAGTGACATCTATGAAACTACTACACCACAGAATTCCATTCGGAGGAGGTGCTTTACAAACCTAATTTGCTACATTTTTCTAGCTCAGTAGTCTTGTCATAATTAGCATTATCCTCTGTCAACACCAAGTATTTTCAAAATGCTTTTAATTGCTTTCACTTAAAACTTGCAATAAAGCATACAAAATACAGTAGCTTGTAGTCTTTATGTTTTATTCACTAACCGATTTTGGCAAAACTTGCAAAAGCACCATTTTTAACTAGATACTTTATTCTTAATTCAGTTTTGAGCTGCACAACTGATGTTATAGTCCTCATATGAACATGACCTCATACTTGCTCATTGTCAAATCCTCAAAGTTGCAACACGAATTGTATTGGCATGGAAGCAGCATTCACATTTATGATGTAACAGCAATTGTATTGGGGATGTAATTAATCCACTTTATGATGCAACAGCAATCACACTGGTGTTGTAGCCAGTGATGGGATTCCACCAGTTCGCAAGAACATGTTCTTGCAACTTCTTTGATAGTGAGCACTGGTTGTGGGCTAACTCAGGGGTTCTCAATTTTTCCCCATTAACACCTTTTACTTAGAATTTATTTTGGCAAACCTGTCAAAGACCTGTTACTGACTTTTAATAGTGAAAAACAAGAAAAAAATTTGGGAGAATAACTAAAATCAATAATTTACCCTGCTAGACTGAACCAATTGGCAACACAAAGATCAATCTTTGCGCTTATATTGGGCCAACCAGCATCGGTTGCCTCTGGATACTATGATGAGAGAACCTGTTGTGAGTCCTAGAGTGAGTAAACCTGTTCTTTAAAATTTTGAATCCCACGACTGGTTGTAACAGCAACCACATTTTTATTGCAACAGCAATCATAATTATGACGCTCCAGCAGCAAATATGATTAAATATTGTTCTGTTTACACACAGAAGAGCTATCTGTTGTGCGTTGACAAACATGTTTGTAAACAAATGACCGTGAATTCTGTTAGCACCAAGGCTGTTTAAAAGTGCTTATGAGCAACTCAGGTTGCAAAGTCATGTCCCTTGAGCTCTCACAAATATATATGAGCAGTTGAAAAGGTTAGTTTTGACATACTAACCAGTTAACATATTTGCAAAAAAGTTTAGTTTATGCAACAGCCCCTCACACACAAATTGAATAAATTACATCATAAAAATATGAATAGGGTCACATTACCTATAAAAATCAAACTAAACATTAACATTCAGTTGTGCATTTGTGTCATAATCCAAATGAGTAGTGGGCATACAGAGAAGAAAAAATTTTACTTTTGTGGATTCATAGTGACCAACCAAACACCCTTTCCACTGGGGCCAAGTTTCACTGTGGCTAGGTAAGCATCCTCATCCAGTATTATGATGACAGTTGCACCGGGAGTTCCATATCCCCAGACAATGGCTTTGTGGGGTTCTTTCTGAAGAACCATGTGATCTTGATAATATGATGCGAAAGAAAACACATCATCTGTAAAAGAATTTCAACACAAAAAAAATATTTTCAGATTAGATGGGAATGTTAAACTAAAGCAATATTCTTTAACTATGCAATTTATGCATGCATAAACTTTCAATGCATATTCCAAGCATCTATCCAAATGTTTTTGTAAAATTACTAATAAACTTGTGTATACTTCATTGACTCACCTCTGATGTCAAAAATTTGAACATCAACAAAGCTAGCCTTCACTTTCAGAATACAGTTGTTTCAGAAAATTGTACATCACAAACAACATATGAGATTAAAAAATAAAGCAAGCTGGTTCTAGATTAAACTCATTCACTTAAATCTGCTATGCAGTTTTGCAACTTGTGCAACCTTGACAAATTATCAGACTTAAAAGTTATAGTCATTACAAAAAACAAGCTGTGAACGGAGAGTAGAGTGCATAAATGGGACAACATCAGTAACAAATGGGAAATTTTGACAAGTGCATCAAGATAATTTGCAGTGCCTGAAGTTAGTGGGATGTTGCACCTGTTGAGAATGCATGGTGTGTGCCCTTGCAGTCAGCTTGAAAGGTGAATCATTAATCAGAAGTGCACATACAATCAGAAAAACTATATTAACATATGTGGTCTAAAAACCTGTTCCCACAATAAAGTTAGCAGATGTCATTTTTCATGAAATCAGCAGCAGCAGACAGTGGTGCATGATTGAAAGACTCAGATTTTCTACAATACTTGAGTCAGATTTGTTCAACAATGATTAGTTTAGATTACATGTGGACTAGTCTGCTTTGCATTAATACAGCATTTTTTTCTCACAAAAGTGACTGCTGAAATGACATGTGACTCTCCGCAGCAACTTAATTAAATTACAGCAAAATTCTATTTGAATAAGTTTAAGAAATATTCTAGGCGTAAATATATAATGTAGACCAAGTAAAGCTAGTTGTCTGAAATTCTGAAAGGCTACTGGGGCACCCAGGATGAATGAATGAGGAGTTTGTGGGAAATTTGTCACTGTTAAGGGCATAGCATGTGATAGGATTGCACAAAATGGTACCATCACACATGCGCCAGAATGACATGTGAAAGATATCAGGAATATGATGAAGACTACCGCAGAGACAATGCATTGAAATAGTTCTGCCATAGTTGCAAGGATAAAGATAAGGGAATCACCCAAAAAGAAATGCCTATAGCATGGGGCAAGATGAAAGACTTGAAGCAAATCAGAAAAAGTCTCAATTTAGCATACAAAATAATTGTAGGGTGGAAAAAAAACTATATGCAAATACCATGAGGAAAAGCTGGAAAAACACTAATTGCAGAAGTGTCTCGTCTTATAGGACTCTTTAACCACAGTAAAAAATGAGAGCAGGTGGCAATCCACATGCTACAAGTATTTCTGCCAGTACTACTCTAGAACGGAGCAGATCAAAAGACCGGGCACGTTAGACCGGCGATCAAAAGACCGGGCACGTTTGACCGGCAATTCAAAAGACCGGCGCAACGTTGGACCGGCGATACACAAGACCGCCGCAACGTTAGACCGGCGGTTCATAACACCGTCCGTGCAAAAAACTCAAAACTTCT
>JGI24159J19872_10008311_pt1 | contig 13589 bp, 7 predicted proteins | sample Ectturendosymbi4_FD_19872 | JGI IMG/M metagenome (IMG submission 19872) | reverse complement strand
CGACCGCAGGCGCACCTATCAGCAAGTCGCACAAAAAATGAAGCTACTGAAGCGTGGAAAGCGCTCCGACGCGTCCTTACGTATGTAACACGTGGTCGCCGCACTTGCCTTGGGTTTGTGGAACACACAATAGCAATCCAGGGATAAAAATAGAAGCATTCCTTCGATGCATTGCGACAATAATACATTTTTGGCTTTCGTAATTCTTAACTTTTTCTACAAAAATGCAGTTTGTATCAAGCAATAACTTTTTTCAAAAAATATTTAAGTTATCTCGGAACATTTCGCGGCCCACCGGTTGAGAAGCGCTTGTTTAAAACAATTGAACATAGTTCAAAAATTTTGGGCCCCTCCCAGAAAGCTCTTCGCCCCTCCTGGTGTTCCAACCTGGTTACGGGCCTGGGAGGAACGGAGGCAGAAGTGCCTTTCCATAACAATATCGTAGATATTTTTTTGGTTAATTAAATATCGACTTGAAACAAATTCATTGCAGCTATTCGCTCACCCAGAAAGTTCAGATTGGTTTTCTATATATTTTCCTATTATTTTTAGGTCAACATTGTTGCTGAACAGAAACAAGCAAAAGTTGTAACGATTTTTTGCTTTTTATAAGTTTCAATTGCCCTCAACTCGTTTGCTGCCCTCCATGCCCTACCGCTGCGCCGTCGACTTTTCCAACAGAAGTCTATATCGAAAACTGTATTACCAAGTCATCTCTCTTGGTTGTCCGTTGGTTCGACGACGACGCTGCTCAACGCGTGTCCTTGTGTCGGCGCATGTGGCTCCTTAGTCCAAAGCCTGAGGCGCAAACACGGCCACATACTGTACAGGCGGATCCCTACCGCGTTGTCGTTGGAGGTGGTTGGTTGCGCTGTTAGTGTCTGCGCGCATGCTTTGCTACTGCCACATCAAAATGTTGCTGTTCAAATGTTGCCAGCACCTTGTCGCAAACTGCACGCCATTCTTTCGATCCCCGGCCAATTCCTCAAGTCTGTCGGAAGGGATCCCGCATTTGCTTAAGGACGACTTAATGTGGTCCTTAAAACGCTTCTTTTGGCCCCCCACCGAACATCGGCCGCAGGAGAGTTCACTATAAAGTAGGCGGCGGGAAGTCTGTTTCCAGGTATCCTTGTCACATGGCCAAGCCACCTCAATTGCCTTCTGAGTAGTGTCGTCTCGAGGGATGTTGTGCCTACTCTGGGGCGAATCTCAACATGAGGTATTTTGTCCCACCAGTGCACGTGCACGATAGTTTGAAGACACCGAATGTGAAAGGCCTCGAGGGCTCTGATGTGACGACGGTACGGTGTCCATCCCTCACATGCATAAAGCAGTGTCGAGACACAGATAGCGTTGTAAATGGCCGTCTTGGTGCGTGAGGAAGGTCACGGCTCGTAAAAACTCGCTTGGACAGCCTCCGACGAATCTGCCCCAACATACAATAAAGTTGCAGTTGCAAGTGAAGGTTCTTGAGGGGAGGTAAAGGACTTCCGTCTTTTTGGAGTTAACGACCAGTCCTGCGCGAGAGTATGCAGAAGAGATGGCATCTAGCTGGCGCTGCAGGCCGTCTGGTGTGTGGCTGGGCAGGGCAGAGTCGTCTGCGTATTGTAGATCGAAGATGGTGTCGTTTGTTACTTTCGTTATTGCTTACAAACGGCGGATAGTAAACAAGCTGCCATCGAGCCTGTACTATATCGAAAACTGTATTACCAAGCCATACCGCGTATGACAACCGCCTTTTTATTGCTAAGCAGAGACTGCAACGTTTTTTATAGAAAGGTAATCGCACTGAACAACTTTATTCAGCACAGCCATTACCAAGTTGTTCAAATATTTCGGCTAACCCTTTCAATGAAAGCCTTCCTTGAAAATCCCTTTCAATGAAAGCCTTCACCACAATCATAGCTAAACATATCGTTTGCCCTTGCGTTAGGTTTTCAGACTAGGGTTCGTTGCGTCTAATTTATCAAAATGAGAGTAACAGCTTTCGTAAGATTTTCTTCTTGAAATGACTTTTCTTTGATTGAAAATGTTCCGTGTACCATTGAACAAAAGATTAAAACCTTCTACGAAATTCACATTGCCTTTCGTCTGGCACTGATTCACTCTAGCTGCAGTTCAAGCCTACAATCTGACTTTAAATTACCCACGCAAACACACCAACTGCACTATCTCGTTTCAAGAACGTTACTTTTCCATACCATTACGTCATACACAAAAACATCAGTTCTATTGAAACTGAGCAACGTTACTTTTCCAGAGTTCTTCACTTCACCCGCAATAATATATAATATTGGTAAGTCGTCTTAATGACTAGGCTACAGCTTGTGGCATTTGTTTATTGAAAATATCACTTTGAACATTAAAAAATAGTATGAGACATGACAAGAAATATTCGTCGCCAATGCGGATGAGTGTTAGGTGTTGTGATGATAATGTGCCGTTGGGGCGTTTCTAAATATCGAATAACAGGAAAAAGAGTTTAACCGTGATTTCATGCAAGATCTTTTTTATCGGATTTTGAGTGTGGATGGAGCAATATAACCCTCCAATTACCGGAAACGTTTTGCTAGTCTGGACCAGAAACGTTTGCTAGTCTGTATTCCAATGTTATCACTGTCTTTTGTTTAAAGGTTTTTACTTTGGTGGGGGGAAATGGCTTTGAGTGGGAAGGAAGGTGTAGGGACTGGGGGACAATTGTCCTCCAGGTAAATATGTGAAAAGTCCTGTACTCAAGACAAACACAGTGACACTTCAGCACACTGGATTTGAACCAGACATTTGAGAAAATATTTTATCAATTTGTTCGCTCAACAACCACATTTCCTCGTTTGCCAGGTTACCAGTCTAGGTCTTCTAAGGACAAAAACTGAGAAAAGTTAAACCTAACTTCAAAAACTACTTTTTAATCAATAATTTGTCGCGCCACAGAAGGTGCCGCCCGGGGTCCGGAGCCCTCAGGGCTCGCATTGCTACGTCACTGCGTGAGGGTCAGATTTATGTTATTGAAGTTTTGCAATGCAACAATCTGGAATCACTCAAAATTATGAAGCGCATGTAAAGCTTATGATGCTGTATTGCATATAACTACTTATGTCTTAACAACACGACGTTCTGCAGAGGATGATTCCCTTGTTGTTTGGACCAATCGCAACCCGCAACGAGGATCACATATTGTGTCAATACATGCCGATCCAGAGATAGTGAAAAATATGACCGATCACAAGGGAAATCTTGACCTGAATGCGCTGGTTACCTCAAATTACAGCAGAACGGAATACTGGGCAGTTGCTGCAGATTACAGCGGCAAGCGCATCTTTTACACTGATCGCAAGTAAGAGACACAGTTAAGCATGATGGTGAAGAAGTTTTGCAATGAAAATTTTCGATTATTTCATAAAGTAGTGGTTAACGAGATCCTTTGTTTGCAAAGCGAGTTTGCTCGCGTTTCAAATTTAATTTTTTGCTAAAATCCTTGAAAAAAGACACCTTCTTTATTTATTTATCTGACGTAAAACAATAACGATGTTTGGAGAACCGTTGGCGTTAACTTGCAAGAGAATCATTTGATGTAATTTTTAAACTAATGTATTCAACTATGTAAAAAATGGCGAAAAACCGCGTGGCGTCATGACTTAATGGTTCCCCATGCAGGTCGGAATACATCGGGATATTTTACCCTCAGCTAAAGTCATCAGAAAAGAAATTCGAGGGTATGGCTCGTGGCATTCAAAACATGGCGTACGACTTGGTAACAAGCAACCTCTACTGGACAGACTGAGAGTTCCAGTGGATCATGGTCTCAGACAAATCGTTTCGTTTCTACACTCCAGTGTATCGAACAAATGGATACACTCCCTAAGCTATTGCACTCCACGCAACACAAAGGTAAACATATAAACACACATTTTCAATTAAATCATTAAGGAACGCTAACGTTGTTTATTGAAGGCATGCCTTGTTGTTTTCTTTGTTAACACGTTTTCTTGTCATCAGAAAGCTGTTTTTCTCGGTTTACAAAACTTATGGATCGAAAATTGTCACGACGGATTTGGCCGGGCACAACGCAACAACACTTTTTCAATTCCCGAAGGTTTTCGACGTTACGGGTCTCACAATTGACTATACCGACAACAGGTAAAAATGAAATCCTTTGGATTATGCCAAATCTGGATAACTCGCTTGTACATAGGTTTTGCGTGACAGTTTCTAATCGGAAAACTCTACCTGTGATCAGGAAAAACAAGTTTCACAATTTGCGCAATGCTGCTGCAACAAATACTTTTGTAAATGAACCCAAATTTTTGACTTTGCTCACAATACCTGTCTTGTGTGCATGATCACTTCTTCCAGGTGCACTGATGTTTATTTCGGAAAACGCATGCACCTACTGTACAAGAGAGTAAAAGTTTCCTCTGCTTGTAAATGGTTACGCAGGAGTTTTGGAAGTGTTTTTCGAACCAAGAAACCAAGGGAGCTTAATATAACATGCAAATAATCTTTACTTGAGATCGATGTCGATAAAGTTTCCAATTCTTTTGTCGACAAACGTTTTAACCTTTGTATCATTTTTCTGAGGTTGTACTGGACTGACTTCACAGGCTTTGGAGGAAAGATTATTAGCAGCAGACTAGATGGAACAAATAAAACACAACATCATTACAGAGGTGCAGCTATCTTTTGGGGAGTAGCTGCGTATCTTGTAAGTGTGGAGCATAGAAATCTTTCTTCCAAATTGTTCCATTGGAAATCTGCTATTTTCTTATATTAAATAGGTTTAGGTAATTACGCAGCAAACCACTCTGAATCGGTTATTTCAGATGTTGACAATGGTCATTATCTACACCGCGGGGACAATGCTCTCCTTGGAAATGGTAAACTAAGTCATTTGCGATCTAAAGTCATTTCTAGACATATAGCTATTGTAGAAGCAGATTATATTTCACTGTAGAAATTGCGAGTTTACCTAAAAATGTTGAACCTTTCACTGCTAGAGAAAACGCTTTATCGCAGGACTACCTGTACGTAACTGATGTACATGCTCGGTATACTACCCAGAAGAAAAAATATTTTTCGGTTTGGATAATCAATAAAAGACTTCCCAGTGTTTCTCGGTATAAGGTGCAAGGGAAACCAAGAGGTATCTCAATTTTCAGCAAAAACGAGCAAAGATCATTTGACAACGGTGAGTTATAGGATTGAGATGAAAGTAGTTTTGTAGAAAAATAATGAATTCATACCAATATGGATCCTACGCAAAGTGTGAATTTCTTTCTCCTTTTGTCAAAAAGTTTTACCATGCAATAATGTTGACCTGCAGCACATCTACTATTACAAAAAGCGTCAGAGGCGGTAAGAAGTGTTTTACTTTTTGCAGTTGCAAGTGAAGGTTCTTGCCAAGCCAGTAAACCGTGTTTTCACATTTGCTTGCCAAGGGTAGGCACAAAGCGAGAATGCGCCTGCTCTGTAGGTTACACCAAAGTTGGCGACACCACATGCGTGACAAGTAAGTTAAAGTTGTGTTTTCTTGTGATTTAACAAAAGGTTGATTTGTACCAACTTCATGTAACGCAAAGTTTTACTTTAAATGGAAAAATTTGAAAATGGCTTGCCAAAAACAGTGTGGAGAAGAAATGAAATTCAAACAATATCAAAAATATTTATGATATAACGTCCGGTTTTGCTTGTAACATCCGGTTTAGATTCCCAACCATTTCTGATGTATTCCTCCCTTGCTGATTTTGGACGTTTTTGTTCCTCCTCTATGGAACTTTCCTTCTTCCCCTGTTCGGGTTCGTAGGCTAGTATCAACCAAAATTGGAAAAAGGGTCTTTAGTGACGACGTGGAACAAAAATTTTTTGTTGTCAAATAATAGCAGTAAAGTTTGTGAACAAAAACGTGTGGTAGTCCACGAACTAACTTACAAATATAAACTAATACAACTAGCTGAAAAAGCCAGTGTCAACTTAAAAAAGAATTGCAGCACTTACAATGAATAGATAACTTAACTATAAAGCAAAATTTCCTCCCCTAAACTCATTAAATTTCTTCCTGGGAAGGAATTCCTCCCCTGTTGAGAACCACTGCTCTACATCATAATGGCCTGAAACTAGAGGGAACAGGATTTTCTATCGACAACCCTTCGTTTCAATTAATTTGAATGAGGGTGTAAGTTAAAGAAGAACTCATTCAAAATTGAGTATTCCTGGGATGATCATAGTTTTCATTGCAATAAATAGGTAATTTTACTTAGCGAATTTGAGAAATAGGCTTTCATAGCGTAACTTTTTGACATAAATTTGAACGAAGATACCATTCAAGACAACTTTCTTTTAATTGGTGACGCTGGCCAAGAGAAAGTCTTTCAAATGAACCTCTTCCAGAGGGAGGGAGAAAAGGCTAATTACAGCATCATACCTTTGCGTGAGTGGCGGTTTCTTGCTGTGCTTTCGTTTTCTGAAAATTAATGTCGCGATAGATATTTGTTCTCATTAGATATTTATGCACAAGTAATGTCAGACAAGGAAGACTTGAAGCGTTTCTTCACCTTTAACGGCCAACCAAACCTGTCTGGGCTATATTATTTCACGCAGCAGTTTTCAGGCTTCAGTCACGACGTTCGACTAGAAAGAACAGCTTAGACTTTGTGATTGTTAACAATTTTTGTGAAACATCTTTGCAAAGCACCGCGATCATTGGCTGCTGGTATTTCATTTACATTGCTCAAATAAATGTTTTTTAAAGAGAAGTAGTCATTCATAGTGTTTTGAAAAAGGTAATTCCAAGCAAATTACAACTATTGCTGTGGACGTGATATCTCGAGCTGTTCTGTAGTCGGACAAAAGAGTCACTCATGTCAAGAAGGCACTGCTAGATGGAAGTCGGACATTTAGCCTGGTAAACGGAAAGCGCGGTGAGAACGTTTGAAAAGGCAATCATAAAATGTGCTCAGGTTTTGCTTGCTAATGTTTTACTTAGGTATTTTCAGAAATAGAAACGTTCTCTCAAAATTTTTCAATGGTATCTCAGAATACAGTAGAAAAACCTTGCTTAACGACTATCCCGGTATTCAGATGCAACGGTTGCGGTCTCTCAAAATATCTTTGCAGTCAAAAAGGTCAAACCTTAAAAAACAGTCTGCAACTGTTTTTCTCAGAACACCTTTGGAACTTGATGAAAACCTTTTCATGCTAGATTAGTATTACATCAGCCCTAGAGAAACTAATTTCACCGTAGTTATAAGAACTTAAACCAAAAGCCTTTAGCTTAGTCTTGCTTAAAAATCGAATCCGTGTATGGATAAATTTTTTAACAAGGTTTTGGAATATTTTTTTTTTGTTTTCAAGTGTAATATTTCTTGCTTCGTTCAGCGAACTCCATTGTTGTTGACCCTCGAGACGGCAACGTATACTTTAGCGATGAAGACACTCAAACGATCTATATCATGACAAGCAGTGGGACATACATCAAACCTTTAAGAGCTCCTCCAAAAGATCAACTCAAATCAACAGCGATAAAAATGCTGGCGCTCGATAGCAAGAACAGGTAATTTGCATCTTTGTTTTCGGAAAATCCAGCGTTTTTGCCGCAGTGGACGTTAAATGCGTGAGCTATTTTGGATGTCAAAATGCTTCCCGGAAATCTTTCCTTCATCTTGATATTCAAAATGTAGTATGAACGGTACCTGACCTAGCACAGTCATAAGTCCAAATAGAGTATTGAAGCCAAAACCTGTACAGTATATCACGTTGAATTTTGGTGGTGTCAGTTATGCAGTGACTGATACTGTTGCTTTACTTCGCTAATTACATGGAACAGAAAATTCACACCGATACCTTTTCTGATAGACACAGCAAACATTTAAACATTAATGGCAAACTTGTCAACTGAAGGCTGCTTGGTGCTTCGTGGTTAAGATGTTTGTTTTCTTATGATGTTCGTAACTTGACTGTAAACTTTCAGTTTTCTCTACTGGACGGATACTAGAGGCAAACAAAGAAAAGGACAGGTGTGGAGAATGAGAACCGACGGATACAACCCGGAAATTGTTTTTGATAAGCTTCAGTGGCCACATGCGATTACCATTGATTACGCACGTACGATGTTCGACGAAATTCTGTTGTGTCTTTGGTCCAAGTTACATGTGCTCAGACATAATAAAATTCCTCTTGCAAAATCATAATTTTCGTGACACAAGTCGTTTTTGCGTTTCAACGGTTGTACGGTGGTAATGTCACGGCAGTCACAAAATTTTTATATGAGAATCTAAAAGGCAATTGCCAATTTGATTTAGGTCACATCAGATAACTTTTGTGAAAAGTGCCACATCCCCTGAGGTAGATTGTTTTTCGTTTAGAGCAATATAGTTCTGAAAATTTTTGTCGCTGCGGACCCCTTTCACTGCACCTACAAAACTGCTGCGGACCCTTTTGTTTGGTCAACGTATTTTCGATTATTACAAAATCAGGTTTTGTTGCTGTTTAGAGTGCATCTTAACTACCCCAGCAAGAAGCAAATTTCAGGCTTCAACCTGCCGCCAATTGACGTCACCAAAATCAAATAAAAAAATCATTTGTCTTGCAACATGAATACGTCAAGCTAGTTTTGGTGCGACTATTAAGTTGAATAATGGCCCAAACGAGGCGATAAAAACTAGCGAATTTTCTTGATTGGATTTTGATTTACGGATCCCAAGTTAAGAACAAGTTACGAACCTCTGGTTTAGTTTACCATTTCGAAACATTAACATTAAAATTTGACAGCGGTCGTTTCTGGGCAGCTTCTTGAAGCATTTGATTGCGGTCTCCTAACTTACAGATAAGCTGGATTCAGCATAGAAATCAAACGTGGTTCGAAAGTAAAAAATTAAGTGCCTCCAGTCTATGCTGAAGCAATTATATTACTTAATGAAATCCTTACTGAACCATAAATTTTCTGCCTTGCTCCAAAACCCTTCGCAATATGCCAAGTTTTTCACTTTATTTATATTTTTGCAGGAAATAGCTTGTTTGTGTCAGAAGCAACGCAGGTCACGATTTACGAAATACCCCTGGAAAGATTGCAAATAATTAACTCACCATTCAATATGGGCGCCGAAAAGCAATACAATTTAAACAGTCACATCTCCCGACGCAATCCCTACATTATTGAGTGAGTACAACATTTGAACAAAACATGAAATAACATGTTATTTTGGTCATCTTGGTAAGCTAATTTTGAGAATAGAATTGTCAGCACTATTATCAGCATCCTTACTGCTGCCAAGAAAATTGTTTTTTTGAAATTAGTGCAAACCAATAGTTGGATGTGTGAGTAAGATATAATAAATCCCTAGAGAATTAATCAATATTTTGTTTGATTATTTTGTTGTTTTTACGTCATGACTTGTTAACCACAAACGCTAGAAAGCCAATCAAAGGCTCCAAAGATGGGGATTTTTGCCTAGTTTTCCTTTTTTTAAAAAATGAAAAACTTACCTCTTGGGGATGGGGCCCAAGGTCTGATGACATAAGCAAAAAAAGCCTAAACACACCTCTAACATGATGTCACCCACAAAAAACTCAAATCCCAAACTTCCCTATTTTTTGGTCGAAACTAAAAGACTTTCCGAGTCAGTTGATGGTTTGAACAGCTCTCTAGCTCATTCTGCTGACGAGTTATGGAATTTGGCCGAAATATCCAAGTATATCTTTTGTGGGATTTTAGTTTTTACCAAACATTTGGTGTTTAGCCATAATTTTGACACCAGAAACGACAGAAAACCGATCAAGTGCTCTAAACGCTCAGATTATAGCCAAGTTTCCAACAAAAATTTGAACCAAAAATTGTCTCGTTGGGTTAACGCCCGGAATCCTCCGCCAAAAATGCATAAACCTATACCCATTGTGATGTCACCCACAAAAAATTCAAAACCAAAACGTCCCAATTTTTTAATCGAAACTGGAAGACTTCCCGTATCCATAGAGGATTTGAACATCTCTCTAGCTCTATCAGTCGGCAAGTTATTACTGGACAAAGTCATAGGCACTAGTTTGCCCTTGCGGACCGTTGTGCGGTCTAAAAAAGGTTGCAACCGTTTTCAGTTGAAGATAAAGATGCATTAATAGAGCTTCAGATCAGGGTTGCTTTAATCCTGATAACGGTTAACCTATTAACCGAGAGTATTTTTGCTATCCGATATTCAGATATCTTTCTGTCGGTCAACCGAACAAAAAAGTAACGTTACTAATGTGTTACTGTATACTCTTTTTCTAACGGGCTGCCAATCTTCAAACTCTCTGTGAAGCTCTGCTTACTATCCAGCCTACTTCTGTGGAAGCAAAAAGGGCAAACAAGGCGTGTGGACTTGATCTGGTCTCGTTTACACGACTCCACAATCGATGAATTGTGCTCAGTGGCGTAAAGCTACTGTAGATTGAGTGTCGCCCGCGGCCTACCGCGAAAGTGCCTCATTTTCCACATCTCCAATTTGCTCACAAAAATTTTAAATAAAAGAAGATCATGTTTTGTGCTCAGTGAAGATGTAATGAGTTGTGAAAGATCGTGAACATCAGATGCAATCACGAATAAACTGAATGGGTCTTGTTTTTCAGTCTCGATTATGGTCTTACTTTTTCTGCCCATTCACCACCTTTCTCATCATTTGTTCTTTCTATTTTTTCTACTTTCTTTACATATGCATCTATGATTCCGGCTTATTTCCTCAAATTTTCTTCCGTGATGTTTTTCAGTCTGCGGTAAGAGGAACCATTTTGCTTCAATCGGTTACTCCCTCTAGGCTAGGGGATCAACCAAAAAGCACAAAAAGTGTATTATTTTGGGGCCCAGTTAGAGCAGTGATGTGGGATACCTATTCTACCGATAAACATTTATGTATATTTATATTTCGTGTAGTATCCCATCTTTAACAAAACAAATATGTATATATTGCATGTAGTAAGCCAGGGATCACCAACAAAGTGCCCGCTGGCACCATGTCGCCCGCAAGGACCACGTTGGTCGCCCGCGGGTCTGTGTTGAAAATAGTATTAAGATGATGAGTATCGTCACGTAGATTAACATCATTAATGAGAACATAATTAAAGGTAAGTTGAACTAAATTTTTATTTCAGAAGTGTGCATCAAACTAGTAGCCCTTAGCGTTAATTGGTACCCAAGAAGTAGCCCTCAGTTACATAAAGGTTGGTGACCCCTGTAGTAGGCTATAATAATAAATTTACAGTAAAAATCTAATTTCAATAATGGAAAGAAAAATCCTTTGATCACTTCACGAATCAATAGTGGTTTATTTCTCTTAGAATATGTAAAAGGCTTCTAACCTTCCCTCTGTCGTGGGGTTCTCGTGAGGTATGGATACGGACCCATTTAGATAAAATTTGTCAAATAGGCAAACCCTTTGTGTACTGAAGAAGACGATATATCGTCTTGCTCCGCGGTTTTTCGGCGATAACTCACGAACCACTGAAGGCGCGTCAGCAGGAAAGGTTTTCGCAAAATCTTTCAAATGAGTCCAACAGAAAAGTATATTTGCATTTGAAATTTTTGAGAATATATTTATTGTTTGTTTTTTTGTCCATTTTGAGCAAGTTTTTGATAATTTTCATAAAAAATGTTCACGCATAAGTTTCTGTTTTTTCGAAGCGTTTTTTTGGCTTCGACTGCTTGCAACGACTATACCTAGCCAACAATACCAACAAAAATCACTTCTCAATTTTTGGTGGGCAAAAAAAGTTGGGGTAAAAAAGCTAGGTTGGGAAAAAAAACAAGTCAAAAAAGCAATTGTTTTCTGTTTTCGCCAAAACCGTTTCCGATACCGGATTTTGGAGTGACCATTGTAAAGAAGGCAAAAAATAAAACCAGAATAAAACAGTGTCAAAAATTTTTGACAATTTTTCGTTAATTTTACGTTAAGGTTTCTTCAAATTTTCAGGAATTTTTTGATTTCAAATTGTCATAACTTTTTTTCTTCTTATTTATTCTGTTTGAAATTTAGTAGGCTATTGTAGGACGTGAATATGAACATATTCTACAAGTTTCAGTTTTTTTGTATTCGGAACAGGAGATATGAATTTTATTCGGGAAAATTGCAAAAAAAACTAAAAAATCAACAAATTTCTGTCTGAATCCCCCTAAAAATTTACACAATTCTTTTGTAATTTTTTTACAATCTTTGGGTCTTGGCCGACATTTTTCATGCAGAATGAATTTTTCTAACGTGTTTGTATATTTTTCCACACGTTTTTTAACGTACCACTTACTTGTTTTGGCTTCGCCGCTTTTCAGTTTTTTCCCAGGTTTGACGTCCTAAATGACATCACGAATTCAACGCTGATACCTCAAAAGATGGGTGGCAATAATACCTTAATTGCAATACTTGCGGGTGATGGTGAACGTAACGTTAGCGGTTCGTAAGTTATCGCAAAAATCGCTGAGCAATGTCAACATATCGGATGCTGCGGTCTGCAAAGCGGCTCTGGTTGAGATGTGTTGCGTCTGAGCTTCCATCGTGATCTGCAAACTTGGTCTAGCTGTTGGGCTGGGATTCATCCAATTACGTGTGCATAGTTTAAAAAAATTATTTATATTTGTGCATAGTTTACAATAATTCTTTATATTTGTAGCACAAGACGCATGCAGTATTTCGAAAACTGTATTACCAAACCCTGCCACGTAAGAAATCCACTTTTTGAATGCTCTGAAGTTACTACAACGTCTTAAGTTCGACGGTAATCCCACTGAAAACTTGATTTCAGCACAGCGATTGCCAAGTTGTGCAACTGTTTCTGCTAAAGTTTCTTCTAATAAAAGTCTTAAGAACAATGATAACTACATATCGTTTGTCATAACTAAATATCACTTGTCCTTTCTAACCTATCGTTTGACCTTTGTCAGGTTATCAAACCAAGGGCCCTAGCCTCTAATTTGTCAAAATAAAAGCAACACCTTTTCTAATATTTTCCTGTAGAAATGACTTTCTCTGTCGCTGCAAATGTTAAATGTACCATTCACCAATGAAGTCAAATTTTTACGAAACCCACCTTGCCTATCTGCTGGCACAGATTTACTCTACTTACACTGCAGTTCAAGCCTACAATCTGAGCTCTAAATAATCCACGCAAACACACCAAATGCACTATCCAGCTTCAAAAATGTGATTTTTCGACACCATGACCTAATACAGAAAAGTATCAGTCTTATTGAAACAAACCAAGTTAAACCTTTGCAAAGATCTTCACTTCACCCGCGAAAATTTAATGTTGACAAGCCCACCTATTGACTAGACTATAGCTTGTGGTACTTGTTTATTGAAAATTTTCCACAAAATATTAGGCAATATCTAGCATGAGATGTACCAAGAAATGTTTGCCGCCAATGCCAATGAGTGTAAGGTGGTGTAGTAATGTGCCGTTGGGGCGTTGCCAAAGATCGAACGATAGGAGAAAAAGGAACCCTTAAGTCTCGCGCATGCCAAAATTTTGGCGCAGAAGCTATTGTTGCGATCGGAAATCCCGAGCGGCATATGCGCAAAGCTTCGCACTGTGGCAGCAAGCAACAATAGAGTTCACATGCCATGATCATTCTATTATTG
>JGI24159J19872_10008310_pt1 | contig 13590 bp, 11 predicted proteins | sample Ectturendosymbi4_FD_19872 | JGI IMG/M metagenome (IMG submission 19872) | reverse complement strand
AAAAAAAAAAAAAAAAATCACACTGCAGTTTCATCCGCAGGAGATTTTCTGACCCTCAACTCCGACGTTTTCACCGACCGTCGCGAACACGCTCGGCGCCCCAGCGAGTGGAGCATCGTGTCTGGGGTTGTGGACAATGTGAACGCGGCAGCCATCTGGCAAAGTTAGCGCGCGTTGTGGATCGTTTTCTTTTTCCGCTTGCCGTTGTTTCGTATCGTAAGCCGGTCGGTTGCGCTAAAGGGGCTTATCCTGTTCGTCTTGAACAACGTTTTATGGAGACAGTTGTTTTTTTTTATAAGATTGTTTGGATTTACTGGCATTTGTAAGAATTTACTGTCAAGCCAAATTTGGTGCAATAGACTAGTTAGTATGGCCTTGCAATGTATTTAGAATTTAGCGAGAATTCAAGGTCTGACTCGATGTATGGCCAGTTACAATTGAAATGATGGGTACAAACCTTGCCGCCAGCGTCTGGAAGTTTTGCCCTGAGGCCTAAACGATGAACGGGCTCTTCTCGAGCCTGGGAATGGGCAAAGCCTCGCGAACATTATTTTTCTTTAACGTCTAATGACACAGTTTTTTAGCGATATTTGTCAATTCACCACAGACGTGTAGAACTTGTCCTTTTCCTGCATACAAGTGTTGGATGCTGGCAAAACAGCTCTTGTGGGGTGAGGGGCANCAGAGGGGGGCGCATTAAAGGACGGGAGTGTTAAAGCGAACGATAAGTCACAGCAGAAGTCACTCGAAGTCGTACTTCTGCCTCCGTCAAGATTGATATTGATTTTTTTTTTTTGAATGTTGGTTGTCCGGCTCTGCCTGAGATTGTTCGACAGCAAGTAATTTTTTGTTTATTCGTTTTATTTTCTTTGTGTCTGTTCATCACATGCCTGCCAAGAAAGAATATTTATTTTAACATTTTATTTTATGCACGAGGATTCTGTCGTCGCCGTGTTTTCTCTGTCTTCAAACGGCGCAAGGTTCCAAACAGCGTCATTTGGACAAACTGGCCCTTTTGAATTGAAACAACTCAAACAAGTCGCGATTCACCTAACGTAGCGCTGCGCTGAAATCGCGCAGAAAAATCTCGCGCGCACCAGTGTGCTGCGCGCAGCAGCAAGGAAACTTAAACCTCGCCCGTGCCTTCGATATGACGTTAAAAATAGGAATTGTCGCAATGTGACGTCACCAACAACCTGACTCAATTTGAGGTCATAACCATTGCTGTGTTGCGGGGATTCAAAGTTCAGGCTCCGGCTCCAACATCCAGAAGTTTTTGGCTCCGGCTGCAGAACAATTTGGTCCAAAAAAACAGAAGAAAACATTGTACTATTTGTACAAGTCGCTTGCCCCAGAAACCATGTCGGGATCCGGCTCCAAAACCCTGGTTATAATTTACGAGTTATTAACATGGTACAAACTTAATGAAGTTGGCAAACAGTAAACATCAAGCTGGGCCATCGCTTGGACGTAGACTGGCATTGCGCCTCGTGTGGGCCATATTTGGCCCAGCGATGAAATCAACAAAAGTGGCAATAATCGATTGTACTTAAAAGCATTGCCTCAAACAAAGCACCTGATTCTTGTGCTGTATCGTGTCGGGCATATGTTTGTTTTTTGTGGTGGCCAATCATGCCTGTGTCTATTTATTTGCATGCCGCCAGAATCACCCACGCATGACGTGACGTCACCCGTTGACGACGACGGAGTGTTTCATCATCATCATCATCATATCCAAGATATGAATGATGGAGGTATATCAGTAATCCTTGTTGTCAACCGACAATGAATCGATCTGCGCTTGCGCCAGTTCTGATCCTTAGCGGGGGTTTGTTCCTGCATCAAATGAAACTGCAGCTCGTTAAGCGTGTGAGGAGGTTGCTGTTTGTCAGGAAAAGCGTGTTCTCTAAGGGAGCCTGACACTGAGGCGCATCGTGGTATGAGAACTTCCAGCTCAAACGAGTTGCACTCCACTGGATTCGGTATAATTTTTTTCCCTACCAACCGTTTTCAATATTAAAGTTTTGGCGCAGCATAGTAATGGTGAGTGTTTCCTCACGGTTTCATACCCGCTTGTCGGGTTTGATAGCAGGGTAGTTTGTCCTCAAAAAGTTTTGTTTTTTCAATGTAAATACTTTGAAGTCGTGCGAACCCACGAAAACCGTTCCTTCGAGGTGGGTCTCGACATTTTCCGGCCGTCTGCCACCAGAAACAAACCTTGTTGAGCTCTAAAGCCCCGCGACTTGACCGAACGTTTTTGTTTTCCGTCATCTTCCTGCCTTTTTTAACAACGAACTTTCTGCGATTTTAAGTTCGTTCTGTTGAACTTAACGTCCGCTGTGCTCTCCAGTCACGTTCGCGGGTTTCATTCGCGCCTGTAATCGTCTCATGCCCTGCCTTGTGCGTTGAGACCAACCGATGTGGTGAGCGAGCAGCAGGCAGTGCTTGCAAGAGAGAAGCTGGTCAGTTGCAAAAACTGAGCAAGTAGCGTTTTGAATTCGGCTGAGAACGGCGGATCGGGGGGAAGGAAATTTTGGGTTGAGTCCCCCCCAGTTCTCGACGAGGGCCTGTGGCCCGGACGCGATGCTGAAGGAGGGATTCCTCCGAGCATCTGCAAAAACATCACATGGTTTTCGGTGATGCTGTTTATTTAGGCGAGAAAGTAAAAGCGAAGGTGAACGTTTTTCTTCTGCGTGAAGAACGAAATGAAAGAGATTTTTATTATTTTTGTTTTGTTGAGCAACAGTGCGTTTTGTGTCGTGACAGTCGCCGAAAGCTGGTGGGGAGAAAAGCGAGTCGACTACGCGCTGCAGTACCCGGAAATTCTCACTGACTTCCCAGCCTCGTCGCTGCCTCATCTTTTCCACGCCAGCTTTTGGGAATCGACCGATTTCGCAGCGTTCTTGCTGAGACAGGTTCGGCCAGGTTTGAGATCTTGTTGCAATGTATGGCTGCAATCTGCAAACATCGGTGAAGCTGCTAGTTGCAAGTTGCAGACGGTCGCAAAATTTACTTGGTGTTTAATGACGGTAACGGTTAGTATGATGTTGGTGTTGTCAAAAACAAGCAGTAAGGAATTGACAGCCCTGAAACAATTACAATCGTACGTTTGTTCTTGTTCGTTTTGGAGACACGTACTAGTTAGGAATTTCGAAAAACGTAGCCTGTTGAATAAACGCGTTGAATGATTTTGGCGAATGTCATTTAAACCAATGAAAGTGATACTCTTTATGTGTTGAGATGCCGCATGAGACAAATTCTACTTTACGTTTGTCAGAAATTCAAGAACGACCCTCAAGGGCAGTGGTCCCCAACCCTATGGCCGCGGATCAATTGGTGCCGGGCCGTGAAATTACAAAATGTGTACTGGAAGCACTGTTGCAAGAATGCTCCCGGGCCGCGGTAAAACTGTCAAGCGTTGACCGATCCGCGGTTACAAAAAGGTTGGGACCACTGCGTCAGGAAAGACTTGTTTCAATGCGCTTTTAAAAATGCAAGTGCACAATTCTTCTTTGCTGTTGATATCGAACAGAGATTTAAAACAAGCCGAACGTTTATTTATCCTTCCGTTGAAGCCAACCCACTTCCTACGCAAATTTATAACCCGATCAAATGCTTTTCCAACTCAGGGCTCGTTTCGTTTTCCCCCCAAAATGCTCGTGATTTGATTATGATTACTTCCAACCCTGCCTCATCACGTGCCACCGAAAAATCTGTTTTCAGCATCCCCCCATTCCCAGATGCAATCACTGCGTTTTGCACGCCCCCTCCCCGAGTCTCACGTTCATGCGAAACACGCAAGTCGTGACCAGAACTCGACCCTCTGTCCCCAGATATTCCAGTTCGACGATGCGCGGGTCCGTCTGAACGACGGGAAAGGAGCAGTGGACTTCGTGTCCCCAGTGGCCCGGGAGAAGTGGCAGAAGAAGAGAAACCAGATGAAGCTGAGAGTATGTGGCCGTGAGCTTTGCCCGCACCCCCCTCCTCCCCCGAGCGCCCAGGAAACCGGTTTACGGCAGTTGTTCTCAATATTGTTTCCAGAACATGACCAGCAATCACCGGGCCAACGACGGGGTGGCCCTGGAGGACGGCGCCCAATGCGTCTCGGCGAAGTTCATGTACGGTCCGCTAGATGTCGCCACGCTCGCCGGCGAGAAGGTCGACGTTCACATTTTGACGCCGGTGAGACGTTTTGCTTTTTAGTTCACCGTTTATTTTTTAATGTCTGCCAACGACNAACGCAGCTTTTGCCTCCTCTTGATNTGGAGCCAGCTGGACCGGTAAANGCGCCTTTTGGTCCACGGCGTATGTCGACGTTGTCTGTTCTAAATACCTTTGCGTTTCTGGGTTTGTTGCTCATTGCGAGCGTTTTAAGCGTGGAGGTGTGTTACGCAACAACTTGAAAATGCTTAAAAGCTCAAAATTACGCAATTTCACTTAAAATGGCACCTGAGCCACTTTTGACAGTCGGCGCTCCGACATCTGTCACGCGCATTCTCAACCTTCCATGGTGTCCGCTGTTGTCGCCTTCCATTCTTTCACATGTCGTATCTCTGGTCGTGAACTGTTGAAGCGACATAAATGTTGATTCGTTTACATTTGCAAAGTTGTTCGTTATTGTTTAATTTCTTGCATGGGGTGCCCTCTGGATTTTTTTCTACTATCCGTTCTCCCCCTCCCATTCAGACATAAAAATACAACCGAAGGAGACATTTGGATGCACTTTGGTGTCCCCTGACACTTCCCATCACCCCCTCTCTCACTCCACAATCGCTTCCTTTGACGTAATGCTTGCGTCGTTTCTGATCAAGTGGCGCTCGAAACCTGTCGCCTCAACCGTATTTTCGATCTTCCGAAAGCGTGACTTAAGCAGAAACGATTCCGTACAAACGTTGAATAAAGGCGAACCTATCATGTTTGTGTGGAAATTACATCTGTTTCGTTGAAGTGAGCGATTGGTTTGGAACGACCAAGGGAGGCAAACCGGGCAATTGCCATCCCCAAAAGTTTTCAAAAACATTTTGAAAACGCCAAGAGCTTTGTTGTGGGATGCAACAACAAATTGCAATCATTTTGCGCCCCGTACCCCGAAAATTTCAGCTGGATGCGATCCCTCTCAACCAGGGGTTCCCAACCGTTCTCTTACCATGCACCCCTTCAGCATTCTGACAAACGAACAGGTACCCCTTCAGCCGACAGATGAACATGTAACCGTAAAATTTCTTATCACAAAATATTTTATCATGATTGTTCATAAATATAATTAACAATAAGCATGTAATGACTTTTGATAATAATATTAACTGATATATGTATAAATATTTGGAGATAAATAATATGCAAGCAAATTTTTAGTTTCTATTGATAACCTTGAATGTACCCTTTCGGATAGGCAAATGTTCCCCTGGGGGTCCATGTACCCCAGGTTGGGAACCTCTGCTCTAAACGATCTATTACGAAGAATCAACAATTTTCTCAATCGAAGTTTTTCAAAGCACTGACCCCCCAACCGCTCCATAAACTCGATTTTGCACGCTTGTGACCCATGTGTGACCCCCAACATAACAGCTGCGTGTTTTTTTCATCGGCAGCCCCCTGCTTCGGAATGGGTCCACCTGGGTACGGAAGTGACGAACAGTCATGGAAAGATCACCTTCACCATTCCCGAGTCCAAACGCCTGGGGCTGGGAATCTACCCGGTCAAGTTTGTTGTGCGGTGAGTATAAATCTACCCGTTCGAGTTTGTTCTGCAATGAGTAAAAATCTACCCGTTCGAGTTTGTGGTACATTAAGCAGAAGTCTACCCGTTCGAGTTTGTTGTGGGTGAGTAAAAATATACCCGTACAAGTTTGTTCTGCGGTGAGTAGAAATCTACCCGGTCAAGTGTGTTGTGTGGTGAGTAGAACTGCGAGGGACCTTGCAGCCAACCATTGTGATGCAACTGCGTCAAGCTGTACGTTTCAGGAATGCACGATTCAGAGCACATTGTTCTGTCACAATGCTGCGTGGTGTGATTTGAAAGAAAAGCGAGGTTAACTTCTGTGTATGGTTCAGTCTGTTGTGACGGCCAGTTCCTACCTAGCAGAGGCTAAGAACTGCCTTTCAATAAAGAACCATTGTGTGAACAAAACTCATTGCGGCTTAAATGCACAACACGCTCGATGCTCTTTGCGATTCAATTGTGACGCAATTATAAGTGATTTAACGCGAGCGCCGTCTCCAGTGGCGACCTGACGTCGGCGGACAGCTACTTGGCGGTTCTTCCCGTGAATACGGACTGCGTGTTGTTCAGCATCGACGGGTCCTTCACGGCCAGTGTGTCCATCATGGGCTCCGACCCCAAAGTCCGTCCTGGGGCCGTCGACGTTGTGCGGTAAGCACAGTTTGGTTTATCTATGTCTATTTTGCGTTGCATTCACCAGTTACCGACAAGCTTTTGACGTGTGCATCCCACTGAACTTGCGCAGCTTGGGTGTAAGTTTGATTCGTGTCGACAGATGTTGTGCTGGTCAGTATGTTTCTCTCCGACTGAATTCTCTCCTTGGTACGTCGCCCTCGCATGCTTGGTGGTTTGCAGATCGTGTTTCGTCATCACTGCTGCTTTTCGATCTGATCGTGTTCACGTTTCTGATGGTGACGTAAATGTTTCGCGTCCGATGACGTTTTGCGTCAAACAAACAAACGTTTGTTGGTCGTCTACGTAGAATTTTGAATCATGTGTTGCAAAAAATAACCTTTGAACGCTTTGCAACTTGTAAGTCTGGAAGAGTGAAAGTGTTGGTTTCTCTTTGCAGAAACGTATTTTCAGTTTTGTTAAAATCACGTCGTTTTGTTCCGTTCGAAGGTTATGAATAACTGTGATGGTGCATTTCAACGTGAATAAATCGTGACTTTTCCTTGCTGAGTCATCGTCCAGATTGGGGCCATCCTGTGTTTTTTTCGCGGCCCTGCTTGTGAAGTGGTCCACAACTCAAATACCACAATGGACTGTGGTCGATGTGCAGATGGACGCGAGGTTGTGACCAATGCTTGCCATATTTTGCAGATGGCCACAATCGAAAAAAGCCACAATTAACAAGTGCCATTCAGACACAGTAAATGAGACAGCGTTGTCAACAAACGTCTCAAGGTTTTTGTTGTTGCCGTTGCCAGACGCTGGCAGGACTTGGGCTACATGATCATGTACGTCACTGCGAGGCCGGACATGCAGAAGCAGCGCGTGGTCACGTGGTTGGCCCAGCACAACTTCCCCCACGGCCTGGTCTGGTTCAGCGACGGCCTGGTCCACGACCCCTTGAAGCAGAAGACCATTCTGCTCAGACACCTGAAGTTAGAGGTGAGTGGATGGAACCTGGAGAAGGTTACTTTGCAACGACTTAAGTAGCTGCTTAACTCGATGGTAGTGCGAGTTTACTCAATGGTAGTGCGAGTTTACTCGATGGTAGTGCGAGTTTACTTGATGGTAGTGCGAGTTCACCTGATGGTAGTGCGAGTTTACTTGATGGTAGTGTGAGTGTTCTGCAAGATAGTGCCCGCTGAACTCGGCGTATTTCAATGGATCTTTATCAGCTTGCACGAACTTAAAGGTCTTGCGTGGTAGTTCTGTGAGGTCCACAGAGTAGTAAGTGGAGTTGATTTACCAAACACTGGTGTTCATTCGAACGACGAATTCTTGCCAGTAACAAAGCGATTAATGCAAACATCGGACAATTGCCTGTCATCCTTGGTATATGTTTTGGTAAGGTAATTGAAGTGGTTAAGGCGTGCGAGGGTCTTTGTAGGGTTAAGTTGTTGGACTTGTAGTTGATATACATGAGGTTGACTTCCAACCTTTAATCCTTGAAATGTACACGTCAGCTCACTACACCGCACTCCCTCCAGGCTGTATTTGATTAACGCATTCTTATACGATGTTTCTGTGCAAAGTGATTCACTGAGTGATAAAAGCAACACCATCTACGTCTTGCAATGTACGTTGGGCNCCATTTTATCATTGCTACCTCTGGAGACAAACAGGCCCGATGTACGACGCGAGGAAATTGATGACACGCCGTGTGCACANGATGATGCTGTGTTGTTTGTAGTTGCCACGTCACGCCTTAAACCACCATTTAAAGTCCTTTCTGTTGCCCGCAGTACAAACTCAACTTCGCTGCCGGGTACGGTTCGAGTAAGGACATCGCTGTGTACTCGCAACTGGGCTTGGAGTCGAGTTCGATTTACGTGGTTGGCAAGACAACGAAGAAGCAATCTCACCAATGCGTTGTTAGTCGCTTCTCCATTGTGACGTCGTCAGTTAAGTTAGAATCAGCGTAAGCAAGAATTATTGTCGTGACCGAAAAAGTGACATTCCAGGGCATCGAAACGCCCGAGTTACGCCCCAAAAACGATTGTTCGCAAAGGAAACGTCATAGAGCGTTTTGTTCTATGACTGGGGTTGATTGTGACGCGAGTCGATTCAGTCCAAGCGTCTCCCGTGTTGGTCCGAAACGGAAGTTCGATCAACAGGATTTCGACTATTTTATGAAATGGTTGCAGGTTTCAAGACGAAATTTGATTTGAGCGTGCGGCTATTTCAACAGCGCAGAGGGCGCGACGCACGCGCAAGATTTAAAATGCACACGTGCACGCGCGAGATTTAAAATTCANGCGCGCGTGGACGATTGCACACCCTATCGAAACCCAACCTCGCGCTCACGCATGAGGTTGAANAGACAGGTCTTTAAACGAACATGTCTGACTGTTGTAGTGTACAAGCGTTTGGTCCCTGTAATAACTAGAGTTACAATAACAGATAATCAGTTAAAAAAAATTAGAAAGCCTGGGTGCTTTTTTAATACGTTTTTTGAGTGATTTTAAACTTTCTTACCTGAGCCTTTCTTTGTTGCTTTTGTACTTTGTGGAAACTGGTTTTGTACCTTCTGCGCCGTGCACCTTTATAATCACCTTATAGTAGATAATAAGACCTTTGTGGTGGTCGATCAGGCAGACAATCTCCACTTTTATAACATTTGCCTGGTAAATAATTGGAAAAACCTGATAAGCAAAACGTTTTGCTGTCATGGCAACAGCTTTACGATCCGTGGCTTTCTTTGTTCAGTGCTTTTCAATTGACGTCATCGCCTGAACGAGGAACGCACAGTTTGAGCAAAGCCTGTTGCTCGCATGGGCATAGCCGCGGGGGGGGGGTGCCAAAGAAGCCATGCCCCCCAAATTTTTAGAATATTAAGTCACTTTGTGCTTTGAGAGGCAGTACCCCAAACAAAATACTGTTGTTCCCCTAAAATCAAACATTCCCCCCACCAAAAAAATTTGGGCTGTTTTGTGCCGGCTACGTCACTGAGCACGTGTTGGTTCATTTTAAAGTGAAAATTACTGATGTCCAGTTCGTGTGCGTTTGCAGTGGCTGCAAGACGGTTATTCCGTTCATTTGGAGGAGCTGCTGTCAACACACGGGGTGAAACCCGCCAATTACAACGCGCAGGTAAGACCGTCGTCGTGACTTCTTCGAGCGCCGCTCTGGCATCAGCTGAATCAGCAGCAATGGGTGTTTCCAGTGTATTGGCCACAACACGGTCCGACCTCCTTTGCAGTCTCATTTTGCGCTGTCCTGACTGTGCGAAAAAGTCATGGTGGAACGCTGGCGCGATTGTATCGTTTACAAAGCATTCTTTTTCATCGTTTACAAATTTTTTTCGCATGCGAGGTTGGGCAGTTAACAGTACATGTGGGTAGTGTTGCGAGATAAGAGAAGAAAGGCGGTCATTGCATCTGGTTGAGTAGCTCAACCTTCTGGTGATGAAGTCAGTGCGGTTCTTTAACTATGTTTCAAGCTTTTGGTCAAGAGATACATTTCAATACAAAAATGTTTTCATCTTCAATCTGACCAAAATTCTCGAACACGTTTCTATGTTGTGTGTGATTTGCGTTGTGCTGTGTGTTGCATCAATGTGTTATCCCGTTGTGCTCTGTACTGCATCAACGTGTGATCCGCATTGTGCTGTGTGTTGCGTCAGTGTGTGATCCACGTTGCGCTGTGGGTTGCATCAGGGTGTGATCCATGTTGTGCTGTGTGTTGCACCAGTGTATGATCCGCGTTGTGATGTGTGTTGCACCAGTGTGTGATCACGTTGTGTTGTGGTTGCATCAGTGTGTGATCCGCGTTGTGCTGTGTGTTGCACCAGTGTATGATCCACGTTGTGATGTGTGTTGCACCAGGGTGTGATCACGTTGTGTTGTGGTTGCATCAATGTGTGATCCGCGTTGTGCTGTGGGTTGCATCAGGGTGTGATCCATGTTGTGATGTGTGTTGCACCAGTGTATGATCCATGTTGTGCTGTGTGTTGCACCAGCGTGTGATAACGTTGTGTTGTGGTTGCATCAGTGTGTGATCCATGTTGTGCTGCGTGTTGCATCAGTGCATGATCCATGTTGTGCTGTGTGTTGCACCAGTATGTAATCCATGTTGTGTTGTGTGTTGCATCAGTGTGTGATCCGCGTTGCATGGCCATTTAAAGCTCGTTAGTTCAACTCAGCACATAATACATGGTCAGGAATGCAGGGACAGGAAGCGACGGCCGTAGCTGTGATTTAAGTCACTGCCCCCCCACCTCGTTACAACTCACCGAGGGCTGAGTCTTGTGCAAAGCCTAAGACAATCCTTCTCTGCTGCGCAGGTTTTACTGCGCAAGGGTTACTTCGGCCTCCCCGGACAAAAGCCACTGATGCGAAGCCGGGCCATGAGCAGCAAGAAGCGCCGAGCACACGACCACCAGCATCGCTGAGCGCCGCCGTTCTGTTTTGATTTGAACAGTAGTCAAGACTTGCACTTTGCGCTATGGTTGCGTGTTTGCTTCTCTGGCGTGTTTGACTGCGGCGCAGGTCGAATCTCCTTCCAGCCTCGGAATCATCTGATAATGTTCCTTCTTCTGCTTCTATTCAGAATCGCTGTGTGGCTTTTTGTGTTGACATTTTTTTTTTCAAATATCCATTTGTTTGCGTATTTTCAGACCTTACCGAGTGAAAGTATTTTACTTGCTAAAGTGTTGCGCTGCTGCACTTCCTTCTTACCCAGCCAGTGTCATGCTCTTACCAAAATCTGTGTTGATACAAAACAGTCAAAAACGCTTAGTTTTGTTTCAAGGTGGTCGGACGAGGGAAAATTTGTCTTTTCCTGCGGTTGCTCGCCACCACTCTGTTGATGTCGTTTCCCTGGCAACCGCAACACAACCCAGTTTGAAAAGCAACAGCGCACGTGTGGCCTAGCACAATATTTCTCGAGATCTCGTGCGCACAACGGTGGGTGATCGACATGACATTCGACGGGGTGTGCCATCTTGTGGAGAAGAGGAAATCGTGTGTAAACCTTCATAAATTAACTTATATGCATTCGGCTTGGCGAAATCAGGGTAAACGAAATCGCAGCAGGGCTGTGTTTGCTTCCATAGTAAATGCGCACCAGGCTGCATCAACCTTAACTCATACTCAGACACCTTGTCACTTGCCGGATCCGAGTCGTGTCCGAAAAAGTTCTTGCACNAAAACTTTACTGAAAGCACTGCCTCGCGCTTTTCCCGACCCACGCCTTAGGCGTNGCCAGGNGNCCTAGGGGGTCATGCGCCCCCGAATTTTTATCACATCTAGTAGTTTTGTGCTTTGAGAAGCGGTGTCCCAAACAAAATACTGTTCCTCGCCTTATGCCGAACATTTTTTGGGTACCTTAAAGTATGGGCCGGCTGCCCCCCTGCCTGCCCCCCCTGCACAAGTTCATTCGTTGAATTTTCAAAATAACCTGCTCCTGTCGTCTCCATTTACTTTGGGCGAGTTCAAGACACTGCTCGCGCTCTTCGCTGTTAAGTCATTGAAGGTCGAAAGCCAATGGCAAAATAAATTGACTGCACCAACTCTTTGACGTGATGCCGGAAACGTATCCGTTCTTACTTGTTCCGATCACGGATGCGTTTGCAGGAGACGATGTTATGCATCGTCGCACAAAAGTTCTGCTTGATTTTGTCTCAGCCAATCACAACCTGCCATTTTGGGCGACCAACACCGGGGAGTCTACAGAACAAGACTTATTGTGGGTAGTGTGTAAAATTTTAAACCTGCTTTAATGGAAAGGAGTATTAACCCAGTAAACCCTCCCTTGTGATTCATTGTTCTCTCTCAAGCAAATGCGCTTTAGCTGGAGCTTTGCTCACCAGCATTCGTCCGCTCGACCATCCCACTGTGCCGCGACACAGATGCCGAAGATTTTAGTGTCTGCAATTTTTTTTCCAACCTTTAATCCAACTTTTGCCTCAAAGAAAGTTTAATCTTCCGTGTTTTTTTTTTGCTGAGAGTTGAGGCTAAAATCATCTGAAATGCGAACCAGTGCTTTGAAGCTCGACAAACGCCAGGAATCTCAGTGTATTTGAACCGCTTGGCCGTGTGCTGCTTTCTCAACTGTGCCCCCAACACCCTTGAAACCTTATATGGACTTTAACACGTTGTCACGAATCCGACGTTGGTTTGTTGTTTTTTCATGGTGTTGTCTTATTTTTTTCCTATTTATCATTTATAAATCAGCGATCCACTGCTCGTTGAGTTATGCGTGCCGCACATATTATTACCCTTGCACAATGCCATCCTATTGTTTATCGGCGCCACACAAAGTAAACAATCGACTGTAGAATTCATCCTCCCCATCTCGTGGATTCCACCCCCTTTTTTTACTGCGCTGCTGTCCATGTCAAGCTTAGCTTCCGCCCAAGTCTCGCTTCGAAAGCGACTGCGATGTTTTTGCACACACAAAAGTCGGCGTGGAGGAGGAAATGCGCGCCTGAGGCGTCGTCGGCTTGGCCCTGAAAGTCAGGCCATGCGGCCCTGTCTCGTCTCGACAGAGGAAGAACATCAAAGCTCAACTCTTCCCCCCCACACGCCCCCAATGCATAGTCAGGACCATGGCGGACCTCTAGCGGCGATGAAAGCCGTAAAAATTTTAGTCGGTAATGGGTGACGATGTGGCTTCCGCGTCATAGTGACGTCATAGTGATGAGGCGCAGAGCCTGCTTCTCGCGCTTTGTGCTGCGTGCGCGCGCCATGTGGTCCGTCTCGCTAGCAAGTTGCTTCAACAATTGACAGCATCGCGCAGAAATGTTTTCTGGTGACGCGTCGCAGAAGCTTCAAAGTGACGCTTCGTCGGCGACAGCCCTGTTGTTGCGACGTGTGCTTGAGTCGACGTCACTCGTGCAATGTCTCGTGCGTGCGTTGTTATCATGTCGATTATTATTATATTATACTTCAAATGCGTGTCAAAAGGTTTCTTGTGTTTCGTCATTGCTTTTTTTTCTATCAGCCGCCCTACTGTGCTCTGACTCTTACTTCACCACTTCACTGTCAAGCGATTGGCCACGTCCTGGAGAACAGTTAGTCATTTGTGTTTCTCGCATATTTTAATTTGTATGAGGATTCACGAAGACGGTTGTTACTGAGATTCCTTTGCTTTCTTGCTTTTTGTTGATCTAATAAACTGGGTAGACTGCGTGCAGTTAGTCTGTTGGCTATACGGGGGATTCTAAATCGAAACTTTGCTCCTCTTCAGCGACATCA
>JGI24159J19872_10008309_pt1 | contig 13591 bp, 8 predicted proteins | sample Ectturendosymbi4_FD_19872 | JGI IMG/M metagenome (IMG submission 19872) | reverse complement strand
CTGACGCATGCAACTATGCTTAACTCCTCTGCACAAAATGTGTTAAATTTTTTACAGAACAGATGGCAATGGTGCTACTGTACACCAACTTGGAATTATAGTTCCATTTGATGACTGTTACTTTACCGAGGCAATGCGCACAGTACACTTCACAGTTGAAAATGCGGAATTATGCCGTGTCTAGCAGAAAACTAACAGTCGTCAAATGGGGAATTATGCCGTGCTTAGCAGTTCAAAACGCGGAATTATGCCGTGGACAATGTACTGTTTCAACTTCGTTACTTATTTGACTTCACTCTCTTTCACATCAATAAGATTCATTTGGTGAATGTCCCAACCGAATGATGCATAACAAACACCATTGGGATGATAAAAGCTTCACGACGCCACAGGCTAACAGCGCCCAGCTGTATCAGGACCAAGAAATTTTAGAACTTCTAGAAGCATTTCTATATCCCGCAGTTCTACAAATCTTCTGTGAGACATAAAACATGTTCGCAACTGCATTGCACAGTTCAAAGCAAATAGAAAAATGGCCGCATTTTTAGGAAGATCATTTATCTTCTTGAATTTGTTGCAAACTGATACAAAATTCCTGGCAACGCAGTTTGGGAGTGTTACGAATAAATTTGGAAATTATAATTAGTAATTACAGATATATTGCTAAAAAGCGCGTAAATTCAAGCTACTTATGACGATTACTTGAAAACACGTTATTCTATCTGCAATAGCTGGGTATTCTTTTTTGAAAAGATCATACATTTCATTCGTAGAAATAAATTTCTTCGCCTAATCATGTGCTATTGCATGACGAATGGTGTTACTTGGCTATGTGTAGCTGTGGTTTCTGAACTGCGTTTCGATGAGGTTAGCCCACAAAATTGACATCAGCAACAACTTTATTCACCTTTAGGATGATTTTTGCGACCTACAAGCTCAGGTTCATTGCAAAGTACAAACTACTGGTCATTTTTACTTCTGCGCAACTTGGTAAAATTGTTGCTAACATCAAGTGCAAAGCAAATACTTTGTGCTAATCAGTGCTCCTCATCAGGTTCAACTTCCTTGGATTCCCAATCTTCCAGAAGATAACGATCAGCATTTTTCAAATGATCCTCGTCAGGAAAGCTTTCCTCGTCTGTTCAAAAATGTGGAATAAAGCTGTCATGCTGTTTGTTTGATAACTGCTTTTTTGCTTTAGTTGATTTAGAAGTACTACTTGTGATGTTTGCGATTTAAACCAAACTAATCGGTCTATACCCTTTTTTCTGGGTTCATCCATTTCTTCACCAGAATCTGCAAGGTCTTACCCAAAATTTTTCTCAACAATTTTAAACTCATGTTATGAGTATCAATTTTGTTGTGCACAGTACTGAGAATGTTAAATAATGATATATCGAAGCAACAATGAAAGCGGACACTGAAAGGACAAACTGTTAAACTGGGCACTTGGGTCAGTTCTACATTGTGTGACCGCTGATTGCGTCACAAGCCCAGAATGCGCAACCCGGAAGTATTTCAAGAATGTTGTGGCGCACAAACAACAACCGAGTTAACCTGGTCTAGCGGGGAATCTCTATTGTTGCTTGCCCGTTGCACTTGAAGACCTGGCGTTTATTTCCGTTGCGTATTCGCATCTCCCGTAAGACCCGCAACAACTTAAGGGAAAGGGCACTTGAAGATTCATATACAGAGTTTTCGTTTTTCATCTGATGTCTTCACAGCAAACAATGCGATTGAGACCAGAGTTTGTAGTTTCCAAATAACCACACTGACAGTAATTTTCAGAGGATCTATCTAATACAAAATGCAAACGTTTTTAAAAAAATTGGATCGCTGATTTACCAGAAAACATGTTTTGAAATAGTACAAGCAGTCTTAACGCAGTATACTATAGTTTGCCATTCTTGTTGACGCAGAATCATACCAGTGCATCTTTACCTCGTTCAACATCTTCTGCAGTGTCTTCAACTGGTTTGTCACCGAACCTACGTCTGCAAGTTTTGTACGTGCTGTTATCAATCACATTCAGCATCTTTCCTTACACGCGAAACTAGATTACTTTGAATGCACAAAACTTTTTTCAGTTTAAAAAAATCCTGTTTTTCATGTACTTCCATGTTATATTTGAAGAACACAAACCAATACAAACAGTTAAACCATGGTGTCCAGTGCCGTAGCAACCCAACTCTGCCCCCCAAACGTTTACATCCCTCCCAATGGTGATTTAGAAAAAAGATTTCGACGTTATGCTACGTCTTGAGGCCGAATGGCCTTCAAAACCAAATATCCTAATTGCAGACACAATTTTGGCAGAACCAGGCCCGTAGCCAACTTTTAAGATTTAGGGGGCAAAATACATTTTTAGGGAGGAAATATTTTTTTTATCATATATCTAAAACAAATTTTCTGAGCACAAGAAAATTTGGGAAGGGCACAAAAAAGATTTGGGGGAACTGCCCCCGAATGCCCCTCGCCCTGTGTCTGCGGGCCGGGGCAGAATCGTCGCCAGAACGTCTTCCATTGTGGAGTTTCAAGTTTGTGCAGAGGGGCTAGACATTCTGAAAATTTATGTTTAACTGACCCATGAAAACCTGCCGTTGCCATTCTTAGAAGTCATGTTGAAAGTCATGAAACAAAGGTGACATTTTCCCATTTGCCTAAGTTTCGCATTTCAGAGCACAATGAATTTATTGAGAGCAATGAAAGAATAAGCGTTTTTCGTGGTTATGTGTTTCGTGGTTATGTGTTCTATGGACCGTCTGGTGGTCTGAGACAAATAAATAAATATATAATGTTCATAAAGCACCGTCCTGATTGGCGGATCCAGGGATAGAGAATGTGGTGATCGTCTCCCTAAAACCTACGAAAATAACTTTATACACTGATTTTGTACAATTTGGAAAACAACATTTGCGATATAAAGCCATTTTTTGTCCATTATTTTGTCACAACAGTGTTGTGAAGTATGCTTCATCTCTCTTACAGTACCAAAGCTGTTATGAGAGACTTGACTGCCAAATATTACTGAAATCGCACCCCCCCCTAACCTAACTTGTGGATCTGCCCTTGGTACAACACCAATTTTCTTGAATTCTGACAAATCTGTCACGTATTTGTAATCTTGTGTTTTTTGTGTGAATCTAGTGTTTTTATCATGAAATCCAGTACTTTTCCGTAACAACATAGTGGCAACATTGGCATAGTAAGTTGATGGAGAGATAAATTAGGAGTACAAATTTCCACTAAATATTTGATAAATGTAGGGAGATGCAAAAATTGTTTGTCAAGAAGAGTTTTAAAATTAAACAATGCTTTTCTTTGACAAAAATTGGTCTTGTAAAATTTTGAACATAATGGGCACAGTGAAATCATTCGACAGGTAGGTCTCCAGTATATTTGAATTCAACCAGATATTAGCGATGGCTTTGTGGAATTGTTTCATGGAAAATGTTTGTTTGTAAAAATAAATTAAAACGACGTTAAGCTTTAACCACAACACTTTTGGCGTTTATGAGAGTTAGCTTGCCCATTGCGTTGATGAAGTATTTACCAACCCTCCTTCAGCATCTCCACCTTTATTCGTTCGTCTTGCACAAAAAAGGAGGAACCAACCAATACGTCTACAAAATACTGCAGTCTCATAAATCACTAAACACTTTGAAGTACTACTATATCAATACGGTGGAGTGGTAACTTTTACCTTGCGCAAAAAATTTCACACATCCATCTTGTTATAAGCATAATTGAATAATGTGTGAATAAAATACTACTAACATTTATTTTCTAAGTCTCTGCAGGTATAGGCAAAGAAAAACAAGCATCTATTGAAGCATACAGCAGACAATGCAAGTACACACATATAGATTGGTGTTTACAACGTAGTTCTCTGAAGCAAAACCAGCTTCTCACATAACTTTGAACAATGGAGTTAGACCCTGAGGCCAAGTTGAACTTTGTAAGAACTTTACGTTTTTAACTTTTTATTGTCCATAAGTACAGGTGAATCTGCCTTTGATCTGCACCCAATATTTTGAGAAGAACAAACCAACCATAATTTTTATGAGACTGCAATGAATGAAATACAGTATTCATTTACAGTATTTACTCACACATGTTAATCAGATTTCAATGTTGGCTTGACCTTTATGAGTTACAACCACTACACTCATGGAAGTAAAAACTCAAACAAGTTAATATCACAAAACTACAAAGTTAGTTGGGTCATCCTACTTTTTTCTGGGGCCTTTTTTCCTTTGAATGTACGCTATGCAGGCTATATATGTTTAACCCAAAGACTAAGAAGGCCTCCTTATTCTTTTGATTAAGGGACCCTAACATTTTTGTTGAGGGCCTTTTACATTTTGACTGGAACCCCTTGTCCTTTGATCATACAGAAAGCTAATTATGTTTCTTATCATTTCAGTTTGGCTTCTTATCGTCAGGTTGAAAATCCAAATGTGTTAAAACATATTTTTAATAACAACATATAGCAAACCAAATAAGTTTTATTGTGGAATCATTGGGATAAAATACAATCATAAAGAAAATCTCGTAAAGTAAAAATGGGGACCCGGTCAAAGCGCGTATATTGAAAATGGGGGCCCCCATTTTGCGCACCCTGCACGCTCGCTAAGACGACTACTGGTGTGATGTTACCCGCTGCATCCGCATGCGGACGGTACTGTTCAAAACTGTTTACTAATACCTTTAGCTTGCAGTTTTCACTTCCGTTTCTATATATGTTAAAGTTAAGTAAACTTGCCACAGACTGCAGCTCAAGCGTGAACAGAACTTACCGTTTAACGGTAAACCATCTTCTTCTTCTTTTCCACCAGCCGAAGCGGTGGTTGATACGGCTTGGACGCGAGTACAGGCGTGGATACGAGCGTTTGTTCCGAGAAGACAAAGCTTCATCAAGCGCCAAGATGCAGACAAGGAATAAAACCAAGAGAGTCTTGCGATTCATCTGCAAAAGAAAGCAAAGTAGAGCTCAATTAATTCTTAAACTGCAGTTGTCAGCTTTGCCTTTGATGACGCCTTCATTTGGGTTCGTTTGGAGAACAATCATTGCAGTCTGTCAACCTCGAGTTACAGAGTTTTTGAAAAACCGAGTACGTTTTGCTCTTCATTTTAAAATTGCAGGCACTGCAATTTGCTTTTTGCTCGTATAAGACAAGTTAGGAGTACAAATTTCCGTTAAAAATTTGGTAAGTGTAGGGAAATGCAAAAATTGTTTGTCAAGAAGAGTTTTTTTAAATTAAACAATGCCTGTCTTTGACAAAATCTGATCTTGTAAAATTTTGAATATAAGTTTAAATATGAGCATCTAACTGCAAAGTTTTTGACTCAACTTTCAGAAAAAAATCAACACTTTTATACAGGACAACATTTACCACTTGAAACGTATTTACTCATTTGTAACAGGGATTAAATTTTCTTACCCCTTTTTCACACTATACGTTGTTCTAGAAAAGAAATTATACGAATGTTATGGAGGCTTTTGCCTCCATTGACAGTAGACCAGTCCTTGACACGTTGGTGATCTGTGTTATAGCATTTACTCCCACCAATTCTTCTTGTTAATTATGGGGCGATGTGAAATCGCACAGGGCGGTGTGAAACCGCATTTGCATCGTCTTAAGTTATTCACTGAGGCGCTATTGTGAGACGAATTTTTTAAATAAAAGTTAAATACTACTTTACTCCAAAAGAGCAACATACCTTTTGTGTTCTTTCTCCTTCTCTCCGCTTTACAAAAATGAGTTCGAAAACCATGTTGTACGCAATATTTATAGTTGCTCCTCAGGAAGAGTACTGTTAGGTTGGAAAAAGCAAGAGGAAAAAGCATCCTAAATCAAAACAAAGGTGATGGATGTGAGTGGGCTGTTGCAAAGGTATAGAGAAGAAACAAAACACCTTCAGGAATTCTGGCTTAGAAAAAAAGATATCTGCATTCTGCCATTTTCATCATTGCAATTTTGTAATACATGTTAGTTACAGCTTTATACTAAATATTCGTATATTTTATTAACATGCTATAAAACACCCCGCCTTTTCGAGCTTCTCAAACATGAACGCTTGAACTAACCCTAGACTGTTATAACTTGTGATTAAAGTGTGCTTTTTTCGTAAAGCAGAAAAACTAATTAGCTGCCCACCCTGAGAGCGCACAAGTTTCTCTCCAAAATATTCTCGCTTTTATGAGTTGTTTTCTTATCTTTCAACATTAATTTTCTGCATAGAATCGCAACCTTGCTTTGAAAAATATCTTATTTTATTAAAAACGCTTTAATTTTTTTCATTGTTAGTAGCTGTCTTAATCCATTGTCATATTTTCTCAATGTCAGTCATATGTTTCAGTCATACGTCAATATCAGTCATATGTAAACAAAAAGTTCTTGATGTGCGTCACCCGCAGCAACAGGTTGCAAACACCCTTGCAAATACTTCCCTTAATGAAAACTTCCACAACGGTGTTTTTGTTCTTTGCAGAAGCAATCTAAATCAAGTGCATTTGAGTTTGACAATAAACGCCATGCTAACCCGAAAATCGTCTCTTCTTTCCTTGTTATATAACATCAAGAAAATCAACAGAAATATATAGTAGTCAAAGGAGCATCGTAACATAAAATAAACTACGTTTTGTTAAAATGTGGAATCAAAACATCAGCAAACTCTTCGTAAGCAAAAGAAGCAAATTAACCCAACCCCAATTGCTAATTCGAAGTGCTAAAGCCAGACATTTAGGCTTCAGAGGAGAAGCATTTTTGTCGTTTCGCACTTACCTAAGTTTGCGTAAAAAATAGACGTTTAGCAACTTGCAGCACTGTCTTTTTGAAGTTTGAAAAATAAGTAAAGGTGGTGGCAGGTGAAAATAGGCTTTTCACACGACAACTTTTCTTCATGTACTAGAAGTCTGTTGCAGGGGAAAATCTACATTTGTATTGCACGTGAGTGACATAAGCATGGAAAACTGATACAGAATATTTTAAAACTTCAAATGTTTTTCATAAATCATTACTACAGTAATTTGCACTCCATCTCAGATCCACGTGTTCTAACATGTAAAAATGGTTTTGCGAATTTTGCATTAACAGAACGCATCACATATGCCTTATAACTTTAGTATTGTCAAGCCTGCTTTAGTAGAATATTCAGATAAACCAGCCCAATTTCATATCAGATATAAACAAGCAGACACGACACAAGCAATCAAGTTTGTTTCATTCATTTAAACAACGAAAAAAGTATGAAACAATCAAGTGATTTATGTCAACGTCGATTTTTCATCATGTCCGGTTAGGTTTTGAAAAGTTTCACTGATTTTGGCGATGTGGGTTTTGAAGATAAAAATTTTGAATTAAAACAGCCTTGTTGCGACATATGCGCACCTTTCGCAGTAATCAATCACATCTGTTGATTTATTGAACAAACTCACTTTGCAGTCAACCCACGTTTGCTTGAAACTCGCTTTTCAATCGCTCGCAATTGCCCTTCTGCTGACCTTCTGTTGCTCCTCGTGGGTGGCGTGAACGCAGGACAGCTCTTATCGACGGACGCGGAGTTTGTGGGCATGACGCAACAACGAGTTCCTGCTGTTGTGCTGGGGCGAGTGTCCTTCAGCTGCTACCTGAGAACAACAGAGTCTGTGCTCCTCGAGAGTTCTGTGCAGCATGTTGCTTCAAAACAATAATGTGAGTGGTAGCACGCATTGAAAGCACCATGACACATTGCCACAAGGCGTCCGCTCATTTCATATTAAAGTTCATCTTATATTCTGCGTGATTTTCTACACAACTGGTTCTTTACCCGGATTCCGTGAACCCTTAGTTGTGAGTGGTTGTGTCGATAGGGTCAATGACTGTGATTTAAAGGTTTCATACGCCTGGCTCTGACATTTCGAAAGGGCTGATAGTCTTTGCAGACATTTTTGATTACCACTAATTTAGTGGAAAACATGCATTTTTGTTTCCCATCCCGGGAATTCTGTTTGTGCCGTGCATATGATTTTTTGCACTTGGCGCTCTGCGCCACCTTCTTTCGTTGGAATTAGCAGCACCCTTCCGTCTACCATTAAAGCATTGGTTTGGGCTTAATGTGGAAATTGACGTGAGCGCGGCTGGTCGTGTTGAAGAACGCTATTCCTAAGTTGATTTATTTATATAAGCTCGTCGAATCCTAAATAAGTTTATTTGCTTAAAGAGAAACGCTGTCGTTTTTTCTTTGTGCATTGAGAGTGAGACTCTGCCTTGACGAAACTGTGAAAAGCTCATAGTTTGGTGAGTTATTGATTGTCGTTTGATTGTGTACGCAGTTTTCGCTTACAAATTGTCTTTTCTTTATATAGACAACATCGACACTCAATCAGTGCGTGGTATCCTGGTTTAGTGCAGAAGTGTTGAACTTTGAGATATTCTGCTGCGTGAATTGTCCGCAACAACTATGATGTTTTTGCAACGTTTCTTCATGATGAGTCGGTAACCTCTACTGGGATGTGCTGTGGCAAAGCCTGCGCAACTTGAAAAACTCGAAGGGATGAATAAACCAACATGCATTTGCCGCAGGCCGCAAAAATTTTATTAGCTGTAGTTTGTAAGAAATTCTGAAACGACAATTAATATTATTGTAACGACAACTAATGTAAGTCGGCAGTTTGCAAAATTTTCTCCAATTGAGAAAGCCCTCGCGAACGGTACTGAAAACATTAACACGACAAAGTTATTCTGAATATTTTCAAATATGATCCATTATAAAATATAATCAATCTGCACTTCAGCTCACACCCACGCGTTCTAACATGCAAAACTGGTCTTGTGAATTTTTGCATTATCCGAACGCACCATGGGCATCTTCTCCCTTTAGTAAGGTCAAACTTGCTTTAGCAGGACACCGTATTCGTTCGATTGTAAGTCGCGCCTTAATTTTTTTTCATCACTTCATGCGGCTTATCAAGTGAGGCTTACATTTTATTCTTCACCCTGTCGATAGGTAGAGATGATGCTCAGTCTTTCCTTGGTTGCGTTTAGTCGACCAAATTCTTCTTTCGCATTCTATTATCTTCACCATCACGTGTACACTCTGTCACAGGAGGATCATGATGAACAGAAGGCAATTGTAGTGGTGAAGCGTCATTACCAGGGTTACCTATTAACGCGAAGTGTGCGAGTACGCGAAAGTAATCTCGGAGGTTTAGGATTTAGGTAACCAATGTTCGAGGGCGGCTTACATTAATTTCTGACATTTATTTCGCGCGGCTTACAATCGAGTAAATACGGTATTCAGATAAACCAGCCCAGTTTCATATCAAGCGCAAATGTGTACCTAGTTCTTGAAAGACGAACAAAGTCTAACAACGTATGGTTGCGCGCTTTGATGCAGTCAGATTGTTTATATTCGTCCTTATTCTTTGAACACTACAGTCGCATGTTACTCAGTGACTGAGTGCTCGGACACTGCCGTGTTTTTTGTTTGAGGGGGTGTCATGGCACCAGGGTTGCCAGATGAAAATTTCAATAAAAAGCCAAACAGTGCTAAAAAGCCAGAAAATGCCGATCTGATTATTTCAAGGCCAGTAAACAAGCCAAACGTTGTTTGTGGTATTGCCATTCCTTTGTCACATAGAAACATCTAAATGACAAGCATCTTATTAGGAATTTTCTTCGAAAATCTGGATTAAGTCTTGCTTGGCTTGTATTGGAGCTCGTTACTGATGCTTCTTTGACTTTTCATGGCTTGTGAGATTGTACAGTGGGGCCACAGTTTTCATATTGATCCACCGGGGCAGCTTTCTGCACCCATACGAAAGTCACCTCCCATTCACTCCTAAACTTACAACCACAATGATAAGAGCTCTTCCTCGACGCCAGTGTTGCATTTCTATCACGGAGCCGCAGACCTGTCTGCAAGCGTAGAGCCTGCTTAGTGCTTGCAACAGACGGAATGAATTACTTGCGTTATCACTGGAAATGTATGCACTGTGAAAACATTTCCAGTGATCACGCGAACAATTTATTTCGAATCTTCCATACTTCAAATCTTACTAACATCAAAACGCTGGCATCGGTCTAATATAACATTTACTACAAATAATTTGCAAATGTTTTGCCGATTAAAATGGATTGGTAATATTTTCCTTCAAGAGGAAACGTTTTCAGCGTAAAACTGCCAAAAAAAGTCAAAAGGCCGAACGAATTTAAGGCGAACCAACTTGAGTTGAAGCCAAACAAGACCAAAAGGCCAAATAAAATTTTTTAGGCCAACCAACTTCAAATAAGGCCAGATTTCTGAAATTTGACCTAAAAAGGCTAATCTTCCTACCCTGCATGTCACAACGCATTCGTATTTTACCAAGCCCCGACCAGTTTACGAATTAGCGTCCTACTCTGCAGTAGTGTTGTACCACGTGTCATAAGCGTACGCCATGGGAATGCAGGGGATGCGGTCGCATCCCCAACGCTGCAAAATAATAACCAAATCAACGGCAAAATAATAACCAAAACGGTTGCCATTCTTTTTTGACCCTGATGGCAAAATAGACACTGCCCTTGAGTGAACTGGAATCATGTGGTAATTCCAACAGCCTTCATCGAATTTGGGCCAACTAAAAAACTTTGATAACGTTATGGGTAAAATTAGAAACGTTTGAGTAAAATAGGAGCATTTGGGTTAGGAATAACACCTTCAATTAAATATGGGCAAGTGAGAAAAGTTTCATTCAAGCTTAGGTGAAAACAAAAACATTCAGATAAACTGGAAACATTAGATGAAGTCCATCAGTCAAATCAAATTTTGCCAATTTGCAACAGCTTAATTCAATTGTGGGCAACTTCAAACAGTTTTGTTCAAAGATGGGCTATATAGAAAATCTCCATTAAAATTTTAGTACGTTTAGAAATGTCTGGGTGAATTATACGAGTTTGAGTCAAATTTGGATAAAATCAAAATCATTAGTGTAAATTTTAACAATCTTAATGAAATTTGAGCAAATTGGGACAACTTCATTGAAATTCGGGTGAAGTTAAAAATGTTTCCATAAATTGGAAAAATTTGGGTAAATTCCAACGGGCTAAATCAACTCTGGCCAAACAACAATAGCTCCATTCAACTTCAGGCCAAGTGGAATATCTTCATTCCATTTTGGGTATCTTCAAACAACTTCATTCCAATTTGAATAATATACAACAACTTCTTTCAAAATTACATACATGTAGAAACATTTGGGCAAATTCCAACAGCCTTGATCATATTTGGGTAATTGAAAGAGCTTTATTCAAACTTGGGTACAATTAGAACCGTCTGGGCAAATTTGAAGAGTGTCATTCAGATTTGCATATAGCATAAATATTTGAGAAAATTACAACGGCCCAAATCAAAATTGGACCAACTGAAACAACTACATTCAAATTTGGGTAGAGTTAGAAACATTTTAAAATGAGGAAGATGTAGTGGTGACTCACCATTCCAACTAACCCTAATTTTTGTCTCAAATTGTTGATGCTGTGAAGTGTACAACTAAAATGTAGCTGCAGCTGCAAAATGTTTTGCGGTAGTAATGTGCGGTAGCTGTGATATGATACTGTTAAATTTTTGTGCTTCAAACGTGCTTGATGCTAAGAGACTTGCAAGTGCAAATCTGTTTCCATGAAGTATTCATTAATAGAATTAACTATGTAACTGCAGCTGTAATATGTTGCGTGGTGGTAATGTAACTATGATTTTATGCTGTTTAGGATTTCATATTTTCCGTTTGTTTCATGCAATGAATTGCATATGTTGCATCCTGCCAAATTTTAATGTTTTAATTTAATGCTGAAGTGAAGTTTTCATGAACAGTAGCAACTGTGCTATTTATTGCACTGCATAATTCACTTATGCTAATGCAGTGAAGCACTGCAATTTTTATAAAACATTCTTGTTGAGGTTATAAATCATTTGTCATTGGAAATGTGCATTTGTACAACATTCCTTTGTAGTTGATCATATAGGCTGCAGTATTTGCGTGCATCAGTCCCATATTTCTATTTTTTCTTAGCATGCTGTTTTCAATGCACATTTAACTGTCTAAACTGGAGTGGATTTTTGGTTTTCATAATGTGACTGTAGAAGCTGCAAACGTTTAAGTAAGTTGTAGTAATTTATGTACAACATGTTGCAGTGAAGATTGCCCAATGTGGAAGGTTAAGCAATATGCTATGTATATTGCCTCCTTTCCCTCTAATTACTTGAGACTTGACCTTGTATTTGCAAAAATGCAATACTTTGAGAATAGATCGTAACCCGGTGTTTCACTCCTTCTCCAGATTGGTTGCCATAGTGGCCAACACAAATGCACGCATCTATGCTAGAGAAGAACAGATCTTAGCTATTAGGATGATCGTGTTGGAAGAATATGTTTAGAACGTATATAAAAACTTAAATAAAGATTCTGAACAACACCTCACACGCGTGGTGGCATGAACAGCAATTTTTTGGGGGATATTATTGTAATTATCTAACATTTTCCAACACAATAAATATTACCATTGTTCACATGTAGATATGCAGAATATTGATTGCTAGTTGAGGTTCTACGGTTTTGAACCCCGGCAATTGGTAGGCCTAATTAGGCATGCAGAAACCTTGATTTGTTTACAATGGTACATTTTAGTCTAGGCTTGCTGTTTATACGTTATTTGGGAAAAACAAGATAAAATTTGGGCAAAAATTTTTTGCGTCCTCAGAAATATGCACTCCCGTACACCTATGCCACGTGTTACGGGTTAGCGGACAGTAGTGTTAAGAATGTGTCTGTAACCTTTTGGTTCTGCCTTCAACGCTATTGTAAGACGTTCTGTTTTGTCTGTTTCTACCAAGCTGCGTTGTGCAGGCAGAGTTTGTTTGTACTATGGAGTCCGTGTCTGCTTGTAAAGTAAATTCGTTATTTATTCAATAAAGATGATATGATATGAAACAAGAACTCAAATTTGTTTCACATCTTTAAACAACAAGAAAAATATGAAATCGATGTTTCATCATATCCGGTCAGGTTTTGAAAACTTTTACTGATTTTGATGAAGTGGATTTTCAAGCTAAAAATTTGAATTAAATGTACAAAATCAAAAACATCACGTGATTTGTTTCAAGGTCGATTTTTCAACATGTGTCAGGTTTTCAAAATTTTACTTATTTTGGAAAATTGGGTTCTAAAGCTGAAGATTTGCTTTTTAAACAATGCAGTTGTGATAGATGCGCACCTTTCATATTTTGTTAAGCACGTCTTTTGATTGACTGAATAAACTCACTTTACAGTAAGCCCACGCTTGCTTGAAACGCGCTTTTCCGTCGTTCCCAATTGCCCTTTCTGCTGACCTTCTGTTACTCCTAGTGGGTGGTGTGAACGCAGGACAGCTCTTTGCATCAACGGACGCGGCGTTTATGGGAACGATGCAATAACGAGTTCCTGCTGTTTGCTAGGGCGTGTGTTCTTCAGCTGCGACCTGAGAACAATACTTTAAAGCACTAGTCTTTCTGTATGCTTTCGAGGAATCAGTCGACTGCCATCTGCTTTCGTCTTTTTGCGATGATTCAAACTTGCACATATCTCTATTCA
>JGI24159J19872_10008307_pt1 | contig 13592 bp, 4 predicted proteins | sample Ectturendosymbi4_FD_19872 | JGI IMG/M metagenome (IMG submission 19872) | reverse complement strand
CGACGGCTCCGCAGCCCTGAAATAATCCACACTGTAGCCGGGCACATAGACGATCCAGAGTAAAAATTCAACAGATAAATTACTTTAGCAACAACCTTCAACGATTATCATAGTAAATTAAAATTTGCAAGAAACTAACACGTCATAATAGTAGGCTACTGAAGTTAATTCAATGATCGATTAGTGGTTGAGCGTTTTCGACCCCCTTTGCGTTGTTTCGCCCCCCTATCGCCCCCTGTGTTTTTTTGCCCCCTTTCCATTCAAAATCGCCCCCAAGGGGGCGATTCCGCCCACTTTGAGAAACACTGGTCTGGTCTAAACGTACCGTTTTTCAAACTCTACCTCTACTTTGCTCTCTTCTAAGTACCTGATTGCACCAGGCAGAACACACCCAAAAATATGGTTCTGTTGCGTACGAGCTCCTGTCAGCAACCACGCCGCCAGTGGTCAGACATCTATGGCTCTCGTAAAGTATCACTGAAACGTCTAGCTCAGTGGTTCTTAACCTTTTCTTTACCACGCCCCCCTCAAGTACTTGCCCTTTGATTCATGCCCCCTGGCTATAAATAAGTTGTGAAAGCAAATGTATTGCTTGGGTAAATTTATTGATCAAATTTTCAATGTTGCATCGCGCTTAAGCTAAGGGCTCGCGTCCCCTGGAAATTTATTGACGTCCCCCGGTTAAGAACCACTGGTCTAGCTAGCTTGTAAGTTTGACGAAAAGTGGAACACGCTGAAACAAAAATGGAAAAGAACTAAGAAGATCAGCACACGTTTGCTGAGACTTGCTTTTGCAAGCTTTTCTTCACCGGCCTTTAAACGATACACTAACTGAAAAAGTTGTCAATTTTGTTGTCACATTGCATGGGTTGGTGACGGTTCCCTCTACAGCTCCTAAAAGCGGTGGTTTTGCTGTTTATTTCTGGGTAAAATATTTCTCAAAAGTGTTATTTTCCAGTCATCAAAACCATTCAACAACGCTTAGTCAAATGGACACTTCGTACAAGATTGGAAACACAACTCGATCAGATCGAGGATGATGACAAACGTTTGGGATTTCTCCGATGGTAGCACAATATTTTGACTGGTCGTGTGCGTTAACATGGCTTTCTATAGCGTCTCTCTGTTCATTTGATCAACGAAATACATTTGTCAAACACAGCTCTCCTGTGAAGGACTATAAAATGCTATATTTTCAAACGATTCTTTGGCAATTAAAAGAAAGAAAATATTTTGAATTTGAGTCTTCAATTCGTGAACTTGCCAAATATTATCTGAAAATCAGGTGCAAGTACATCAGCAAATTGCTGAATGCAATCGGCGAGACCAGGGCTGGGAACCTATTTACTATCACGGGACGCGTGAATTGCGCATTATCGCTGGTGGGCCGCAAAAGCAATTATTTTTGTCCTAAAATTCTACCTTTATCCAACTATGAGGAAGAGTGACTTCACTTGACTTACTACCTAAGCACCTGCGTATCATGGAGCTTCGTTTTGACGCGATGGTGTACTCTTACTTGAGTAACGAAAATTCTGATGCGGGCCACATCAAACGTTCACGCGGGCCGTAGGTTCCCCACCCCTGGCTAGACCAAAGTTCCCAAATCACACGCTTACTTGAAACATGAAGCACCTCAGGAAAAACTAAACTCTCAAGTGATAATGTAACCATTACAACTCGAAAAAAAGTCTTGTTTTTGTCAGTAATTAATTTTTTACTTTATGTAGTTGAGTGAAAGCAAGATTTCATTTCCAACACAAAGTTTTTCAACCAAATTAAACGAACAATGGATGGTGAAGTCTTAACAATTAGGGCAATTTTTCAGTGACCACAAACTTCACGACAATTGACATCAAAATTTCAATAAATTCTACATTTTTGGACTAACGGAGATTTACTACAATAATTTAGGTTTCTTGAGTTCTTTTACTGAAATGAACCCTGATTCACCAGAAGACAAAATGCTACGTGATATATTTTTAATGTGTAGCTTCAGACGCAGGGTCAGCGAGGTGAAAGGAGGCATGACCCCTGAGCCTAGGCACAGAATTGGGCAAAGTTAACACAAAAAATCATTATGAATATATTTTGGAAAAAACATTCGTTTTCCGAAATTTTTTTTTCAGTTTCAAACAATTTGTCAATGAAAATATTTTTTTACTTTTAAATAAAGTTTTTCGAAAAAAATTAATGTTTTAGTGTGATTTTTGAAAATATAACAAATTTTGATATGACGCAAACGGACCATCATAGACTACAAGTCTTGCTTACGTTTCGCTGCACTATCTTGCTTACTTTTCGCTGCACTACGTAAGGTGTTTCTACGCTAGAAACGTATTCATCTCTGCTTCACCGGCAAACGGTAGACAAATCTTGAAGCATTCGTCTATCGCTGCCAACTGAAATCTTGCACACCAAAGAGTTTGATATATGCAGCCTCAACTTGCTCCTGACCTTGTTTGTAAATTTTGTTTAACCTACTTAACCAGTATTAATGCATATAACTATTCTATTATTCTACATTTCCACACGGCTATAATAAACGTAACAGAAAAATATCGCTTCGTGGGCCGATGATTAGACATAGCTGCGTCAAACCTTAAGTAGTGCGCGTCTTCCAGGGTTGCACAATACAAAATAACAAACAGTTCCAAAATATTTTCTAAAACGTCCAAATTTGAGATCTAAAATTTTGGTAAAGTCTTTCCAAATTGAAGTATTACCAAGCGTAAGGTTTGTCTGAAGAGACACTAATGGCACACAGCTCTTGAAACATTTCTACCAACCAATCAGCCTACAGGTTTACGCTACCATATCCTGATATTGACTCGATAAACTGTTGTAAGAAAGCAACAATAACTATTTGAGTGACAACTGTTTTGTTTGTGGGCAGCTTCACGTAAGGCCTCAGGAAATCAGCAACACTTGAACAACGAATTTGTGAGTAGTTCAACCAACGCAATAGCTTCACACACAATTGGTTCAAACAAGTTAAGGGCTTGTGTATCGCCACCGAAGGGTTAATGCGTCGCTTCGAATAATTGCTTACATCATAAGAGAAAGTTAAGCGTTGAGCCTCAGTGTTGCAACTTTACAATTGCAACATAGTAATACATAATTTCGTGCAACGTACTTTGATTAATACACCACAATCGCTTAATTATCATATAAGCAGTGATTTGAACCACAATTAGCAAAGGTTGTAAACTGAAGCAAAACGTTATTTTAAGTATCTGTTTTTCTCACCAGTGCACAGGAAACATTTTGACTTGCAGTTTTACTTATAAAAAACTGACTTTATTAGTTCAATAATAACAATTGACTTCATGGAAAAACGTCTTTTTAATGGCCTAAATTCAAGAGTCTGAAACCCACTGTTTACATCAGAAAACCTTACCAAATGCCACGTCGCAACAGCCTAATAAGAAAAACTTCACTTTATTTAACAAAACATTTCCTATTGATCACTTAGAGGCGCACCTTTTTATGGAAAAAATCAAATGCCAAATTGCGCCAGGATGTCGCGGCTTCGCTTGCTTTGTGACGCGTTTTTGCCAATTGTGACGCGGTTTTGCCGATCTCAGTGCTAACTGTTCCTCTACGAACATCGGATAAAATGTTTTTGCAGCATTTCAGTATACCGATGTTTGAAAACATGAAACGATGATTCTGCAAAGCGCTCGTAGCTTTTGCAAAACAAGATCCGTCGAAGACCATAGCAGGAGCTGTTAAAACAAACTGGGCCTAAGCAATAAAAGACCTAAGCACACTTCGTGCTTATGACCAAACAGTTGTTAGTATTGACTGGTAACTTTTACAGCATACTGGTGCACAACTATCGATGTGATAAGTTTCTCTACCGCACAAAACACATGTGCTGACTCCTTCGTCCTCCACACACAGTCCCTGCCAAAGCAGTACTGCATTTCCCAAGATTCAAAGGTAGTTTTTGCGCAATGGCTTGTCACCAAAAAGTAATCCAAATAGATATTAATGCTTTCTGGGGACAAATCAACAACGAAAAATCGAGCACCACCCTTCGAAATATGAAATACATTCTGAAGTTAGGCTGAAGCTTTTTCATTTATACAAAGCTTTTAAAATTATGTTCAATCACCGATAATTTCGACTTGCGGCTCTGTCTATTTTGCTAATCATTGAACCGAAGATGTTCTGCCGAACTGACATGGCTTCCCAATCATTAATTTCCTCAAATCTTAAATATATGGCTGCGAACATTGCTTAGCTAAACCCTGACTAACCTCTTGGCTGGGGAACCAAACACTGGAACTGAATAAACGAAACTAACATGGCACGTGCGCTTCCTGTATTGCACGTTTTCTCCCAAGTCGCTGCGCTGTCAGCCAAAGCAAGCATAACATCACATGCACCACCTAAGAACAACTTGGATCACAGCACGACAAACACAACAAACTGTCAGCGCGAATGTCACAACGTGCAAGTAGGTTTATGGGTTGCACTTTCTGACGCGGTCGAAAATAGGTTGCGCGTTGAAAGTTATCTGGTTTGATATGAACATGCCGGGCCTTTTCCAGTGAGCTTCCTTCGACAAGTGTTACTCAATTAGGAAACAACACGAGGCTGCCACAGTCGTATTCTAGTGTCGCATGCCAAAAGTCACGGATCTGAAGGCCTTTCAATGCGAGTGGTAACGCAACGCAAGCAAACCGCTTGCGTGCGTTCTGGACTGTGATATTGAAAGTCGCAAAACATCACGACAAGCCACCACAGGCACATTCAGTTTCAGTGACTTTTGGCGCTAAGCGGCTCAGCTTCCAACCAAAGCCGTGAAAACGCACTGCGTAGGTCGCGCGGTTAATGCACCGTCTGCGCGTGCTCGGCTACTTGGACATTTTCGGACTGAAATCGGGCAAAACATATTAAAAGACTTCAAGACATTCAACATGTCTCCATGAACCGCTTTCTTCGGTTTTCCAGAAATGGGTTGCGTCTGAAAGAATGTTAAAAGTTTCCAACGTTACTGATCTTAGGTCCAGTTCGTCATACTGCTGAGAACGATAAAATTGTGTTCAAGGTAGCATACTCTTTCAGCATCAGCCGACGTGCAAAATCCATGCAGTTAATTTTCTACCACGTTCGAAAATTTTTTTTGCACAAGATGTTTTTTTCCTTCCTTGTTTGCTCCATCCATTTGTAAAATCGCTCCCAGTGTTTCAGATGCAACAAAACTGCCCATAAAGCGAAAAAATAAAAAGCAACAGGACGATCAACCTTTAATTCCACGAGAACGGAAAGTAAAGGTGAAAGTAAAGGTATTTTTCTAGTCATGTCGAAGAGGGACAACGTTCAGCGGAGTGGTTCTTAGCCTTGTCTATGGTACTAACCTCTCAAGTTTCATCTATGCATTCACCGAACCCTTGACAACTGGAAAAATATAAAGTGATTTGGTGGAAACATAGATATATATTTTATTTTTATTAGATATATATATACACAAAATGAACAATGCATCAGACCTCTGCTGAACCACTAAGACTGACTCACCGACCCCTGGGATTCGATCGAACCCAGGTTAAAAAACACTGTTCTAGCGAAACAAAAAAATCAATTTTAATTAAAACACACGCGGGCGAATTTGCATCAAAGAGAGGTTTTGACACCTTTTCCACTGCAATCAAACGCAACCTCCAATGCAGTCAAGCTTTGGACAACCACTTTGGCAAAAATTAACTGGCTTCTTGGCAGTGGGCGATGCGTGAAACGTAAGGAAAATTGTTTGCAGATTTGGATCTGAAGCATACTTTCGGCGCAAGAAAAATAACCCAGCAACCACTGTTGCTCCGACGAACCGGACAAATTGCTCACTGTATGTGCTGAGTCACGTTATCGTGTTTTTAATCGGCATCGTTTTGTGCGTCGTTCGCTTGCGCTGTCTGCAGCTATCCACAGCAACGAAGAGTGAATCTCACTGGAACAGATGCTGGCTCATAGCATCTTAAACCGGACTGGGGAGACTGGTCGTAAGCAGTTGTACGTAATTTTTCATAGAAAACATAAAAACCAGGTTAGGATGTTGATGAACACACATCCAAACCATTTACAACATATCTTAAGCGTAAAGCAATCACATCACGCTTACGACTAAGTATGCTGTTGGTGGTAGCCTAGCTAAGCTGTATCGGCCCGGTGTATACCTATGCTGAGTCGGGCCTCTCTGCTTTCAAACTAAATCCATCTCACCAAGGCTTTTCCACACCTCGAAGCCAACCTCACTAGATGTTTAGATCAAATCTTGCACAGCCGCAACTAGACCTAATTGTGACCTAACTGACCAAATACGAATTCATGAGAAATCCACCTCCTCGAAGAATTACCAAATGTCTTCACTTCCTTAATACGTTGGCATTACCAAATGTTTTCACTCCCTTAAGCGGGGAAGCAAGAGCTTTCAGACCAACTAATCACAACACTGACTGTGTAAACACTGAGTCGACCGGACGTTGAAGAAGTGGCATTGCCTTGTGAGCAGCAGCAGCAGCAGCAGCAGCAGCAGTACATGTTGAGCTGATATTTGTCTGCCTCGTATTGTCGGAATTGGTGACGGCCCGCACCGAAAGTTCTGCACAACTTAAGATGAAGCTGCCTCACACGCAACAAAATTAGGCGGGATAGTTTCTTGAGCAAGCAACCGGCCACTCACCGCATGCGCCGTTTATCACGCATGAATGCGGTTTCGTGGGCAAGTCACTATTCGATTTCAAGCCGGTACGGGCGCGGCTCGAACGGAAACGGTTACGAGAGCGTTTTTCTTTCGTCGCAGGCAGCACGTCACGCACAGGACGTAAACACAGCTTCGCCTGTGTCCTTTCGAGCAATAGCGCGCCAGTGGCGTTGCTCGGCCAACCGACCTTATTGCGGGTGGGACAAAAGAGTTTGACTGGGTTTCATGCCTCCTACGCAAATTTTTTGTTTTTGTACGGTGTTCTGTTCCCAGTGGGAAGAAGTGCCTCCAGTTGCGAAATGGCTACTTGCTTTCAAAAAGTTCAACCTGCTAACATGCACTTTCTCCCATTAATTTTTAGATATTTGGGATTATGTCGTCTCTTCTTGCGCATTGACAGCGTTAAAGTAATGCCAAAGCTTAAATGTGCATTGGTGGGCAACACTACGATAGCTTTCTCCTAGCGGTATAATGTTTGAATGGTGAGGCTTAACCTCTTTAAACTGAAGACCATGCAAGCGTATGTGCTATTTCTTGCAAAGTATGTGTCAACGGCAATAAATCATATATGTTTAGATACCTCTTAGGGCATAACTGGAACTGGAGCTGAGCGTAGAATTTAATTAATGCACTACACGCTAGCTGTAAGCATGCAAGCTAAAAACAGAAAAGAATTTCGTAGCAATATCAGGCCTTGCAGAATCAGAAACATGGAAATTAAAATCTATATTTTTCCTCCACAATTTCGCGCCTGGGCATATTTCCTCCCAGAAAATAAAAATCCCTTCCTTTGCAATGTAAATAACAAATTGTAAGACATATTTCTGTACGAGAACGCATTTCCCGCAAGCAAAATCAGTTGACCTATAATGCTTCTATTGTCAAGGATAAAAAATATTCTTTTAGGTAAAAATTTCTTTTAGATCATCTCGTGCAAGGCATTTGTGTTCTTAGATTTTCAATAGAGAACCAAAAATATTTATAATCGGTATTGCGATTTACCCACAGATCCATCTTTGCCCTGCTGAAGTAGACGTTTTCTTTTTTGTCTAAATACCCAACTTGTCAAGTGGATATTGCTAATTGTGCACTTTTCTTTCATATGCGTGCGTGTGTATATTGTTGTCACTATTCATTAATTTCGTTGTTTTTTAATGTCAATTGCTTTTTGCGCGTTGTCCTTTTTATGTGTTTTTTAACTTCTACTGTTGTGAAGTAAGTCAATGATCATTTCAGGCCTTGGTTGACCAGTATTGGCATTTTCGAATAAACAAATAAGCACGAAAACAAAACCCTTTAATGCGTATTTGCCATCGGGAAAAAATTCTATATTGACTCTGCAGCCTTTTATCCAATTACAGAACAAACCAGCAAAAACATTAGGGTTGACTAAGATTGTTCGCATATATGTTGCGCATCAGCATCGCTCTATTCCAATCTTTCCAGGATCTCTTCTATAGTTTTCTTTTGACCCCCTCAGCTCATTGTATGCTATTTCATAACAATCGAAGTAATCAGTTCCTGCCGAATTCGGTTTGCAATGAGGAAAAACGTGAAGGTAGGTATGTCCAAAAAAGTATTTTTTATTCTGTTGACGCAAGCTGAACGGTAAAACCAATCGTGGTGTGGAGGCAACAGTGTAAGCAAAACATTTTGTGAGGTGTTGTTTGCACTGCTCGCAAAATGCCATTGTTGCCATTTAACGTGAAAATCGTAAGCTTGTTTGTAGAATCCTTCAAAAGTTCAAAGCATCACCAGCATACCGTGAGTTTACATCCTCGAAATTGTTGGAGGTTTTAGGCGCCCTGTACCTCGTTGAAACTAATGGCTGCCGCCAAATTTCTGTTGCAAAGAATTTGAACCGTAATGCTATTGTCACAACGTCTCACAAATTTTAACCTGGGAGAGAAAATCCTCCAAAAACTGAACAGTTGTAATCGAACTGTGGTTTTCCAAATTACTTTTGTACACTTCAACCGGCAGTTGCTTGTCAGCGACACCAATACAACATGGAAAGATAGAACAAAATTTTATAAACTCGGACAAGTTCTCCACTTTTTAGAATGGAACGGGTACAAACACCGGAAGCAAAAGGCCTGGTTCAGAAGCCGGGGATGGGCTTAATTTTCTTGCTCAATGCTATCGAATAAGAAATTATACTATATACTCTTGCAGCACATATAGTGTATACAGTAGATTGAGTAACTGCTGAGGAGAAGCTGTCTAGGCTACTATAAGAAAATTACTTCTTGTGCACTAAAAATAAAGCTTGAAACGTCAATTTAACCTCTACTCACACCATTAAACGCACTCACAGATCAAAGCCTCCAAAAAAAGTAATTTAAAATTCCCTCATTTGAGCAGTAGACTTGATGCATCAGTACTTACTCGGTTGATTTTCCGCGTAAGGCTTTTTTTCTTGCCTTACCTGCATCGTTTCATGTTGATACTTATACGCACGATATTTTTAAAGGCCGTCCGTATTGCAGTGAGTTGAATAAAAGATTTATATTATATTAACAAGTTGTCATCACCTTGAACGAAACATCTATAAGCTTCGCTAAGAGGCAACTGCAACATCAAACACATTTAAAACGTTATTCAAGGCATTCGAAAGGAAGTTCGTGCTAGAAAATTCCTCGCTAGTCAAACAACTGGGAACAGTTCAGGGCACGCGACCATTACTTGTTAAACACAAGTCAGGCATAAATTTTCTTAGAACCCAGCCATATATTTTTATTAGGATAGGCAGGATTTTTCTTTTATGTTACGACCACTTTCACTGTTAATTTAAAATTGCATAGTTTGTCTTTTTACATCACAAACCAACTTGAAGTTCTTTCCGCTCAGCGAAGTCCAAGTGTAGAAACATATATGGTCATGCAGATGAAACGGAACTCTGAGCATAAGATCTAATTAAGCAGAATTATTATCTTTTGAAGTGGGATGAGTGTACTTCATTTACGCACATGCCATACCAGGTTTAAGTTAAAGCAAGTTTTCAATGGTTTTGTCAGTTTGTTAGATCGTGGATTGTTTGCATAGGATTGTGTACAAGTCTGTGGTGAATTTATCCGGATTAAACGGTTGGCGAAGCATTAACAAGGAACTTTTGTTGTCTTGAACATTGAAAATGGCTTTTTACCTTGTCTTGTTATTTGATTGAAGTACAGCCTGCATTTGCACTTGTTGTCGTTTGGCAATCCTTATGTATATCTAATCTAAGCTAATCAGCTGTGTAAACAATTCTGTGAAATTTGCACGGGGAAACGAAAAGTGAAAACGTTTATTTTAAAAGCAATTTCAAAGTGATCCAAGCATCGTTTTGTGTTTCAGAGTGGCGAAAATATAAGCTTGCACTTTTTCAGTCTCACCAAAATTGCCTGCACGAGCTTGATAGTCTGCAATCTCTCTTCTGCCTTGCACGCTAGTAAGCTACCGACTGTGAAGACGTTGCCAACCAACCCTGTTGGTTTAAACTTTATACCGAGTAACAGGAGAACACTGTTGTTTGAACTTCGATGAAGATGTTTCTATGATACGCTATATCTCTGGAGGGCCAACAGGCATTGTTTTCGATCTACGTAATTCGGTCTATAGGCAATAGGCGTTTGTTTTGTTTACTATAGGCATTTGTTTTACGGTCGATAGGTATAGGCATTTATTGGCATTCGCTGTTTTGTTTTGCATTTGCAATGCGAATGAAACTTGGTCGAAGAAGTGTTTCAAGTTGAACATCACGTTTGCATAAATGTAAAGTAAAAAGTGATAGCAAATCTTGGTTCAAAGCTGTAAATTTCTTTAAAAGATGTCCCTAAGTTGCGGAAATGTTTTTAGAAAGAAAACAAGGAAAACGCCAAATAATGGCAACCGAAATAGGCATTTACTAAACGTTTTAATACGTTTCAAAGAGGATGACAAGTCGCCTCATAAAATCCACGAAATGAATTCTAACGGATTAGTAGTTGAGTCATTTTAAGTTGAAAACTTTCAAAACTCGTTGAAAGAAAAGAGATCTGAGGTGACACCATTACTCCTTCAGGCCTGTCTTTTGTATTTATGTACAGTACGATATATGCACAGCGCTAGCAGCGGTTTTATGCGTGTTCTTAACGTATTATATTCCTGTAACTGAAAATGGCAGCCTGGTACACTCAGGCATATGCAATCGCTAAACATGGGAGGCATCGTGTTAATTAGTCAGAGCGGAAGACGTTCGTGAGCAACATACATTTTTTCATTTTCTGTAATTGGGGGAAGACAATCGGAGGCAGGCAGAAACTTGCAGATTGTCTCTTGCCGGGAGAGTTGAGGTTAATGCTTTTGCCCACGAACAGCGGTTCTGTCAATGGTCGTGGTTCGACCACCAAACCTTTGGATTGAGAGGGCGGAAACTCTGCTCTAGAGCTATCGCTGCATCCACTGAACTTTAATGCATTTACATTTGAACTTCGCCCTATATGCATATCACTCATCGATAGACAGCAGTGGCGGTAAAACGTAAACCGTCGAGGCTTAACATCATCATTGATCGACATTGAAAAAATATGTGCTAATCAGATTAATATTCTCCAAGAAACGTGGTTGGCCAAACAATCCCCTGACCACTTTTCCTGTGGAACTGCTGAGGTGAATTATGAACATGGTATAATAGATGGTAGACCCTACGGTCGGTCAACCATTCTATGGAGTAAAAAGCTAAAACCCAAACATGTATGAATCAAGACAGTACTGCCCGACCCGAATGGAAGTATGTTTAAATTATTGAACCAGCCTCGTTATCAGAAGTATTTTTGAATCAGTCTCATTAAATTTTATAAATTTGTACACGTCAGCCTGTTGCGGAACTGATTATTATGAATTCCTGATGTATCTCAGTAAGATTTCAACACTATGTAGTGAACGTCATATACCCATTAATGGGTGACTTCAGTGCCTGTCCCAATAATATCTTTTGGCCTGTGCTGTATCGTTTCTGCTCATAACTTGGCTTGAGTCGATCAGATAAGATCACGCTTCCAGCTGATTTTACTTATGTAAGTAATACCCATGGATCGTGCAGCTGACAGGATTATTATGTATCCTCAAAAGCTGCAAATTACTCTATCCAGAAAATTGAAGTATTACATCAATTCATTCTCTCTGAACGTGGACCAGGAGCTGCCTCCATCAAACCTACAAAACTGCTTCAAATCTTGACATGCGATGGCATGTCCGAACATCAGATTAAAGTGAATTTGACAAAAGCCACCCACCAACAGATAGCGAGGTACCAAATGACTAGCATGAGATTGCTCTCACAAATATCTCCTCTCCCTGAGAAGTTCATTTAATGTAACAATCACATGTGCAATAACNAAAAACGTNTCAACATATTAGACCAATTATACCGCANATTACNGTAGTTAGGTCACTCAAAATAGCAGCGAGTGAAACTACATCTAAAAGTGCACCATCCAGGCATCACATCTCTCGGTGGAATGTTTCTGTGAAAAAGAAACATTGNGCNCCCGGAAATGCTTACTTCTGCTGGAAAGACAATAGTGAACCACAAAGTAGACCTTTGTTTGACAATATGACAGAAAGGCGTACAGATCGAAAATGTGCATTGAGAACCAGTTGTAGGGCAAATAAAATGCTCGAAGTGGATACACTTACAAGTTCCTGTAAAACTATTCTCCCAGATTAACGTTCCAGCAAAATATTAGCAAGGGTGGGAGAGCCACGCTCCGATCCAAGGGTGAGGCGCAACTGGGATTGAAGCTTTTGCAGCGATGTGGAAAATAACCTTGAAGCTTTATTGAATTCATCAAAAATCAGCATTACGTGCACTTTTTTAGACCAGAATATATGCAACCACGAAAATTTCAAATACATTTTAGCAATCTTATATGAGATAGACATATATTTGCATCTCTGATTCACAAACCTCCCCTAAAGCACGCTGCTGATGAAGCTGAAAATTGTACTGAGCACATCATCTATTGCTGGTCCACAGCGTGTCCGTTTTACTCAGTGATCTATACAACGTGTGTTTAACGCATGGCAAAGTTCCGCAACAATACCTGACACAAGTTCTTGCGCCTATCTGCAAAAACAAGAATGGTGATAGCAGTGATGCTGGTAAATACATACCTGTATCACTCGCAAAAACTATGTCCAAACTATTTGAACTCAAATAATTGGTTTCCATAAATGCAACCCAGTCCAATACATCAGCATTTTTTTAAACCCGAACTCGATCTCACGTAATTCTACGTATCTTCAGTCTTCAAATCTTATTCGGGAGAGATCTTTAAAAAATATGACCGTAAACATGTTCAAATAGGATCTCAAAAATTAAAAATAATTGCTTCAGATTCGACTGCATCTCCTTGTGTAGAGACAAATTTCTTGAACATAGATATGTGCAAGTCCGAATCATGGCAAAGTCATGAAAGCAGACCGTAGTAGACTGATTCCTCGAAAGATTGTAGCGTACCTTGAACTACGAATTGAAACTATTTGAACAATTCGTATTGCCCGGCATTTCACGACTGGTTGCCACCAGTGACAACCAGTTTGACTGCAAGCCACAACATGGGACAGGCATGAATGCATTTGTATTCAAACATCTTGTATCATATTACGTAAACAAAGGCATCCCATCCCATTATTTTCAGCGTTTTTAGATGCATCTAATGCAGTGGTTCCCAACCGGTGGGTCACGGAGTTTTTGTGGGGTCGCGAACAGCAGCCTCAATAGTTTGCTGAAGTCTCGAATTTTTAAAACTTCGTATATCAACATCTTGTTACATCAGGAAAACCGAAACACGGACAGATCTTTGTGAAGTTTACATTATCTCCGTCATAATTCCTATTTGATTTCTCCTACACAGCTTAAATC
>JGI24159J19872_10008306_pt1 | contig 13593 bp, 10 predicted proteins | sample Ectturendosymbi4_FD_19872 | JGI IMG/M metagenome (IMG submission 19872) | reverse complement strand
TGCTTGGCTTCCATTCACAGTAATTCCACACCATTGTGATTTCCCTGTGAAGTAGTATGGCTTGCTTTTACCATGATCATGGCCGTTGAATTCAAGTCTCACTTATGTAAAGTTTTTTTTCAACACAATAATTATGATTAGAAGACTCTGTCTTTTGGGTTGTAGTTTTGCATCCTTGCAGATTTGGAATTTGTTTTTATCTGATGATGGCTCCAAATTCGTTGAGTCAGATGTTACATGTCAACTGTTGCAACCTCTCAGTTGGCGTTGTGTTGAATGTGCGATCCACCACAAATGGGATGTGCGTGAAGAATAGCACCCGTATATATGTGGCGCAAACAAGCAATACTAGAGTGATCATGGCATGTGATCTCTATTGTTGCTTGCTGCCACAGTGTGAAGCTTTGCACACTTGCCACTTGAGCTTTCCGATCGTAACAAAATGGTGCTGTAACCAGGATGTGAAGGTCGTGTCAGGTGCAGCCTTCACAAAAAGAATGTGCGATTGGCATGATTCGTTGTAAAAAGAGGTGATGTTGTTGCAACCTCTCAGTTGGCGTTGCGTTGAATGTGCGATTCACCACGAATGGGATGTGTGTGAAGAACAACCCACATATATATATGTGGCACGAACAATGAATAATAGAGTGATCATGGCATGTGATCTCTATTGTTGCTTGCTGCTACAGTGTGAAGCTTTGCGCACTTTCCGCTCAGGCTTTCCGATCGCAAGACAACGCATATGTTATTCATTTCATAGAAAAGAACACCAGCATGCAGTTTGTGGTCTCCGATGCTCCCATGATTGTTCTTTTTTTTATCCTTTGAAAACATTTTTATGTGGAGTTACTTAATTAGTGGAAGAACATTGGATACTAAGTTGTTCTAAATTTGTGAAAATTTTTGTATCTTTGCAGAAGTTGTCCAAATGTTTTCATTCGATTATCAATACAACAGGTTAAATCATTTTGAATTTGTTGTAGGTCGATGTTTAAAATCTAAAACAAGTTTTGCAGAAGTCATTTTTTGTTGTAGTTCAACTATCATGGTTTTGTCTGGCATCACTAGGCTTTCAGTAAATGCAAATGTGTTTCAGTTCTGGAGAAAATCTGTAGAAAGTAGATTATGCATGAAGTTTTCACAATTTGGAATAGAACGTGTACATGTTAAGAAATATGCCCAATGGAAATAACATCTGAATTAATGGAATTCAAATGACTGATATAGTGGTGAACATTTTTTGGCTTCAAAATAAAATTTGGATAAACTGGTGGAATTCACCCTTTTCAAAATTTGCTTCATGTCACAGTTGTGAACAGAACGGTATGGTGTGTCATGTATTATTATATTGTTTGTCACATTTGGTATTCATTCTTGAATATTAAATAATTAAGACTTGAATGTCACAAGAGTTTCAGGGATGTTTGTGATTGCTGTAGTCGATTGCGAATAAAAAGTAACTCCAACTGAATGCTTAGATAGTATGTGTATTGCTAATATATAACAATAATGGGGCACGTTATACCCACAAACTTTTTATTCGTGGCATTTTAGATCATGCTTTGTTAAATCTATCTTAAAACTCCTCATTAAGTTTTAAGTTATTCAGGAAAAATGTTCAATATTTCATTGCACATCAGCTCAATCATTCCTGTCATTGTGAATAACTCCTATATCAAATTCTTGCTGATGTTGAACATTCAATCTTTTTGGCAAACTGCTGCAAAAATCTTGGAAACTTTGTGCATTAGTCTTACATGTTTCAGATGAGTTGTGCTATTTTTTAGATGCACAAAATTGCTGGATTTACTCCACTTCTGCTTCAACTCATAATGTCTGACGAAATACAGATGGCCATCCGGCAGTCTGGGGCTATTTACCTCAAGAACATGTGCACTCAGTCATGGCATGAACGGTCTGACCGGGACGGCCACATCCTAACTGATGTTTTCAGCATTCATGAAAATGATAGAGCTTTAATACGTGAAAATATTGTTGAAGCCATTATACATGCACCTGATATTATCAGGTAGGATTGTCTTTTTCCTTCGTGTACCTTGGCGTTCATTGATAAAAGCTTAGTTGTGGTCCGTGCTTGCTGAATTAGATGCATTTGTTATCTGTAAAGAACAGGCGGTTGCTATACAGCGAGAAATTGACGTTTTGGGAAAATGCAGCTTAGGTTCATGAAAACTGAAGTCAGGTATGGCTTGGCGCTTAATCGTGAAACAATAAACTTAAATGCTCATTTAGTTCACTTGTAACCTGTATAGTTCTAGTTTGTCAATTTGTGTGCTAGCAGGGCTGGCATCACTTGGTCACAAGTTTTATTTCCAAATAACGAGGTCTTGAACTTCTTTTTGTGTAGGAACCAGCTCGCCGTCATCGTGAACAACATCATAAAGCATGATTATCCCGGCAAATGGCCTGGAGTGGTAGATAAAATCAGTCAACATTTGCAGGCCAACAATCCACGTGCATGGATGGGAGCTTTGATGACTCTTTATCAACTAGTTAAAAACTACGAGTAAGTGAAATAGTTCGTTTGCAGGGGTTTTTGCACTGCCCTGCAAAAGTTTTAAGCTATTGGAATTACTTTCATATTAGTTTGTTGCTGTTTTTTTTCAGTCATGGACCGAAATGTTTTTGAAATGACCGAAAAAAATTAAGTCATTTTGGTCAGCATGTCTGAAAATTTAAGCTAGTGCACACTGTTACGGTGAGTTTTAATACAACTGTGAGACAAATGACCAAAATGTCTCAGTGACCAAAATGTCTCACCAAAAAATGGCCAAAATGTCTCAGCAATAAAAGCAGGTTTGTTGTATAAATCATATTTTTTGTGTCTGAACACTCTCCATCCTAAGGAATCCTTTGCCAGCAAAGAATTAGACACTAAGACCTTACAGAGTATAAATTTCGACTACTAAGTTAGCATCATTAGCTCTTGTTCAAATAGAATCTTGGTGTCTGTGATGAATTTTTACAGTTTTTTTACTGACGGTGGTGGGGTTCTGAAAAACAAGTGACAAGAGTGGACGTACTTTAAGCAAAATTTCTTTGTTGTCTGATATTTTTGATTTTGATCAGTTGAAGTGTTCTTTAATAAAACAATTGCAGGGTTTCGTTGAATTGTTTGAATTTTTTGAAAGAATTACCAAAAAAATCGCAGTTTTAAGAAATGTTCAAGAATTTGGACAAAGAACGATTACGTCGCAGGTTGATTTCGTGTTTGATAACTTCGTTAGCTCGCTCCAGCCTTTACTTCGATAAATACTTGCAAGTCAGTAACGTGCGTTATTCTCTGATTGGTAAACAAGTGTCGGTTACGTTCTGAGAGTTTTGTTAAACCCTATGGTCTCTGTTCCTGCCACGGGTAATCGTGGTCTGAGGAAAACATGAGTATTGAACAAAAAACGGCAAGTTGTTGGTTTTTGTTTTTGGCAAAACTTTTCGAAGTACAAACCACGAGTCATCGTTCATGTGAAAACCTGACGCAGATTTAAAAAATCTGAAGAGCGCGGACCGATCACGTCGGCGATGAAAATCTTCCTCCCACTCATGCTTCAATTGTTCAAGCAGTTGATCGAAGACAACTCCGCCTCGTCTGTCCTTCTTCAGAAGCAGCTGCTGAAAATCCTATACGCTTTAGTTCAAGTACGCTTTCACTTGCGCCTAATCAAACCTTTTTTTTATTGCAGGGTCAAATTTTGCGTCACGCCCTGCATGATAGAAGTGTGTGAATAAAAAAGGGGTGTGATTTTGTTGAAACGTTTGTTGCCACAGGGAGCAAGTGCTTGTTCGACCGCTTCTGCTTATTCCTTAGTCTTGTAATAAAACTTTGTTTTTCACTGAACTAGTGTCTGTCGTTTCGCCAAGTGCTAAACTTTTACCGATCTTAAATTGCGGCTAAACTTTTTAGTTTTAGAAAACAAATTTTGCGCACTATTGATTGCAGACCAAATACTTACTGTATGATGGTGCAAAAATGTCTCATACAAACAATTCGGACACGTGCTTGTGAGGCCTTATTACTTCGTTCTGTGTTTTTGACCTTATGTTTTTGAAAGCTGCTGTAATTTTTCGCTATGAATGGTTCAGGACCTTCGTATAATTCCATTATATAACTCCGTTATTGCGCCGCTGGTCCGACCAGCCATTCTATCAACACAATTGCTGGTTATTGTCACAGCAAATACTTAAGTTTATTTCACTCTTTTTTTGCCATTCATTCCAGCATCATATAAAACATCTACGACAAACTGCGCATCTGTTCGGTACTGTTTTGAGTTTGGACGCCCCGGCCGCGTGGTTCCTTTAACTTCGCATTCCGTCTGTGACAGTTCAAGCAAACGGTTCTGATGCTGAATTGCTGATAGTGATAACACTTCGTGTTTTGCAGTATACTCTCCCCATGGATTTGTTCAATGAACACACTATCGACGAATGGATCCAACTGATTCGATCAGTTCTCGAAAGACCGGTTCCGGAAGAAACGCTTCAGGTAACAACTATTGTAGTTTTCGTTCAAATTGTTGTGATTCTAGTTAGGCGTAAATGACTGTGCTGGAACAGAAGTGCCTTATAGTACGCTGTCATCGTTGATCTGTATTGTTCCGATCGCATATTTGCTGCGTTTAAGTTTTTTTTCGTAAACAAGATCAGTGTTACGATACGTGAAACACTAAATCTAAAGCAGTGTGCATCGTTCATCGATCTCTAACAAGGCTTCAGAATTTCTGACTTCAGTCTGCAAAGCAATAACGGTCAGCATGTAAAATTACTAATTAGCGATCGTCAAGACCACGTGACGACAGGTGCACAGACGTCTATAGATGCCGCGAAAACTCGTGAGTCCCAACTGTGATGAGCGTAGATGCACGCCGCGTGTGTACGCCCGCGATTTGCTTTGTGCGTTCGTCTGTTGTGAGACGAAAGGAAAATCTGCTGGCTGTGCGTTACTTGCCTTTCATCCGGGAATGACCTGCCGTCGCTGCTGTACGTGTCTGTTTGACAGAAATGATGGCGCAAAACATACCACGATCCATGACCTTCCTGTTCCACACGTGACAAATGAATGACTTCCCTGTAATACGCGCTCCAAACGCTGCTTTTACGACCGCGAGTCTCTGAAATAAATTTTTGGCATTTTTCTACGCCTGAAATTGCACACAGGCATTGAAATTTTACAGCGGTCTAAAACATTATTAAGAAAATAGTTAAAACGGTAGTGTTTTGCTTGCAGTTTTTTTATTAGAACGGTTCATTCTGTAGTTTTGACGTCAGCATCAGTGACGTGGGCTTTGTGCAGGTCGACGAACTTGAGCGACCCGAACTCCCGTGGTGGAAGTGCAAGAAATGGGCGATGCATTTCCTGGCGCGCGTTTTCGAAAGGTGAGGGTTTGACTTGGTTTCGCCTTAGCCGGGACATCCACCAGCACTTAGCGTAGATTCATGTCCAGTTTCAACTAAGAAACGTTTTGCATTCAGAGTATGCGGTGAATTTAAAGTTTTGATGTGAAACCAGTTCTTGACTGCGTACGTCACTCCATTTATTATCACTCGTTTTTAAAAGAATTGCCTGCACAAAAAACCTTGGATATTGCGCAGGGAAATTCAAGCTAAAGACACGGCTTAGATTGATTTCAAAATGCTGGAAGTCTGAGATTGCAGTCGATGATTGCATTCGATGATTGCCAGGTTGGGTTGCAAAGCAATGCTGGGTGGGTACCAGGGGTGAATTGTGGCGCCAAACAAGTAAACTGGAATTTTTGAAGTATCTTTGACGTTAATGGACAAGATGGGTAGCGGGGTTTACAAACCAGTTGCGTTTTTTTTGCTGAGTGCCAAGTCCTGGGTTTGCAGAAGAAGTTTTGTTCAAGTGTCCATCCAAGTCTGTTTCTTGGGAAGCTCTCCGTTTTTTGGTGTAAAATATTAGCGCAGTCCTGCACAACTCAGAAACCTCGAAAGGCCAAATTAACCACATAAATTTTCCGCGGGCCGCAAAATGTCTTATTTTATTGTGATGTGAAAGAAATTCTGGAACGACAATTGCTTATATATACAAAGACGGGCTGTTGTAACATTTTCTGCAATTGCAAAAGGTCTCACGGGCCGTATGTTTTGCAGGCTTATATTAGAGTGACATGATTCCACCTGTCGCCAACTGATGCATTTGCTGAAACAACACCTATCTTGCAAATTGATCACTTTCAGCTGAACGTGCTGTTGATAGTTTATGGAAGTCCTATTGTGCTCTCGTTTGTATCATAACAATAAAAAGCTTTTTTTTTTCTGTTCAGATACGGAAGCCCGGGCAGTGTTACCAAGGAATACCAAGAGTTCTCGGAATTCTTTTTGAAGAGATATTCAGGTAAGCGGTTTTAGACATCGCCAGCATTTTCCCGGGTTTGGCAAAATATGAATCTGTCACAAGTGAGGAAAGAAGCAATACCCCAAAACGGAACTGTATGAAGTGAAACGCAACAAACATTTACATTATCAACAAACAAAAAATGTCGTTCGTTAAAACTTGCGTTGCGAATCGACTGCAGGTACTTCCCCGACGTGCGCTGCCCTTGCTCTGTTAATTACTTTTTTACTTTTGTTGGGCAGATGGCATGTTCACTGTGCTGTGCGCCTGGTGTCGGCTGTCAAGCCACGAGCACGATCCCCTTGTTCATAGATTTGCGGAAGTTGCGGGAAGGTCGAGGAACTTCTCCCGGAGTTTAAATTATAAAGATTTTTCTGTTGTCGTGAAGTTGTTGTTCGTGGCGAATTTCATCCCCGGCTCCCTTTCACCCTCCTCCCCTTTTCAATGAAACAACGACACAATGGCGGTTTTGGTGCTGTTCGTTTCGACCACGTAAAGAGTATCGCTGAAACTACAGGATTTCTACGACTGTGAGTCTCCCGCTGATTTCAGGTCATGTTTTGACCTCTTGCTAGTGACGTTCACTGCATAGTTCTATTACCACGTGCAGTCGCAAGAATCTATAACGTCCGTTTGAAGGCATTGTTGCGATCGGAAAGCCCGAGCGGCGAGTGCGCAAAGCTTCACACTGTTGAAGCAAGCAACAATAGAGACGGTACGCCGTGCTCAGTGTGTTATTGCTTGTTCACGCCACATATAGAGATATGTGGTATTCTTCGCGCACATCCCGTTCGTCGTGAATCGCGCATTCAACGCCATGCCGACCAAGAGATTGCAGCAGCAGCAACAGGGGTTGGTTGCCACGGCGAGTTGAATACCTTTCGAAACTCATGGGTCATGCGATGCTGGTGAAGATGTACCGAACAGGATGCTAAGGTGCTGACGTGGACCCACATGCTGTAACGCATGAATGCGCTGAAGCAGGCGACAGCTGATGACGCTTTCAAGCGTTTACGTCCTGGTTTGCGCTCATGAGCGCTTCAAACCAAATTGTAGTTAGTTAACACCCTTTGTAAGAACCCAACTTGAAAATTCAGTGCCAATCTCTTGCAGTGCAGTTTCTGCTGAAAAGCAATCTGATTAAGAGCACCTTCCGAAAGCGGACTGCAGAGAGTCGCTTATCGCTGGCTAGGAATAGTGTCCTTGCTTTTTGTTGGTCGCAAGCAAATAGTGCCAGCTGCAAAAACAGTACACTCTTCATTAACAAAACACACAAACAGCACCAAATTTTTCTCAATTCCCTATGACAACCGTCAAAACTGCACTCAGTTCACACACTTCTTCAAACCAATCGCGGCCTTGAATCTTGGCTGTAATTTAGTGCTGCAGACACCGGGCAGATGCTGAGTCACGTGACGCACTGCTTTCACTGAACCAAGACCGCCAAGCTTGGTGCAAGGGGTCTTGCTACACCGTCGTCACCAGCTCAAGCGTAGAAACCGTGGTGTCAGTAGATTATTTCGAAAAATGCTCTGCACGCCGTTGTTCTTCGGTGTTCCGAGACGCCTCTGTCCAGGGCCGTAACCAGAGGTGCGAGAACCCACCCCTGGAATTTTTTTCTCCCCCCTGGAAAAATGTGTTGGACATAGTTGTGCAACTATTGGACATAGTTTAAGAAATTTGGGCCCCCGCTCAGAAAACCCTTTGCTCCCCACTGGTGTCCCAAGCTGGTTGCCTGCTTTGTCTCCAGGTTTGGATTTTACGAAAGCTTTTCCAATTCCTAACCCGCTTATGTGCAACTGCAGAAAAACGGCGTTTTCTTCTTCGTTGTCGACCAGAACTGACACGTGAGATATCTTCAAATTCGAAACGTGCTTGCATTGCAGTCGGTATCGTCCAAGTGATCTTGAAGATAATGGACAGCTACCGGCGCAAGGTCTACATCGCTCCGAGAGTACTGCAGCAGGCTCTCCATTACCTCGATCAAGCGGTCAGCCACGCGTATACCTGGAAAGTGATGAAGGATGTGTACATGGTGAGCAGGTTTTGTGGATCAACTACGCCTTTCTGACCGACTATAGCTCTTTCGGCAAATGAAAAACTGCCGATGGCCTTTGTCGTGACATGGAGTAGAAACACGACTGAAGCCATGACTTTCATCCAGTGCCACTTTGTAAATCGGTTTCCCCTGTTGTTAAGGCTTGTGAAGACCAGCTTTTGCTGCAAACTGGCTCTTAGCTTTGAAAGTGAGTGAAAATATTTGACCTTGCAAGAAACGAATAGTTTAATAGTAAACGTAGATTTGCAAGATCTGTCTGCGACAATTGACAGGTCACTGCAACTTCGCGAGCCCGGCATTGGGCGACGCAAGTTTCGGTACTAACTTTGTGCTTTGCAAAGCTGGTTTCTTTCAATGAAAAAAAAAAACAGACGCGAGCTACTATCTTGTCAGAAATTTTCTGATAGTTTCATAACGAAAATCACAGCCAAAGAAGATGTGGTTCATATCATTTTCCTCTTTTCGTGTCCCAAATTTTCCGATAGTTGTTTTTATCAACACTCCGTTATTTCAGGACCTGTTGAAAGACATAATTTTTCCCTTGATGTGCTTCACTGACGAGGACAAGGAAGTGTGGGAGGACGACCCTCACGAGTACATCCGAATGAAATTCGGTGGGTGCTGTAGTGCTTGTGTGCAGCTTGTGTGTAGTGCTTGTGTATTTGTGTATAGTGCTTGAGTGCAGCTCTGTGTCTGACGACTTTTCCTGATGGCGCGAAACTTTCGTGTTGGTTTTCATTTTCGGCTGACGACAGATTTGATTAACGACAAATTCGCCTGCCAACAATTTGACCATTTAGCATTTGCAAGGGCTTGGCTGTTGTCATGACAAACTGGCGTACGTACCATTCTAGTTTTGTGCGCATTTTGGCCCATATTGGCAACTGCTGAAAATGTGAGACCAAGGGATTCCGTCCATAGCTTATTTTACATTAGCAGCTGATCACGAAGCCTTTTTTTCTGAACTATTCCGCCTATGTTCGCTTCACGCCAGTCACCCTCTTCAACGCGTGACGTCACTGTTCTTTAACCCAGTCGTTGTCTTAGAAGCGAGCTGATTAGAAACCCCTCTTGCAAGCTTCGCATAGATCTAGCTTGCACGAAGGTCACGATGAATTTTCCTTTCCAGACGTCTTCGAGGACTTCCTCTCACCCTCCAGCGCCGCCCAGTGTCTGCTACACTCAGCCTGTTCGAAGCGAAAGCAGATTTTGCAGAAGACCATGGGATTTTGCTACACGTGCGTGCATTTCGCAATCCCGCGCACTGCGGGCGGCTGTCCCTCACAGCTACGATGCTTGTACTGTGATCATGTTATGCTTGTTGACACGTGTTGTGAAACCAGAGACGTAATGAGCACATTTAAAATGTTGCAGACGCACACGTCCTTACGCATCGCGCAGAAAAAGCACTCTTGCTTTATAAGAATAATATTTTTAAGAGCAGTGGTTGCCCTTGAAGGTGCTGCGATATGATTTAACTAAAGCTGGACGATACCCAGAGGGGTGTTCGTCCTGGACGTTAGCATCAGTAGCAGCGCAGCCAACACAACATTTATTTTGGGGGGGGACAAAAATGTGGAGGGGACAGAACGNTTGAGTTTAGGCGAGCAACAGTAATTTTGTTTGGGACGTCGCTTCTCAAAGCACAAAATCACTAGATAAGCTAAAAATTGGGGGGGCATGGCCCCCCTGAGACTTCCTGGCTACGCCTATGCGTAACATCACAACTTTGTGTAGTGTTGAGGGAGTACAGTGTTGACGGCCGCCTGTTACTGGGCGTCAAGTCATTGTATTCTTGTTCATAAGTCTTGTGCCCGTGTTGGCGGAGTTAAATCACGACCGTTGACTGAGGGTGTTGGATTCCGACATGGAACCATAAAGCTCAAGCAGTACTGGGTTTCGTAACGCAAGTACAGTATTGCTTCACCTTTATCGTTTCACGGTCACAGAACAATAGCTTCAAACACCGCAAAGTTTCCAGTTATTAAATCGATCTTTGTTCCGATCTGCACCAGTGGTCATAAGTCTTGCGTAACGACTGAAAAAATACGGTCTCAAGTGCAATCGGCAGGCACATGATTTTTTTTTCACAATTGCGACAAATTGCGCAATCGTGAAATTCGTAAAATCCTAAAGGTCGGGCCTCTTTTCCTCCGCATAGAGATCCCAGCTATGTTGATTCGGCCGTGTGACCAGAATAACTCAGGAAAGGTGTGTGGAGCCAGTAAAATTGCTGTTAAACATGAGGTATTTCGAGTCCTCCTGGAGCTGCTGGCCCCGCCACCCTCCTGAAAAGAAAGATGAGTGTGAAAAGGTAGAGCTTAGGTGATCATAGCTGTGTTGCAACCGTGGTTGTTTGATGACAACGTTGAAAATGAAGCAACCAGATTCTGACCACGTCAGCTGTTGAGAGTGAAATTCACGACACGTCCTGCTGTTGATGAAATCTGGCCCAAACACATGCGCTATTTTGTTGTCGACAAAATATTGTTGACTCGCTTTTCTCGTTTCTTTGATCGTCGTTCTCGTTTTGATTGCCCTCCCAAATCCGTTTCTATCCTAGATCCGTTTCTATGCAGATCCGCTTCTATCCTTAATCCGTTTCTATGCAGCGCTTTGACTGACAGCTCATCGACGGTGGGCGACGCCATGCGCCGGAAGGACGGCGTGCTTCACATCATAGGCTCCCTCGGCGATACCTTGCTGAAGCGAAAGATGTACAAGGACCAGTTGGAAATGATGCTCAAAGTCCACGTTATACCGGAATTGCGGAGTGAGCACGGTTTCATGAGAGCGAGGGTGAGCTTGTGTGCTGCCTGTATCAACCAACTTTTTTTCGGGCGCGTTTGAAGGTTTCTTTGCTGTTATTTGGTTTTCTTTTAAGTGCTTCCGTGGTTCTTGAATGCTGCTGTTATATTTGTTTATCAAAAAAGTGTATAAAACATATTCCTCTTCAGAAGAAACAAAGATTGCTGTTATAAAATGAAAAGACTAATATACTGTAAAAGTGAAGCTATCCTTTATGCATGAAGTGAAGAAAGATTTTTTGTCGTATACGCTGTTTCAAAAAATACCGAAAACGAGTAAGTGAAGCATTGCTAAACCGAATATATTTCACTTGCTCGCTCAGTGTTAATGTGGACGTGGGAAGCACCAGCGGTGTACAAGTACTTTTTTGCGCAAAGCTTAATTTCTGTGCAATTCGTGAAGTATCGAGTGTTTAAGATTTATTTTGTCACTTCCTTCGCTTGCTTCGTTAGTCAGAGTTGCGACAGTTGCAAGTTTGTGTCACCTGAGCTTTGTTATGTTCGAAAATTCAATTGCTAAGAATTTGTTTCTTTTATTACGCGACAATCGTATTTTTGCATTATTACTCGACAATGATATTTTTGCATTATTACGCGACAGTGTTATTTTTGCATTATTACGCGACAAAGATACATTGCAATGTTACGCGACAATGATATTTTTGCATTATTACGCGACAATGATATTTTTGCATTATCACGCAACAATGACATGTTACTTCCACACTGACAGGCGTGCTGGGTTGTTCGACACTTCAGCGAGGCGAGATTCAAGAAGAAGGAAAACATAATCGCAATCGCCGAGGGGGTGAAGACCCTCCTGCTGACCGACGGCGACCTCCCCGTGAAGGTGGAGGCGGCCATCGCCCTGCAGGCCTTCCTCAATGCTCAGGAACAAGCGGAGAAGCACTGCTCGACGCAAGTGCGCGCCATTGTTCAAGGTAGCCTACGTCTCAATCGGTCCTTTGTTTCGGTAACAATCGCTTTTAACGGGTCATTCCGGTTTGCATTCACGCGGAGGCGTTGTTAAAGAAAACTGGGAATGGTTGCTAAGCACTGCGGACGACGTTGAACTAGTTACTTTGGGGCTGGAGCGAGAAACAGGTGATTAACAGGTCGCTTGCGATGCCGCGTGGCGTCATGGGCCCATGGACTGGGCCCTTCATCCAGGCCCTCGTGGTGCCGACCAGTGCCACGTCACAATTAACCATTGTCCTAGTTTAATATCAGGGCGGACTTTAATAAGCAGTCAGTTTGTAGACTATGCATTGGAGCAAAAACAAAACGTGGAAGGCATAGTTTTCACTGGCACTGGCATCTAACAACATTTCTGTAGCAAAGAAAAAAACTTGTTTTTTTATCAAACTTGCTGCGGCATGACTCTTGGCTTATTTGTTTTCAACTAACTACCGAACTTGCTCAGTAGTTGCTGAAAACAAAGCGTCGAGCTACGCCGCGGTAAAACGAGTTCGAAGACTTGTGCTCTATTTTGGGAACGTTAAGTGCTTCAAAACGTCGCTGAAAAGACCCGCTGCGTTGTGGAGGACCTAACGACTGACGTGCCTGGTTCAGAAAATCAAAGCGTCAGTCCTGCGCGAAGTCTCGGTTTACGATTTCTGAAAAGCTGTGCTCGTGACGCGTTACCGTGTTGGCAGAAGCTAACTGCTGGTCTTACTTGAAATGCATTAAATAAGAGGGGGGAGGGGTCGAGGGGTCGAGAAACCAAAACTAAATAACTGGTTTTGTCTATTCGTAAATCTGTGTCCGGTTTTAAAAAGGCAAAGAATGTCTGCTCATTTTCTCGCCATTCGCTTTGTCTCCACCTCGCCCCGTTCATGATATTGAGGGGGCTGGTGCAGTTAGTCCCCCATGTGCCATTGTGGACCAATATTGGACAATAACCGGCCCATCTTAACGACAAAACACCAGTTGCTTTGCGCCCCCGGCCACTTGAGCTGGGTTTATCTTCCTCATGCTCGGGGGCTTCGTGTTGCTTCCCGCCATCTGCTGAAGTTTGTTTTTGTCGACGCTGTTGTTCAGAAGGGAGTCTGGTTCGGTCGGACAGAATAAAAATACGCTGTGAAATATTTCACTTCCGCAAACGTCGCCATGTTTCTTCGACACGCATTTGTAAACTTGTGTTATTAAAGTTCTTTTTGTCGCCGCTAGTATTCTTGACGTCAGTCAGTTTGTTATGATGTTGTGATTTCTCAGCTTGTGTTACGAAATTTTGATTGTAGTCTTGAGTTTGTTTTTTCTCGGCTGTTACTTCAGCCTTTCAACATTTCACCTGTAAGCTTTGCTTGCAATTTTCAGGACTGAGGATGCGTAATTTTACGTGAAATCGATTTCCT
>JGI24159J19872_10008304_pt1 | contig 13599 bp, 9 predicted proteins | sample Ectturendosymbi4_FD_19872 | JGI IMG/M metagenome (IMG submission 19872) | reverse complement strand
CCAGGTATGGTGAGTTGACATGCGGCAAAAACAGAGTGACCTGAACTGATGAAGGAAAAGCTTTGCGGTTATCCGTTTCGCGCCAAAATATGTTACAAATATTTTTTTCAGTTTATATTTTACGTTGTGCTTCTCCTCGAAACCATCTTCTCAAATAATATTATTGTGGCCGAGTCTGTTTTGCTAACTATTTTTTTTGTATAATGCAGAATTAAGATGAAACGGCAGGAAGACCTGGCTTTGCGCAAAGATTAGAATTTATAACTTGGCCGAAAAAATTATTTTAGGCGTGTAGCTTTAGTTGGTCATTTTTAATAGGGTGAACTGTAACACATGACAATGCTAACAATGATTTGCACTTGTTACAGATCAACGTGTTTTTCAAAACACTTGTGTAATTTTCCAGGCATGCCTATCTCTTGACTTACTCCACATCTTTCAGCGACCATACAATGAAATCAAAAGGTTGGTAGCGGTTTCATAAAATATATGGTTATGTTGGATAATTTTTTACGTAACCTGTTTCCAACAAGTTAGATTTTCTGGAAACACATTCTACCAATGCCAGGTTTAACAATTGTACAACCAATCGAAACTCAAAGTTGCCCAACAGCACTTGTGAAAAATGTATTGCCATTTTTTAAATGTGTATTCAAATTGTTTTTGGAAAACGTGAATTGGATTTCTATTGCATTATGCCAATATTTTATGTGCTTGAACTGCCAAGAAACAAATTTTATTGATTAAATTCTGTTGCTCAACTTTTGAAAAGGTCACTATTCGAGCGAAGTGATTGTTTTGCGAGTCTCATCACTTATTTCCTGAAGTTCCAGATAACAAGGAATACAAAAAAGCAAACTTTAAAGATCTTTTTGTAAAAATCTCACAAGTAAAACTTCTTTCTAATATAGAAAACCAAACTCAGTCCCTAACAGATAACGCTATTAAGACTCAGCAGCAAAACGAAGGTCGATCGCTACGCTTCAGCTAAAATCTGCATGGTGTGAATATTTACTGTGACTGCTACAGTATGTTTGTAAAAATGATTGCCAAACTACTGGTCAAACGGGTTTGCACGTTTTCCTGGTTTGCAGCGAATATTTTCATACATCGCAAAATCGCTTATCTATAATACGAATGGATTGCACAGGCCAGATTTTTCGAGACAAAGCTGACCACAAATATTTAAAAAGAGCCTGGTCAACTGCCTGCCAAAAGTAATTCATTATTTTCTGTCTTATTTGATTGCTTGGGTGAACAAAAGACAAATAGAAGGAATGCTGCTCTCGTGATGAAAGTTTCACAATTCATTGTCGCCAGCCACGAAAACATTTGCACAAAATGCGTTTATACGTTAAGCGATGACGTAGTACAGAAATAGAACGTTTCACAATTACTTTGTTTGTGCTGACTTTGCAAATAGTTTGATACATCAGTGAATAGATCGAATGAAAAATGTTTAAGCCTTTTCATTAAGGCCTTCCTCAACAATTTCCGGCCGACCTAAATTTGCAGTTTATTTGATAGACTCTGTCTGATCAGACCTGACTCTACACGCTTCAATCCTCAGAACAAGACACTTGTTAAAAAACAAAACTTTTCGAGGGTGATCTGACTTTGGCTGAATACTGTAAAACAAACCCTGCCTCTGTTTTTGTCGCGGCGTTTGCTAAGTGTTACTTGAGAGGAAAAACCCACAAGAACAAATAAATGTTTACATCGGCGAAGAAGAGTACAGAAAGTCAACCACCAGTCAAAAAGAGGAACAGGAGCTTCTGGCGAACTTACGGGCTTTCACCTGTGAGCAGATTTCTGACAGTGCGAACTTACTAACTTAATTTTCTATAGTTTTTTTCACTTGCTTGACTTCCCCTTTTTTTCAGTTTTTGCTGAGTGTATAGGTAAAAGAGGTATCATTTATGAAAACGTTCTGACGCAGTGTCTTGAACAAGACTGTAAAAAGTTCTGAGAAGAGGTTAAGGCTACTTGGCTTTGCAAAAATGCTTAGTTTCATACTAACGCCTCCTAACCTTCACTCTTTCGATTATCCCTGCTTAGCATATTTNAAAAAATTACCCCAGTCATTTTNGTCTTCCTTCGCTTTTGCAGATGCACCTACAAAGGATAGTCCTGATAGAAAGAAATNAAAGTAGGAGCTTAGAAGTNCAGTAACTATGCTGAGCTCATTTAAATGCAGTACGTGCATCAGCTTTTTCAAAGATTATACTTTGATGCAATTTTAGAATTTCATTCTCCCTCTAAGTGAAATTCACGCCATGGATCAGTTCACCGCTATACAACAAAACGCCCTGTAAAATAGATGTCTGTTATCAGCCGCAGTGAAGCTCAATAGTCAATGGCAAATAACCCAATCAATCACAAGCAAATCACAAGCTCACCTCTCTCGAGAGCCTCGACTTGTTCCTGTGAGAAGGACGTTCTGTTCCTTTGAAGCTTCCGTTTCAGCTGCAGACGAGCACTTGTATCTTTGGTTAAATGTTCCTCGCCTGAACGAGACACAAATGAGAGATATTGGAAAGAATCTGTTTTTGAAACCAATTCTTTTAAATACTGAACGTTGTCACTGACTTTCTGACAGCGTTGCTCGCTACCCTCTTACGTCGCAAATCCTATACTGCATTTTGCTAAATGGTTGAAGTGTAGAACAACACAAAAGTGGCCATAAAACAACAACACTAACCCGGACCGTTTAAATAAAACGTTAGTTTTGTTACACGCATTATCAGAAGAAATCGTTGTCACACGTAATATCTACTAGCCTAGTTTTACCAGCAAAGTTCAAGAAAATCTGCTGTTTAGCGTCGAGCAAACTAAATTGACGGTCCATACGAGCTAGCTCAGTATATGCACAAATTCCTCTTTACACCGAGTGCTTTTTAGTAGCTGTTGTGCACGCAGAAGCCATGAACTATGTTTTGGTATAGGCAAGGCCGTGTTTAGCTTGAAATATATCAAACTCGAAGCAAAAGGTGAGTTTGGCTTATACCGTTTTGAAGTCAGCCCTCATCTGGTGTTGAATACGAAGCTGAGTTGCGCATCAACTGCAAACTCGTGAGCGACCCCGACTAGAGTTGTACACGGGCCTCATTATGAAGCCCGAACCCGGCCCGAGCCCGACTTTCATTTTTGATGCCCGATTTAGGCCCGCAAACCAAATGTGCCGAGTGAATCAAGATATATGCTCAAGTGCGGGGTATTAGTGGCGTAGCAAAGTGAATATGACTAAATAATTCACAATCAAAAATTTTGTATTGAAGATTTAATCAATTAGCTTACTTCAACAGTAAGTGGCAACAAAAGTTTACGTCGTTGCAAAAAAATTATGTACACAGGTCCGATATCGGCCAGAAATATTTGGACAATTTAAGCCCGAACCCGAAACCAGGCCCGACCCGAAAAGCTTGGCCTGACTTACAACTTTGGCTCCGACCGCTTTGCCCTAAACATTTCATTTCTGTTTGTTTGTATCAAGGTCCATATCACTTGGGTTTTTAGAAGTGCAGGAAAAGTCCGAAAGGCTTTCGCACCTATGTAGCACAGAGAAAGTGTTAGCATACAGAGGCAACAATACTGAGATATAAAGGAAGCAGGAGGAAAAACACCGATGATTCAAACAATCGTTTGGATCACCACAACACAACCCAGTTTTGACCCTTCGCCACCCTTGTTTGGGTCGCGACTCGTACTTTGAAAACCACGTTATTAAAGCCTCGAACGTATGAAGTTTGTCTTTATATGAAGATTCACTGAACAAATGTGTAGCTGCTATTGCAAATCAAATGCCTTGACGAAATTGGTCGCGTGTTGCAGACGAACGCTTGGATCAGTGGGAGCGTAAGTAAATTTGACATTTATTTATTTACGCGTTTGGCCAGACACATGGTCCCTATCACACACATTGGTTAAATGAACACAACGGTACAAAAATGCTTATAAACAATGCACCACAGAGTAGGTGTTAGTTGGCACATGTAGTAAATACTGAAGAGACACGAACACAAACAAACACTAGCAATTATACAGGAGTGTTGCATAATGGCAGAAAATGGAGATTATAGTGAAATGCATCGGACAATTGAAGTGAGCGAATAAAAGGTTGGATGAACATGCGCATCGTTGAGCAGAACTATACAAGTTGTTTCTAATCAAGCCATCAAATTTCCTGACGAAATAGTTAACTTGATGTTGTGGAACACTTCTGTTCCTGGTTATAATGTACAATGCGAGAGGCATTGTTGCAGGCAACGTGGAGGCATTAGACTGTGTGTACAATTTCAAGCCAGTTGGCAGACACACAATGGGATGAAATAGGCACGAAACAGATTGTTTCAACTTCAGTAGAGCACTGAGGAAAGGTGGCTCTGACATAGGCGTAGCTAGGGTGGCCAAAGGGGCCATGCCCCCCCCAAAATGTTTAGAACATATAGCCATTTTGTGCTTTGAGAAGCGTTTTTCTAAACAAAATAGTGTTATTCGCCTAAAATCAAACATTTTGGCCACCCCAAAATTTTGGTCTGGCTACGCCACTTGTCTCTGAGCTTGTTTGCTGGACGATAAAGTGATTTCATTTGCCTCTGATTGTGATTGTCATCCTTCAGTGAGGCATGAAGTAACACACCCAAATATTTGACTTGTTTGGCAAACGCCACATTTACGTCATTCAGGAAACTACTGGTGTGGCAGCAGCCTATGTAAATACTGCACTTTAGGAGAAAAAATATACCGACTCTATTGCTACAATTAAAACAATTTCATGTTCAGTAGCATGTTAATCACAACAAATATTCAGAAGGCGTTGAAGCCCACTGAGGCTAGGACCGAACACACATATATCATCAGCAAACGGTAGTTGATTCACAACCACATTTCCCACTGTGCATCCAGCTCTGGCTGTGCCCTGCTGTATTGAAAGCTCTCTAAGGTAAGCAACAATGGGCTCACAACTCTCCCTTTGCCTTGCCCCACTGGTTACGGTGAGGCGGTATGAAAAGCAAGTGCCACACTGCACTTGCATGGTGTGATTCTTATACCAACCCACCAGCAAACGTGCTATGCACACAGGTACGTTGCGCTTAATCGGTTTTGTAAACAATAGCTTCAAAGCACGAATAAGTTGCGTAATACAAACATTAAGTGTTTGGCTAAAAAATGCTTTCGATGGCGTTGGATAAATGAAACAGCGCAACAAAAGTGAGAAATAAGTTCAAAATATTTTGCTCCGCTCGACGTTTGCCATGCGTTTCTACAATGTGGCCACCTCCGTATGTGTTGTAGGTAGGCTTAAGTCGTTCGAGTTCAAGTCGAGTCCATTGTAAAACACCAATGCTATGTAGCAAGTTCGTGCAAACTTCTAGAACTTCAGTTTCTTAAAAAATGAAATGTACAAATGTAACATGCTGTCTACTGAAATGACCTGATCGATCTCACTAAATTGTTCTGTTTGCTTACATCTGACGATGGGTTTTCCAATTTGCGCAGCCAGGTTCTGATCCGCGATTAGCGTCGGCCTTGTTTCGATCGCAATCAATGCTCCCGGCTCGAAAATAACACCCGAAAATTAATTTCTGACATACACGGTCAGGCCAATGTTCAGTCAAGCGGAGTTGATGCTAACAAAATCAAAAGAAACAAACGGGGAATCTGATTAGTTGATTCTGGACCAGTGACGTACAACTCCTACTGATCCAGTGTTCGTGCTCCGGGAAAGCTCGTGTCAGGATTCTGGCAACTGACTAATTTCCAGCAAGCATCAAACCTGCTCAAGAGAGATTTGAAATTTTAGGTGCGAGATCAACAACTGGTGTTAAGCGCGATTTGCGTTTTTAATGTCGTACCAGGTGTGTTTATAAATTTCAAAGCAACGCACTTTCATTCAAAGCTTACTCTGTTCAATCTGGGCGTCACTTCCAGAAAAGCTATAGGGCAATTGTTCTGGCAAAAGGCCCCAGTTCGGCCGCTGTTGTCACGCGCGACGAAAGCTTCGGTTTTTCAAACGCAACTAATCACGAACGTTTATGTTGATATTTTTCTGCATGCGGCGTCTTTTCGATAAGAGGGATCAGTTCAGGAAGCTTAAGTGTTCAGCGCGCTCTCAACCAAGCTGCAAGAAAAGGAGTCGTAAGTCTTCCCCCTTACATTCATGTGGCGAACATGAGGTGATGTCTCGGTTGGAACGAAGTTCCACTAAAGTATGCGAACAAGGCAAACACTGAATCGACACGAACGCAGTTCGGAGTTTATGTGTGGTAAGGCTTCAAATGCCTGCGGAGATTACCTGCAGACTGGCTTATATTGTGCAAAGCTGTCCTCGTTTTTGAGTCAATCCAGGCATATTCGAAACTCCCCACTGCATTTCGTTCACCGTTATTCACCATGACAGCCACATATGCTGCCATTGGCCATCAGTCTTTGGCAAAGTAAGCCTCGAAATGGCGTCTGATCACTGATAATGCACACACTTACTCGTGATTAAAATCGGGTAGAGTCGGATAAAGTTTGTCGAGTTGAGTTTTGGCATGTCTTTTTTGTGTATGTGCACCATATTGTCGTGGGTCNGTTACGTTTTCAAGTCCTGCGGGAAGGTCGGATGTTGGTGCGGATTGACCNGGNCTGCGTGTTGATCAACTTCGTTTTCTTTTTTTCTATAACACAAGGTCTCCAAACTTTTTTGTCGAAGGACCACATAAGCTATNATCCAACAGTTCGAGGACCGTACATCTTACGTAACGTGATTGTTTCGGGATATGTTGCATTCTACCAATTCACAAATTTTTCGTAAATATATTATTCTTTCACTGGTGGCAAAATGCCTTTTCGGCCGGATGAAAAACTTCGCGGGTCGGATCAAATGGCTTCGACGGCCGGATTTGGCCCGTGGGCCGTAGTTTGGTGACGCCAAATATAACATCATGGAAACGTTGTGCCTGAAATGTGCTGCCGTGAAAACTTTTATCGTTTGAAATGGGAATGCAGTCTAGAATTGATAACCAGAAACATTTTGTACATCGACGCGTAGTCATCAGGTAAATAGTCTCTTGAAAGGGTTGACTCCCACTGGACTTCAGTGAACTGAGACATTTTTCGTTTAAATAAATGTATATTTTTACGGCGATGACGGAATTAAGTTGCACAAGCTAAGAGCGTAGAGAAACAAAATGTTTCAATAACGTGGTTGCCTGTTTGGTTCAAGCTGAGCAAATACCACAGCCCTTGAGTAAAAACTTATATCAAGGTGTTTCAGAACGGAAAACGTTCTTGTTTCGATGACGGCTTCACGTTGTTTTTTTGGTGATAATAAAGTAGATGTTTTTCCTTCGTGTTGCGCTAGAGTGAATTTTGTAAGCTGTATTGAGTAAAGAAAATAACGGAACTGACTCTGCGATGCTTACAAACGCAAAAACCCTATCAGGGACGATCAACCAACCATGCCGCTTGCCGACGTTGTCCGGACTGACTATGACTTGGAATAGGACAAGCTTGTTATTATTAGTTAGGGCTCTTCCAGTAGAAGAGCGAAAATTCCAACTTATGCAATCGAGTATCACTGCCCCATTTTAATTCTTTTCCAGCGTCACATAAACCAACATCAAAAGCGTTTTGAAATGCTGTAACAAATCTCATAGCAGCTGCAAAAACGATGCTGCAAGAGTTTTTTTCCCAGTGCCGAGTTTTCAAATTCAAGCATTGGTCCTGCGCCCTTTCGAATACGGCAGTTGCTGTCAGTTGAAGCCGACGCATCACGAAAGAAATTTATCCCGGAGAATGCCGCATGTTTATCGCTGAACCTCGGACGTTTTCTTCGTAGGTGATTGTTTGTGTGCCTATTTCCACTTTTCTTAAACCCGTCCGAAAACTTTGTTGTTGAAAATAAAAATGGTTGAGAGCAACAAGCGAAAAGTGACAAGTGTCTCATAACCTGCGGTCGCAAGTAAACAATAGTGCTTGAAAGACACACGAGCTTTTATCCTCAACTGTTTTTGTTACTTGTTGCACGATCGTTTAAAATCTCAATTTTAAATTGAATGCGAAAGCAGTCATCCAACTGCGGTTGAGTAAATTTTACAATTCGAAAACTTTGTTGAAAAAGATAATAAAAATTTTTAGCAAAGACCAATTCAGCAAATAATCAAACTCCAATGTTTTACTCACTTTTCGCAAACAAAGGCATCTTCAAATAAATTTTCAACAAAGAAATCAATTATAAGTAAATTACGAGTTTCTAATTCTCTTAATTATCATCTCAGCACCACACGTTCATTCTTTCCACTTATCATGGCTGAGTATCGAAAAGTGAGAAATTATATTCCGCAACGCAGCAAATATCGACAATTTTGACATCGGCAGTACTTAGCAAATGCGAAAGAACAAAAATTGGACGTTCGCGAAGTGTTTCAAACCGTTTTCGCGTAATATTTGTCTTCAACTCCGTCAGCAATTGACGAGAAGAAAGCGACCGAGCGGAACGCGAGACAGAAAATGGCGGCGACCGGGAGAGGACGCGCGGATCAAAAACATCAGCGCAACGGGCGTGACCCAAATAAACGAATTAAAAACAACCTATGACGGCGGCCTTCGGATCTCTGAGGCGTGAATAACCAAATTTAACAACTACCCGATGTCAACGATTTTTCGCGTTCGTGCATCGTCTCGTTCTCCACACGGGAATCGACTTCGGACTACTTTCGTTCGATACCGTACGGTCAGTTTCCAGCTATAGCTGCTGTTGTCGGGTTGACAATCCAGCTAGCACTCAGGCGTCCCAACGAGCCATAAAGAGTTTTTTTTGCTGCAAGTTGGTTTTTAAGGCGCACGAAAATCAATGCTTGGAAGAAGCTGCTCCGATCGATGTCAGCGTTTGTGCTGACAGCCAAAGAGCCGTGTTGATACGAAATTAATGACATCCTCAGTAAGACGCACTAATTAAGTCACAGTTTAACCCTTTTTCGAGAACCATCAAAACGCATTCACGAAATCGCGATAGATTTATACGATAAGATTTTAAGGACGACAAAGGACCCCATTAGATAACAGCTAATCGCGGAAAATTAAAGGTAAGCGCCAGGCATCAATTTCTTAAATGAAGATCTTCCTCTGTTTTGTTTTGTTAGCAAGTTACTGCATTTCACTTTTATTGTTTAAAAACTGAAGATTTAAAGCCCTTGTGTACAGTTTAGACACTGCGTTTTGGAAATCGTATCAAACCAGGTTGCCATATTACACATGAAGGCTCACAGAAGTCTTCCGCAAAATCAGATCACAGTTATCAAAACAGGAATGTTAATTTAGCTCAAATGAGCATCGTCAGTTCCACAAAATCTGGTGGTCAGTCAGATTCTGACGGAACTCAGTACAATGCAAGAGTAAGAAAGCATCAAAAACCAGGTTGTTCTGCGGCGACTTCCGATCGACGCAGACGAAAGGTTTAAACACAAAGCTTACGCTTCCCCACAACACAAAGATGAAACAAACTAATGCTTGCCTGCGCTCGCGACCCCCCCACGAATGTCCGGCTCTGTTTTCATCGGATTTTGATGATACCAGCTTTCGCACGATTGATGATGATGGTGGGCCCAGTTCTCAGCAGTGACGTCATTTTCGGGGGGGAAAGCGCCGAGTGAGCCCTGTCGGTTCGGGTCCCCATTCAGGGATCGCAGAACACGGTTTATGGACGACACCTTCAACACATTGGAAAAGGATGACAAAGACTTGTGGTCGCAATTTTATGACTTAACCGCAGCTGCGACTCACCAACGAGTTATCAGTTAATGTTCGTTAGCGAGAAACGGAAAAACGTAGATCATGTAACACGAGAGCAAGCAAAGCAGCGGTGCTCGATTTTAGATATGTTTTCTTCCTATTTTCATACGATACGTGCTCTGTACTGCGACAAGTCAAACACCGGTAAGCATAGCTTCATAAACTCTGGTTTACCTCAAATAGAAGGAGAAAGTAGAAGCATAGTTGCTGATCGGCCATAACAAATAAGGCTTCAGCGGCCTGTAGGTTTTTGTGGATGTGCTGTAGTCGAGCAGTTAAGACCGTGTTAGAAGATAAAACGTTTGCACATTAACACATTCGTCACTTCATATTGAGCGAAAAATGTACTCTTTCTTTTTGTTCTGGAAACTTGCTCCGCTCGTATTCGCGTTATTTTCGTTCAGTCGCGTGGAAACCATTAAGAGTTACCAGCTTACATTGAACAAAGGCCATCGTTTTCTTTCCACAATCACGGGGTCAATTTCAATGGTTAGCTGCAAGAGCTAATCGGTCGAGTGGCTGTTTGCAAACTGACGTGAGTTACGCAGCTGCGAGAAGTTAACTTCTTAAAAAAACAGTGTGCAGCACTGAACGACTGAACAATAACAATCGATTACTTACGCTTGGAATGTTGTCGCCGTTGCAAACGGCCTCGTGCAGAAGTCGATCTCGTATTTCCCATGCAAATATGCTCGGGCACTCGCGCTTGTACTGCCTAATCTTGGTCACAACCTGGGGGGTCGCGACTCGTGGTTTGCTGCCCCCGATCGCCCGTGGGCGAATCGTTCCAGTTTCATAATATCTTGAAAACGAAAAAGAGTTTCTTCGTTTAGAAAAATCTGTGCTTCCCGTTTTTCTTCGCATTGGACACGTTGGAAAGCGTCGCTTGTTCTGTCGATTCGCTCACGGTAAACCAAGCCTGTTAACCAACGATCTGATGAATAGTATACTTTCCGAGCGCTTTTGCATACAGCATTTTCTTTATATAGTTTTACTCTAACTCGATTGTCTCCTTGTCGTTAGTTGTCAAATACGCATCGAATTGTTTTTCGAGAGGTGTCATAGTCAGTCTTTAAACGGCAAGTCGCACTCCTGCAAAAATATCACTTACCTTTTCACAATACTCGAAGCCTGTGCGTAAATGTTTTAAGCCAGCGGCAAACTGATGCAAATATTCCTGCGGCTGCGCCGTTTTCAGTCATAATTATGTGTTTGTCTTGATTGGAAGCCTAAGGGTCAGTCGACCCAACACCGGGGGTAAAAAATGTACTTTTAGTGTCCTAATTGCCACCAGTCGAAGACATTTTCTATTCATGGTCTATATCTAGCTTGCAAACATACTTCTACGCATACAGACCGTCTCGCGTTGGAAAGAAAATTTAGATCAGTGGTTCTGCCCGTGGGGGTACTGCTTTCCTAGGAGAATCCAATAAATTTCCAAGGAGCAAGAGCCCTCACGCACTCTACAACATGAAAAGTTTTTGAACGGGAAAGGTGTTTAGTCGAATTTACTTATTGAAAGTCAGGGGACAGTGGTCTTGAAACAAAGGACAACTACTTTAAGGGAGGCGTGGTAAAGAAAAGTTTAAGAACTACTGACCTAGATCAAGCTTTTTGATTTAAAAGCAGCACAGAAAAAATATTTTTACTACCATCTCCTTTTTTTATAACAGTACGCGGGTAGTTTCTTTGTCAATATGTTTTAATCTTACCATAACAATCAACAGTAACCACTCTTTTTCAAAATCATGGTGCAAACAGCCCTTGCAAATACCAAAATGCGTTCGGGTTCGATAAATCAAGTGCAATGGCAACCACTTTGGACAAGCTTTGTTCATTCGATCATCCTTTATATGCAATGCCTAAGCATTTGGCAAGAAATCATGAACTTTCAACAGGATAAGGCATGTAAGCTTTGGTTGCTATTGTTATTTTGCAAATGTTACAAACTAACCAACCTCGCAAGGATTTTGCTCACACAACCGTTCGAAACTTGGAGAAACCGCGAGATGTCGCATGGGCGCGACCCATTATGAGCCAGCTCCACGATCCTTCGTCTCACACTGTCAGGCAGCGGCCGGCCGTTGACGAACATTCCTCCCAGCTGATTAACCCCACTGTGACCTGAAATCATTCCAGCAACGCGGTAGGACCAAAGACTGTTTCACGGGGTCGACCTTGCGACATTACGCGCGACAATACATACTCATACCTACTTTATTGCCCCTGTTCCTCTATTTCCCCACAGCTAANGGGAAGCAGCTATTTAGTGGCGACTTCCCAAGTAATTATAAGCATNTTTTGCCTTGAACTACAGAACGTCATCAACAACGTCGACGAAGTCAACGTGTGAAATTAGAGGAAGTTGGTGGAAAATGCAAGCTTAAAAGAACTATTAATAATTATTAATATTATAATTTAATATTATTAAATTATAATTTAATATTTAAGCATGGCATATTTATACACAAGAAAAACGTTTTTTTCGTGATTCATTAGTCTAGAATTTTATAAAATGTTTACAGCGAGTGGTTAAATATTTGCATGTAATGGGGAAGCACTACAGCCTGTTAGCTCACAACCAAACACGACATACACCGGTTCATGTTGTGCATTCTGGTCTCTTACACTACTGTGATTGAGAATTGCGGTTTACGATTTGGGACATTCTTTCTAAACCAGTGAACGAAGTTGCAAAAGTAAATTGCACTTACAGTAGAAAGAAGTAAAAATATTGAGGCAAAAAATGTAGGCTACCATCAATAATATCAGCCAAGGGATTATATCATTTTGAAATAAAGTGCTGCTTCAATATGCTCATTTCGCGCGAAACCAAAATAGCACATTTAGGGTCATGCCATCGCAAACCGTATGGGCTACGTAAAAGTTTCGGAAAGCACCGGCCTGAAATATTTGGAACCTCAACATTTTCTCAAACAATGTTTAAGCAACCACCACGGCAAGATTCAGGAGGTTATTTCAAAAGTGTCCATGTTTACCAGCAGTTGATCCCTGCCACCTGCCGTTGTTGCGGCACGCACCGTTTTGCACAGTAAAGTGCTTTACGCAAGTGTGGTCTCCGAGAAACACTATTGTTTTGAATCAGTTTTTCACATTTCTAAAATCAAGAAGCCACTACTTTTTAGCCCCTAAACGTTGAATTTTAAATACCCAGAGGTCTATGACCTCAACGTCTGATATTCCGAATACAAAACAAGTTAACTTTTGTAAATCGAAGGCTTCCTGCCGGCATCTTTCAAGCCGCTCCTACTACCCACGAAATAGGATTTGTCAATTGTGTTCTTGTGGAACAGCAAGTATCAGAGTTACACCGCCAGACTAGAGCGATTGGCAACTTCAACGTTTGTAAATTAAACTGTTTATTTGTTGGGCTGGCAACTGAAAAGTCTGATCCAACGACGCACAGCTTCAGCAGATGTAAGAAGTTAATCGCTGATCGCACTTGTTACTTGCTACGCCAGTTATCATGTGGTAATCGTGAAAACGCTACTTTTTTACTAAATCACCAGACGGCATCATTTCGGAATTGATGATTTCATCAATGAAGCACATTGTTCGTTAGTTTCAGGGAACACCTCACCAAAGCATAAACAGCTCACGCAAAGTTATCACTATCCGGTTTAACTGGACTGCACAGCGATCACAAGTGCACACTGGCGCTGGCGTTTTACGCGTTCATGTGACAATAACTGTTGGTTTTGTTTAATAACAATGACAAGCATCAAATGACTAATGTAAGGGCAATTTCAATGATGCCATTGGCGAAGATTTGCAGAACTTTCCTTTGTTTGCTACATGTAC
>JGI24159J19872_10008303_pt1 | contig 13600 bp, 12 predicted proteins | sample Ectturendosymbi4_FD_19872 | JGI IMG/M metagenome (IMG submission 19872) | reverse complement strand
TAGTTGCGTTCGATTCTTACCAGTCTGAAAAAGTAAGAAACACGCGAATCTTTTAAAGTCTTTATGCCGCCACACATACTAGGATATAGGTGCAGTTTTTTTTGTTTTTTTTGAACACAGATACGAAAAACAGATGTGATTCTTAATATAAACGTAGACCATGTGTTTTGTCAAATTTTTCAATTGTGGGGATTTCGGTTTGTTTGCCTGTGGCAGTTAATAATCCTGTTCCCGCCAGCCACAAGTAGGATTTCAACAATTCCGTGTCCTTGAACGCTTTTGCGTCGAAGGCAAACGCAGTGATCGTGGGCACTCCAGTAATGATTTAGAATTTTTTACTGGCCGTACTTTCAAAGCGTCATTTTCTGATTTTCGCAAATTGATTAACGATTTCCATTTTTTCCTCACAGCAGTGGGAGAGGGGGCCTCACAAGTGGATTAGCTTAGGGCCTCGCATCAGTTATATCCGGCCCTGGGCAGGGTATATCTTTGTCACATTTTGACCACCCGCTGTGAGGCCCCTATTGGCCAAGATCTAAAAATTCACCTGATTTCTGACGTTTAGGAAATATTCATTGAGTACAAGGAAAAGATCTTGATACAAATAGCAAATAATGGTTTTAGAGGGCACTGAAAATGGTAACAGCTCAAAAAATAACCCTTAGACCCTTGTGCAGGGGGGTAAGTAACTGCGTAGATGGGACAATCACACTGAACAAATTCTCTGGTCAGCCCTGGTACTTCTGAGGAATAAGTGGCTTTGGCTTTTTTGACCAAGAAGTGCCAGATCACACGAAGTGACGAATGGTTGCAGCACATGACAAAGATGGAGATGAAGATCCTCCCAAACGTTCCCTGAGGAAAGACTTTCAAAAAACTGCTTGGCTGATTTTGTAACAAAAAACACACGCCGCTTCTTGCTAAATATGAAAATGGATCAAACGTTTCTAACGGAGGACCCTAATGGCTCATGGAATGGTCAACCAGGTTATCTGATGGTCAGAAAGTTGGTACAAGGAATCCAAGTCACAAATGACACTGCAGAGCGTGGGGTGGTACTTATTCAAGAATACAACCGGCTTGTAACGCATGATGAACATCAGCTGCAGTTCCTCATGTAGACTGTGACAGAGCATAGGCGTGCCTTTCCTAACAGTGAAAAGAGTACACTACTCACTGGGCAACAATGAGTGAGGTGACATCCACGATACCCCTGCGTCCGAGCAGCTGATACTCTGTAAAGAGGGAGACCCAGATATCAACAAAAGTGCCTATTTACAAGAATCTTCATTGCTCATGTGCAACCTCTAAATGTTCTTCTATCTTGGAGTTTTTTTTACACAAGATAGTTTTAGCCTAAAAGTAACACAACCACCTCGGTTCCCATGGTATTTTTTGCTGTTTAATTTTTGCTTTGCATTTAAGGACCACCATAATGTACCCCTTCAGAATTTCGACAGATGAACATGCACCCCTAAAATTTCTTATAACAAAATATTTCATCATGAATATTCATAGATATATTTAACAGTAAGCATAATAGCATATAATGACTTTTGATAATAATATTAACTGATATATGCATGAATATTTGGAAATAAATAATATGCAAACATATATTTATCTTCTATTGATAACCTTAAATATACCCCTTCAGGTAGGCAAATGTACCCCTGGGGATACAGGTACACCAGGTTGGGAACCTTTAGAATCTAAACGTACCTGGTAACATCGATTAATATAATCTCAGAACAAAGCAGCACTTTCAGGAAAATTACATACTTTGTGTCCGTATTTGTTAAGCATTCCGAACAAAGGTACATCGGGTAGGGACTCGCGGCCATTCCTGTACGCCGGCATCGCATCTTCAGGTACGCCCTCGTTGATAATCTGCAACAAGAGGGCATGCTATTTGCAACAGCGAGTCCTGCTAACGACAAGGTCTGATTATTATCTCGCAGTTGCAAAGGACAAAACCCCCAGACCGGTGCTAAGGGTTTTTGGTTTGAAGTCATTTGAAGCTGATTGTATCAGTTACATTTTTCACATGAACCTGAACTTCTCCCATGAGCTTTGACGCCCATGACTCCACTCTTAGTTTATTTGCATTTTACGCGTGCATAAAAAAAACTACAAAAAACTGTGGAAATGAAATCTTCACGTCAAACCGTTTAAAAACCTTAATTCTGATTCACTTTAGTAACATCCCAAAACAACGCAACAAAAACCTAAGTGGTTATATCCCTTTTTTAATTCCATATTCAAATATAATTTTCCAACCTGGTTAAAATACGAACTGCAGACCAGCTCAAAAACTCACATAATATCCATCTGGTAGGAATCGCCATTAAGTATTGATGAAAAAAACTGTGCCACACAGAAATACAATAGCAGTAAAAGCCAACTCTGCATAAATGTCCAGCAACCAGTAAACACGGGAAGACCGACTTCCATGGCCTTTTTCATAAAGGAGACGAGAGTAGAAATGCCCTTTTACAATAAACAAGGCATTAAGTTCACGCGACTTCAAATGTAATTTTATTGCAGCTCATGGCGCACCCCCCAAACTCACAATGGCTCATTCTTGTTTTCAAACATTTTTGCCGCAAAAAGCGGAAAAAACTTGAGAAAATTTTGCCCAATATTTTGTTTCGTTACGAGTTTGTTTGTGCGCAACAAGTAAAAAGCGAAATTCACTTCCTCAATGAGTTCGCATTTCTTTGAATACTGCACTTGGTTGTCCACAGTTCTGAATTTGGAAGTGTCACTTAAGTAAGAATGTCTAAAACATTAGCACATGGCATTGAAGTGTTACTAATACTGAACAATTTAGCTGTTTTTTTTGGACCAGTGCCATGAATTTTTCACATGCACCAGACCCTCATGCTGCTGGTTACAGCCGCCAATAACCCGGTTTGTTCAAAGCAACGCATTACATCAAGTGCCATTGCTCCTTTGGCAAACTCGCAAATTATTTGAGCGTTTTCATACATTTCGTTGACAGAAGTCTTCTGTCAAAGCTGGTAAGTAAAAAGACTTAAATTGATTTATTTTCTATCAACAACAAATCGGCCAAAGACGCTGCTTCGTAAGTTCTTAAAATACACAGGTTAAAAATTTTCCAAAATTCTTGCAACGTTCGGAGAATTGCTATGTATCATGCTTGGAATTCCCTTACATGACGTCTCGACCTAATTGCTGATCAGGCCTCGAGTAATTGTTGGGGGCGTTTTTGCTCCATTTCGCATTCCCTGACGACGGTTGTGTTGAGCGTATCTCCTTTTTTCGAGCATAACGAGGACCGAGAAGGTTGGTCCCTTAGTACTGAAAGCATAAGGTCTTCGCAGCATAAGGCTGCCGCAGCACAAGGCTGCTTCCCATTAAAACATAAGGTCTTTGCAGCACAAGGCTGCTGCAGCACAAGGCTGTTTCCCATGAGGACAAGAGGACTTTGCAGCAATACATCGCATTGACTCATTTGTTATTGTTTTCTTAACAAATGGTTTTCTTGATATGCACCTGAATTTAGTAAGCGTCATGAAACTATAATTCTTTTAACTACGACACAAGTTTTAAAGAACAAAACATACAAACTTAGCGATCAAACTTTTCAGAGCTGATGTGTGCTTTTGATCAATCCAGTCTGCCAACAACTCTGACCAGAAACCAGCAAATAGAGGCCCTACTTTATTTTCACTGGTCTCTTTTCGTCATTGAAAAGCTTTTTGTATACGCTATTAGTCAAGCAAATCATTCTGAAAAGTTGGTGCGTGCAGATTTGGCAATAACGTCTACCGCCCGGAAAGAGCATGCAAAGTAATGGTCGCTGCACTTTCAAATGGAAACAAAAAACGTCCAATATATTTTTAAGCCCGTGCATGCAACTGCGGTGCGGCTCTACTATACAGCGTTACCGGAGCAACCACTAGAAATCCTTCGCCAAATTATTCTTGCTAATGCGGAGCTTGAAAATTCGCCACAATGAACAAAAAACGCATTAGAAAGAATATGTCAAAGGATTGCTATTTGTGGACCAGAAAATTCGTGACCTCGACAACATTTATTCTGCTTTTTGGCATCGCGCTTCATTTCGTTGCTAAATGCAGATAACTTCGCATCTTTTTGAAGCATAGGTTCTCAAAGTGGGGTCAACGGACCCCAGGGGTGAAAAAATTGTTGTTTGGGAGTCAGCCAAGTGACAAAAACTTCAAGAAATTGGGAGTGATGAACAGCTTGAAAATACATTCGCAGTAAAGCAATAATATTAAGTCTCTCCTCTGTCTACTTTCTGTTTTGTCTTGTTGGGTGGTCCAATTAATTTGTACGTTTTGAGCATACGCGTCAGGGTCCCATCAAAAGTTATTGTGACATCACTGAAGTTGGTTGTCAGTCATCTTTGTTACTTCACAACTTCAATGTCAACACAACAACGGAAAACGAGGATAACCATCTCTTTTTGTATAAGCACATGTTTTCAGAAAATTAAGAACAGACAGTGTGAACGTTTAATTCAGTGTCATTCAACTACAGGCCCGCGGGCCGCATGTGGCTCGCCACAGTGTTTTCAGTGACCCGCGGAAGCATTGAGGAAAAATCTTCCAATCTTAAATTTTTTTGAAAAGCGTGTGAGGTTGCATTTGTTTCATTGAATTGCTTGCGCTGGATAAAGTGCATTTGCACAAGAACAATGAACAACACCTTTTCTGTGCACCATTTTGTTTTATTTATTTATTTTACGATAAAATTAGAAGGTGCGGCCCGCCGCTAACCCTCCACTGGGGCACTTGTCTGGATAACCACTATGTTTTTTCGGTGCCCGATCGTTCGCTGTCTAGAAAAGTACTTCTGGCGCAATGAACTCAGTACCAACAAATAAATCTGTCTATCTATCCGATAAACGCAGCCTACTCAAAGTAGCCCTCGAACCGAACTAATTGCCCATCCCTGAAATAGGTATTTTATATACAATAAGCATAACATATTTTAACAAAAATGTACAATCCTAACGGTGTTAGAGACTGTGGAGAGCTTTTGGAAATTAATCAGCAAAGATAGATTTTCCAAACTGAAAGATTTCGCACTGAAAATGCACTCGATATTTGGAAACACATACGTGTATGAGAGTACATTTTCTACAATGACGCAAGCAAAATTTAAAAACAGAAATCGAACGGCAGACGAAACACTGGACGATATTCTCCGACTTGCACCACCAACACTTCTATTGATAAAGGAACGATAGTGTCAGAGAAGCCTCGACCACAGGCATCCCACTGATAGAGATTTGTAATAAATTGCGATTTGCTATCGTGTGATAATTTCAATGACACACTCACTTATCTTACCTTTTTTAGTTTTAAATGTTGTGCTTCTGTTGTTTTATACATTATTTTATTGGAAGTGGCCCGCGAGTTGCCACGTTTTTGTAAAATGACCCGTAGGTCAAAAGTAGTTGGACTACGCTGGTTTAGTTTGTTGTTATTGAGATTGCACGCACTTCGTTTGCCTATTTGGACAGTATACTTTCGATTAAGCAGAAAGCTAAAGTTTTGCTTATTGCGAAACTGGTGGAAAGTTTTTCGTGATTTTAGAGCTCCTTCAACCGAAAATAGTATCAAGCAGCAGTAATACCAAGAAAAGCGGGGCGACAGCTACGTGGAATCCGGTTTCACGCTAAAGAAGAATTTGGACGTTGGTGATTAAGCGAAATGCATAACCTGCAGCAAAAATCTCTGCAACTCAAGTTTAAAGCCATCAAAGCTGAAGGAGCATCAGATTTATTCATGACGAAATAGTCACTTGACGTTATGAAAAGAAAAACGTGTTCAATTTGATCACGCGGGACCTTATCAAAACCTGGTTTTATCTTGCTTCTGCGCCATTGCTCACTGCTTCTTCCGATGTTGCATATTGCGTTGCGGGGAGGAAATTAGCTCATACAAGTTGCAGAAAGCGTGATAAAGCCGGCTGCCATGCGAATGGCAGATTTGGTGGTGGGGTCTCAGCAGCAGTAAACGAATTCCTCTGTCCAGCGACACTGCTCACAGACGTATTTGCAGTATGGACTGTGATGTTCTCTCTCAATTAGTGACTGAGATGAAGGATTCCAAATGTCGAAATTCTGACCAACTGGATGAATACACACACGTGACGAATTATTGCCATCTTTTGTGTTTTGTGAGATAATCTTTGCGGATGTGAGGTTTAAGATGTGTTTTTATTTTTCTACTCTTTAAAAACTACGGCCAAATCTATTGACGTTTTTAACGGTGTGGATTCGCTTTTCGCTGCTAATGGTCTATCATGGAATATTGTTGGTCTGCACTGATGGCGCTCCAGCAATGATTCGTCACACTTTAGGATTTGTAGCACTTGTAAAGAAGCGTGCGCCAGATAACAATTCACTGCACTCAACACTGCCATCTTGCTTGCGGAAGGTTTTAACAAAGATTGTGCAGGCCTTAAATTCTATTCAAAGAAGTGCTATAAATCACCGCTTGTTTTAAGTCGTCGTGCGATGAGTTGGGTTCGACACACGATACTCCGCTGTAGCGCACTGAAATGCGATGGTAGTCCAAAGGTCGAGCTTGCTAAAGGGTATATGATCTTTTTTGTGAGTCCAACAAGCAACTATCAAACGATTCTGATGATCCCACCTTCGTTGCCCGACTGGCATACATTGCAGATATGTTTTCACTATGATGGCATTGAAAGAAGCCTTCCTTTCACTACTAAGTATCAGTGTGAGACTGTTTTACCAGCTTGGAGAAAATCAATCGAAATATCAAACAGAATGGATGCGAGACCAGACATTCTACTATCTACGTCCAAAATTAAGCCTAGAATATCAACGCTGGTAGGAGAGCACAAATCTCACTGAATCTTAGAGAAGTCCGTTTAGGAAACAACTGTGAAAATGTTGACGCGAATAAAAGACTTGAATAGTTCGTTCATGTGTAGCCCGTCTATTATTTTATTTGCTGTTTACAGTATTCATGGGGTCGTGAGATGAAAGTCAGAGAAACGCTGGTTTAACGGCACATGGAGATTGGAGTTTCCTGAAATGCACACTGCTTTTGGTGCTACCCGCCACCACGTACCCGGCTCGCTGGGTGATAAGCACCAATCAAACGCACTCGCACGAATCATAGTAGTTTAAGCTAAATCAATAAATTGTAACTTCACCATTTACCGGCAGTCACATAAATTGTTGAAATCTACCTGGGTACTGACTGGCAGAATAGCTGCACCAATGCTCATTAACGTCAGGTATGTATGTGCGTAAAAATCATTAACTTTTAACACCTAGAAAGCAAAGACGTTAAGACAAACACTTCCAGCAATACTTTAGTGGGCCAGCGGAAATGGTTAATCCAGGACCTCAAACACATGGCTCGCGACGCTTTTTGAAATTTACAAATAACCAACAATTAAATAATTTACTTATTCGCCGCTGTTTACAGTGCTCGGCCAGCGAATCAACAAGCTCCTTTCAATCAAAAGCAGAAACGATTTTTTTAATCATTGTAACAAAAGTTCGCATGATGCGGCTCTCGGGTTACTTTGAGGTCTTCATTCGGCCCTCGGAGCAGTTTGAGTTTGAGATTCCAGCACTAGGGGATGCGCACTGTGGTTCTCTGATGACCGGGCAACTCGGCGCCAAGTGCAATCAAGCCTTACCTTAGTATGAGGCTTCTGTTTCGACAAAGGTTCACGCTTTGGTTTTGCTTCGGGGCTGCCTGATGATGACGAGGTCTTTGGCTGAAGTGTATTCGCTTCGATCACATCTGTCAACTTCGACCCAACCAGCATCATTTTCGCTCCATTGCCAAGACCCAGGCCAGCAAGTGTTTGATCATCTTTGACAAGTCCTGGTAACGCAGAAAAATGAGAATCGCAAAGCATTTTTGAACTCGGGATTAGATAGTTGGACGCAATGAGGTCGATGGGCTTTTCAGATTGCAATCGCAACGTGTTTGACAGTTTTGAAAGAACACAGAAGTGAGTTAAAGACCACGACGTGTAGAAGCAATAGCAACTGCGGACCAACACGATCTTCCCTTTGTGTCGCAGATTCCACGAATAAGTCGAATTTTTTGTACAGTACTTGCAATTTAAGGAAAACTCGACTTGGTGACACCATCGTTTTGGCCAAAAATATCAGAACCACAACATGGACATTTTTGCGAACTTTTTATTAAACAAAGTGAAGAATGATTTGAAGTGGTATTTTTAGGCATTAGTTTTTGCCTATTCATAGCAAACAAATTTTATTCAGTGGTGACATGACTCACTATAATGTATGGTCCAATTTTATCACTTCCTCTTTTTTCAACTATTGAGTTTGCAGGCCTCATGTTACAAATAGAACATCTCATACATGTGTAATTAGGCATATGATATTCACATCAGCAGCAAACCATTAAAATCTGGAACATTTGCCGAAATTCAACCATGATGGCAACATTAAACCTAAATGTGTGTGTTATGTGAAACAACAAAGGCCTTTGGTAAGCAATGCACGGCGTTGCTGTAGGTTCTCATGTGAACAATATTGCCACAGATATCTAAAACATTATTTTATTTTTACGTTTCAGCTTAGTCGTAAACCATCACCAGGAATATTAATAAAAGACATCAGTTTATTGTGAAATCATTATTCCATGACGGCTGCACACAACTTCACACCATTAGCCAAGCTCAACAGAAAAACTTTGTAGTGTATTTGCCAACAGGGTTGATAAAAATAATGATTTTAAAAAATTAAAAAATCATTTTTTTGATTTAAATCAGTTTTTTTTATTTTAATGTTTTTTTGATTTAATGTGTAAGCGGTGACAACCTAATCGTTGTAAGTTTTAATTTTAAAGAATTTATGTTGATATAACATTTTTGTTCTTTGAGAAACCACTGAAGTTTCATTCAATCCTTTTTTGCCCTTATGCAATATCCCTTAATGCACATCACTTTATAAAACCCGTACTCATATACAAAATGAAACATATTTTGAAATAACAATACTCAAAACGATTGGTTTAGCAAATTAATTGACACTCACAACATGTTAACAAGCTTGTACATAAATACAAGATTAGCAGCTTTTTGGGTGTGAAGTCTGTTGCTAAAATTAATTTATGTATTATAACGCTGACCTTTCACTAAATTAAAAGTATAACTTAAATGTACAAAATATATCTGGTATTTTGAACCAAAACTGCTGTATGTCCTGTAACTACTAGGTCTACAGTCAACAGCCTACATGTTTGATGGAATTTAGATGCAACTTTCACTTTATGCCAATCTACATTTTCAAACTTGTGGCATTCTAACTATTCTGCCTGCTGAATCTGCAAGGGTTTTTGCAGTTAGTTGACACTGAATCTGTCACCTCACAAAGCTATGATTGATGAAACTTCAATTGCTTTTAACTTGTGTCATCATAAGAACTCTAGTGCCTGCTATGCTAATAGGTGGAGACCTATTAGAATGCTAAATAAAAGTGTCATAGAAATCACACAAAGCTTTAAAACTGCACATGATTTTTTTGTCTTTATTGCTTGATTGAAATCACTGATTTATCTCAATCAACCGTTTGCCAAAGCAGCAGTTTCCAATTCAATGGCAAGTTTTACAAACAAGATTTACAGCATAGCAATGGGTTTGCCATAGTTCCTCTGCTCGCCAAGGTAATACTGAACTACATATGTTGTAGATCAGATGTTCCCTACCTGGGGTACATTTGCCTATATCTGAAGGGGTACATTTAACACTTTCACTACCGGGTGGTTTCCCTGCCACGAAATCCACTGTTACGAGGTGGTTTTGATGGGAAATGCACAAATGCTGTCTGCTTGTGCCGAAAGTAGATACTGCTAGGCGTTTCCAGCTTTAAGCTAAGATGGTAAACCTAGCAAACATTTTGTTGCCTTTACACTATCAATTGCCAACATATCAAATCATTTCCAAAACATTTTAGGCTACATACTACTGAAACAAGCCTGGGTGTACCGGAGTAACTTTTTGTGCGTAAGTTTCACTTATTTTTGAGACATAAAGTACCTAAGTCCTGCATTAAGCAATTTAAACCTTATCAACATGCCTAAATATACTTCCAGAAACGTTTCGAACACATTACTTCATGCTTTCTTAGCATTTGGTAGCATATCACAGCACTTTCATCACATAAATCGCAGTCCTGGTCCACTGGACCTGTATCTGCTTAGGTGGACCAACTTGAAAGTATCATGCTTCTAAACAGCCTCTGGACCACAGAGTTCAGATCCTCACTCTAAAACTTAAACTCAGTTTACAACCACATTTTCATACCGTTTCCAGCAACGAAATAAAAAAATATAAATGTACACTGGTGGTAACTTTTGAATGCTAAAATGTACATTTACGTAGACCGAGAACAGTGGCCAGCATACTTCCAATGTTGTTTTTTTTGTTGTAGACTGAAATGTTTTTCAAATGACTGAAAAAAACAGTCATTTCTGTCATAATGTCTGAAAATATGGGCTAATGAACAATGTCATGGCAAGTTTTGATACAACTATGAGACAAATGACTGAAAACTATCAGTGACCAATTTTTTCAGCAAAAAATGACCGAAATGTCTCAGCAAAAAAAACACCTCCAACGTACTTCTGCGTCGCCTGAGAGCGGAAATGTTGAGGTCAGCAACAGAAGGGAAAAATTTATTTGTATATGATTTACTTCCAAATAACATGTCAATCAATATTATTTCAAAAATCATTTATGCTTATTGTAAAATACATCTATGATTAGTCACGATAAAATATTATCGTCATAAGAAATTTTAGGGGTATATACATGCTCATCTGTCGAAATGCTAAATGGGTACATGCTCAGAGTAAGATTGGGGGTTGGGAACTTCTATGTTGTATCAACAATGTACACCAACCTCTCACCAAAATCAACAGTCAAAACAAGCCAATCATCTTTTGGTAACAAGTTGATTGTTGATTTCAACAACATGAGTGTGCTAGACATTTTCTTTAATTCCCCCAACGTACATAACAAGACAACATCACTTTCACTAAAATTGGTGTGGCAATTCCTTGCTTACTCGGATATTCTGATCGAAAAAAGTCAGACTTGAATGTAAACAACGTATCAGAAACCGACTTATTCTAGCCACTAGACAAGTTTCATTCCTCACCACCAAAAAAGAAATCTTGTGTTTTGACTACTTGACTGGGTTTATAAATTCACCTGCACATATATATAGCCATACATTGTGAACTCTTGAAAATTTTAAGTACATGCTGGTCAAAAAATTATATCTCAAAGCATACCGGGATCAATATATCTTAAAATATCTAAACAAAAAAACCCATTCATTCTTTCACAAAAAAGTTGTCAAAGACAAACACCTTTAGAAGCCATGTTCCTTACCTCAGGGAATTTCCTACACAGTTTGTTGAGAAATGCGCATGATTTGTACACAACTATGCTATAATTCCCTTTTAGTTGTGTTTCACACATGAAAGTAACAGTTGAAAAAATATTTTCCATATAAGGAGAAACAAAATATTCTTTGCTGTTCAAACATAATTTACAAAGTAGCATGCTTCTGTGGATCAAAATACATTAGACAGACTCCCAAAAATCTAACAACCCGAATTTGATCAATGCTCTGAAGCATATATGCAAACATTTGTCAGCCGATCTCATGGACAGTTTTAACTTCAAGCAACAGAAATATTGAGAAGCATCACTGGTCAAAAGAAACCACTCAAATCTCTCTCTTTACAGGGACACCAACCAGATTGTCAACATGGACAGTCTGTTCCTTTACTGATACTTAACGTATAATGCTTTCTATTATGTAATATTGCATGAATGTGTTGCGATTGGAAAGCCCGAGCGGTAAGGGCGAAAAGCTTCACACTGTGGCAGCAAGCAACAACAGAGATCACACGCCGCGATCACTATACTATTGCTTGTTAGTACCACATATATATGGGTGTTATTCTTCACACACATCCCGTTCATGGTGAATCGAACATTCAACGCAACGCCAATGGAGAGGTTGCAACAAATGCCTTCAAAGTGCTTTTTTTCTGTGTTCCTGATGTATATTATTGAATGTTCTTGATGATGCCTTACAACTAAGCTGAAACATTGCGAAAAATAAACATGTTCTCAATATTTGTGGCTCTATTGTTCACAATAAGAACAAAGGCCTTGTTTGCATAAAATACAAAAACGTTTAATTCTACAATGAAGGATCTAGTCTCCACAGAGGTGATGCAAATGAATCGATTTCCTCAATTGTGTCACCTTCGTGGCTGTTTTTTTTCGGTCACAGATCTAACTGTCTTTGAAATGACCAAGAAAATTAAGTCATTTTGGTCAGAATCTATGAAAATATAGGTTAATGAACACTGCTACAGTGAGTTTTAATGCAACCGTGAGACAAATGACCAAAATGTCTCAGCGAAAAAAACTAAGTTACATGGAAACTAGTTACTTGAAAACAAATATGTGCAAGTCATCGCAAAAAAGATCAGTCAGGCGATTCTTCGAAAGTAATTATAAAATAATTATTCATGCTCTTCCCACCTTTAAACATAAGTTTTTGCAAAGCTGGAGGAACACCAGTCAATGTATGTAAGTGCGTTTTTAATGATGCAATCGTGTCATGAACATTCCACTTGACTTCAAGCTTCTGTTTGTTGAAAACAATCACAAAAACAATGCTGTCAGTACTTTCCGTCAAAGCATCATCAGACACACAATCTGACGTAGTATCACTAGTCACTTCCTTTATGACAGTCGGTGAGTTAGTTTCCAGCGTGGAACTGGCTTTTACTTGTTGTCCATCTGGTTCTGATGTGTTGACCAAAGCTGTGTCAACACCCTCCATATTGTTTCTTGCTTTTATTAGTTACTGTATACCACTAACCCAGACCTATCTTGTAAAAGAAAATTTACACTATGCACAGCACCACGTTTCAATTCATAATATTCTTACAAAATTTTAAACTTCTGTAAAATTCACGGACTTAAACAGACTACGCATATGGAAAGATTTTAAAAATATTTTCCTTCAGGTCAGAACACAATCGCATTCAAACCCAATGAAGACTTCAACAATGCCACAGAACTGGTGTTTTCCAGCTTCAACGTTCTGCCCAGCAGCATATCAGAAGTGACCAAGACAAAACTTGTCCAGCTACAGTATTTCATTTACCTATTATTCTCTGGTAACTTCGCTGAAGCTTACTTTGCACAGCAGGTTTAACAAAGCTACTTAAGATGCTTGCAGCAGTTATTTGAAATAAGTCAATATTTACTCAATCTTCAGATGGCACCACTTTGACCATGGTGGTCGCTTCAATGGAGCACAATAGTTTGTCTTGATAACCTGCATTTACAGCATGCCTTGTTGGCATGGTTTCTAAAATTTGCTGATGCATATGAACTACATTCCACAATAAAACTCATCTTGTGTTTACTACAGGGTGACCCAAAAACATGCGTACCCATATTTTGTTCGATAAAAAAAACATTTTTTAACGAATGTCTTTTCTGTTGCAGGACGTGATAGGTGAATCTATGGATGATCGTTTGC
>JGI24159J19872_10008302_pt1 | contig 13600 bp, 11 predicted proteins | sample Ectturendosymbi4_FD_19872 | JGI IMG/M metagenome (IMG submission 19872) | reverse complement strand
TGGGAGGTCTGCAGCCTAGATGACCCTTGGTCCTTCGCAGCCTCCAACTCCCTCATGCATTCTATACATCGATGTACTCGGAAGTCATTGCAGTTCTTCATTATAATAATTATGATGCCGACAATCATGCGTGTGTCTTAAAAGCTTGTATTTCATCAAAGTACAGTAAATGCATTAGCGCCATCAAGCGTATACTCCATACTACCGCAATGTATATATCCTCGTCTTCTTTCGTGTATTTGTGTTTTTCTCTTTACTGCGATGCATGTTTAAAGTGTAGCGTTTTGCGTGTGGGAGTGAAAACGTTACACAATACAATTATCATAAAACTATCGTCGATGCTTGAAAGGGCTGCGATTCGCGCGCTGGAGCAGCAGCAGGAAGAGGAAGAAGATGGAGAAATCCGTATGTTTGCCGCTGCCAAGAAGAAGATGTTGAAGCTGCGAAAAGAAAAAGAGCATCAGCTTTTCAAGTAAGAGTTGTAATGTCGTGAAGTTTCGAGACCTGGCGGACCCGGCCCACGTACTGCATGAGGCAACGCCTTAAACTTCGCAGAGAAGAACAAGAGCACAAAGACAAGATGGTCAGCAAGCTGGCCAGCCAGCTTAAGCAGAAGGTCGACGACGAGGACAGTCGAATCGAGAAAGCGCAGAAGGAACGCGACGCCAAGCTACAAAAAGAAATTGAGGAGAAACAAGCTAAGCTCCGTGCGGATCTCGCAGCCATCGCGGAACACAGGAACGAGCAGGTATATATCGTCATCCTTGTTAAACACTTACACACTATGCTTCACCTGCAAATAATGAGTTACAAACATTGCTTTTTAGTGATACTTGACAACTGCTGACTCATTCGATCCTTTCTGCGTCTTTGAGTTACAACACTCTGCTTTTATTTTTAATTTTTTGCAGTTTCGTAAATATCGTCCATAAATAACAGCGGTACTGGAAGGTTGATTTTGTACCGGTCACTCAACGCTATGCGTTACTTTTGTACCGCTTCGTTTGCATCAGCTTAATCTAAAGTAACTACTCTTGCCAATGTATTTTTACCCGTCCAACTTCCACTAAAACGCGAAGATGACCAGGCTGGCTTATTATGAATCGTGCTCGCGTTGACTTGCGGCGATAGAAAAAGCAACTTTTCCTGAGCTTGGCCCCTGTGATAAACCTGAAAACTCACGCACGGTCACAAACAAAACTTCAATCGGGTTTCTCACAAGGTATTGCGGTAAAATGCGTAAAAGGTCTTACGAACATTTCTGAGTGCTCTTACAGCAGACACGAGCTCAATTGCGCCGTAGTTCATTCAACTGTTTTGTGACATCAGATGAGTCTGAAGCAACGAAAAGAGAAGGAAGACAAGCAAAAAGCACTGGAGATGCTGGAAATGAAGCTCAAAGCGGATCACGTTTTTGCAGAGAAGCAAGCAGAAAGACGAATGATGCAGAGGGGCATCAACACCAAACTGCAATGTGTGTCATGAGTGCCGTGTATTTCGATTTTGATTTGAACTGACGAGGTGACCGACTTGGCAGCGAACGATTCTCTGCAAAGTGCGCTTCAATGTCTTTCGGTTGGTGCTGCGCTCTGCGCTAGTCTTGGGAAGTGTCGTAAAAAACCTCGGACGCAAGCTTCCTATTTTAAGTGTTAATGATCTCGAAACGCAGTTGTTGCCGTTGTGGTTCATGAACATCACACCGTTGGAGTGGAGTCAGGTTGAAGTATGTTTGCTTCAGATGACGGCAATCAAAATAAATTAAAAAAACACGGCTGATTTTTGAAGGAACACCACCGATTTTTATCGAAGAAATTCATAAATAAAAAAATTTACTAAAAACTTGAAAGCTCACAGTTGTTATTTCTTTCGTGTTTTATTGTTACTTAGTTAAGCGTTTGTCATATACCCTGTTCAACACAGCTGCGTTTTTTGTGCCTATCAAAGGTGCACGCCAGCCATATATTTGTTGAACTGTCGTAAACTAAGCTAACCTTATTCCAACCTGATGCTTGTTGAAAAGTTGCACGACTGGCATGTGTTAGTCAATATTGTTAGATTTTTCAAAACTGTAAGGTAAAACAATGATCAATTATTGCAGACTTTGTCGCCCTCTAGTTGCATCTTTTCTTTGCAGCATTCCTCATGGACCAAATAAATGAAAAGGCGGAGAACGAACGTCAAAACAAGGAAGACGACCTCCGTTACGATGAAGAAATGGTCAAGATGCTGTCGGTCGAGGAAGACCAGTTCCAGCAATATGCTGATAAAGTTAGTTCGGAATTACACGAGAAAGTGTAAAACCTGTTTGCGAGTCACGTTTTCTGGTTCTTCCAGTCAGCGCCAGAAGTGGTCGGATGGTCCCAACCGAACTGGAAATCCGTTTTAATTCGAAACCCGCTACCCGGTCCAATGCGTGTGACACTAAGGCAGGGGTGACGAACCTATTTGCTATCGCGGGCTACTTTGTCAGTTACCGCTGAGTAAGCGGGCCGCACAAGTTTTTGGTCATACTATGAAACGTGTTAAAAACGAAAAAAAGTGTTCATCAACAGAAACAAACAACAAACGAAAGTAATAACTGCTTGTCTCGCCTGAATGCTTCGTGGGCCGCACGAAATTCTTTTGTGGGCCGCATGTTCGTCACCTCTGCACTAAGGCATACTCAACAGGGCAATATCGCGACTTGAACAAAAATAGTTGCTATTTTCACCCAGGCGTTTTGACTTATCGTTGATGACGTAAAAAACTGGACCATTACTTCCGACGTCACTAGGGGGGGTTTTTGTGCTCAAGCTGCTAATTGGAATTTTTAGCAATATTTTTCTGTTGACTTTTGAAATGCGTTGTGTGCATGAACCACAACATTTGCAAGGTAAAATAGTTGGGACAGGCACAGGTGGCGATTTTGTTCAATTTACAGATATTGCGATGTCTGCAAACACCAATGCAAATTTTCTTCACTGTGTGTGAAAGCAGGAAACGACGCAATACAAACGTTTCGTTGATCAGCTTTTGTTAGAGCAGTGATTTGCATTCTTTTGCTTCATCCTGCCGGATTCCATTCGATCAAGAACCTTGTGAAGGGCTGGAAATTGTAATTTTGCCGCTCGCTGTATAAAATACTTGTGGTCTGCATTTTTCTTCCTCTAAAATCTAGTCTGACTTTTACTTTTCCAGGTGATAAACAAAGCAAAAGAAAGGAACCAGAACCCATACCCCTTAATCAAAGCAGCTCGAGGCGGTGCTGGTGGTGGTCGAGGTCCTACATTTGAAGGCAAAGGAGGGGTGAGGCCCAGTTATCTCACCGCCGACAGGCAAGTGCAGTAGCCGGTGTTTGATTCTACGTTGTTCAAATGACGCAACATCGGTCGCCGGAGTTGCATTCAAACCACCCGAACTTAATTCCGTGCAAGACGATTTGAGAGTTTCATATCCCGATCAAAACATTTTCGACTCCCCTTAAACCGCTAAAGACTTGCAGCTAAAGACTTTCATGAAGCTTGTTTTGTAATGTTAAGGATAAACAAAGTAAAAGTTTGTTCACTTCATGTCCAAAAATTTTCAGGGTAATCGCAAAAATTTTGGCGGGAATTTTGAATAAGACAAAATGCATGGTGCAGGTGTGGTGGCTCAGATGAAGGTCACTTGGAACTTTTTTTCAAAGGGATTTTTGGAAACGGATAAAAGTCTCCCTGACTTGTCGCTCATTCAAGAAATCCAGGCCCTAAATTAAAAAGCGAATACTACATAACGTTCATGTCTCTTCTAATACCACCTTAGAAAATGGGCCAGGGCATAGAAAAGCAAAGATGAACATGGCTGTGCATTGCAAGAACAATAATATTTGTACGGGGGCTGATGAAAACCAGCGTCTGTGTTATATTGGATAGTTCATTAACTGGCTCGAGAACGCCTGGCTTTACATGTGCGCATACTGCTCATCAAATCAATTCCAAACCGAAAAGGTTGGACGCTAACTTTGCTTATGCTTTGTCAGTACGCGCAACGACTTTGCTCCTGTTACAGCTATGGAGTTCAACTGCCCAACTGCCAACGCTCGGCCACCGACAAGATCAAATCAAACTTCAACGTAGGCGAGGCATCGAAGGCGAAGAAGCGACTTGGCTTCGTATGGTAGACACTAAGTCACATTTTACCCTCAAGCTACTTGACCTTTCAACTTCTTCCGCAACTCCTCTCATTTTCACTCCATTGTAACACGTTTGCGCTTTGTTATCGTTGTTTTAGGGACTTGCACCAACTGTGTCACAATAAATATTTTCGCATGAACTATTTTGTACTCTGAAACGGTTGAAAATTGATTTATAGCACCAGGAAAAATCTTAGCAAGTTTGTTTTGGGGCATGGCCTCTTTGGTCTCATTCTGGCTACGCTGCTGAATTGAAGTACAAAATGTAAGACTTTTCGCTCATAGACCGTCGCCCTGCGCGTGGAGACAGCGGAAACGAGCATGTGTCTAATAATTTTTCTTTTTATGAACTGCAGTTTTACAAGCTAGGCCAGTGTTTCCCAACCTGGAGTGCATGTATCTCTAGGGGTACGTTCGCCTATCTGAAGATGTAAGATCTCCTTCAAGCGTTTATTACTTGTCTGGTGGCACGTAGATTCGCAGGTTAATTTCGGTGCTTTCCGTAACAGCCATTTCATGTTTCAGCTGTTATGCTATTCTGATTTTGTGACAAATCTGATGTCGTGTGATTTGGTTCGATGTTGGCGGCCGTTTTTTGTGCAGTTCGTAATTGACTGCGGCGTACGAGCTGATTGGTAGTTCAGTCTTCTCGGTTACAGTGACCAGTTGGTCTGGGTAAAGCCTTGGCGAAAACCGGCTGTCCCGTGGAGGAAAAAAGGCTGCTACGTAGCAATTAAAAACAAAAAACATCATTTTCTTCGCATGAGGTGTACGCGATCCCCCACAGATATCATCGTTTTTAAACGCTCGACAAATTGTTCCTGAAGCTAAACAATCATCCTGGAAAGATATTCTGCAACTCCGTAACTTCTAACCTTAAGCTCTCCACTGCCTGGAAGAAGATTAAACGTTTCTCAGGCAACCGTCTTTTCCTCTGTACCTCCATTTTAAAATACCACGGAATTACCGGTAGCAACGACCAGAACAAAGCTAATATTCTTTGCTACAAAAGCAGTAATGCTTCTAATTATCCCCAAGAATTTACTGCAAATCAACATCAGACCCTGCACACTTTACACAGAGCTGTCAGTGAAACACACCCCAGAGACTTCAGATTAAATACAAATTTCTCTCTATCGGAACTGAAATTCGCCATCAAATCCACTCGCAACACCTCACCTGACGCAGACTATATATGTTACGAAATGTTCAAGCACATGTTTGATCCTTCACTACAGGTACTCCTAAGTTTATATAATTCAATTTGGAATTCTGGAGTTATCCCTAAGAGCTGGTCACCTTCTCCTGTCGTCCCCATCCCAAAACCCAATATGCCATTATATTTGCCCTCATCTTACCGACCCATTTCACTTACAAGCAACGTCTGCAAACTTATGGAAAAGATGATAGTTCGTCGATTAAAATGGTACTTAGAATATAACAACTTTTTGGACATAAAACAGTCTGAATTCAGAGAACGGAGAAGAACTACTGACCACATCTTACGCCTCCATGATGCCGTGCAAAAAGCTCTAGCCAATAAACATCATCTACTGGAAGTCTTTATAGATTTGGAAAAAGCTTATGACATGGTCAACAAAAACGTTCTCCTTATTAAAATCTTAAAACTTGGTATCAATGGCAATATGTTCAATTTGATCCGAGCATATCTCTCTAATCGCACTTTTCAGGTTCGAATAGGATGTGTCTTTCAATGATAAAGCGTTCCGAAAATGGCACACCCCAAGGTAGTATTCTTAGCCGATTCTGTTCTCCATTACGATCAGTGATCTGCCAGGCTCTATTTCGTACCCCTCTGCATTGTATGCTGATGATTTCTGGGTTTGGGAAAGTGGTTCCAATATCAAACAACTCGAACACTTCTGTCAGACATATCTCACCACGGTCTATCATTGGTGCAAGCAATCTGGTTTTAAAATCTCAAACTCCAAAACCGCTGCACTTCTTTTCACGAAAAAGAGAAAACCCGAGGCAATCAAAGTAGTTTTCAATCCACCACAATTTCACTACGTAAAGAACATAAATACCTGGGGGTCATCTTTCAAAGCAATCGTCTCTATCACTCACATTTACAGCACATTTTTGAGAAATGCCAAAAACGATTACATTTACTCCGCCTTCTTGAAAGTACTTCTTGGGGAGCAACCATAGCTCCTCCATTGGCTATTTATTGAACCTTAATTCGATCAGTCATAGAGTACGGTATGGAAGCTTCTCTTTCCCATCATCATTAACTCCCTTGTTCAAAATAGAGTACAATCAAATGCCCAACGCCTGTGTACCTAAAGTTGCCAGACGTCCTTGAGCGCCAAGAACTGTCTTTGAATTTGCTATCAAAACGCGTTATGTCCTTGATTCTTGAAAAACATATTGCTGTCCTTGAAAATTCTTGAATATTTTTAAAATTCTTCATTTAAGAACTACTGATTGCGTTGAACATTCAAGAATCAAGAATAAACAATGTAAATGAACAGAGTAATGCACAGATTTGTTCCATCTTAAACAGTTGTGTAGTAAAATGTATATTGAAGAAAGGTTGTGTCGTCATAATACGTTCTGTTTATTTTCAATTTCGTACTTAATATAACCTGACTTGCCCATGCGTGATTCAAGCTTTCTGAAAGTAGCCCACCGTAGCCAATGGCGTACAGAGGGGGGTGCAAACGGGGTGACGGCCCCGGGCATCCAAAGCGAGGTGGGCATCCAAAGAGTTAAATTGCAAAATTTAAAAAGCTGTAGCAAGATTATTTTTCCTATTGTAAGGCTACTAACACATGCTGCATGGATTTAATTTTTCGAAACTTGTGTTCTTTGTCAACACTGGTTTTTACGTATTCAAACGCCAGTAATTCTCATATTCCTCAATACCAGGGACCTATACTCTAGTTGTGCGACGCGCACCCAATTGAATTGATAGTGACGTGACCTTGTCCAGGTCATGCAATCAAGGGAAAATATCAAAAAAGGATCGAAAAATAATTATAGCCATTTAATTGATTTTCTGAGCCAAATTTCAAAACTGTACTATTTCAACTTGCTTGGTTTAGCTGACTTTTTGATGCATCATTAGTTTCTCGTTTCGTTTTTTGATGTGGCAACCCTGGGTGCGCGCTGATGCAGCTTCACACCTGTGCTTGAAATATGTGCATTATTTCAAGCTTCGTCAATATTGGCAGTTCAAGCGGATTCAGTCCCGTCGCTACGGGAGTGCTTTGGTGGGCTTCGCCCCTCCAGAAAAAGCCCCAAGACCCCCAAATTAAGATATGAAACACTATAAATCAGTGGAGACTTTAACAAATTTTCAATATCAAGCCTCCCTGCACAAACGTAAAGCCCCCCTAGCGAACACTTTCTGGCAACGGTTCTGGGCGGATTGATCATAACGGGCCACAAAAACGNGTATCTGTTCTGTCCCCAGTAGTTGTTCATATAACAGCCACATAAATAAAGACGAAAGTTTTCTTNCATACTTTATGCGCATTTTGTAGTTCTTGTGTAGNCTAGTTCAGCTAGTTTCAAACTNTGAACCTTGTGTGTCAGCCATCTAAGTCGTAGGCCTATACCTTCTCTGCTTGACTGCTATTCGACGAGACATACGCGCAGCCATTTTTTTTAATTTGTGAACTGCCCCATCGTAGTGTTGAGTGTGTTTTACTGCACTCTTTGAATGTGCAGCCTTATATTTTTGCAGAGCACTGAGTGTGTTCTACTCCCCGTTTTAACGCGTTGCCGGATATTTTTGCAGTTATGAACTTCTTTGTCTTAGCGTTGATTGCTGTGTTTTGCTCCGGTCTCCTAACTTGGAGCGCTGATTAATTTATATGTATTGCAGTGACACATCGTAAGCTACAATAACGATTAAGGAGAGTGCGTGTAGAATAATAAGCACGCTGTGTGAACAAACTTCGCCAAACCAACGCCAAACGTCAAACTGACTTCATTTTGTGACGTCACAAACAGCGTATATCCAGTTACATTGACCACCATACGCCACTCCACTGCTCAATACTAGAATTTGCTAGGGGTCATACAATCAAACAGTCGTCCCGAAATCACCAGACCTCTTCATGCCACTGACCGTTTCTCATTGCAAAAAATGTCCTTGAAAAAATTTGACGTGGTCTGGCAACCCTATGTTGTCAGATGAACTGATGAGTTGTTGTGCGGCGGTTACAAATGGGTGTCTCGATTTGAGGCGGCGTGCTTTTGCACTCGATGGACGGGTGAGTGCTGAGTGGAGCAGGTGTCCAGGCTCTATGGCACGGCGTGCTAGAGCAGTGTGGCTCCATTGCGACGAGGCTCAGCAGGTTGGATACCTGCGAGAATTGGAAGGTTGTCTGCTGGTGTAGGACGAAGACATCCTGTCGGCGGTCACAATTCGCAAGGCGTTGTCGATGGTGGGGTTGATAAGGCGGGTATGAGCACTGCGGCACCAAACAGGCGCGCAGTACTCTGCGGTTGAATGCACCTGCTTGTGGTGACTATCACAGTGACTTGTTACTTATGATCACCATCTACCGGTGACCATTTATTTACATGTGGCGCCATCTTCAGGCCGCCACAAATGCTTATGGATCAGCCTCGAAATTACGGTCTTCTACAGACTACATCGACGTATTGCACCAGTCGTAAACTAAGATAACGACGCCACAACGTATAGCCACAGTGTGGTAAAACACAGTCAACTTGCAACCAGGGAACCAGTGGTGTACGGATATTGAAATTTTGCAATCGGATCGGATCCGAAATATTTTCATAAACTCCGTATCCAATCCGTATCCGAAAATTTAAAATTATGGACTCCGATGTCCAATCTAAATCCGAAACTGCTCACTCAGTTGCACATGAGCCAAAATATTTGGTAGTGTTTATTTTACTTCATGAGGCAAAAGTTGTGGCTATTTTCCCTTTAGTCAGACACGATTGGTTGAACTGGTCACGTGACAAGCATGATACACACAAGAAAACATGGGTTAGGGTTTAGGATTAGAGTTAAGATTTAGATTAGTCTTCAGTTCACGCAAACAAACAAGAAGCCAGTAATATAGCTTATTAGCTTGCCAGGACTGAAATCATGACAACACCCGTCCATTGGACTAAGCCATTACAGATGTCGATATCAAGTGAGAAGGTAATGCGTTTTGAACTTGTCAAGACCATTTCAAACAATTGTGTTTGTCTAAAGCAGCTATGTCCAACCCGCGGGCCGCATGCGGCCCAGTCGGAGGTTTTGTGCGGCCCTGTTTAGGTTTTCGCTGCAGTAAAAGTATCCCATAAACTGACAACCTGTCTTTATTTTGACAATTTGAAATTTGAAATTTTAATGCAGGTGGTCCTCAGTGCCGCTTTATCACGTCTGTTACCATTGCGGTTAGGTTTCGAATGCTTTCAGTACATTAGCTTAAGCTAAATTTAGCTTGCTAAGATCAAAGTAAGCCATTCAATGTGCAGCCCTCAATAATATGTCATTCAATGCGCGGCCCTGGCCAAGACAGTAACATAATTTTTGGCTCAGTTAGCCATTTGGGTTGGACATAGCTGGTCTAAGGTAAAAGAGCTCCAGCAGTGCTGTTGCTTCATGAGGCAAAATAGACACTGCCAACACACTTTGTTTGAATAATGAATGTCATGGCTACAACTGCCTAGTGTGGCGTGGTGATTCGCCACATATAACGTTGAATTCGTAACAGCAACAGTAGTCTACCTAGTCGCGTGGGAAAACTCTATTGCTGTTACGTGGAGGGTCAGGGGTTTGACTCTCCATTCAGGTGGCTCAGGGTGACACAACATTTTGCCTGCAACACTACCACAATCAGTTTATAAGAGATCTTGACAAGTTTATTATCTACTAATAAATATATTTCAAAAATACTATGATCTACTAATAAATATATTTCAAAAATAAGCCTGTTTCATGTGAAAAACGACGGACTGCGTCAAAATAAAACCATAGAATCAATCATGCTCATCTTCACACAGTTCCACCTACATGACTGTTGCTTGAGATGTCCTCAGTCCACAAGTTAAGATCCCGAGCGGCGAGGAACATTGCAGTCTATCGAGAGAAATCAGGCAAGTAGATTTTTAATATGTGATTTAGAAATATCGTAAGTTTATTATTCCATACCAAGATTTTTGCACGGCCACATTTTATTTCATTGGGATAATCCGGTCCGGTTGAAAGGAAAACGATATGCAATCCAATCCAAATCCAAAAAATTCAATTACCCTGCCGGATTGGACTCCAAAAACCAGATCCTGTACACCACTGCAGGGAACCAGTGATAGTGCGACTCGTGTCATTTTTGGTGACTCGACTCGAGTTACGTTGAGAAACGATGGTGGCTCGATTCGAGTCACAATCAATGACTCGAGACTCGAAATAAAGTCATTTTTGCAAAATCTCAAAACATCTAATTGACAGCTCTAGGTTTGCATCAGGGATGTATCCCCCAAACCCCTTCTTCATAATTGTAATAACCCAGGCTAGTAAACAGGAAAATACACCCGAATGAAAAGCCGAAACTACTTTAATTAATATTTGTAGTAGAAAGTGGACCTTGGAAGTTTTTTCCAAACATGAGTTCGTGTCTGGGGCACGTCTAACTGAAAGAATGCGAGAGACAACAATCAACACAACAGTCAAGTAACATAAGCTACTGCAAACAGCAACTCAAGAACTCCACTGTATTATTTTAATTTTTATTTATAGTTTTATTGCACGAATCCAAATTGTGCCTCACAAATTATAACACAACAATCATCAAATAGTTCATAAGCTGCACAAGTTACCTCATCTTACCCAGCATATATTTCGAACAAAGTAAATTGATGTGCCAATCACATTTCGAACCCACCATTTCGACAATTCGTACATTTTGATAAACATATACTCTTTACACCGACGACAAAACAATTTTTATTCTTGGCACAAAAATGCATTTATTTTCTGACTCTGTCTTTTCCTCGACTTTGGAATTTTCCTGATGCTGGTTCCTCTTCTCTGCCCTATGAAATGCACACACACCCTAACTTTCGCTTTGCGCGTTCCTAGGCCTAAACTACACTAAAATTTTGCATTCCCTACGCACTAAGCACCCTAATCTTGCATAGCGCGGTCCCTATGCATTGCGCAAATCAGCTAAAGCGTGCAAAAAGGTCAGCAGAGCATATTAGTCACATCCAGGGTTTTTTTAAGGCGTTTTAGGAACCCGATTCGGGTCTCTAGAATTTCAAATTGGGTCCCTGGAATCAGAGAAAATTATCATCGGGCCCCTAAAATCAGAGAAAATCGGGTTCCTAGAATCAGAGAAATCGGGTCCCTATAGATTCAAACCAGGTTCCTAACATTTTCCTTAAAAAAAACCCTGGTCACATCTATAAAAAATCACATCTATAAAAAATCACATCTATGTAGAACAATTCAAGGCGAAAACATCACGGGGTAGTCTTCCGGAGGACTTGCCCTGCTCCTTGCGATCTAGCCTTGACGGCCAGAGGCACAAGCCTTGCACACTCCTGTCACCGCCGCGGACTGAGGGATGCCACCACAAAGGGCGCTTCAACCTCCCTTACTTAAAAAATCACATCTATAAAAAAACGAGTGTTCGCAACATCAGCGACAAACCAGAGCTTCGTCGTGCTACAACAACACTATTGGCCGCTCAGCAACTACTTTGGTTCCACCCGCAACAAAAAAGGACAGAGAAGATCATCAACTTCCGTAATAACAGACATTTCCTCTATCGGCATGTACTTTACAGTTAAGCAGTTGCGACCTTGCTGCAAGTGTCAACTTCTTAACTTGATCCAAGGCATCAAGCCGTCAGGCCCTGAACGGCGAAACACATGCGAACTCGGAAATTCTCAAGTGAGGCTGAAATTCACCGCCAATCTGCTTCATAATTTATTCTTTGTCTTAATCGTGTATTTTCTAACAAAAACTTCTTCGCAAACTTAGCTCATGCAATAAAATGTCATTTCCTTGTTGGCATTACCCAACAGTGGTGTACGGATATGGAAATTTTGCAATCGGATTGGATCCGAAATTTTTTCATACCGGGGTTTTCCGGAAGGCCGCCCAGGGCCGTTAATAGGAAAATAGACAAATTACGAAAATAAGACGTGAACCAAATAGCCGCCTAGGCTGTTATACGGAAGTTGCATATTGCTTGTGTTTCTCTAAATAGTTTTCAAACACTGTATAACACTCTGTATAACGTTGGAAAATTCCGTGTAAGGGAACAGGTACAAATCGTATTCAACTGAAATCTTAACACCATATAAACGCCCTCCTAAAATAAGTGCCCATGGGTGGACTAAAAACTGGGCGGCCTTCCGGAAAACCCCGGTAAACTCCATATCCGATCTGTATCCAAAAATTTAAAGTTATGGGCTCCGATATCCAATCTAAATCCGAAACCGCCCACTCAGTTGCACATGAGCCAAAATATTTGGTAGTGTCTATTTTGCCACATGGGGCAAAAGTTCTGGCTATTTTGCCTTTAGTTAGACAGAATTGGTTGAAGTGGTCATGTGACAAGTATGATATGCAGAAGACATGGGTTAGGGTTTAGGATTAGAGTTAGGATTTAGATTTAGGTTAGTCTTCAGTTAACGCAAACAAACAAGAAGCCACTAACATAGCTTGCCAGAAGCAGCACTGAAAACATGACAACACTCGTCCATTGGACTAAGCCGTCACAGATGTCGTTATCAATAGAGAAGGCTATGCATTTTGAACTTGTCAAGACCATTTCAAACAATTGTGTTTTTCTAAAGGTAAAAGAGCTCCAGCAGTGCTGTTGCCTCATGAGGCAAAATAGACATTGCCAATATACTTTGTCTTGAATGCCATGGCTACAACTGCCTACCACAATTAGTTTATAAGAGATCTTGACAAGAAGTGCACAATTCTTTTTCTATATGGTAGCGCAAGTTATAGCTGTGCACAATTCTCTTATTCTCTTTAATGAAGATGTCTAAATCAAGTGATAGTCTGCAACTAGCTTAAATTTGTTCACCTGCTGGACTCCATGCAATGGCAATAGCTACTGTACGTTAATTTAACCATGACAGAACCATCACGATAATTTTATGTCCAATGTTATCATTTCTGAAAGCAGTACAATGTAAATGAATGTTCACCTCAATCCCCTTTCTATTTGAAACTCTTACTCTTTCCAAATTGAACTTCCAGCAGTCCTGGTCCTAGGCTAATAGAGATGGCACGGACCGCTAACAGTCCAGTCTTCGGGCCGTCCACCAAGGTTTTGAAACAGTCCTCTAGCACTTTTTTTAGCGATGACGTTATTCCGGGCCGCTACGGGCCGCTGCAGTCTGCTCGCCAAAAATTTTTGTGTTTTGCAAAGTTTCATAATCTAACAACGAATATTTTTTGCTGCTGTTCTCTCCATTTTACCGTTCTGC
>JGI24159J19872_10008300_pt1 | contig 13602 bp, 10 predicted proteins | sample Ectturendosymbi4_FD_19872 | JGI IMG/M metagenome (IMG submission 19872) | reverse complement strand
TTTTTAGTTGATGCTACCAGCCATGTCAATTACCTCACTTTGAAACTGCAGGGCAAAACAAACTGTTTCCTAGCTTAGTAAATGACATCAGTGCATTAATGCATTCAAGATGAGGTGGAAACTCTTTATCTCTCAGTTAAAAAAAGGAATTTAAAAGAACAAGGTAAATGTATTGGAAATGTTGTCAACTTTGCAAAATACATTGAAAAATTCAAATCACTACAAGAGGTCTTTGATAGTTGATTTAGTGATTTTCATGAAGAAGACCGCATGCTTGCATTTATAAACCCATTTTCACTTAACGTAACATTCTGAGATGCCTAGTAATATGCAAATGGAACTTATTTGAACTAATAGCAAATTCAGTATTGAAAATGACATTTGATGAACTTTCCTCATTGACAAGTGTGTCGGAAATGATTGGTTTATGGCAAAAAAAAATTTTTCGAGTGCAGACTAGAAGACTTACCACGTCTTTTGAGACTTTTCCTGGGTCTGTAGAGCATACCGGACCGTAGAAATTCCCACGCAAAGCCACGTGCGTTCATGCGTTTTTTTTCCCGAAAATCGCCGAAACCACCCGGGTGCCAAAGTGTTAAAGAATTGGACATTGAGGCTAAACTTCCAAGTCCTTGTATATCATCAACAACATTTGTGGGTTGAAAGTTATTTTAACTTGGTTTCCACAACCAAGTTTAGCACTGTAGTAATCACACATATAATTTCTGACCAGACTGAGTATCAACAATTTTTGTCTACTCTATGGTTAACATCACTTCACTAGGATGCACACCTAGAAGGCAGCAGTAAGCCTGAAAGACGTTGACCATTGCTTGTGCAATTTTACTCATTGTCACCAACCAAATTTGCTTTGGATGCAATCCTCAATGTGGCATAGAACCAGAAAGTTTTTTCAGTCTTGAGATATTTTTACTCTGGTGTTCTTGAACATTTAGGCCAGTTAAAATTTATAGGGAGAATCCAAAGCTTGTAGCAGGGATGCTTGAATCTGTGACAGCTCTTGTTTAGGAAGTTGGAACACTAATCAAACAACTACAAGCAATTCTTGCATTGTACCAGAATATTCATTTCTTCTAGAACAGAAGTGTGTAAACTTGTTCAACAGAAGAGTCATTGAAAGAGAACCAAATTTACCAGTGAGCCACAAAATCAGTTTGTACTTGTCAAATACACTTCGTCAAAGAATGCAGGTTTTACATAAAATGACCTACATCAAATCGCATAGGCCCCTTGGCAACTAACCATAGAAATTCATGTAAACACATTGATAAATATTGATAAATGAAGAAACATTAAATATGCGGTGACAATTCGCTGTTAATTTGAGATATTGCTATTCTGCTAGAAGAGCCACACAAAACATGTTGGCAGAGCTGCACTGCAAGCCACAGTTTGCCCACCTTTGGTCTAGAAGAGACCATCAGCTGATTGCATATTTTGTTCTGAACTTTTCATAAAATTCAATTGTTATTGTTTGCTAGATACATTCCCTTGTTTTGATAGCCATAAATTTCTCCTGTTTCTTGTGTGGATGAGTTACAGTTTCTGCCTTGAGTCACCAGTTTGGATTTGCTCTTTATGAGTGACACTGCTGCTCCAGTAGTCACACAGTCTGTCATGTAATATTCATGTCAGTCATTAAAATTTTTAATTGAGAGGTTTGATCAAATACAATCATTGTATTTGTTCTTGTTCTTGGTTGGTCAAACGCACACTTTTGGTGATGTTGGAAATCCTGATCTATGCTTTCGAGCTTTTTGGTCTGTGGTGTTTCTACTGGCATTGATTGATCTTTGGTACCCTAAAAAGCATTGATACCTTTATCAGCAAATTTTGAGATACATCACCGTTGTAAGCAAGTAAACTTAGCTGGCACCAATGTTTCATAGTAACCCTTGAAGCTCTGTAGCTTAGTGCAACATGGAATTCTGATCGTCTTGATGAACAAATCACAGCAATATAAAACACCTGAAAACTTCTTTAAATTTTTAGTTATGTCAGCTAGGCAGTTAATTTGATTTGATTTTAGTGGTGGCAGTTGGCAGCAGGCCAAAGCCTGAAATTTGCTTCTTGCCAGGGTGGTTGAGGTGTACGCTCTTGACCAAGGAATACTATGGCAATTCACTCAGTGGCTGTGGATCGAATACCCAACCTTCCAATTGAAAGGCAGACACTTCATCACTGAGCTATGACAGTTGGGCAATGATGGTTTATAGAAACAGTGAAACAGTGGAGTGTTAAAATCGTGAGAACAGTAAACAGAACAGCAGTATTGTAACCTTGTCAGATGGTTGTTTGGTCATTGTGCAGGAAGTGAGTTCCTGAGCAACTCCTAAACTTTTACTGTGGATATCTATGGCACGTCAATCTGATTTAGAATTTGCAATCTATTGCAGTTGACTCATAGAAGGTTGATATAAATTTTACTTGTAGTGGTGCACTTTCAGGTGAAAGCAGGGCATGGAAGTAACATCAGTAGATTCTCAACATAGTATGAAGCTGTTGAAACAGTGCTTAAGTAATAAGTACAGCAACCAATTTTTTGACCTAAAAACTTAAAATTTTGACTTCATAATTTACAAATTTTGACTTTATTTTAACCTATGAATTTTCTGGGTTTGCAACAGCAAAGTAGTTCAGCTTTAGGTGTTGAGGTAAACCCAGAAACATATTCATGCACTCTCTGTTTCGAAATGAAAAAATTTGGTTGTTTCACTTAGGGGATGATATATATATTGATTAGTAGATTAATAACTACAGTAGAGTCAAACTTGAGAATATAATAAAGTTGAAACACTTTATGCATAATGCACTGAGCATTTACCAAACCAAGTAGCCTACTGTAAGACCACGTTTCTTACCTCACCACCTCATCCTACATAATAGCCTATTCAATCGTCCAGTAGTGAGCAAAACAACAATATGTCAAAAATTGCAGCAAACCCACTACTATTGCAGAATTGCAACAAAACTTGCAAAAGCATATCAAAATCTGTTGTTGTACTTTCAATAAAATATTGATGAAAAGAAAAAAACTGTGCTGCAAGAAAAGTTTGACACAATGATAAATTTTGACCTAATGATAAGTTTTGACCTATTAACTTGGGATTCCCTCATGGTATGAGCGTGAAATTTGGTTTGTGGACGTTTCATAAGCTTTGAAAAAGGCAGAAAAATTTTGACTTTACTGACTTTTGGTTACCCTAGTAATGAGTGATTATATAAAGCACTTGAAGCAAAGGGAAATAGGCACCTAGTTGGGGCTTGGTTCAAATCTGGGGTTCCCAAACTGGGGTACATGTATCCCTAGGGATACATTTGCCAATCTGAAGGGGTACATTTAAGGTTAGCAATAGAAGGGAAAAAGTATGTTTATATATTTTTCATTTCGTATTATTTGTACATATATCAGTGAATATATCAATTTAAAAATACATTGTATGCCACATATATAATATTTTTCTTATTTTCTTCGGCCTTTTTGTCATAATAAATTTTAAGGGTACATGCTCATCTATCGAAATGCTGAAGGGGTACATGGCCAGAGAAAGTTTGGGAACCCCTGATTCAAATGTTATGGAGTGGTGGCATTAGTTTGTTTATGCTAACATCTCTTGATGAGCCAATATAACTTTTGCTGGTATGTGATGAAAGTGTTAAAGCTTGACATATATGTTTGAAATTATTGTTCTGTGATTGCCATGAGCTTGCTTCAGATCATTTTCAAAATTTGCGATGTTTTGTGTGAAAAATAGAAAGCTATTGTGTCACATGCAAGCTTTTGCAACACTGGACATTAGACATTCAGGTAGGATGTGAAAATGTTGCACAATATTAGAAACAAACTGCTGTAATTTCTATCTGTACTGAACCATACAATTCTGGAAACCATTAGCATTCGATGTTTGAGTTGTGTACATTCAAATCGTAGACCTGAGTCAAGTCTAGTTCACACTGTCAGCTATTGCTACTTGTTACAGGATAATCATTGAGAAAATTGTTTATTCCAATAGTCTTAGTCAACAACCACCCACTGTATATTCAGAAATTATGGCAATCTAGGTGCACCAGAAGTCCCAACTTGCCAATTTATGAATCACTGAAAAACGCACCTCAAGCTACGTATGTGTGATGTCTTCAAGCTAAGGCGATAATTTCTGATTATATCATAGTAAGGAAAATCAATTCTAATCTCAGATTTTATTTGATTTTACCTAGGAGTGAAATTTCCACAAACTGTTTAGAATACTGATCTGATTTTATCGGTTGACTATTCGCAAGCTTTAACTGTATAAAAGCTTCTAGAACATTGAATTTGTCTTGGATGAAAATGTGCATCAAAACAAGTGGGTAGTTACGAGTGAAACAACTCATTGTTAATGTATCATTTTGTGGCCATGATATCCTTCCATCTCTTGTTAATTGGTGCGTGCACGTTTACAGGTTCAGAGTAAAGTGTACGATTTGCACAGACGGCGCTTTCCGCACACCGCCAACAAATGGCGAGATCCTCCGTTTCTTTCTAGCAGCAACAAGTAAGTATGGATGTTCTTCTCCAGTGGTCAAACGCTGACTTTTGATGCTTGTTTTTGCATGCGTACAGTTATATTTTTGTTTTTTATTTTATTTATTTATGTTTATTTTTGTTTTCATGGAGTCTGCGTTTTTTTCTCCTCTTTTAAGCTGTGCAGACTGTTTTCCACCACTGCAGGGTGCGTTTTCCGTTATTATTACACTTGCTGATTGCGCGCCCGCGGCCTGTGTATTCTTGCTGATTGATCCACTGCCTGTGCCTGTCCGCCAAGATTGCCTTCATTGTGGCTTGTACATACTCGAGGAACGATATGCAAGTTTCACCTGCGTAGACAATGGTTTGTACATTAGAAATCACAATCTTGGGTTTTTCACCTACAGGTAGCGCTGTTAGTTTTCCAGGTGTCACTTCCACATTTTCTGATAGACAGAACTTCATATTTTCAATACTGGGCTAAGCAGCTACTTCAGGCAGATATGATCGACTTTTGGCAGAAGTCTTTTGGAACATTCACCACTCAAGCTGCAGCTTAGACAGTTTTGAAAAGCTGTGAAAAAGTGATTTTAATGTGAAGGAAGAAAGCTTTGGTTCTGCTTGGAAGCAAGCAATTACGTTTGAACCAAAATATTGTTCTTTGTATGGGCAAGCCCTGCCGTTAATGGACCTTCCCCTGGATTTGTCTAACTCGTCTGGCCTCGGTGCCAATTACCATCAATGTGTTTAGGACTACGTATTTCTTGCTCGTATCTGTAGGTTAGAGTTGTGCGACGTTTTTTTGTCAGTCAGAACATCTTTGCGTGTAGAAGGAGCACAACAGGTCAATGAAAGGAGTGTATTTTAAGGACTACGTATTTTTAACTTGTATATTTTACTAGCACTACGTATTGCTTACTCGTATCTGTAGATTAGTTTTCGTCAGAACATCCTTGCGTATGGAAGAAACAACAGGGCATTGAAAGGAGTGTATTTTAAGCGTCTCTGAAACGCTTAAACAGCGCCAACATTTCTTACCTTTCCGTACCAGGCTTGTAAGAGGCTGTCGATATAATTCACGTAATGCCACTCGGTTGCACCTGTTAATTATGTAAATTATGTAAGCAGCGTTATCTTCCCCAGCCTGCGGGCTGGTGGTTAGTGCGTGCGCTTCCACACCAGCAGGTCATGAGTTCGACCCCTAGGTAGGGTGTAGCCTTCTTGCACGGTGTAACAGAACGTAATCAACTCTGTTCGGAAATGAGTGGTGTAGCCAAGTGCCAATCGTATCTGCTTGCTGTCAGAACACCATGCGCAGCTGAGGCACGGGTAACCTTTGCATCAACTTAAACAAAAATCTAGGAATCGTTGTAAGCCGTGCATACGTTGTTTGCATTTAGTTCGTGATTGGGTTTTATTTTTCGCCGAGACATTTCGGTTATTTGTCCCATAAGAACAGAAAAACTCGCCGAAGTATTATTCACTAGCCTACCTTTTCAGACATTATGTCTATGATCGAAAAATGACCGAAAAAATAAACCCAGCTTCATGGGTTTGGTTGTTCGCATGTACTTCATGAGTTGTGTACAGTGTTTCTGGTCATTCCATGCGCAACGCCTAACCGTCAAAAACTTCATTGAGTTGTCTTAACATTGCTGAAATAGTTTGGCCTAACATTGGTACGAGAAAATTAAAAATTAATATTGTTGCACTACTCCAAATTGATGTTGTGATTTTCTTTTTCAGTTAATACTTGCTGCTTCTCGCTTTACTTTTGTGCGAAACTTTGCACTGGGCTGGTGATTTTCAGGCGTATTGTATTTGCTCACGGTGAACAAAAACAGCGTACTTTTAAATTGTGCAACGTTCAGATTCGTACGAAATGTCTGTATTTTCTGCACTGTGGCATTCGAACGAACGTTTTCGTAAACATGTTTTCTTTCCAGTCATGGATACGGGCACTCAGACATCATGCACCACAAATCGTTAAACAGCGGCTCCGTCCACGGCAACCCCAAAATGGAGGTCAATGTGAATTTTGCAACACTGCCATTCTACGAGAAGATCTCACAAGTTATGCCTCCGACAGCTTTGGGTGGGCATTTGTGATGTTAACGTTCGAGTCTTATACAGGGGACTATTTTTACTGAAAGCTTTTCAAGGTTAATACGTCGAAGCGTATGACTTTGTGTCTTGTCGGTGCTCATAGAGTTTCTATGACCCAATCATTTAATGTTTAGTCAAGCCAATCATTTAGTAATCAAAAAGATACGCGATTTCGGTAAAAATAAGCGTTGTAAGTGTTTGTTTTAATCATTTCATAACCGGACGTCACTTCCATGGTCTACGTTCAAGGGCCATTGCGGTTTCGAGTACGCTTCAATGCAAGGGTTTCCTGCCTAACTGAAGGGGTGCATTTAAGGTTAGCAACAGAAGGAAAAATGTATTTANCCTATTTGTTACCAAATATTTGTACATACATCGAGAAATATTATTTTAAAAAATCATTNCGTGCTTATTGTTAAATATATTAACTGTGAGATATAAAAACGAAGTCTACTTTTGTAGCTCTGAAAATTAAGAAGTTCTGTAAAAATTCAGTAGATTGTTGTTGTTTTACTCAGCCTTTTTGTCATAAGAAACTTTAGGGTTATATGCTCCTCTGTCGACATTCTGAAGGNGNGCAAGGTCAAAGGTTGGGAACCCCTACTTCAATCGGTCGAACCCAACGCAACGTGACGCTTTTCAGTTTCACGCGCATTAACGGGCAGTAGGTGTTGCTAGCGAGTAGCACTGCTGCTGAGCAGGCGACGCAATACGTTGAGGACTTTATCAAACAACTTTGTTCGAATTTATGAAAACCTTGTTCGTGTCATTGAAGGGCTTTATTTTCCGCCGTCGCCGGTTCGCGACCGCAGCGCAATGATAATTACACGCTTGACCGCTTCCGCCAATGAGAACGCGCTGCGAGTCGAATGTACGCTAGCGCTGTTCCTCTCTATAAGATGCATCATGCGACCAATTGCATAAGAAATGACGGTGCATTGTCACAACATGGCATGGACGTGATCTGTTTCTGTCTTGTCCTGGAATATGCTGAAAGTTGTCCTTGACAACATCAAATCTGGGTGTAAACTACTGCTCCACGCTCACAAAGCGTAAGCAGCAGTGCGCGCTGTCGCCGAAACTGGTTAACTGCGAGTCCGTTGCGCCACTTTAACGCTTAAGCGACGTCGCACGTGACGGATGGTATTGAAACATATTTACACCTGACATTACCGACTGTCGCTGTCCCGAAACCCCGTCCCCTGTATCCATTCCATGTCGTTCGGTTGTTGCAGGAACAAGGATGACCAAGACAAACAAAGAAGAGCGCTTGGTCTTTCGCTTGCACGGCCAGCAACTGCAAGAGCTGAACCAGTGCGTTCCGAACAAGTTCATGAAGAAAGCGATTCAAGTGCAGCTGAGGTACGATCGCAACTAACTTCCGGTTTAAAAAAAAAACATTAAATCCGATGAAAACGTGTCCGATGTGATGCAAAATTTTACTCACCATTCAGGTTAATTGGTCAGACTCGAGTCTTGAAAGCAATAAACTGTTTCGGACGGAATGCTGATCATTAACTATCAGAGTAAATGAAGGATATTTTTTCTGTGCAGATGTTTGAAACGCCATGGGTGGTTATCGCGGTCACAAATGCCTTTTTCCAATGGTTCTATTCGAATAAGAAATATGCCTGACAAGCGAAGTGTATACTCCGTAAAATCTTAGCGTCTGATTCTTGGCTACGAAAGGACGCCTTTCGATAGACAGTTTTCTCAGTGATAGTTTGTTTGCTTGTCGCTTGTTTTCTACATCGTTTCTTTTTACTCCCCGCCAGAGCAGTGTTGTAGCGTCGTAAAACAGAGTGGGAGCGCTCTAATTCGGCCAAGATGGATCTTGCTGTTTTGTCTGCGTAGTTTGGACTCTGTATGAATAAGAGCTGATGATGCCCACCTTGTAGGCGAAAGATACACTCTGTAAGATCTTTAGTGTCTGATTCTTTGCTAGGAAAGGATTCCTTTCGATAGGCGTAGTTTAAATATTTATGTATTAACAAATTCACAAAAAAGTGGAAAAAAAGGCCCAACCAGTTCGCTGCCGCAAAGGAAAGCAGGGAACAGCGTTACCCTTTCCTGCATCTCCGCGTTCCTTCCCGAATATGCACCACTGCGCAAATAAAACTTCGAAAATTTGACGCCACCAAATGTCGATTTAACTGCTGGCCTTTTTGTTCTCTTGCTTTTCTGTAGACAGACAGAAATTTTTATTTAACATCTGAAAAAATCGGATATCAGGGGGAGGAGAATGACCGCAAGGTCTTCGAGTCATCCTCCTCCGGAGAGGGGTTGTAGAGGAATGCGCGTGTTCGTAAGTCGTGTGCTCTGGAGAGCACGCTGCTTTTTTATGTTCGTTCTCTTTTCATCGATGCTTTCTAAATGACATCGCTACATTGTTGTTTGAAACTTTTGCCGTAAACAACACTTCACCCACCCGGACAGCGCTCGATTTTTTCTCCTGCAGATTTTGCTTGCTCGATTCGTCGCGCGATCAGAACGACGTGCTGCCGCAGTATCTCCAAGTGAAGGTGGGCTAGGTGTTTTTTTTTCGGTCATAGACCGATTTTTTAAAGTCAATTCGGTCATAATGTTCGAAACTATTGACTGGTGAATACTGTTGCGGCGAGTTCTAATAATATTATGGAGCAAATGACTGAAATGTCTCGGCGAAAAAAACCTAGAAGGTGGGTGTTAAAAGAAACTATGTTACACCCTGAAACCTCAACTAGCATTGCTTCTATGGGTTGACAGCGGATGTACTAACATGTTCTGCATATTACTGGAGGTTGCTAGCCTTTGTCAGGTCTGGACTGTGGCGTTTTGGTGGTCAAACTCTAGTCTTTAAGCCGGAAAATTGTTGCATTGACCTCGAGTGACCTCGGATGTCTCGTGACGCAGCGACGGGGGAGAAACATTTCGCGTTTCACTCACTCATGTTTCCTCGTTCCGGCCAAGCGTGACTCGCGCTGCTGCGCAGAGACGGCTTTTACGCTTTTACCTTCAAAATCTGTGCAGGTGAACCACGTCTCGGCCACTCTACCCCCCACGATACCGCCGACGAAAGCGGGCGTCGAACCTAAAATGCAGAACCTACCTATCAACATAACGAGTCTGTGCCACAAGAACCCACACGCGGACAACCTGCTCGACATCCGATGGACATCCGTAGCAAAAGTGAGAGCTTTCCGAACGTTGGAAGTGTTTCCCTTTCGAAACTAACGTAGTTCAAACAACAGTCAATTGATATAACCTAATTTCTGAATCGAATTTGTTGTTTTGTCGTTTTTTTTTTTAATTCAACGCTTGATTTCAAACGCAAGGAATTGTTTTTTTTTACCTGTGACCGTCGTTTTAACGTTGCATTCGTTGCTTTGAGAAGATCTTCGACAACTTGCGCGTCAATTACCTGCTGTGCAACATCAGTCTTGTGTGAGCACCTTGCACGACGGGTGTGGTTATTGATTTCTTGCTTTCCCGACAAGCGCATGTTATGTGACGACCTTACGCAGCGGGTGTGAGCTGCACGACAATCTTGTCCGTTACCGTTATCGCAGTCACTTCCGTGCTGCTACATCTGCATATCTCAGCTTTGGTCGTCGAGAATCAAAAACTGGAAGTTATGTGGTTGTCAAATGGCTTGACTTTTTTAAGGCTTTGTATTTCCCGAAGTTAGCCTTGTTTTTTGCAAGACAATAACGTTCCTGTTACTGCAGCGACTACATCGGTGCGGTGGCCGATTTCCACAAAGCAGTTAGAAGAAGTTGCCAGGCCTGCTTTTTCCTGGTAACGAATCGTGGTGTACCTCGCTGACAAAAGCTAACAGATAACTTCCGTTTTCGAATACAAACGTACTGCCTGTTGTTGTTTCGTGGCGTTGGCATAAAAGCAGGCACTGCAGGCATGGATGTCGGAAGGACTTTTTTCGAGTGGGGAGGGGGGGCAACAGTCGATTTTCCATGGGCGGAAACAGTGGTGAAATTTCATTTTACCAACTCAAATAAAAGAAACATTTTCCTATAAATTTGAAAGGAGATCAAATTTCAAAGTCCAGGAGGGGGCAAAGCCCTCCTGCACCTCCTTCCGACGCCCACGATTGCAAAGCGGGCGCTGGTCCAAAAGACTGTGGCGCACATTTTGTGGCATTGTCGACGTCATCCGTTGCAGACGTACGTCGTTTGCGTAAACCTCGTCCGGCAATTAACGGCGGAGAAGCTTCACGAGCAGCTGAAACGTCGGCCGAGAATCGATGCCGAGAAGTCGCGCGCTGTGATTCGTCAGAAGCTGTCACGTGACATCGACTCGGACATCGCCACCACCAGTCTCGAAATCTCGCTCTTGTGTCCAGTACGTTGCCGCTGTGACCCGTCGATGTCTATAGCTTGTTTCGATAAGACTGTGCTGGCGCTGACCGCCATGAAGCAGGAGCTGATAGTCCTGCGGGGGCGGCTTCTCTCACCTTCCCACTGAGATGCCGTCTCCCAGTGTTATTGATTAAAATTACCGACGCACGTTTACGAAGCGATCTTGGACCTCGTCTAAGAATAGATTTGATGGAACTTGGCGTATGACGTTTTCCGACGTGCTGTTTTCTTGTAAGTGCCAAGTTAGCCACGAGATTTCCTCAGCTGCTGATTAATTCTTTTTTGATGCCATCTTTCTGTGTTTATGACTTTCGCGAATGGTGGCATTCTTCAGAAAATTAGAAAAAGTTTTACGAACAGGTAGCAATCTTGGGCGCTCCGATCGTCGCAGTGATTCTCTTTTTTGACGAATGTCCGTAACAGGCTGTGTGAATATATAGCCAAGCGTCACAGTTGCACTATTGTTGCGTCACAGTTGGGAATGATGCGGATGAACATGCCTTGCCGCCCGGTGACGTGCACGCATCTTCAGTGCTTCGACGCGCTGCTATTCCTCAAAATGAACGAAAGGTAGGATTAATAGGATCAGGCGATTTTTTGGGGACGCGCAAAAGATATTTTTTGCGAATTTTCCCCATTTTGTCCCAAAAAATTTTTATGCAAAAAAACTTTCCCTCTACAATTTTTTGTAGCTGTTGGTTACTCTGCAACTCTCACACGAACTAAAGCGCGGAGTTACTAGAAGGATTTGTTAATTTTATGTACTGTATATTAATGTGGTTTCGATGACACAAACTTTTGTTTATACACTGAATAAGAAGGAAGCATAATTTAATTATCATTGTTAAAATGTCCGAACTTCTGCGCCCGAATTGTTGGGATTTTGTCCGAATTTTCGACAAATCAAAACTTCTGGGGGTGCGCTTGCACTCCTGTCCCCATAGCTACTACACCACTAGTAGGATGAGTCTTGCATAAGCGAATGAAAAGTAGGATTGCTGCAGTGATCCGTAAAGACCACAATTAATAAGTTGACCGTAGCGTTCAGTAACTAGTATTACAGTTTCCACCCGACACTACTGTTGTTTCTATAAGTAAAGCTTTGTTTTTATACTCGATACTGTAACACCCCGTGGTTGGTTTTTGCGACCGATGAAAGTTAACCCCAACTTTTCGTTTTTTGCCCGCGTCAGTATCAGCTGCAACACGCTTTAACTGAAGTGCTCGCTTCGTCTACTTGGGCATTTTCATGTCAACTATAAATGACATCTAAAATTTCTCTTAACGTCGCGCGTGTCTTCATTCAGAAGCTTGCAGAGAAGCTTAAATACGCGGAGGAAATTTGTAAATATCGCAAATTTCGTAGATAAGCGTATGTCTGCCTTGCGTCTGGAAACCTACTAAGCTCAAGGACGTCAAACGTTACGAGCTAGTAACGAAAGTAGTCTCCAACCCTGAACTGTGACCTGTGACGTCTGTGATAAAAGCCACCACATTTATTAATCATCATAGGCATTGTAGATTGCTAAACAGTTCATTTTTTTAAGTTTTAACTTTGCAATTAAGGCTGTGTGCGTGTCGGTCGGGAGCGAGTTGTGCGCTGTGTACATTGAGGAGGTGATCCAGCCTTGCTTTGTGATCATGCCACAACTTCTGCGATTTTTAGCAGCTTCATGGTTGTGTGTTTTCAAGATCAGTTCAACTGAACGTCAAACGATTGCAAACAGCATTTGTAGTTAATTCGCGTGGCGTTGGTGACGTCATCATTATTGTAAGTTCAAACTTGTTTGTCTGGTTCCTGGTGGAGTTGGTCGTAGCTTTAAATCAGCGATTTTCAACCTTTTCGTACCGAGGGCCCGCGACCCACTGCAGCGACCCACTGTAACCCCATGCCCCCGTCAGGAATTACAAAGCAAATGTAATCTGCTGCTGTGCACAAAAAGTACCTAAAATGGTTTGCACAAAAAGTACCTAAAATGGTTTGCACAAAAAGTACCTAAAATGGTTTGCACAAAAAGTACCTAAAATCGTCGCCGCACCTAAAATGGTTCACGACCCCTCTGGGGGTCGCGCCCCCAGGTTGAAAACAATGCTCCAATCCAGGGATCTCCAAACTACGGCCCGCAGGCCAAATCCGGCCCGCGGAGACATTTTGTGAATAACAAAAAAATAATATTTCCGGAAAATTTATTGATTTGGTAGAACGTAACATGTCCCGAAAAAATCAGTCACGTAAGAAGTCCGGCCCTCGGACTGTTGCGTAATAGCTTATGTGGCCCTCGGACAAAAAGTTTGGAGACCCCTGATTTAAGCGAAACCACGGTTGCAATGAAAACGTCATCTTCCTGCCGTTGAGCGTCTCCCTGCCTTGTCCCTGCAGGAAGCCGACCTGGCAATGTCCGGTCTGCGACAAGTCGGCCTCGTTCGCCGACCTGGTTGTCGACGACCTCTTCATCCGGATCTTGGACAAATCCGACTCCGACGACATCACTTTCACCGAAGACGGCAACTGGCACTCGACGAAGAAGAACACCGTGACGCACGTGATCGGGACGCCCATGAAGCCGATTGGTGAGAAGCGTGTCACGTGACCGCTGGCAGGAGGTTAAGGCT
>JGI24159J19872_10008296_pt1 | contig 13604 bp, 7 predicted proteins | sample Ectturendosymbi4_FD_19872 | JGI IMG/M metagenome (IMG submission 19872) | reverse complement strand
GGAAATCATTGCAGTACTTCATTATAATAATCATGATGGCGTCTTTCATGCGTGTGCTTTAAAAAGTGTCTGAAAAAGCTTGTATTTCATCAAAGTACAGTTACTGCATTAGCGCCATCAAGCGTATACTCTATACTACCGCCATGTATACATCCTGGTCTTCTTTCGTGTACTTGCGTTTTCTTCTCTTTACTGCGATGCATGTTAAAAACCTAGCGCTTTGCGTGTGGGAGTGAAGACGTTACACAATACAATACTGAAAAAAAAAAATTTGCGCAATTTACCCGATTTTCCACTTCTGAACTACATTCCTCTTTGCTGCCGTTCAATACGAACAAGAAGCACGTGGTCACAATGTGCCGCCAAAATAGTGTCAACCGTGGCACTAGTCATTTACATTTTGCATGGTGCGTTGGAAATAGGATGTTAAAGTTTTTAACGAATGTTGATATTGACATACATCAGTTAAACTACTCGTTTTTTCAATTTAAGTACGAAATTGTGAAAGCGACGACAAGCTTTATTTTCATGTCATTCAGGCCATAGAGCTACAGAGAAGGCAGCAGATCGGAGTGATTACGAATTTGTACTGATTGGAATATTGAAAGCCTTTAGGCGTATTAGACGGCTTTTTAAAAGTGTGGGGCGGAAGCCGTTCACTCCAAATTTTGTCATTGACCCGATTTCTGGCGCCGGTTGGACTAAAGTTTTTTCGTGCAAAGTGAATCCGCATCTGTTTGAAACTCAACTCGTAATGTTTACTGAACACTAAAGAGATGAGTCCGAGTCGGACTTCAGCGAAAAATAGTCAGCGCCGATTTCATTTTCCAAATTATCGCCTCTGTTACATCCGATTTTTCACGCTCATTTCTGCAACTGTCGCTGTCGTGTCTGTCCTGATTTTTTCTTCAGTCTTTAACGACACGTTTCTATGCTCTGAGCAATGCGTTGACAAATACTGTCCTTGTTCGCCCGCTTGGTTTTGACAAATTTTGCCGCGATAAGAGCATGGTCACCCCTCAGCCCCCCCTTTTCCTACGCCTGTGAGTTTAAGCACAAAAACACTATCACTGAGCAGAAAAAAAAGCTTACGACTTATAAAAAATTGGATTTCGAGTTAGTTTTCACTAAATTTCAACAACTTTTGTGCAAGGTAAATACGTTGCGATAAGTCATGAATGTTCTTAATGCTACTCGAAAACATTGGCTTACTTCTTGCTTAATTGCAGTGTATTAGGGTGCCAGTTAGACTAATCTTGTCGAACGAAACTTGGTCTGCGAGACTCGAAGAGGTGAAGGTGCTATTTTAATTGCCTGAACCAAATCCTTCCCAATCTTCATCTAATTGTACAAATCAGAGTTAACTTTAACATGAACAAACCGTACCCATCTTACATTTCTATATGCTTGATTGATGCTAGTAACGATAAAATTAGCAAAGGGAAGCAACGGTTCAACAGCTAGCAAACCTACTTTGGTCACGGCAAAGGCTTCAGAATTTCGAAGTAGTTTCATATCATCATTGAAAACGAAGCTCGGGCGATCAGCACACGCGGTGAAAAAGAGTAAAAGAAAACGAGAAAACAAAACAGCGGTAAATCTACATATAGCGGCGTAAAGTAAAAATGACTTACTTTTTGTTACAAATAAAGCCACGTAACATAAATATAACATAAACTCAGACCTTTTTCTCATTTATTGAATGATGTAAAGCTGTTTCCGTAAAACGTTTTCAGAAAGCGACTGGTAACGAAAGTAGTTCCCAGTCCAACACTTCGGTACTTTCCAGCTGTTTTACCGTCATAATCAAAATAAGCGTGCTGATCATGAACGTCGGAAGGGGGGCAGGGGGGTGAATTTTGAAAATTTCAGCAAAAAAGGTTGTTTTCTTAGTTTTGAGTGGGAAAAAACAAATTTTACCACTTTTGGCCCCCCTGGCAAAATTTTGGAAAAATCCCCTGGTGCCCCCCCCCCTGGAAAAAATCCTTCCGACACCCACGGTACTGATGAAACCGCTATTGCCATTTGTTTATGTCTACTTAATACTGCGAGTCTATTTCCGCGTTTCGAAGTTTTTCTGTTGTCACCAATGTAATGTTTGTAACATTTCTGGGCACTGGATAGAGACAAGGCATACAAAGCACGTCGTATTTTTAGTTTGCTTTTATTATTATCAGACCGTCGCGTTTTTATTTTATTTTAAATTTCAACTATTTGTAGCTCCAACTTGTCCAGTAAAGTTGGGCGTAAGAATGGACTTCAGGGTAAGTTTAGACTCACAAACCTTCCAATATAATAGGCTTTGTTTCAGCATGTCAAAGTGCCCCTCCCTCTTTAAAATATCCCGCTAGAGACCTGGGCCTTGCGTCGTTATGTTTGTGTTTGCTCGCTAAACTCGGATGCACCTTTCATGCCATACACATTGATCAATATTTATTGTGCTCGCCTGTTTGCACTTGCCTCCGAACTCATCGTAAGATAAGCCGGTCTGCCGGTGGACCCAGAATCAGCACACCCTGCAACTTGAACAGTTGCAGTTAAATATTTTAAAAAAGAACTTTTGACAACTAAAAACAAGTTGATGCCTGTAACGAAAAGTAACAGGCGACGCCATTGCGTGTTACTGCTTCCTCCACATAAAGCTCTATGCGGGTCAATCTTTGCAATGCCTGAGATTGACGTACACCAAAACGTTAATTTCATCTGCACTACTAGGTGAGATCACACTTGGAGAAGTTTGCTGAACTCACCATTTTGGTCCTATAACGCGAAAAAGAAAAGCAAAGTCCACTGAACGTTCTGTTCTTGGTGGCCTGGAATGACCTGGCGTTCCGCAAACACAGCGACATACGCCCAAAACAGTCGCATGGCCATACTGCCGTCCCACAACAAAGTTCAGAGATTAGGTTCAATTGCCGACGTGTAAGTAAACGTTCGTGAGAGTAACTAAGTGCGAACTGAACGGATCACGTGATCAGTTACGTGTCATTATAAGGCCGATGTTCCAAACCAGAACAAATGTTCATAAAAACAATGTTCAACAAAATCTGCAAACAAGTTTCGAGTGCGATTGTTGTCTTTGGTTTGTGCGATGCTATGCAAACCAAGCTTGTCCTGTCGCTGCGAGTATCGCCGAATTTCGTGACTCGCCTAGGCAACGCTTGCGATCCAACTCTAGTTCGTTTCTGGTTAGTTATTTAATGGAAACTCTTGGTCGGTGTATTTATTAGCGATTTTGTATTTATCAGTGATGCAGAAAACATCATATGTTGAATCTACAGCAATTTCAAAAAGTACATTTACATGCATTTTAACCGCAAATACGTGTCGCCTGAATGAAGACTACGTTTCAATTCCTCGCGTCTGCACTCGGAACTGTGAGTAAATACGTAATAGGCGCCTATTGTTGTCGCTTCTTTTGCGATCCTAATCCCATCAACATTGTGATACTAGTACTACTACAGCACATGTGAAATCAGGTTCGCAACCAGGGGGGCAACCAAGCAATTGCTCCCCCCCGAAGTTTTCAAAAACATGTTTAGCTGTTAGGCACAACAACAAGTTGCTATCATTTTGCCCTCCCCCCGAAAATATCAGCTGGTTGCGCCCCTGTGTGAAATGCCCCGTACAACCTTGTACAGCAGTGTTTTTCAACTGGGGTTCCGCGAAACCTCATGGTTGCGCCGAAACAGGCCGAAATTGCCTGGGGCGCAATTTGCAACCACAGTTCTGTGTGGTTGTACCAATACAGACACTCAGATCATTACATAGGATTCCATGAGCAATGCAAGGATTTGTGGAAGGTTCCGCTGCAGCAAAAAGGTTGAAAAACACTGTTGTACAGCATTATCTCAGGGCAGCGACACCAAAAGTACCATAATATACCATTCACTTAATTTGCATTTCTAAAGTTCAGTAAAACTAACATCCCCTCTCATTATTGCATTTCGCTTCACGCCAGAGAATTTCGTTTCGTAAACTCACTTGCAGGAATTGATTGAACTTACGATTGAAAAACTTAACTGAAGCGAGCTGTGGGAAACATCAAGATGGTGTCAATAACAAGTTGCGAATTTCAAATATGTTTTACGTAGCTCGAGAACTGTAATCAATCAAAAACGTGACAACATAAAAACTTAAATAACACAATCTCTTTCGGACGTTAGGAGTAAGCGCCCGAAATTCACGTTCTCCCAATATAATCATTTGCATTGAATACTATTGATTGATACGTTAAAATCGTGGAGACAGGGGTCTTGTGAACTTCTCATTAAATGCTTTTTCTCTTGTTTGTTCCAACGCACAACTTTTCGTTACTTTGAACATTTTCCCGCCTTTACATGAACACAAAACTTAGTATTGTTAACAAGACACGCGGCAACAACGACAAACTTTTGATATTCTCAAGCTCAGCCCCTTTCAGGTAGGACATGCCACCAGCTTACAAAGCTTCACACAACAGTAGTGAAGACGCTGCGAAGCCGCATTCTTGTCGATCGAGACTAAAAATGAGTTAAAACCCGTTTACACATGTTTCTTACCACGTCTTGAAAGAAAAGATTTATATAGACAGGGTTTCTGCAATCATGGTTTTATAAAGTAAATAGTGTTTATATGAACATAGTTTCGTAATTTTCTCTTTCCTTCTGAAAACTCCCTAAAACACCATGAAGTATTGCTATCTTTTGACATCACACGGTGTGCGTTAATCTAACGTGCTTGCTCCTGTAATTTTGCTTCTGCACGTGAAGCATTAACGCAAATGGTTCACTGCATCATGCACGTTAGCGCGCAAGACTCGCGGCGCCTGTCAAGTTGCAACACTGTGTGCGCATTCCCGGCTGGGTCACATCGAAGGCAAGACTGCACTGGCTGCCTTCACCCTCTGGAGTCTACACTGCGGTTAGTAAGCCATCACTGCATCGCAGAAATGGTGGGATAGAGCTTTTTCAGCATCCGACCCTACCTGTTTTTAAAAAATAATACCCGTATTCGATCCGAATACTGTGCTTGTTGAAATCATAATATCCGCGTCCGAAAACTATCAAAAAGTATCTTTAATAACGCATAGATAGACTCGCAGGCATGGCACAGGAAGCTGGGAAGATGTTTCTGAAGCTACTAAATACTGCAAATGATTGTGCAATGTGCAACTTTCTCCAAGGTCAAAAGTAGCCAAAATTTATTTCACAACCTGATTCCTCAAAACATGGAGTAATGCGTTTCGGATCGGATATCCTTATCCGTATCCAGTTCCCACTCAAAAGCAGTTTTTGGATATCCGTATCCGGTTTAAAACTGACTATCCTGCTGGATATCGGATCCAATCGGAAATCATTTTTGCCGCACCGCTAGCACTTTTGTTCGTTGCTGACCACCCACGGCCCCTGATCGGTGAAAAGCAATACGAAGAAAATCAATTGGACTAAGTCGCTCTGCTCAGCATGTCTCAATATAATCCAACGAGCTATGTCACTTAATCAGTCTCTGGTATGGAAAACCTTTGAAAATATTTGAAACTTAGTTGAAACTTTCGTTGAATCAAATTCTTTCGCGTAATTGTTTTGCAAATTGACTCATGTCTGATACAAAACGCGCGATTACTTTTCCTGCACCTGTAAGCGCGCACAAGAAACTCCTATTAAAACAAGACAGTACATTTTCTGTTTGCAGAAAAACTGCAAAACGTCCCTTAACATTCGGCAGAACACAACACAATATGTAGTCAAAATTATGACCTTGTATGCGCAGGAAATGTGCAAAACAGCGCAAAGTCAATGTCTGGAGTCGAAAGACCAACATGAAAAACAATGCGTCGTGGACAACATGTAAAACAATATGTCTGCAAAGTGCCAAGTCACAAGACGTGTTCAGCTGCAAAGTGCCAAGTCACAAAACGTGTTCAACTGTGCAAAGTGCCAAGTCACAAGACGTGTTCAACTGTGCAAAGACTTGGGCAGTGAAAATCTTTCTTTTCTGAAATCAGCGGCCGAGATCCGCCAGGACGATATTTAAATTTAGCAGAGCAAAGCGTTCTCACACTTATCACCCTCAAAAGAATGATTTCCAATTGCTCAAAACACCTTTTTCAACCGACGGCGCATTCCTAACCAATCGGAAAGCAATCTCGCACGCCACCATCCGTGTATGGCGGGTGCATATAATTGCATACGTTCATGGTGAAAATCACTGAGGTTGAAGTCACGCAACAGCCCAACTTCCTTGGCTTGTGATGTGCAAGAAGTGATCGACATCCAGTACCGACGAAAAAAGTTTCTACAACGCACCTTACAGTACATGCGGTCGCAGTCAAATCAACTTGAGAATGAAGAAAGATTTATGGCTTAATTCAATCTCTGCAAATATCCGCAGCCTATATATCCTTTCATTATCGAGATCCAATAAAAACAACCTTGAGTCCTATAGGCCTTACCCAAGCGTAAAAATGGTAAACGTTTTACGAATCCATCGGAATCCCAACGTCACTTCGCCCGAGAAAACCGTGATTATAGCTTTCTAAGTATTTTTCCGCAGCTTTCTTTCGCCACTGCTTTCATGGGTGGTGCCCCGCGCCGTGAGCATCTTCATGGTACCTTAAATTTCACCGACGGCTTCCCGCCAACACCGCCAGAACGAGAAGAATAGACCTTTACAAGAAAGCAATAGGGAACAGTATAAGACTAGCTGTACTTCAAACAAAGCCCAATCTCCATCGTTAAGTTAATTTTTATCAACTTTAAAATTCCAGGAGAGTCTCCAACGCATTCGGAAATTAATTCATCAAACGAAGTATGCCCAACGCAGAGAGTAGGTTTCATTCACATGAAGATGCTGCCGCTGTCTCCGGCATAGAAACGTAGAAATTTGACGTGGACTCCTCGCATAATCATGCAAAAAAATTCACTTAGATCAAACCAGTTTTTCCAGTTTTCATTGGCGAAGCATGAGCCAGTTCCTAATATTTGTCGATTGCAATTTTCAACCCATGCGATATGTAGAAAGACGTCGAAAGAAACATTTAGGCGAAGAGAACAAGGCTTGCGTATGATAATGACTTACAGTTTTAGATCGCGTGACGTGATATTAGTATTTTGTCTTGGTATCAAAACGTATCAGAAACTAAAAGAATATAGAACACTTTTAAAAAGCTTGAAGCAACTCCGCTTTTTATCTCGCAGCATTGTATCCGGGAAAACGAACTAGGCTCTTAAAAATCTTTAAAACAAAAATGCTTTTCTCTTTCAGTTACGCGTCTAGCGTGATTTGGCTCTTCATTCGAAGCCTCATCGTCTGCATGTGCCAGTAAGCTAGCACTGTGGGTGGAGGGATTTTCGCTGTTAACTGCCATCGATCGTTTTAAGCCGCCCAAAGACAAAATAGAAACCAAACCCTTCCGGCAGAATTTCTTGCTGCAACACAACACCCCGCTCACATCAACTTGAAGGGAACAAAACGAATGCGGCCACCGCGAAAATGCGCTCACCGCACTTGAAGACAAACCACTGCGGATGTTTCAACGAAACGCGTATAGGGAGAACACATAGCCCGGTTGTTCCGATTCTCTTTTCAGCGAAATTGGTCCGATAACGGACAATCGATCTCGCAATAATTCGGGCGTATCCACTTTGTCAAAGACATGACGATTTCAATTCGCAGTCGGCAGTGAGGGCGCCACAAGGGCCGTAGACCATTACTCGATTGACGTAAGCAGCTGAACCACATATTGGGTCGTGTCCGATGAAGATCAAACACCATCGCCGTTGTGCTTAGAAGCAAAGCCGAAAAATAATCCTGCGACGATTTTTATTGCTGAGTCGCGAACCAAGACAGTTTGGACCTAACCTACCAGCAGGAAGGCAGCTTGTTGAAATGTAAACAAGACTTTTTGTACAAAACACCAGGGAGCTAAAGGTTTTTGTGCGTTTGAGGGAGCACTGTTTTTACGCCTTCAGGCATTCTGTTGGGACGTTTCTACGCTTGATGTGATCGTCCATCCAATCGTGTGCACACCGCAGTGTCGGCACTGCGTCACAGTCGCATATTGATGCAACACAATCACAGATTGAGAGCTGCAACATGGTGCAATATCTGTTTCTTCCAATCGGGACCTTGGCAGTTTGATCTAGTAATCGCAGTAATGTTTCTGTGGCACGAAGGTGAGCTTTCACCGCACGGGCAAGAGGTATGGCAGCCATATTTCTTGCTTTGGCCAACCTTCAACTACTGTAAATAGCAGCAAAATTCTCCGAATAGAAATCACTTTAGTACAGAGGCTGATTGCGCATTATATTAGCAGTTGTCTACCTTAAATTTCGTTTAAGTCTAATTCAAAGTAAACTTCATCGCTTAAACTCTTAAACCTCATCCAGCAATGAGAGTCAGTACACTTGTTGACCACGTTCATGCTGGCGTCAACTGAAAATCACAAATAAACATAGACGCCATCTTGGAAGAACTATTATTTTTTCACGCAAACCCTTCGGAAGCTTTGCATATGAATTTAGCAACTAAAACTACTTAATGATACCATCATTTGACCAAACCGGGGGCGTTCGTTACCAGGGGCTGAAATCTTATGTTGTATCAGGCCTGTCGCCAAGAAACGGACGGGGCATCCCCTCAATCACACTGCCAACCCTCCAAAAAAGCTCAAACTAATAATTTTAAACTAAACTCACCCTCCCAAGCACGTTCGTCTGGTACCCCCAGCGACATTCGTCTGGCGACAGGCCTGTGTTTTATCTGTGCATAAATGGCGCAACAGGGCGTCATGAGATCAAAGATAAGACGTGAGTTTACTTATTGTCACGTCAAAGCTTGTCGACTGTGCATTTTCGCACGAAGATACTGCGCGACCAAGAGGGCCAACAACCAATAGCAAGCACTTCAAACCATTTCCAAAACACGTAAGGCTTATTGACAGGCGGAAGGTGCTTTTGATTAGAAGTGGCCCATTTCTGTTGCACGCAGAGCGATGCAGCGCGCACGGTCTTTAGAAGAGAACCGCCATGGGAAGACGATGCACTGTGGACACTTACAAACCATTCGTGCTATTGTTCTGTGCTTATAACAAACAAATGTTGAAATTTTTACAATCATTTCATATTTAATCGGTACCTAGATTCGAATCCCTTTAGCAGATTTCTCTGCGCAGCTCAGCAAAAGCTCAGTTTACAATGGGCCGTGAAGAAGTTTTATAAAGGCGATGGAATTAATCCTTTCAATCCTCAAAAACGCATTAACGCGATTTTGAGTAGGTTTACGAGAGCAAAAGGAGGCTGGTTCACCATGAGCGGCAGTCATCGACAACCAAGCCGCTGAATCCGGCTTGCGACCTCTGCATCAGCCATTTGTGCAAAATCTTGTACTCGCACTGGTGACCTTTGACCTCTCTCAACTCGTTTGAATTCATAAAATCGAATCGTGTTGCTGAGTGTTCTGCAAACGGCCAGCCGGGTCTTTACAATTTTTTCTGCCTCAAGTAAAGAAGACTGTTGGCGTTCCAAATATTAATCAAATCATTGAAGGGTTGTTCCACCGGGGCTTCGCACTCGGTTTCAATAATTACGGTTTCGTAAATGGAACGTGGAAGCGGTACGGAAAGACGCAGCGATAATTAAGTTTTTGGCCGTTATCGATTTCAGAGCTTCGAAAACGTGACTATCAACAGGTAAATGTAGCGTCTGTTTCATAAAACGGCAAACAGAGTAAAGGCGAAGTAGCAGCCACATCTTTATAACAAGATAACGCTTCTTCTAAACGTTTCTCCTCAGCAAGGTTCTTTGGACTAGCTTGATTCAAGCGTGGAAATTATTCTAATACACTGAGCAGCCAGGTAATTTGAACATCACCGGCAAATCTTTGCTAATACCAAACTTCGCCCGAGGGTAATGTTGACGCTGGAGCAATCAGGCGCGTAGCCAGAAATTTTGATAGGGCGGGGGGCAAAAAAGAGCAAATGTTGTTTTTTTAAAGCATCGCTCTCAAAATGTGCTTTTTTTCTGGCACTTCTTTTTGTGAACGATTTAAGCTGGCAAATATAAAGTCTGCTTTCATTGAATTAATAAGATTTAAAAGTTTGATTTTAATAAATTTCCAAGTTCCTACTTTGAATGAAAGCCACCATTTTCTCGTAAAACCTACGAAAGCGTTTGTGAAAATCTTGATGCTATAAGTACAAGATCTGCAGTAGGGCCTATACTTTTTTCAGCCAATATTGCAGTTGAACAAGGAGTCATCGTGGCCATCATTATGATTGCGCTTTTTAAATTTACCCGCTTCTGATGTACACCAACACACGTTCAATCAAAGCCGAGCAGCGACTTTATTCTGAGACACCGACTCCTGAAGTATAGGTCTACAAAACTTGCGCGCATGTAGACTAAGACGTGGATTTTGTCTAATTCTTGAGCGACTGGTTGACGTATGCAACTGATAATGTAAACGCTGGAGTTCCTCAACGCGTTTGGAAAATGTTTGGATTTTATGTCATTTAAACGCTATGAAATGCGACTGCGATAGCATTTTTGTACGCTACTTGCACTAAGCCTGCTTCCCATAAACGACTAGGCATTTATCTATTTAGCTTTTCAGAGTTAATAAAATTCACAAATATTATAAACACAATTGTTTTAATTGAGGAAAGTTATACATGCCCCCTAAACAAACCTGTATATGTTTGGCCCACACAGTCTGCGCAAAGTTTGAAAACGGTTATGTAATTGCGAAAACGAAGCCACGATCGATTATTACCACGGCTCTGCAACAAGTTAAGAAATGGGCCTAGTAGTCGCCGCAGCTTAACACAACGTTTGGTAAAGCTGATCTAGCTTAGTGGTTCCCAAACTATGGATCAAAACCCATAGAAGAGTGGAGACGGGTCAAAAATGGGTCGCGCAGAGGCGATCCAAACCGGAGTTGTAGATTTTCAACGTTACCACTGCTTGTCTGTCTGTAGAGTAGATACTTGAGAAACGAGTAGATTGCTTACATTAAAAACAAACTTAGCAACGTGCTGCCAAAAACCGTCCACACAAGACACAATCACCATATTTTTCATACGTTGTTTGAGGCTTGGGTCACGAAGTGTTCACCAAACTCAGATTTGGGTCGTGCTAAGTTTGGAAACTAAGTGGTTGAAGTCTTTCTTAAAATCCATTAGTGTTTGAATAACAAAATCCAATCGACTAGGAAAAAAATCAATTCAGTTTCATTTTGATAACATCAGCGGGGTAGCTAGAGTGTGGGCTGCCCGGGGCGGGCCTTCAGTTTGGCGCCCCCGAAGCCCATAAAAGTACGTAGCCTACTGCACAGTGGCTGGCTCTTAAAGCTTTGTATATATATTAACTACTTTGTGCACCATTCTAATATTGCTAGGGCAACCAATCTTTGACCTAAAAACTTAAAATTTTGACTTTATAATTTAAAAATTTTGACTTTATGTTGACGTATAAAGTTTCTGCATTTGCAAATTAATTCAGCCTTAGGTGTTGAGGTTAACCCAGGAGCATATTCATGCACTCTATGGTTCGAAATTTTAAGAAATTAGGTTGTTTAACTTTGGAGATGATGTATTGATGAGTACATTAATAACTACAGTAGAGTCAAACCTGAGAACATCATAAAGTTGAAAATATGCATAATGGATTGAGCATTTTCCAAACCAAGTGCTGCAAGACCAGCTTTCTTGCCTTACCACGCCTCTCCTAGATAATATTAAATCGTCCAGTAGTGGGCGAAACAACAATGTTTCGTTAAAAATCCCAACAAACCCATTATTATTACAGAATTGCAACCAAACTTGCAGAAGTATGACGTCTGTTACTGTAGTTTCAATGAAATATCAATGAAGAGAAAAACTGTGCTGCAAGAAAAATTTGACCGAACGATGAATTTTGACCTAATGATAAATTTTGACTTTTTTGCCCTAATATCTTGGGATTCCCTCATGATATGAGCGTGAAATTTGGTTTGTGGACATTTCATAAGCTTTAAAAAAGGCAGAAAAAATTTGACTGTATTGACTTTTGGTTGCCTTAAATATTACAGTAATGTCACATGCACAAATATGGTATACTTCAGCACCAAAAAACTCAAACATTGTAAGTAATAGTTAAACAAAAATCAAAAGTGACATATAGGGAAAAGTAGTAAATAAAGTATAAAAATCAGGACCATCTCTATTTCTGAAATGAAAACTACATTTTTCTACACAGTAACTTTTCTCGCCTTTTTGTTGGCAAATCCTTCAATGGCAATGTCAAAATTTATTTCATCTGTATTGCTCTATAGACAGTATGGCAAGATTTCTCAACCGCGAGGTGCTCATGCTAGATCTTAAGTAATTCTTGATCAGTTTTAGTTTCGAAAAATTCCTCTCACAGACAGCAGCACTAAAGGCAATTGTGAGGAAAATCCGCAGCATTATTACTATACTTGAAACAGAATTCCCAAGGTTATACTTTTGAGTAAACTGCAAAAGTTTCTTTATTGTGAACTGCACATCGGCAACATGGCATAACTGTGATGCAACAATAACGTTCTTCTTAATTGCACAGCAATGAACAAGCGACACAACAACTGTCAGTATTTCTTTTTCGGCTGTTAACTGCACTCAACCTCCTGCACAACTAACTGGCATACTTGGAATCTGAATGCAGCACGACGGTGATCTAAAAATTTTCATAATGACGCATCAGTATGCTCAAGCAAGAAATCATTTCCCCTAAACAAAACGAGGAACCCTTAAAACTCACGTAAATGTTGTGCGGAACACTAGGGTTCCACGGGGCCCCTGATGAAGAATACTGAGCTAGATTATATCTCTCCACACACACGGAAATCCATTTTGAAGAGCACAAATCCAACTACTCATTTATTACAGTAGATCATTTATTACATTTATTACAGTAGAATCCAACTACTCATTTATTACAGTAGAGTCTAAAAACCATTTCTTAAACAGAAATGGTTTTTAGACTCAACAAACGCTTTTACTCGTAGGTAAAAAATTAAGAGCACTTACAAAAGCTCACAGCTCACCGCAGCCACATGTTTGCCCACAGTCATCCGCCATACTCCTTCCAAGTTCTATAACGTTACACAAGGACTACGATCAAACACCAACAACGACCCAACATTNGATCAATCAACCGTGTAGTGCAGGGCTGGAGAACCTGCGGCCCGCGTGAAAATTTGATGCGGCCCGCAACAGAATTTTCGTTACCCAAGTTACAGTACAACAGTGTGTCAAAGCGAAGATCCATGTTGAGCAGGTTCTTAGATAGTAAGTCAAGAGAAGTCACTCTTCCTCATAGTTAGATAAACGTAAAATTTTAGGATAAAATTAAATTTATTTTGCGGCCCGCCAGCGATAACGTACAATTCATGCGGCCCGTGATAACAAATAGGTTTCCCACCCCTGGTGTAGTGAATCAGCAAAATTTGACATCAAGTGAGTTGATAAGCGTGTTGAGAACCGTGTTGCATAGCGTCATGTAAAAAATCCTATTGATAAAACATGCCTGATACACGACTGTTTATTGTTTGGCTAAGATAATCGCTTAAAATGCACATGCCATAGTTTAAATTACTCAAAATCAAAA
>JGI24159J19872_10008295_pt1 | contig 13605 bp, 8 predicted proteins | sample Ectturendosymbi4_FD_19872 | JGI IMG/M metagenome (IMG submission 19872) | reverse complement strand
ATTCTTACTAATCGCAAACGTGGAGCATATATATCTTCATACTATATTCTGCGACGGTTCTGTTTTTGTCTTTGGGACTTTACCATCCGAAAGCAGTGAGTGTCTCACGTTGCCTCTGCCATCGTCAATAAGCGACTATATTGTGGTTGTTATATCGTCGTAAATCTGTTATTTTTCAAATTTTTCCAACAGACATGGACCCGACAAAGTTTATCTTATTTTCGAAATATCTCACTCAGCCGCATTTCTTCCAAATAAAAGACAATTTCTGAGGAATGGCCGCAACAATATTTTACCTTTGCAGGTTTGATGTACTTTGTTTGGGCATTTACACAATAGAAACACAATAAAAAAACGAGTTACGTCAATAAATTCTGAAAGTGCAAATGAAAGCGCCATTACAGTGCAAATTAGGCGTGGCTGGATTTTTCGAAAAAATTTTTGACTGAGCAGCGTGTAATTTAAATAAAGTTTTTTTACTTTTTCGGCACGGCAAAGCAACTGTTGAGTTGACTCTTCAAGCTGATAAGCACTATGTGTTCGATTTTGTCTTTGTTCACTGTGGCTCGGGTTCTTTTGACTAATTGACTTTATTTTCTCGACTATCAGTAGCCAAAGGCAGTTTAAATACAAAACAACTAATGAACTTTGGCCGAATATTTGCGACGAAGTTGCGTATACGCAGGGCGACATGGTACGTCGCAACTAAACGTCGAACCCATTGATGTACTATCCTGTAGGACGCAATGAATGTTACTTCGCAACAACAACTACGAGGTGCTTGCAAGTATTTGGAGAATATTAGCTATAACCTCATGCTAACTTCGAATGGATTCTCCACCAGGTCACCAAAAACACACAAGGTTGCCAAAACACACAGCCAATGAGTCACTCACCCAGTTGTTTGCAGACATTTTTCATTTTCGCTCTTCTCTGTTGCATTCGCTGCTTCATCCTTTGCATGAATGCGTTATGATCTTTGTCTAACGTCTCTTGCGTAGCGTCGGAGTTTAGTGTTGAAAACAGGCCGACATTCGGTAAATCCCCAAAGCTGAAAGTTTTCCGCCTTTGACTGGAAAATGATCCTCCTTTTTGTGGATTTTGGTCTCGTTTTAGATGATTGTTCAATCGAATTAGGAACAAAAAAAAACAATAACCAAAATAGAAAGTCTTCCTGCTTTTAACTTCATCTGATTTTAAGGAAAACTCGACAAAATAATGAGCTGATACAGAAGACGCACAAAACAGACGTTCATCAGCAAGAATCATCAAACTACGTCTCGGAGATGATTATTCGGCACAACAACGCTTAACACAAATATTGCATTTTGGAAAAAGCATAATGCTGCTCACTAAAAGTTCTCTAATATAATGAAAGTCGTGAAGACGCTCTACAGCTGACGGCGATGAGCGCACGCAACTTTTCACCAAAGTGAGTCGTTTGTGGATGCTCAAAAAAGGAACTATTTTACTACTGTACAAGGTTATTTCCACAAGCCACAGTAAGACTGGTAGTTACACTTCAGCTGAATCGCGATTGATTGCATTGATAGCATAAGCAGAATCAGCACGAAAATGTCGAGCAACTGAGAGGAAGGTAATTCATTCTTTACATCTTGAACTCGGTCGTCAGCAACAATTATGATGGGGAAATTTCAGATTTTCATTTGACCTCGCAAATTGAATTTGGGGGCACTGAAATGCTAGATATTCATCCATTTTAAACATTTTGTTTCAGTTGAAACACTATGAGCAAGTTCAGTAAAAACATACTGCGAAATAGGCTTAGTGGGGTATCAACACGTGTGTGTATTTACGTGGCAGCTCAGCGCATGCATTTGGTTCTCGCAAAATGATTAAATCGGGAAAATAATGATTTAATCGAAGTCACGTCGTATAGAAAATTTTGTCACCTTCCCGAAAGGAATCAATCAAAGTCACAACATATTTATAAATTTTGTCAGCTTCCGCTCTAAACATCCTTTTGAAGTATAGGGTGTGTCCTCTTGCTGCACGTGATGTGTTACATGAACTGAGAAATACCAGGAGGTGTTTCAGTGCTTGATAAGCGACGGTATAGCTATAGGCAGGGGCGGATGCAGCAAGTAAGCTCAGGAGTGGCGATTTCAGTAATATTTGGTAGTCAAGTCCCATTATGTATTCATTACTGGAAGAGAGATGACGAATACTTCAAAACACTTCTGTGACAAAACAACAGACGACAAATTGGCCTTATTTTACGTTTGTTATTTTCCGAATTGCACAAAATCATGGTGAAAAAAGTTACCTTCATATGTTTTAGCGGGCGAACGTCGCAATCGCCATTTGGATTCGCCCCTGGTTGTAGGGCTACTGAGCTGGCTCCTAAGCAGTCTAGTAGTGTTTTCTGCAGGCCAAGCGTCCTCTTTCGATAGTACTCTACTGTAAAGTACTCTAGAGCAGAGGTTTGAGTCCGTGTCGCAGCCAGAACCCCTACATACACCAAAAACGCTTTTGTATCCACTATTTGTGTTTTGCTGAAACGTATGGAAAAACACTTACGGACACCAACGGAAATTTATCACAGCGGCTCATCTGCATCATTCCCTGCCACCACAACACTTTCGTCTTGCTCATACGCTTTTGCACACAAACCTTCAATTACGTCCGTAACGCAAAATAGTCCGGCAGAACAATTCGCACCCTCAGTAACCCCATATCGAACACGCAATTGACTACTTTTGCACTGGGGGAAGAAATGACGCACCTGGCTTGGGATGTTAATGCTTTTTTGTCAGAAGTAGGGGATACCGCACGTGGACCATATCTTCTCAAAATTTAGCTTTCTCCCTCATGTGCCTCCCCAAAAGATGGTTTAGCACCAGGGAAATTTTTACCTTTCTGTCTTTTAATTACGTGCTTGTATCTAAAACAAAAAATATTTGGCCCATCCAGCTACAGGTTTATACCATGGAGTCTAAGGTTACGCAACTCTTCTAGAAATCAACATGTTTAATCTCTGCTCCATATTCAAAACTATAATGCGCTGTTTCTTAACCTTGTGCATGTTTCTCGATTTAAGTTTATGCTGGGATTGCTGAGTGCTGGCAGGAAAGTGATGTTTTTTATGTGGTTGTTTTGAATGCAGATTCTTTCGTTATATTTTTAGTGTGACGTAACATTTATCAGAAAAATTGAACACTGAGCGCATAGGCGTAGTCAGGGGGTAGCAAAGGGGTCATGCCCCCCAAATTTTTAGAACATATAGTCATTTTGTGCGTTCAGAGGCGTTTTTTCAAACAAAATAGTGTTATTCGCCTAAAATCAAACATTTTGCCACCCCAAAATTAATTTTTTGGCCCCCCAAATTCTTGGGCTGGCTCCGCCATTGACTGAGCGTTGCCAAGACATGACTTGAACTAAAGTGAAAAACTATCAGGAAAATACTGCTCTAAAATGCAAAAAAACAAATATGGCCGATTGTAATTAGTGAAGTATACTGGGCAAAAACCTCACACGTGAATTCATTATGCGGAAACTGGAAATAGACCTTATCAGAAAACTGAGACCCAAATATATTTCTGCAACATTGCGGTAAAAGCATGAAAATTATTTTTCTAGTTTACTGTAATCTGCATTCACTCACTACCCACTTTCGAAAATCTATTCTTATTACAACGTTTTCCAATTTGCTAAAGCTCACGATAATTCCATCCGGTTTCATCATCAAAATATCAACATTAATCTAATTCTTGCTTCATATACCTGGTAGCATCATGTTTTAAATTTTGTGTGCATACATATAGCTTCTAGCGGGAATCCGCTCATCAGGCATTAACGTCTCCAGACCATAAAGCACAGAACAAATGGTCTTCGCGACAGAAAACATCACAAGGCCTCAATACACAAAAAGAGGTTATGTTCTATTTCGTCGTTAATTTCACTGCGACAGTCTGTGCTTAATCAATTTTACACTTACGACGTGGAAACATCATTTCTAAGTCTCATCCATACAGTTCTTATGCGATGTTTTCTCAAACTGCTGATAGTATTAACAAGCTTGGATGCAGTTCTGGCCTACGTGTTGACATGGTTTCTGTTCGTTTGTTGGTCGTTTTTTCTGTGAAGCTCAGAAAGCATCTGCATGAATCGCGTACAATAACAGCTTATTATTTTTACAGGTAGACCATTCAAGGCAAAGTTAGTATCTTTCGTCTTTACCTCCCAAAAAAATTTTTTTTTGGTCTGGCCCTTGTAAGTTTTGTTTCTGAAGCTGTGTATGATAGCACTCCTTGGCATTCTGAAGCTGTGTATGATGGCACTCCTTGGCATTCAAATCAGGGTTGCGGAGCAAAAATATCCGACTCCGGCTCACGACATTTCCAAAATTCCCGACTCCGACTCCTCAACATAAAGGGAATGAAATTTGGCTGTTAAAATCAATGGCAATTGTGGTGCACAGCAAAAGCTTTTGAATACGTTTCCAAAGGAATTGTATCATTTCAACAGGAATACATAATTTAGGAGTGTGATGAAAAAACTGATCCAATTGGACATCCGGAGTCGGACAAAACGTTCGACTCTGACTCCCAGTTCAAAACTTTTGTAATACTCCCAAGATGTGAAAACATAATATAATAAGCAAAACTAGGCCTGTCAACTTCTTAAATAATCATTTCAACTCGTCTTCTGTAGTATCGGACTGTCTTTGAAGCCGTACAAAAGAAGCTGCCACTCATCGGGTTTTTATTTGTGATCGTTAGCTCCGCGACAAATCCTTGGTACTGGCAGCAAAGCAAAAAACGTTTTACGCTGGGTTATGGTGCCAGTACGCAGATGGATTCGCCAATGCGGGAATTTTAGAAATCTGACAAAGACTCTTCCATTGACTGAATAGTTGTTGATTTGCAAGGCAACAGCGAGACTTTAAGTCCGTCACACAAAATTGAGCATTGCTTCACATGAACATCAATGTGATGAAAATGAAATCACAAAAAGTTGTGCAACCAAAATTTCAATGTGGCGAGATAGAGACAGAAAATAAATTGGCTACAATAGTTACAGCTCTGATTCACAGTCATTCATTTGTTTGCTTGTGAATATTCAGTGTGGAACTTTAGTAGATATCAACATGCACTAGAAATAACATCGTAATGGTTGTCTGAAAACCTCTTTACTGTTCACGATGTTAGTGGCATGTTCTCGAAATCATTCAGTATATCTAGTTCATATTTAAACATTCTGACAATCCGGCCGATAGTCCTGTGGAGAGCATTGTACTCAAAAGCAAAACAGTCAAATTTCAATCTGCAGCAATTACGGGAAAACTGAAGGTTTTAATATACCGGGACTTTAGAATAAGGCGTGGTTTCATACAAAATTATCAATCTCCATCTGAGAACTTCCAAAAACTGGTAATATCTCCACCAAACTCACACATCAATGATTCTCTGCTCTGCATAACGTTAAATATATAAGTGCAATCTTCCTTAAATGCTTTGCATAAATTCACCTTTACGATGCTTCCAGCAATTGCCTGTATAAAATTGACTACCTAGATTTTTTCTAGGTTTAAACCATAAATCTGGTATTGAACCTAGTGGAACCAAACTCGAATGATCGGCTTGCTATGAGGCAACGTTTGCGTTTTATTGAAAATACCTTGAACTAACCAGCGTGCAGTCACGCTCATAGCTGCTCTTTGTAAACAGGATGTGCGCTGCGTTCATGTTTCGTTTGCGAATTTCAATAGCTGCTCATCGTTTTTTTATCCGCTAACCCTTAGCCTTAGAGTCTGAGGCAGGGGTGTCAAACTCGTTTCAGTTTTGGGGCTACTTCAGGCAAATTATCTGAAAATGATTATTAGAACACAAAGTTTTCAATTTCCCCACGTAAATCAAAAAACGCCTTATCACTGAGAAGTCTGTCAACTGACGGTGATTAAGACCTCTGGTTCGGACGAAATTAACTGTCCGGACAACCACTTGCATGACGTGATCCATTTTCAACGACTTGCAACAAAATGCCTCCTGGTGCGAAATACAGTGAAATGTCCACAATTCACGTCCTCCACTTACAACCTGTACTTTTCTCCAAATTTTGTCGCAACACCTGCTTTTTTCCCGATCATTGATGGCGCGCTATTTGTAGCAATACTGGCAGCACGGGACTAATCTACTCCGACCCTGTTCAGTACTCCATGGAGAGAGTTGAAAATATCATTTACTGTTGTGGTATCCATCACAGGTACCAACCCCAGGAACTCCTCAGTGACGAACAAAGTCTCATCAACGCCACGAATAAATATGGCTTGTTGTGCAACGTCCGAAATGTCCATGCTTTCATCGAGCGCAACCGAAAACTAAACAAACGACTTGACTTTGTTCTTTAGTTGGTTGTCCAAATTCGCGGAAATGTCCGAAATCCTCACTGCCACAATGTTTCTCGTCAGGCTAATATTAGCAAAAACGTCAGCTTCTCAGAACACACGATTTCTGCAGCGTTTAGGATGCACGTCTTCACGAACTCACCCTCACAGCATGGCTTTGATGCTAACGCTATGTCATTAGCAATATGGTAGCTGGCCATCAGAGCTGCTGCACTTATATCTCGGCTTCTGGTAAAAACAGACTTCTGTTTTTTCAAGCCTGCTATCAATTCCTGTACCTTCTCTTTCCTCGGTTGCCCTTGCAAGCCAAGGTATCTGTCGGCATGATGAGTCTCAGAGGCGTCAAATGTTATATTTTTTCACCACTGAAACCTGCTGCGAACACACCAAACATGCAGGTATCACATCCACCTCCGTAAAAAAATAAGAAACGGACCAACTGTGTTGGAAAACTCTGCATTCTTTGTCAACTTATCTCTGTTTCGATAAAGACATTTTGGGAAACGAGGCTGCCACGGAATAGAGAGTAAAGGCTAAACTGAGCAATTTAAGGAAAAGTAGAAGCCTAAGTCCGAGCATGGAATAGTTCTACATCTAAAATATGTCCTTATTACGCCACAATACAGTTTCCTTGTCTCTTATTTTCATGAAAATCTACAAAGATATCCTCCCAGTTTTCACTCCAGGTTGACATATTTGAAACAGGAAGTTTCTTGAACAAGTGGTTTTAGTTAACATTTCCGCGTATTTTCGACACTAAAAATCCGGCGATGTCGATTTCGACATTTTTCGTAATTCAGTGCGCAATTTTCTGCATTTACTGCTTTTTACCGATTCTAAAATTTTACCCTGCCGAACATATTTCTGTGCAGTTTATTTTCGGTCAATAATTCGAATAGAAGATTTACGTAGCAAATTTTAGTTAGAGTTGTACCTAGAACTCCGAAGGTTTCGAAATCGACATCACTGGATCTCAAGGTATATTTTCTCCCGGAGTTCTAGTGCTAAACTTTATCAACAGTAGTTGTACTTTTGCATGTTCATATATACCTGTTTGAAAGTTGAAACCGGTGTGAAGATGCAAAAGGAAATATGCAGAAAACGGGAAACTTTCACTTGAGAAAACAGTGGAAAACAACAAAATATATGCAATTGCGGAAGGTTTCAAGTAATTAAAATCGTCTCAAGCAAACAAAGAAGATTTTAGTTTACAAAATCATCCCGCGGGCCCGATTCAACCTCGCAACGGGCCGGTTTTGGCCCGCGGGCCGTATGTTTGACACCCCTGGTCTAAGGCCAAGCAAGGTGATAATAATCGCGTGGTAAAGAAGCTCAACCCACCAGGAAGAAGAAAAATTAGTTGTACAAAGCTTAGAAAGCTGAAGAGTCAGTTAGACATTGATTTTGTTGTTCAAGCAAGCTTTTTTCAAAAATTGAAAAGTATTTTTTCAAAGTAGAAGCCGTTTTTCGCTAAATGATTACCGAACCTCCGTTAAGTCCGATCATCTTGGCCTGCCTTGCCATCGGAACACCTTCACAGAGAGCCAAGTGTGTACGGTTGATTTGTTTAGTGATTTTTGCTCTGTGCACCAGTCAAGTTTTGTGCCACGCGGTCAGGTTTACATGAGTGGCATGCGCAATTGCAGAAAACATTGAGACAACGCAACGGATAACAACATACAGTGTTTGCAACTCTTCTGCTGAGTTCCAATTTACATGGTCTTGGTAAGACCCGCCTGAGAGTCGAACTCCAAACCTACCAAACACCGAAGCGAATGAACGAAAGTACCAACCCATGGTCTGGCAGTTCGTTCATCCAGTCCGTGGCCTGGTATCGAAGCTGCGGTTTAGGAAATTCCAGCACCACCTTAAACAAACACCTGACCCAGGCGTCTTCGTGGAGTGATCGTGCGCACTACTCGTACGGCTACGAACATATACATTCGTGAATGTATCTTGTGCTTGCGTGTGCGCTTGCTTACCCGCACACTGACTCTGTCTTCAGCAACGATGGTATGGACCACGGCAGCAGGAACGTCGGGGTCTGATAAAAAACAGCCCGTGGTGCTTCGACCCCTTCGGTGCTTGAAGGTCTGGAGCTCAACGCATGAACGCAAGGCCGGGTTTCACCAAGACCTTGCAAACTGGCACTGCAGCCGTCTTTTCTGGCGCACGGTGTTCAGCAGAGCACTTGGGTCACTTCCCCTGCGGCATTTGCTATCCGTCCTGTTGTACTCGAATTGTCTCTATGTTTTTGCACTGCGGCGCATATCAGTCATGCAGATATGACCTGGCGCTAAGAACCTTAACTGCTGTATAGCCCCCCAAAAATGCAGGATTATAAAACTTTTGCGAATTACAGATCTATTCCTCAAATGTACGGCCTTAGTTTTTTTTAAAACAATTTGGTCGATTTTCGGGTGTGCAGTAAAAGTAAGTAGCTTTAAAAGTTTATATGTTTACGTTCGCAGGATGTTTGATAAACGCAGATAGCAATAAAATGTGCGAATTTATGAGGCATGCTGAGCTTGCAAATGGTTCAGCAAAATTTCTGTCACGTTATGTTCAAACCAACCCGTTCAAAACTTTTGCTTTTTACCAGAGTAAGAAGCTGGGCTCTTTTACATCAGAACTAAATTTCCTGTATGTCTGTAACGCAGCCTATTTTTTTATATTGCAAACCGAGGTAAATTAGACTTTCTACTCAAATCTTCATTTTTTAGCAGATCTCAAAAATACAAGATAAACCCTAAGAAAAAGTTCGCTTCTAAGTTGATTTATTTATTTGTTTATGACCAGACACGAAGTCCATAGTATGAACAAATACACTCTGCAGAACGCCGGTCGATAAAAACAGACAAAACAGAACCTAGTACAAGGCATAGGAGCCGGCGGAATCACAGGGTTACAGACACTTTTTGCAACTGCATTGAAGACAGAACCATATTGTAACAGACACATTGTTAACACTAAAGCTCACTAACATACTACCTACTATGTGTGCGACAGCAAGTGTGTTGCAAGTTAGCTCCTGCCTAGATATGGAAAAATATGTTTTTAAGATAATGTATATGTTCAATAGCCATTCTCTCCTCAGCAGCCTGATCCTGGTACTTAAAATTGCCGTTGAAACCATGAACACGTGCGAGGTCAGCTAAAAGTCGCCAGTCGCATCCAACTCGATTTTATTCAAGTCACAGGTTTCGACGGTGCGGTTTCCGATACGACTATGCAAGACTTTCAAGTTTTGCTGCTTTATGATCTCGACGCAAAATAAAAGCGATACAGTAAAGGTCGCCTCCAGTCTGAACGGGACAAAGTTTTATTGCGACCTATCGATTAGAAAAACCCACAACGCTGATTTTCTTGCTGAATGAATGTTTTGCAATTACGACGGTGACAACAGTTTTCGAACTAAGTTGCGAGAAATAGAAGAAGCGTCCTAAAACAAAAGAAGCGTCCAAACTCAATCCAGCTAGTAAAAAACTTAACACATTTTTTGAAAGCCACGATGAAGCAACACCTGATCTTTTGCTTGCGGATAAAAATGAAAACTTGCAGTGTTTTCCAAAGAAATTTTCGAAACTTTCAAATATGCTAAAAACGGCGTAGAAGCACAGAATGCACCACTAAATAAACAGAGCAGTAAGTAGGTGGGTAGCCGAAACTAACGCTTGATGTGGATAAAGTTTGTTGAGAGTGGAGTTGATCACAAACTGATGGCAACAGCGTTTTTTGGTTACCACCATGTTGGTGGTCTATACATATTTGCTTATGTTTTGTTTATTACAATTTTTTTGCGCTTTTGTGACTCTATTACCCAAACTGAGGCAGGACGCCAATAAAAGCTATTCGCGCCAATGAAAGAGTCATTCTCTGTTAGAGTCAGAGAATGACTCTTTGCTTCAGTAGGAAGCCATAGAAATGCTCACTCAGCAATTTGCTATAAGATCGATTACCGAATAGAACTTTATCTCATAAACGTGACTCGTTATCATTTGCCACAATTCATATATTCGTTAGTTTACGAAAACGCGGAGAACCAGAAAAATGTGTTTTTTACCACGTATTTTGTTTGCAAAGTGAATTACACTTACTTATTTTTAAAAATGTAGAAAACGACGACTGCCGAAACAGCGATCGTCCACAACCAGACTTCCACTTTTCTAATTGCTGTTTTCGTTGCTGGTAGGTGTTTGCTTTTGCCAAACCGAACTACTGAGGGAACCTCCTAAAGCAAACTATGAGTCAAATTCCCCTTAGAGGTTCACGTTTAGTTCTTTGAATAACCTATTCTATAACTTTTTTATTTGATTTTCCTCAGTGACAAACGAGCTACACATTCCTGTGCATGCTTGCCGAATTTGAATAAAGTCAATAAGAAAAAAAAACAAGTTTGCTTGCTTGCTTAACTGTCACAATTTTGCTACAAAGATTTTCAAAAGACAGACATGCCAATCTATTCTTGTGTTGTCTTCGAGTGGCTCCCTGCATAAACTGTATGTACTATGTATAGAATGGGCTTTGCTAGAGTTTATCACAATGGAGTTGAGAGCGCAAAATAAATGGATTGGTAGTTTTTCTTCGGTTGATTGAGCGCAAATACAGCCACTGCGAAAAACTGTGCAACAGACGAAAAAATGACCTTACTGTTCCGACAAAATAACAACTGTGACAAAACAATAGCTTCGTTCCGCGTAATCAAAACACTGACCGAGCAACATAAGTCAAAACGAAGTTATTGGAGTTTTAAAAGCAGATGAAGCTTGTAAGCAGAACACAGAACTTTTGGAAACGATCTGGCAAGATTTAAACGCGTTATTTTACAAATATAATACAAGCAGTACTTGCATCCAGGGCTGCCGAGCCGGAGCGCTCCGACTGGGCATTGTGTAAGCAACGGGAGGTCGGATTAAAATTTAGAAGGAACTGGAGCCGTAGCTCAGTTTATAATTTAGGAGCCGGAGACAAAGCTACTTGAGAGGTAGCTCCGCGCCCCTTTCTAGGTACTCGCGGTTTTGCCAAATTTACTGAAAGTTAGACTTTACCTAAAACAGAGCTTTTTTTAGCACAACTAGACGCGATTGCTACGAGCTGCGGCACCAGACTGCAACAATGGAGTCTTCGATGTTTTTTTTTTCAACAATGGAGCCTTCGATGTTTTTTTCAACAATGGAGTCTTCGATGTTTCCGTGGTTTAATCATCGCTAAGGCTGTGGCGTCGCAGCTGGACAGGCGTGGTGTTACTTGAAGAGGGGAAACATAATTTTAATTTATTTGTTTATGACCAGACACGAAGTCCATAGTATGAACACACACTGCAGAACGCAGGTCGATGAAAACAGACAAAACAAAACGTAGTACAAGCAGTGGCGGATTTACGCATAGAGGGGGGGGCCCGCGCAGCTCGTTACTATGACGACTCATTGTTCTTTATATAAAGACTTAGAGCAGTGGTTTACCAGACGTTTTGATCGGGGTGATCAAAAAACGGGATCCTGGCTTTGCTCATGAATTTAAAGAAACATTCACAAAGTAACGTCATTTTGCTACAGTGGTCCAAGTGTCCACCTTGGCTACGACCCTGTTTTACAGTATATACTTTGTTGTTCTGTAGTGATTTATAGCAAAGGTAGAGTTTTGATTCATAAAATTTCGTTATTTAATTTATCAGTGGTTGGTTTCCGTTGTCAAAGTTGTAGCAGTAAATAATTGTCGTTTCTGAAATACTAGAGCTTTAGTCACTGCAGCATAGTGGTCTCTAGTAGTAAACGGTTTGTGGATTACACTTTCTGGAATACGAGCCTTAGTAGTCAAATTAGTAGCGTCTTTGATGCGGATCCTACGTTTGATTTTTTCCAACTAGACGCCAGTTTACAGAGCTTGCTTTTTGAAGCTCTAGATGTTAGTTAAAATCAGCTAGAACAGTTTCTCGTGAGTTTTACTTGAAAAAACGTGTTTGCATTGGGCTTACTTCACATATGGTTAGCTGAGGCTGTTGCGAAAAATCTTTGCTGTGCAAAAATTGTCTTCATGCTGTTTACCATCAGCCCATAGCATAGAAGATTAAAACATTATATTTTGTATTGCTTGGAAAATGACAACTTAAAAACGGCATAAAAAAACCCCGGTTGTTCTTGTTCTGTAAATTATGTCGGTACTATAACGAAGTAAATTATGTCGGTACTATAACGAAGTAGTTTATGTACAGCTACAGTAAACAGATCGACAACTAGACGATATGTTCGAGGGCAGCAACACGGTCCCACATGAGAATGTATATATCCGAAAAAAATAAGCTTACAAAAAAGTTAGATATCACGGAAATTTAACGAGGAGATTTTCTGAAATACATCCAAGGAAAAATCGCATATTGCCATTTGGTCTTGAGAAGAATGTAGGAAAGGCTTTAATTTCTGTTGAAGATTTAAGGCAGCCATAGAACCAAAGTCGCCACCGCAAAAGATAAATATTTGAAAGGGCACTACACATTCAGATTTTTTGAAAGGCACTACATATAATTAATTTTTGAAAGGCACTATACATAAATTGGAAGCTCTGCTTGTTTCTTGAGCATCAGTATCAACCTGTCCCTTCCTTTCTATTAACTGCGGCGGCCCCTGAAGATGCCGTATGGCGAAATCGACTTCCATTAAATAACATCAATGCGTGCTGATTTTTGTTACCTCTGCACAGACAGTATATTCAGTTCGACCGTGGACATAAATTGTTACTTGTGCACAGACAGTATATCCAGTTCGACCGTCGACATGATAGCTTGCAAACCTACATAACCGCAGTCGGTCGCTGTTTCCTGTGGCGCATACGAACGCCCAAAGCTTTTGTTCGTCGTCATTGTAATTCCGACTCTACATAGAACTGTTACGTTACGTGTTTTCTGACTTTACGCTCAAGTATATTGGAGTTTTTGTTGTATATCTGAATATAATCGAAAGAAGCAGTCAACTTACAAGTCGTGGCCAAAAGTTTAAGACCAAAGTCGATTTTTGTGTACGAAGCTACTTGTTCCGCAGTATTTCATCAGAAATCATTCGCAATTGCATCATCCTTTCTGGTGAGCGAGAGTGTGACGCAAGAGACTGTTTCAAGTCACAGTCAACCATTCACCAGTGAGGTTGATTTTTTGTTTTTCGTCATTATTTTCTTGCCTCAGAATGGGTAAGAAACGGTCTCTCTCTGAGGCACAGCGAGCTCAGATCGTGATTCTACGCCAGGAA
>JGI24159J19872_10008291_pt1 | contig 13608 bp, 10 predicted proteins | sample Ectturendosymbi4_FD_19872 | JGI IMG/M metagenome (IMG submission 19872) | reverse complement strand
AACCAAAAGTGCCGAGACCTTCGTGCCTAGAAAGTCGGCCAATTTCAAACTAGAACTCCCTTGAGTGTTAGCTACAAGTGTATCCTGGTTCCCGAAGTTGCAGGCCCCACAAGTTCGCCCTTTGGTTGTCAGATCACAACTGAAGAAAAATTCAAAATATTACCCCTATAAGTACTCTCACTATTGGTACACTTCACCAAATTGGTACGTTTCACCAAATTGGTACATTTCACCCATATGGTAGATTTCACCCGTGTTTTTACTTAGGAGAAAGTCCTTTATTTCCTTTGACTGTGGACTTATGTAACACGAAGGTTACGTTACATTCTAAGACAGGCATTTCATGCTTGCGTCTGTGCATTAGTCAAGTGTCTTTTCTATATGTCGGGTGAATCATGATTCTCAGTTATATGTTTCTCCTACAATTCTACGGTGCTCCATAGTTGATTTATGTTTTACCTATGTTTCTTATTCTATATCTTCTTCCCCATAATGTGCAACAACAACATTCAGTAACAGGATTTCACAACAAATACAGCAAAACACCAATAAACTCTTTTTGAGCATGAAGTTTTCGGCAATGTTCCTTGTTCTTTGGTTATCAACCCAAACAGTTGTTTTTCTTCTTGCCGAAGTTTCGGAGAAGTAGTTTTCTTTCCATGCATCGTCATCTTTCATAATCCAGTATGTTGGGGTTATTTTTAACCACAACACTCGTCACCAATTCTTTACAGGAAAACGTCACCTGCGACTTTGGCCAACGGCCTTGCGCGAACAGAGAGCAATGCGTGCCGCTCTCTCGACTTTGCAACAGAGAGAAGGACTGCGAAGATGGAAGCGACGAAGGTTCACATTGCTCGTACTTCGACTGCGGCGATGGATCATTCATAAGCGCGGAGTGAGTGCATGAAGTACTGTGTGAAACTTAGCCTTTATAAATAAAAATACACTGTTCTCACGAAGTGCATGGCCTACTTTACAACAGGAGTTTTGTACTACGTTAATCTTTTATTTGTATGACTATTGTGCAGTGTTTTTTTAAGGTTTTCAGAAGGGTGTCGTGGTGGAGCTTTAGGGTGTCAACACGATTTTCCCTTCTATATCTGATACTTTTAACTGATTTTCATAAAGATGCAAGTTTCAATATACCTAATTATTTGAACACGACATTCACTTTTGGCAAAAAAGTATAAAGACAATTTTATAAATAGAAAGTTTCAGTGTCCATACTCATTCATTCATTTTCGTTCCCGCTTTTTCTTTGGGGAGGGTCGCGGGGGCAGCAGCCCTAGGTGGATCCGAAATACCTCACGATCAACGACTGCTTTCCCACCGATGCAGCCAGCAGGACTTGCCCGTCAATCTTTCCTGGGCTATTCTGGACACATGGCCTAACCTATTACCTGGGATCTTTCGATTCGGAGAAGTGGCGTGATATTCCGGGCTTCACGGATGTCAAACCTGTGCAGTTTGTCACGACGCGTCACACCCTGAACTCTTCGCAAAAATCCCATCTCTGCCGCTTGTTCTTGGGAAAGTATTCTTTTAGTCGTTACTCAAGATTCATGACCACAGGTGAGGATCGAAAGAAAGACCGATTTGAAAACTGAATAATTTGCGATCTTTGAAAGCTCACGTTTTCATCACGGAGCAACAAAGCTCACGAAGAACTGCGTTTGCTTTCGGAATCCGAGCAACAATCCCTTTGTTCCGATTTTCGTAACCCGTGAATAACACCGCAAGGGACTGAGGTACTTAAATTTCACCTGCTGCAGAGTATTGCCGCTCACTTTCTGTATACACTGCTTTGGGCGTCTTGAGAGACATACAACATCGCTCTTTTCTGGGCTGGCTTGGTTTTAGTTCCTGCTTGGATGCACGCAGATGAAAACCGATCAAGTGCATTTTGAAGGCCCTGTTGAGAACTTGCTACTAGCAGTTCCAAATCGTTCGCAAAAAGCAAAGGGTAGATTCTGCAGTTCCCAAAGGTGACACCCTCGTCCACTCGGCTGTGACTGTCTATCCCAGTGGTTCTCAAACTTTCGTGAGCCGTGACCACCTTCTAAGCTTAACCGGCGAATACTTAATATATCGTGACACTTGGGTTGTGCGTGCAATATCACCGCAAATCTACCCAGTGAAGGCCTCTACTCGTGGACCCCAGAGAACCGCTCCGTTGGCCCCGTTTGAGAAACCCTGGTTCTGTCCAATTCACGGGTCTCCAAATTTTTTGGGAGAGGGCCACATAAGTCGTTGCACAACGCGGTTCGAGGGCCAGACATCTGAAGTAATGTGATTGTTTTGGGATATGTTGCAATCTACCAAATCAACACATTTTCGTAAATGTATTATTTTTTCATATTGGCAAAATGTGTTTTGCGGCCGGATGAAATGGCTTCGTAGGTCGGATTGGCCCACGGGGTGTAGTTTGGAGACCCCTGATATAGAATATGAAGAGGAGTGGTGACAGTACACACCCTTGTCGGAGTCCAACACTACGGCGAACGGTTGTGATGTAACTCCGCCGACACGGACACCGATTGTGAGCAGGAATACAGTGACTTGACGGCCAGTAACAGACGGTCTTTAACACCATGGGCTACTCCTGCAACACTCCCTAAAGCTTTTCACGAGGAACCCAGTCATATACTTTCCTGAGATCGACAAAACATGTGTATACGTCTTTCGCATGTTCCCAAGATTTCTCCAGAATCTGTTGGAGAGTGGAATTTTGTTCTGTTGTGCTACGGCCACGACGAAAACCGCACTGGGTATCATTCAGCTTTGGTTCAATTATTTCGCGGCATCTTTTTATAAGGCACTTGGCGTACACTTTCCATAGAGGCTAAGGAGAGAGATGCTCCAGTAGTTGATGCATTCACTCCTGTCCCCCTTTCTGTGTATCGGGTTGATCAGTTTTCCAACTTTTCGGTGGCCTTCCAAAACGCCATGCCACTTGACACGCAAACGATCAGCCAAACCATGCGGCGTTCTAAGTTCCCCTAATTCATTTTCAAAACTTTCCCAATCAGCTTCAAGCTCGGATTTAGCAGCAGCGTCAGAGAGCTTAGTGATGTGCAGTTCTACGGAAGTTTTCATCTCAAAAATATCTCGCCTGAAAAGCTTTGCTCAGTTCTGTCAGACGTGGTAGCATTGTTAGGAAAAGGAAACCACCATGATGAACTTTTTTGTTTTCACAAGTCGCAGTAAAACAATACCCATTGCATCATTTTTAGTTGCTCACAGCCATGGACGCAATTTTGTTGTAAAATGTGAGGGAAACAGCTTGGTGTGAAACCAATATATTACGAAACCTGAAGAGAAAAAAGTGGGGGTACGCGTCCCTCGCGTCCCCCACCAAACTGCGCATGCTCACAGCTGCTTCAGGGGAGCCCAAATGGCCAAAATCGCACTCCTGGCTCTGCACAGTTGCCTCACTCGACAACTACCGTGTTTTGCATTCGCGCTGCAACTGCCGACCTTTTGTCTTCATTGTAGCCTGATGCCTCGCCAGGCAAGCCAATCGCAACGGTGAAACGCTTCTATAATTGCATTAAAGTGCTTTCACATTTTCGTGCACTGTACAAATCTGCGGAAATATAGCAACGAAGCGAGGCGGTACACATGACAATGCACGGATATTATTCGTACAATTTCCGCTTCCAACTTCTGCGCCAGAGATTTATGTCGGCCTATCGTTGCATCCAATGTTGCAATTGTCACGTGCAAGAAAACATGTTTTCTCAAATCGTTTTACTTCAATTGTTGAATACAAGGCAAAACCATATCTTAACTTTCAGAATTTAGGGTGTCGTTGCAAACTTTTAGGGTGTCATTTTGACATCCAAAAACGGCTTAAAAAAACAATGTACGGGCAACAACGATACATCCACATATCGCGTAACCAAGGCTGTCTTGCGTTGATTGCATAGGAAGAGAGGTGATGATGCCTGATACCGATAAGCAGCCGAATGCGTTAGAACACTGCTCCTATGTTCTCTCATAATCGCCCTTTGTTACAAATGCAGCAGTTCGTGTACGTTTGAAAATTAGGTGGTTTTGTGAAGCATTGCGACGAACCGAACGCACATGCACTTAATAAACATATACGCGACACGCACTTTACTGAAGTTACAGTGGATTTGAACAGTGAGCTGAGGCTGCCACGACACAATTAATCGGAATGTGATGTTTGGTAAACAGCGTTAAGACCTGATGCATGATGAAACGCGCTTTATGCGAATCGTTGGCGTGCGTAGACGACACCACAAACGTTAGGCTGCCACCATAAGATAAAACCACAACAAACCACTTGCGAGTAAAACCGAAATACTGCAACTTAATCCTTTGACCTACGCCGTGGGTTCTCAGTCGGTACCAGTGTTGCCACTGCTAGGGTCTTTTCACAAGATCGGGGTTTTTATTGAAAATCTGGCTTTTTTTGACTCTGGTCAAATTTTTGTAAATGCATGTCGTATTACTGTATTTTCCATTCAAATACAGTATTTTCACAGGTGTAATATGAGCGGAGTCAGTAGCCAGTGCAGATGTGAGTAGTAGGGCTAGGCTTAACCAAATAGTTTGAAATATGATGGTTTACAGATTAAGTACTAACTAGGCATAGGTCAGCACTTAATCTATCGCTGATATGTCCAGGGCTGCTAGTGCATGAGATCATGAATTTGCAATGCCTTTTTTGGTTTTAAAGATGCTGTGGTTGAAAATCTCTTCATTGTTTTACGGGCTCACTGATTGTGGTATGCATGTAAAATTTTGAATGTTAAATTAGTAGTCAAATATTTCAATGAATGCAAATGGTTAGAGTGAATAGAAAACTGTAAGACCTTGAACATATCATGTAGTACTTGTTTGAATTTGTGCATTTTGGTGAAGGTAAAAGAATAAATGTTTTTTTAGAAAAGATCTAACTAGCTTTTTTTATGTTACTTCATACATTTGGTTTGCTGCTAGCCTACTTGTAAATTGTAATGTCCCTAGACTTGAGCGTGCTAAAAATATGATGCAAATAATGCATATTACCTTGACATTTATGTGCAAGTACCGGTAGCGTGTTTTTCAAGTTTGGTTTTAACTTTTTTAAACATTTTGTATGTCTGTTTTTTTTATTATTTTCTGGGTTTTTTTCAAGGTAAATTCTGGGGTTTTTCTTCATAACAAACAGAGTGGCAACACTGGTCGGTACAACCTCTTTCTCTCAAGTAGCTTGCTCTTCAGGCAAAAGCTCTCGATGGCAATTCGCGAAAAAGCGCAACCATCCCGTTTTAACTGCAATATTTTTTATAAAATAATGAGCGACGCGTCTGTGCTGTACCAGACTTTAGGGTGGCATGCAGACATAAATATCAAGCGGGCTAGAAGTCCTTTTACAAGTTCCTGTGGCACAATAAAAATTCCCACTGCTTTCTGCAAACAACGACGAAGCCTAGGGTAAAAACAAGTTACTATTTTCGCGCCTTGATTCAAAGGCTATTATGCATTTTGCCGTGGCCTTCATTGCGACCCAAGGCTTGACGATCGATACAATGAATGTAAATCACAATAAAACAAAGAACTTTACACATGACATTTGCTCAAGCGGCGTCTGACCTCAGCGCGACCCTAACCTATGAAGATCACGAACGGTCGAGAAGAACTAATAACACGATAGGTTCGCCTCAACACGTGCCAGGCCAGCTCCACTGGCACAAAAGTGCAGTTCAATTTCATGGTGGCCATGGGCGTCGGAAGGATTTTTTCTAGGGAGGGGGACAATAATGCGTTTTTCCAGGAGAGGAGCAAATAGTGGTGAAATTTCATTTTACCCACTCGAAAGTACAAGACGCTTTTTTGCTAAAAATTTAACAGGAAAATTTTAGTCCCCCCCTGCCACCCCACTTCCGACGCCAATGACAGCGACAAGTTCAAGCCACAACGCTAATACGCGAAGGTTCCCGAGAAATCACGAAACGAGGCATAACTTTTTATGAGTAAACACCGCAGAGTCGCCCTTTCGTCTGTCAAAGATCAACCGCGCAACGGACGACGATTTCGAAACCCGGGTTTCTTTTTCGCTGAGACGCGTTTCGGTCATCATTTGTCCCAGAATAGTATTAAAACTCGCCGTAACAGGATTCGTTCACTAGTCTGTACTTTTATGACCGAATTGACTTGATTTTTTTTCGGTTATTTCAAAATAAATTCGGTCTATGACCGAAAATGACGGCAAAAATAAACCCAGATAGGAACTGGTGGCAAAAATGGCCAGCATTGGACAGGATGCGCACAGTCGGGTCTGTCCGGTGTTGCTGTGCTATTTCAGACAAAAATAACTCTTAAAAGTAAAAAAAACGCGATTATGCAAAGGCGCGCAGATTCGGCGAAATAACAGCAGCTGCAACGCAAACGCTTTTTTGCTGAGAAGAACGAGATGGCTTAAAATCTGCGGCAAGAAAAATTTGGAACGTCGCGCGAAACCTTTTCCTAACTTTCGCGAGGTTTTCCGAACGCATGGAAGCGAGGTGTGTCGCAGCACGAATCGAAACGACGCGAAGACATTGCTTCATAAATGACAAACGGCGAATAATTTAGCGAAGGACAGTAACTGCGCAAGAAACTCCAGGTAAAAGCTGCACAGTGAACTAACTTGCGGCTCGACAGGGGAAGTGGCAAACAGCCAGTGAAAATGCGGACAGCTCCAGGTCTAAAATACGATCGGACCCAGTCTGCAATTCTTCTGGAAAGGAACAGGCTAAATTTCTTGCGAAGTAAGAATGCTGCTTATAAGGTATAGATGCGGTGCAGCGTTGATACATTGATAATGCGAAGAACTGTGTGCGGTCCAACGTCCTCATGGTCGTGGCCAGGGGGAACCACCAACACACAGCAATGTCACTTCTCTTTCGGGCATAGGAAAATGGGCGAACACACGAACAAATGCTACTTGAACAGGACTCGTCTGTCTTCTGATTGACAGTGATTGTGGCGGCGCTGGTGTTTGACCGACTCTGCCGACAACGGCATGGGCGTTGGAAGAATTTTTTCTAGGGGGGCAATAGCGGATTTTTTCAGGGTTAGCTAAAAAGATTTCTTCAAGGCGGGAGGGGGCACAAGCAGTGAAATTTCATTTCACCCGCTCGAAACCAAGAAAACAACCTTTGTTTGCTAATAATTTAATAGGAAATAGTCTAGTTTCAAAATCCCGGGGAAGACCCCGTTCCGACACCCATGTATAACGGTGTTCCAGTCGAAGCCGACTGTTGGTGCCAAAACAAAACGAACGATGCATGGCGTTGTTTGGAACAGTTGTTCGTTCGTATTCATCGCTAGAGATAAGTCGCACGCCATGCACGCCACAACCCGCTGTGAAACGATCGCCCAATTCTGTTCCGCAACACACAAACTCTTTGGTGTTTTCGATCTAGGCGAGTATACAGAATTAACTACAACAATGAACGACGCGACGCGCAAACAGCTTGTAGCGCAATAATAATTATCACTGGCTTTGTAACAAAAAGCTAATGCTACGCGACGGCGGAAGGCGGGGCGCCGAGCAAAATCACAGCAGGCGCCAAAGCGACGGAAGGAAGTGGTGAGTAACAANNNNAACAATGAACGACGCGACGCGCAAACAGCTTGTAGCGCAATAATAATTATCACTGGCTTCATGTAACAAAAAGCTAATGCTACGCGACGGCGGAAGGCGGGGCGCCGAGCAAAATCACAGCAGGCGCCAAAGCGACGGAAGGAAGTGGTGAGTAACAAAGGGGAGGGAGGTGCTTAAGAAGCTTACGGTAAAATTGTAAAATTCAACTACGGCGCAGTAACATATGTTTCAGAGGGTGCTGGACGGTGATCGAATTGATTGTAGCTGAGGAGCGAGAGAGGGTTGGTGGGGGGGGGCAAAATAAAGAATTGACGTCAGTGACAGTGTTCGTTTATGTCGACAATCACCGCTTTCTTCCATCCGAACGCGAAGTATCCCAGTCCGGCGCCGACGATGATCGCGATCGCGAGGTAGCCGTTGTACGTCATAAAGATCAACATCAGGGCGTAGCTCACTGTGATTTGGACCATGTGCAGCAGGGTTTGTAACAAGTGCCACAAGGAGAATATCGACGGCCTGTTGAAACGAAAGTTAATATAAGAAAGCTTTAGCGACGGCAGCGGTGCAGTTCGCCAAGTGCTGTGCTGTCGCTCGGCAGATTTTCGCAACAAGATCACGCGAAGACGAAAGGGTGCACGTTGCGCCAAATACAGACGTTACACAACAGGGCGGGCAACTATTGATTGCAAGCGACCTGCTCCTTCGTCAACGCTTGTTCATTGTTGTGATGGCACTCTCATGCAAACAAACACGACTATGTGAAGTATTTGCTGATTTAATACACACAATTATGAGTTGAGAAAGAAAGTTTCTGTTGTTATGACGAGTCCAAACGAGCGTCAAAAACAGTCCCGTCGCCACGGGAGGGATTTGGTGGCCTTAGGCCCTCAAACAAAGCACCAAACCCCCAAATTGAAATATTAAACACTATAAATCAGTGCGAGTTTTTACAAATTTTCCACTGTGAAGTCCCCCCTGCACAAATGTAAATTCCCCCCCTATTGAAGACTTTCTGGCGACGGCTCTGGTCAAAAGGCGGGAGTGGAATAAAAAATGAGAAATAAGTATTCACAGTGCTATAATTAGTTTTTCGGTATAAACGACCACACGCAGTCCTTTTCTCTGGTTCAAGTGCCTTTCTCTTAAAACGACGCTGATCTCTGAATCTGCGTGTTCAGCACTGAAGTGCACCAACGCTGTCAGCGATGAGAAAAACTACGGAGAAAACAACAGACTTTTCGACCAAACTGCCCAAGTTCGTTCCTTGGTCGATGACGTATGCCATTAACAACTCTGCGATTGCACGACGATGCGTCAGTGGCACACCGGGGGTGAAAAACACCCCTTCGCCTTGTGACTGCGATATTCCTATTCTGCTCCCAATCAACTCAACCTACTGCGAGACACATGTAGTTGTTCACCCCGCAGAAGCAACTCTATATCGGCGTATGGTTCAATGTGCACTGTGCCGATCGTTCCACGTACGTAACGAGAGGGGTTCAGGCAGTTTTCGCTCCCTTACCACAAACATACGGTTTTGCCGGATTTGCAACGTCCTTCAAGTGGTTAGACGAGAAAAAAAACGGCAGCATAAGTTTCCTCGCCGGCAATGGCGGAAAAAATCTCGAGGCAAGTGCCATAAATGAATGAAATTTATCCTTCCTGTTGCCGAGAGTTTGTTGCAGACAGCAGGGTCTGAATGTCGCTCTTTTAGCCGGTTACTGGCGACCACATCAGACTGTATGGAATAAATAATTTAAAGCTCACGTTCCAGCTCCAGACCACCCTTGCGTCGTTTACAAGCTCGCATGTACTTGCGATCACACGTACATGATGGCCAGACTCCGGGCAACGTCGTCAGCCGATCCAAAGAACACAAAAATTCCGAAGACTTGGTGGTGCCCTCGCACGCCAAAAAGTGCCCCTGAATATGTCGATTTTTTTGAGCAGAAACCTTCCCCCCGCTGAAGGGCTGCTAAGGCCCTCGAGCCGCGCGTGAATTCGAGAGAAGCGTGCGCGTCCCTGAATGTCGACACTTGCTCAACACCGTTGTTGATTTTGTACGCCTGGCTCAGGCGGGGTGTTTGACTCTCTTGCTAGTTGGCTGCTTGCACTAAATAAATGATCGACTGTTTTATTTTCCGTTCACTTTTGTTCTCAATATTTCCACGTCGCCTGCCCGCTGATCAGCTCAACGCTTAAAGCGCTCCATTCGATCTTCGCTGAGGATGAAAGCAGCTACTGTTTTTCTGAAGGTTCCAGCTGGCTTCATTTGAATTATTAATTGTGTTTTGTTTTTCTTCATCGATAATTGCATTGCCATGGTGATCAGCAAAGCACCAAAATGGAAAAATTTGCAACGCACAATTTTTACAACACAGGTCTTGGCAGAATTGAACATGCAAGCTAAAGCAGGAATTTAACCTAAAACGTTTCACTGCCTACGTTTCTATCGAAGCAGAAGTTTGGCATAACTTCAACGCGATAAGATGTTCTTGATTGGGTAATGTCGATTAATTATTAAAATTGCCTTCTCACTGCTGGCGGCGCAATTTAACCTTTTCCGTTTAGGAGTACTTCAGATTTCTGTCGTCGTTAACAGGAAAGTCAGGCGCGGTTTGAAACGATGCCAAGAAGCTGTTTAAGTTAGAACTGAACGCAAGACCGACGCTTTACGCAGTATAGCAATGCCGGCATGCTGTTGTTTAGCGGATTTCAACCGCATGCTTTTTGAATCAGTTTGAGATTCTTCGCCTTGAAATCGCGTTCCAAAAGCGGCACCGCTCGGCAGGGGCTGTTCTTTCTCGCAGGCATTTCCCACGCAATGATGTCCCCCAAAACCACAGACATTAACTTGCTGGAGTGGTTCAGTGATTTACAAAAATCGTTGGAAAAGCCCGGTTTGAAACAAACGAAAGTGGCAAAAACTGACCAATGTTAGCCCAATTTTCGCTGAGATTCACACCGCCATGACACGGCGCAAGTACTGGCAGCAGTAAGTCGACGACCTCACTCCACAGCAGTGGTTCTTAACCTTTTCTCTACCACGCCTCCCATAAGTAATTGTTCTTTGTTTCAAGCCCCTCTAACTTTAAATAAGTTGTAAGAGACTTTCAAAAAGCTTTCCATGGTGTATAACGCGTAAGGCCCCCCCCCCGGTTAAGAACCACTGTTCTTCAGGCATCCAGACAATCTCTTCAGGCCTCAGTATGAGCCGTGCTCAGCGCCAAGCGCCATCGATCATGCGATCGCCGTTTTCCGGCAAGGTTGATGACGTCACAAACGCGCCGGTCAATCGCCGAACACCGTTAGTGCCGATCGACAAAACACAGACAAATTTGTCGATGACGCGATGACATTTTTCAAAACAAATTGTTGTATCGTAAGCCACTTTTTCAGTGTAGTCGCTAACGTCTTTGGTGAGCCAATAAAATGGCGAGCGATTGAACAATGCAGTGCTGCGGTTTGTCTTCTTGCGTCATGGCTGTTATTTGCGTCATCGTTACTACTTAACTCGAAACTAACAAAGTGAGGTTTTGTTTTCAACAATTAGTTACTTTCGTCCATCTCAGTCGTCCCTGTGCAGGCAACGCAACGCCGCGGTGTTTACATTTGAGCAACACCGTGACGTTTACGTTTAAAATAAACTTCCTCCAAGCACCAAAGAACTCGCATCATGCTCGAAGCCAACTCATCTCCACTTTAACCCATGATCGCCGGTGTATGAATATGCGGTCAACGCAAAAATCTGACAAGCTATGATGGAAAGAAAGCCATTGATGGCTTTCCAAACAGGCTGATGGTAAAAGCAACGAATAATTTTTCGAATCAAGTATAGGAAATCCCAGTTTTTACCAGGGTTGCGGAGTCGGAGGTAAAGTATCCGACTCCAACCTTTCCAAAATTTCTGACTCCACCTTTCCAAAATTTCCGACTCGACTCCGACCTCTTAACATAAAGTGAATTAAATTTGTCTTAAAATCAATGGAAATCGTGGTGCACAGCAAGAATCCCTGTTTCAACAAAAGTTTCAAAAGAAATTGTACCATTTCAACAGGAAGTCCCAATTTACGAGTGTGATGTAAAAAATGATCCAATTGGACATCCGGAGTCGGAGTCGGACAAAAAAATCCGACTCCATGTGTTGTTAGGAATCCGACTCCACCCAAAAACCTCCGTCTCCGAAACCCAGGTTTTTACCACTTCCGTTAGCTTAGAAACAGCGTAAAATGTCAAATTCAATCCACAAAATTATTCGCACTCCTCAAGACCGAACAGTATGTGAAAGGCCGCAGATCACAGAACAGCGTTTTGCGGAACCATGCTCAAGAGTCAGAGGTGCCGACGACGGATTTCGCCCCACTTCCACGTAACAGGAACGCTACGACTGCTGCTAAGGTCGTTGGCTTCGGAAAAAAGCAAAGGCACGAAAAATCGACACCGGTATTCACGTCCAGCGGTTTAGGTCACTGCAGCAGCAACCGAGTAACGAGCTTATAAATTGAGGACAAGCCAGGACGAGGTGCCCGGGACACAGTTCCGCAGTACTTCAAAACACTAGTGTTTCTGTATGCTTTCGAGGAATCAGTCGACTGCCATCTGCTTTCGTCTTTTTGCGATGACTGGAATTTGCACATATCTCTATTCAAGTATGTACTTTTTAATAGGAAATCGATTTTTAATAGGGAATCGATTTCACGTACACTTACGCATCCTCAGTCCTTATTCAAATAGATTTCTATTTCTAAATAGATTTCTATTTGAATAACGACTGAGGATGCGTAATTTTACGTGAAACCGACTTCCTATTAAAAATTTGCTGATCGATTCCTTGCTTACACCCATCGTGGAAAGTACATACTTGAAGTTCCGCAGCAATTGCAGTTTTCTCTGTGAGGTATATTCTACACCAGTGGTTCTCACCCGGGGTCTCCACAGGGCGGAGTCAATAAATTCCCAGGGGGGCACGAGCTCTCACACGCTCCACAACATGGGAAAGTTCTTGAATGGGAAAGTGTTCCGTCCAAATATTACGTCAGTGCTAATTCACGCCGCCACATCTCGTTGGTTCTTTTAGTGCCGGCGGAGATGGAAGTCCGGCTAAAGTTTCTTGAAATTTTGCGGGCCGAAGTCGGGCCTCCATACAAAGATCAGAGGAGCTTGAAACAAAGGACAATTGCTTAAGGGAAGCGTGGTAAAGAACCACTGGTCTACGCTCTTCCACCACTCTGCTACAACGGAGCGTTGGCGTGAACGACACGAGCATGCGATTTTCATCACGCACTGCTTAGTGAGTGCGTTTGATAGGCTTGCCTGTCCAAAATGGGGTTTGGAACGTGCTGTGAAGTTCGCTTAAAACCTGCGGAGGCTTGTTCGTTTCATCCATGAGTTGCCACCCACACAAACATACACACACATTCGCCGATCCAAACAGAAGTGGACAAAATCGCATTTTCGGGATTCGGATCTGCTCCAGCTCCAAGAACACTTAAATGCATCTCCGAAAAATTCGAAAATTTAAAACTTGACACTGGATCTGTGCAGAATTCTAAGCACTACTTAAACACATAAGCATGTTTACGGTGAACTGAAACTCCGCCTGCGCACAAAATGAAGTTTACAGAATTTCTCCTGCGCCCAAACTTTGCGAGGAGTCCGTCCGCAAGGACCCGCAACTCTGCCATTTGCTTATCTTTGCCACCCGCACGACAAATACTCCACTCGTATTTTGCTCGCAAAAATAATATAGACACGTTCTACACCAGGGGTTACCAACATGATGCTCTATAAAAGAATTACCAGCAGTCATCTTCAAAAAACGATATAAAAACTCGATTATAGAAAGTTATAAGAATCACGAATAATGCTTTCCACATATCTTCTTGTTTGTAACCAAAGAATCACCTCGAAGTCAACATCTATCTTCTTAGCCTGAATTACTATAGTATATGTAATATAATACGACTGTCTGTCATTGCTTGTTCGCAATTAAATGCTCGTGTGTG
>JGI24159J19872_10008289_pt1 | contig 13610 bp, 18 predicted proteins | sample Ectturendosymbi4_FD_19872 | JGI IMG/M metagenome (IMG submission 19872) | reverse complement strand
CAAAAGTATCCAAGTCAGTATTTTAATAAGTAAACGAATAGATCGCGGAGCCCCGAAGTTTCTCTCACGGAGCCCTGGGGCTCCGTACGGAGCACTTTGAGAACCTATGATCTAAAATACTGCATTGTTTCATGGGGCACAGCTACTAATTGTGTTTTGCAACCACTAGAAGTAGTGCACAATGATATTCTACGAACTATTACATATAACAACTATATATGTCATATTGCACCTCTGTATAAATCTCACAATATTCTGAAACTTCACGATATTTATATATTAGAATTAGCTAAACTGATGCATAAATTTCACCATGAAATGTTGCCAACATCATTTAAAGACTTGTTTCAGAAAACGGCTAAAGTTCATTGTCATAATACAAGATCTGCAACCAACCAAAACTATTTTATACAAGTTTCAACAAACGCTGGCAAAAAAACACTTTTTCATCGAGGAGCTACTCTTTGGGCAAATGTAGATCAACAATTCAAGGATAAATCCCATAACGCCTTTAGTAATCGACACCGATCGTTTTTGTTGTTGCAATATGGATGAATGTCTGTAAAACTTTACTATTGGATACATCTAGTTAACTTTTCAATAAAAATACTATCACTTCATCTGTCTTATCGTTTACGCATACGTTTGGCATGCGTTTCGGATTACTCGTATGGTTTGCAACGTGGCGCTTGGCATTTTGTGGTAGGCAACTGAAGCATTTCCATGATCCTTTCTTTATCTCAGGTCTGTTTCACTGTTTACGCAATTGTGTCTTTGTTTACACTTTTGGCAATCACTGAGATGTTTCATTGTGCTGGGGCACTTCGACTCGATAACCGCAAAGTTTTTCGGTGTCCTGGCTGCAAGGTTTCACTTGTTTAAAACATAAGTACGACTTTAGATCGTTAAAATGCTTGTTTTACCCACGTTGCCGATAGCTTCGTCTGGTATGTGTTAGGGCGTGTATAATTGCCTCGAGTATGATAAATTCGCAAGTGTCTTACTGTGTTTTATATGTGCGCTAGCCATGTTCTGTGGGCCTTGCGTCTGAAATCAATAAAACTATCGATAAAACTTTCAAAACTGTCAAATTATACACATTAAAATTTTTGTTTATAGCAAATATTTCCAAGCGCACTGGACGATGAGATGGGCTAGTTCCACTCTTATTTCTATTTTGAAAAATGCCGTTTGTCAGTAAATACGCCGTGACAGCAACAAGAGGATTCCATCAGCTAAGGTCAGGCCATCGATGTATGAATGCTTTTACAGCAAGCCTGGTAAACGAAACATGGCGAACTGTTTGATAAATGAGAGTATCTACCGAACTGCAGGTAGCTTCAACTGAACTTACTTGAAATCACGACTGATAAAATACTGGAGTTCAACGAGACGCTTCTCGCACGTCTTCGTCATCCGTTTCGTGTGCAGCTGCTCCATCAGACAAGAGAGCACTCTGCGCGACACAACGACCATGCTCGAGCAACCACAGCGAAAATATCCAGTCGACACACCAGTGGCAAATTTTGAAGCGTTAAAAGGTTTCTTGTTCGGATTGTACAAAGGCAGTGACGGAGGAAAGGACTTTAGCAGAAAACGATAACCTGCAATCTTTTGTAGCGCATGGGTGAGTTCCACAAGGCGTGCAGTCGCACCAAAGACACACCAACAGCAGCAGCAGCGAACGTCACCGACTCACATTGGATCGCCTTCTTGGAAGCTGTTGCAGGACGATGAAATGACCGATTGGCAGGCTTCCGTCAACACAACGTCCATCCTGTAATCGAGGGCGACTTCCGTTTCTTTTACCAAGTCTTTCAGCTGCAAAAAGTTGCAAAATAGATAGATGTTGGACACACGCTGTAAAATCAGCCAGCCCACAAATATCAGTTTACCATGTATTTAGCAGACATACAAAAGGTTATGAACTGTGCAATGTAAAACCGTGTGACCGTTCTGTTAACTGTTGTTACGAAAAAAATCTTGGACAGATTCTAACATCGAATAAATACCAATGTTTGGAAAGCGGAGCCGATCAATCCATGTAAATGAACAAGTATCGCTTCCACTGACAGGAAGTCGATACGTTTCATGCACTGTTGCATGGTTCACGAGACCATTGCGCTGTCGAGCTGCGGTACGCATAACAGACAAATCAAAACCAAAGCATGGAAACTACAACAAAATCGTTCTATACCGTCTGTATGAAGTTTGTTTTTGCAATTTGGATATGCTTTACCCGGGAAAAAATGTGACACTAATCGTAGAGGATATCAGATAATACAGACAATTTTACGAGGATACTTTATCAGGATATTTTTTTGCCAAGTTGAATTAAATCTGCAAGATTTTTGAGTTATAACAGGCGACACCCATCAACACCGGTTATGAGATTTAAAATTTGTCTGCTGCCGTCCGTGGCAACAATTCCTTTCACCAATCACGGCTGCTGAAAATTTTGTATAGGAAAAATCACATTACAATGACATCCATGTCAACGCAGTAGTTAGCTTGTATTGTGCTCAGCAAGAAACCCGGTTCAGTGGACGTGGTTCACAAAGTACGAATTGCCGTCGCAGTAAGACTGCTCACTACAACGAAAAGCCGCCATAATTAAACCACTGACAACGCCACGGTCCGTGAAGCTGCGCAGGTCGCCACGAGTTAAGCTAAATGACGTCAGGCAGCAACAGAATGAAAAGTACCGGTTTGCTTCAAGCGATTTCAGTTGTTTCTCACAACGTAGAACGGAACTGGCACAAGGCAAAAGAAAAGTGCGGCAGCGCAGATTTTCAATCGATAAAAGGCCAGGTCAGCACGAGAAATAGGAATAACCGCAAAGCTGTTAACACATCGGTAACTTCAAATAACTGCCTTGTGGCGTTCATGATGAATGACACGAACAAGAAATCCGGAATATAAGGATCTGAAAATGCACAGGATTATTCGCTTCACAAGCTTTTATCTGTTCGAAATACTGAAGTGTTCCTGTGAGGAGCACCACTGCATGTGCAGCATCGCGCGATCTGGTCCAAAAATGCGACGATGCCGACCAATTGCATCATCAACACACCGGCAACAAATTCTTTCCGCCAAACTCACGCTTTCCACACCGTTCACAAACAAGACAGTAGACTTACAGCTGCGTCACACTTGTCCCCAAGCAAACTGTCTTCCGTGGGTTGGTTGTCATCTGCGGGCGCGTGGGCCAAACCCATCAAGCAGTGCAAGGTTTCGCCCTGCTTCGACAGCTGGTTCCCGCAATGGGTCTTGATCTCGTTGGCGCAGTTGTGAGTGATTTCGGGCGACAGTTCGAAGTCTTCCATCAGCATTCGCCGGAAATCGACCAACTCGGCCTCGCACGACTCTCTTACAGTCGCTGTTCAGGATTAAAAAAATTGAAAAATACTGAACACAAGATCGAAAACTAAAAAATCATGATAGAAGGCAACTTTTTACAAGTTCGTGCTTGCAGTAGGTTTGCACTAAGAAGTAATTATTGATTAAACATTAGTCAGATAACGCGCTTTTTCAATGCCCAACTTCTAGATTAACCCAGTTTAATTATTTTTTTCGCATGAACTTCAAAACAAATTTATTAGTGCGTGTGAAAGTGACTACCAAACCAAGATCTCATCTCAAGTTCAGCATTTTTTTCTATAGAGAAGTCTGAAAAAAAAACATATGCATGCAAGAACGTACAGTCAACTACTCGATTTCGAACTATTTCAGGCATTACTTTTGTAAAGCGAGGCTTGTATCATGCTTTGTTCGAAAAACAACAGCCACCGTTGCGAGAGCAGCACTGACGCAATTTGCAACAAACGCCAATCGATAAATTCTCAATCTCCTGACGTCACGGCCCACGTAAGGAAGGTTACTTTTACAAGCAAACTTGACAACATCACTTAAAACTCTCGCAAGTACAAAAAAACGTGCTTCGATCCGTATCCATTACGCTGCAGCGACGCACGGCTACTATAAAGCTGCAGTGAAGAGTAACAGCGGCAAAGCGCTCTAAGAGGTGCGAACGAGAGTGTCCGCGTGCTCTGTTATGCGACACTGCACAGCGAGCATGCAAAGCAAAGGAACAAACTTTGATGGCTGTAAGGTCATCAGCACATTAATGTTTTATGCTGTGTCACTCCAGTCATCTGCTTCCATATTTCCTCAAAAACTCAGGCAAAATAGATTATTTGCTGATGTCAGAAAAACACGTCTTTGGTTTGGTGTTTCACCACTTAATGTGCAGATTCTATCAGAAAAAATTACTTAATGGAACCGTAGTTCACTACCGTAAAAACTCCCAAACATATGGGGCTTTCTATGGGTAAAGAGGATACTTGATACTAAGAATATACGTATTTGGGCATTTCAATGGTGAAATACCTAAAGGCACTCTGAAGAGACACGATACAGTTAAATACAAATAAAATATAAACAACTGGAAGTAAATATTCATGCTGGAACCTGCTTACATTTATGAATCTTGGCGTTTTCCAAGCACAACAACACTGAAGACAAGCCAATCAAATCATTTTGGTCGTTAGCATTGTGGTCGTGGTGATTGCACTTGTGCTTTTTGATCTCCGCAGAACAAGCTTTTGCCAGAGTGTAGCTCACCTGTCGCAGTTGAATTGATTAAGATTGAAGCAATAACAAAAATCGCAACCCAAGTCTAAAACTTGTGGCATATGTTGTTGGCGCAAGATGGTTTGGGTGGAGACTGAACTCGCGTGCGTCTATCCGTTTCGACATAACACCGATGAGGAAGATAGCAAATATAGCAAGCCGTCGGTTGCGAAAACAAAATATTCTAATCAGTACGAACGTACGTTTCCAGCCATGAACGTCCAAGAAACTTAAATAAGAAAACGAATGTCATACGGGCCGAAGTGCCGTGCCTCCGAGAAAAACATTTTTCCAAGACTTGCCTTAATGGAGGTTTGCTGCAGTCTACGTGTCTAGTGTAGTTGTCTGGACGGGAGCATGTTCAAAAATCACATTAGCTTCATTCATCCCGGATTTATCAAGTACAGGTAGCACAAGACGCGGGTACTCACACGAAACAACAAAAATATCTCCTTTGCAAAGAACAACATGCTAGCCATGGAAATCTGTTGCGTAGATTACATAACCAAACTACACAATCAACTCTAAAAACATGGCTAAGAGTCACTGGCCTTAAATGACAGCTAATTTCAAAATCAGGATAGTCCTTTGCGCGTACTAGCAAATCGACGCACTTGTTGTAAGCCAACAAATGACTATTTATTTAGGTTTCACAACCAAACCTACAAACTTATAGCAACCTTATGAAAACACCCCATTTTGAAAGTTTAAGTGAATTACTGTTTGTAGATCATAATTACGATCTATTTCAGGCCTGGCCAACCCGCGGCGGCTCTGACGTAAATACCGTATATGGTTTGTTCAAGACAAGGAATGCCAGAAGTCCCACTAAGTAACCTAAAACGCATAACAATAAATGGCTTGTAAAGATCTGTCATTGTCATGTTGGTGTGTGATATTTACAATAAATCTAACTGATCATAGGTATATGTGTGAGTGAGGAAGAGATGGGGTGATGTTCATGTGTGCCCATGTGTATGGTGTGGCTCTTTACGGTAACACAGTAAGAAATGTAGCCTTTGGTCTCTGACTGATTGGCCACCCCTGATCTATTTATTTAATTTAAATCACTCAATGCATCAAGTTGATGACATCAAATGCAAAAGAAGACGTTTACCAAGCGTTAGCGATTATTATTTCGCGTTTTCCATTTAAAAGATACATAACATCAACACGTCAGCACTTTACGCTGTCAGTTGCGATGTATTTAGCTGAATGAAATGATTGAAACCAAATTACTGCAGTTCACATCAAACGAATTTACCGTGCATTTTTTGATAAAATAGAACAGGTACAGCGATTGAAGACATGTGAAACGAAATCAGAAAACATATTTATGAAAAGAATTGATAATGTTGAAACTCGCGTGAAATTTTTTTTTTCCTTGTCTCAATCCACGAAAAAGAAATGTTGCATATAACCCCCAGCAGTGGCGTATGAGTTGTGCCACATGAGATCAAATCGTCAGTATCCTGTAAGGTGTTCTTATCTGTTTGACGAAGCTAGCATCTCAAAAAGAGGAATCTTAAACAAAACGATGCTCATCAAAACAGTTAAAACATATTGTGCAAAAGTGGTGAAAAAAAAGATGCGCATAAACCTTCAGGAGGAGTGTTTTATTAAAAGAAGATACGATTGCTGCCACAACCTCTGGGAGAGTCGCCAAAAAAATCTGCCTGAAGCGGCAGGCGTCCCACGATGCGTGGTTACGACGCGACGACAGCAAATCCTGGTCCAATCAAGTCAAAACAACTAAACAACTCACCTAGATCAAACGCAAAATAGCAGGTTTTAATTATAAATGCGCACAAAATCACTGCGCGTGCGACTAACTTGAAAAACAGACGATGAGCGTTTAAGTGAAAAAATGGTATTTCAGTAACACCACACACTGCCAGCAACACGTGGCAAACCCGCAGGCCAGAAAATTCCATTTACAACGATTCGCTCACTTTGTAATCTTTAGCCAAAAGCTTTTGTCGGACAGTAAGCGCATCTCGGCATTCCTTTGACATCATAGCGTTGAACTTGTGATTAAAAAGACATTTGTAGACTCGTCCTCCGCCAGCAGTTTCCTGGTCACGAATCAGAGAAACGTAAACACGGATGTATTGAGACAAGAGTAGCCGCTTTTTTCCTTTTTGCTACTAACGTTTCACATGTGACGGGTACATAATGGCAGAAATCAGCAACACAGAAAAGCTGCGTCTAAAAACCTGTGTGATGACGAAATTTGATAAAATACACCTTCGAAATGAGTAAAACACACATGTCTTGTTGTTGCGTATGCGCATGTCATTTTTCGCAAAAACTAGTGTAACGAGCTTAATATCACCATGGAGAACAGTCCACGGAGAAAGCAGCATAACCCTTTAATTGCTTACAAACGACAAGTCAACCATAAAGACACGAACCTTATCACAGAACTTCTCTCGGTCATCCCTGCATTTAAAATACAAATTCCTGTCCAAGTTGAAGTCGTCAGCTGACAGTTCAGCGAGTCGCAACAGTTGCTTCGAGCACTGCGGAGCCAGCGACTGGCCGTTCGCGTATTTTTCTTCGAGACAGGCGACCACCTGCCCTTGCGAGTGACGCGCCTCCTGAAAAAACCGTCGGTGACAACGTAAATTAAGATGCGGTTGAGAATAACAGAAATCGTAGAGCGGAGTTATCGGTGAGCAGGCTACACAATGACAGTCCATTCCGGCCACTATTAACCGTCTTCTTAACCTGATGTTATATTTTTGACAGTGATGCGGTAAAAAATAACGAATATCGGTTCTTCCGCTAAAAGTAACTCTTCACACGTATAATCGAGGTTATAAATCACGCGCATTCACGTTCCTCTGTGGTCAAGAAACTAAGCGCAGGAAGATGCGCTAATTTTAGTGCCAAGGCAAGTAACGCGAAACGATAGCGCTGACAGACAAGGCTACGTATCCGTTTGGAGTTGATTCGGTCGAGAAACGTGCGGTTCATTCGGTCAGTCCATCCACAAAACGTCTTTCAGAGTGTCTCAAAATTTGTCAAGTATCAGCACCAGTAAAACAAACTACTGATTCAGTTTGACTTGCAGCGATTTTGCACACTGACGTGTCAATGTTAACACGCTCGCTTCAGTTCATGTGTGAAAGTTATTTAAATCCGTGAAAAAGAAAATGCAACTACTTTTCTGTCCAGTTACTACCCACATCGTGGCTGTCGATTTGCGATCCAGCTTTTCCACATCCAAGATGCAGTATATCGTCCCGACAATCATCCACGAAGTGGCAAATCAACCTATATTTGCAACAAATGGTGTTTTTCACACAGCCAAGTAACAAATATATTCTGACAGAAGTTCTTTAAGCAAACAAAAATTTTTACACTCGAAGCTTAGCAAACAAAAAACATTCTCGCAAGAATCGCCAGACAGCAGCTAACTACTGTAGGTAAGTTGTAGTAGACAAAGCACAAAGTCTAATCCAACTACCTAATGTTTAATGAACGGCAAAGAGAGGCGACGCAGGCATTAGACTGCTCGAGTTTCAAATTTCCCATAACAAGGAGACTACCCAAAGCCCTCCTGGATTTTGAAAATTACAGCAAAAATGTTGTTTTCTTACTTAGTTTCGAGAGGGAAAAACAAATTTCGCCACTTTTGACCCCTCTAGAAAAATTTTTGGAAAAATCTACTAGTGAAAATCCTTCCGACGTCCATGGTCGTGAGTAGACAGTTTATGCAGACAGCAGTATTGCATTTGTTTTATTCGAGGTTCAGATGGGGGTCGTTGGGGTATAGTGGGTTGCTATAATAGGTCGCGGTACAAAAAAGGTTGAAAGTAACTGACCTACCCAGTTTCGCCGATGCGCTCAGAGACATATTCTTCGTTACTAACTTGCAAGCTTACAGTCGTGCGAACATGAATTCGAAACAAGCGACAAAACCTCTCAGTGGTCATCACCTGTAGTCTCCAAACACCATCCCAGATATCTTGTTCAAAAAGCCTGTGCACGTTGGTACATTGATCTCATCTCGATGGTCAATAAGACAGGAAATCAACTTTCCACTACTGTTCGGTTTATCAGACAAACAGTCCGTGTACTGTAAATAAGGCAACACTGGTGTACGAAGAACGTTAATGAAACGCGTGAAAGTCCTTCTTTGCACTGCATTTCTTCAATCAGCGCGTGTGTGCTGAGATGCACTGTACAATATCGTGATTGAACAGTGTTTCACAGTAATTTTTAATACCGGGCTGGTTGGTTATTAACCAAGCCTTTACCGCAGCTTTGCGTCTGAAACAAGTCCAGCGAAACAACCGAAGTGTGAAAGCAAGTGATGGGCTCGAAAACGACGAAAGTAAGTCGCGTACTCGCGACCATACAAACAGATAACCTATTTCCAAGTAAGACAAGGTAGGGGTGGGCAATTAATTTGGCTCGGAGGTCATTTTGAGAAGGCCATGTTTGGCGAAGAGCCGCACCTCCTTAGTGAAATAGAAGCAAGTGTCGGTTAAGCTAGCCTAAGCAGTCAGCACTAACATTTTGTGTGATACGTTCGAGGAAATTTCAGATTTGAAGATATTTTCTGAATACTTCCGCGGGCCAAATGTGGCCCGCGGGCCGCTATTTGCCCACCCCCGAGTTAAGGGAAGATGTGCATGAAGAAAAGAACGGTCACACTGTAGGCTCGCAAGTGTTATCATAAATCTTCAAGCTTTCCAAACTTAAAAAAATGTATCAACCACAAAAAACTCAGCTGTTGCAGCTTGGATTCCATGCTACTTATGGGCACATACCAAAATATTCGGAATGCGATGCCCTGAGTTCAAAATTTTCAGCCACCGGAAGATTCTTACTTAAAACTCATACAGGAATATATAATCGACCGGCGTACCATTCAAACACCCTGGGTTGGCATCAAGGCCAACTCCCACATTAGGCGCGCCACCGAAACTGACTGTCCTGCTGAATATAACCGTCTACTGGTATCAATGGTTCAGACCTCAAATAGCATGGGGTTCAGGATGGAGCCGCATCCGTTCGAGGTTAATCGCAGTCGTGTGAAATTGCACGCCTTGGCTTTATTATATGCACCGTGCTATTACAACATGATTTGCTCTCTTTGGGTCTACACTAGACCAGCTACTGAAGGAAGAGACGGTAAAGAAACAATGTTACTATCGATACCATGAAAAATACAAGTTCAGTCTGAATAAATACAAAATGGTTAAACTCATTTTTCTGTAGACTTCGAGTAAACGATGAACAGCCAAACGGTTGGCAGCTGCGGCCCAAAGTTACCGAAACTCCAACGCAAAAGCTGAATTGTTGCACGTCTTGCTGTTTGCATAAAAAAAGAAATGAACTTTCTGAAGTTAACGCCCGGCAGGAAATTGAAAGCAAGCAAGCTATATCAGGGAGAAATAATTGGTGACATGGTACGCATCATACACTTAAAGCAAAGCACACAAAACAAATCTTACTTGGGTAAGAACACTTGCACAAACTTGGCGAGCTACTGCTTCGAATTTCGGGCTGGTGGTGATGTTCATCTTAAATTGCCACACAAACTAGAAAAACACAAACAACTTGTACGTTTCAGAAGAGACAAGCTGTTACGCTAAAATAACATTAAAAATCACGGTTAAGACAAGAAGCAAATGATGTTTCGCAGAGATTTTCGAAACAATTTATTTAGGTTTGAAATGCGTTTCTTCATATATACTCTAGCTCAGGGTTCACAAAACTACGGCCTACTGCACTTTGGCACAAATAAGCAAAACTACAACGATGCATTGATGAAGTCAGCTGCCGTTTGTCCTGACTCTATAAAACTGGGCTGGGTCCATTGAAAAACTGCGCTGAACGCCGGGCATTGTTTACTTTCCCCATTCGGTACCGTGTGATTGACTGTACTGCACTGAAATAAAGTGGGTATGCGGCCAGCTATCTTCAGTTTTCACACTTGCCTGGCTCATTGTGAAGAAGTTTTGGTGATGCCTGATCTGGTTAATGCAGCCGTATTTTCTTAAAACACCGCTCTTTCTTCCACAAAAGCTCAACAATATGAATTTTAAAATGAAAACAATTAAATATCTCCTTAAATATATCCTCATGGCACTGGGGACAGCTATCTGCTGGAATGCCAGCTGCAAACGCCGCGCATGATACCACGAGACAAGAAACAACCGACTAACGCTCAACTTCTGATCTCATCTTTTATTTAATATGATGCACTTTATCGCAAGAATTGAACATCTTAGAAACTATGAAAGGGTGCTCCAATCCAGTGGTTTGTAATGTCTTGCAGTGGAAGATTAAAAAAAACAGTGGCAAACATGGGCTTGGACGATTTTGGGAGGAAACACAATTTGACATAAACATTTTAGTGATCTGTGATTCGCGCCAAAACCTGATGATGGCTTGCAAAGCTTTGTTGGATCATTTTAAGAAAGATGCGATAACCTGCATATATTAAAGACTTATGCCTGATCTCAGTCTGCACCATCTCACTCTGCACCTTGCCCAGACCCGGTAAGAAGCTATGTAAAAAATTGCTTCTGATCAGTGCTTGCAGAAAAGAAGTCCTTCTTGCAGTAACACTAGCCAAAAATACGTTTTTGCCAACTAATCAAATAGTATTTTTACTAAGTTTTACATTATGCAATCAACGAACTATGCTTCAGCACTAAAGACAATAAGTTATGCTAACTAGTGTTAGGAGTGAATGGGAGCATGCCTGATAACACAAGATTAGATGGTCTGGATAACAGTGTGCGACCGGCATGCCGTTTATCACCAACTGCCAGATTGGATTTTTCATTTAGAACACTTCTACAAACATGGCTATTTTTTACATTTCTGAATGGCATTACACCTGCCCCAAACATCCTCCGGTTCTTTACTTGGTTTCATTAAAAAATCTAATTGCAAAAAAGCTATGTTGTATGAAATACATACTGCCAGCACCAGAGTTACTGACAATTTGAAACACAACAGTTACAGAACACATAACTTGCTGAACCGTTTCTTAACAGTAAAAAAGATTTTTAAAAATGCAAAAACGAAAGCAGGACATTTACTTACATGATGACAACCATCAGACAGTTGATCATCCTGCAAAATTAAAATAAACTTTTAAGTTGTTTCAACAAGATGTTAAGCAGTAGCATGAAAAACGTTATAGAGAAAAAGTGTGTACTGACTGGAATTAATTTACATCAAAACAACAGTTAAAAAACGAACAAACGATCACAAGTTTCAGACTGGAAAATTTCATATATGTACATATTTTCTTGAACCAACAACAAACCATTCTCAAGAACTATTTACACCAGCACAGTCCTCTGTCTTTGTACCATACAACTCCCCCAATCGAAGGTAAATTATTCAAGATCTTTTTCGCAGCTCAGGATCAAAAACACTGTGTTGTTTGTATTTCATGTCATTTGGCGTGAAATTCCACACAGGCATGGCACATGAATTATAACATATGTTCAAAAAAACTTCAACATAAGTCACCTTCTAACGGACACTATGGCTTTTTGTTTTATGTGCTTCATACTCCATTTTAATACTCCAAACTCTAACGTGAATTTCAAAAAAACTTCAGCATGTTCAACATATGTTCAAATAAACAATGTTCAAAAAAACTTAAGCATCAGCAATGTTCAAAAACATTTTTGATGTTGAGGTTTTTTTGAACGTTCAACAATGTTCAAAAAAAAAGTTCAAAAATGTTCAAAAAAACTTCAACATCAGTCACCTTCTAACGGACACTATAGCTTTTTGTTTTATGTGCTTCATACTCCATTTTAATGCTCCAAACTCTAACGTGAATTTCTAGGTGTAGGAATTAATAAGTGAAAAAGTTCTAACATGAACTATGAAAAAGTTCTGACATGAACCATTGGATACAAAGTTTTCTGATTTTTTCCTAACTCATATTACCAACCATTACCTTCACATAGCTAGCTCTAGCAATAAAACTCATCCTGTCCACACCTCATTCTCACACACCTGGTTCCACGTTTAAGCCTTTGTGGACCTCAAGCCACCGCGAACTGCACTATACAATCAAAGTTAACCCGTGACGCATAAGTTTCAATAAACAATAACACGAAGCATGGAAAATTGCGTATAACCATCGTCATATGCAAGTGAGCTCTACAAGGGTATGATTGAATGAAAGCTGAATGACTACAAACAAAAGGAATTTAAATTAATGTTACTGGTCTGGTTTAAATTCCTTTATCAACCAGGCACGGATATCAAGCCCTAATTTTGTTAGAGCACCAACTGCCACCAAGAAAGCTTTACTCAAAACTTTGCTAGTACAAGAACAAGCCGTAGTAAATGCATATGTTACACACGGGCAACCACGGAGTTTGCCACGCTGTGACGATAGACGCCTTACGAGTGGAAGTGTTTACTGCCAAAACTAAGAAAACCAAATTCATAACTTCTCTGCTCTGCAGCTGCGAAAGCCATGATATAGAAACTGCGCAAGTGCAGTCGGGTCTAGTCTGAGCATAGTAGTCAAGAAGTCCCACCAGTTATTTATTTCGTTATATATGCAACTAGCCTCTTCCCACCTTACCCTGCAAAGCTGATAAAGACAACCGATCGGACCCCATAATTTGCGATGTCTAGCACGGATGTTGCGACAGCGGGACAAGCAGTTTGGAAACCAGCGAAAACGTCTGTTTTTGTTAAACTCACAGGCAACGATGACGTTGTTGTTAGACGTACAGCTGACGATGTCGTTGTTGTTAAACATTCATTATATCAGTGATGGCCAAGTGATGGCCAACGTTACTGAACATTTTCACAACATGCCAGCACAATTCGCGAGACATTTTGCTGATGATTAGCCAGTTTCTCTGCGGCATCGACTATCGCCTGGGCAGAGATTTGTTTAGGGTGTTGAAGAGATCGCCCATTTCTCAACCGCACACACTTGGTCTTCGACGAGGTTATTCCGATGGGAAGGC
>JGI24159J19872_10008288_pt1 | contig 13613 bp, 8 predicted proteins | sample Ectturendosymbi4_FD_19872 | JGI IMG/M metagenome (IMG submission 19872) | reverse complement strand
TAAGTTTTACAGTTAGGGTTTAGCCTACAGTTCACACAATGCAAACAAGAAGCTGTTTACAGGTTGCCAGCATTGAAACCATGGCAGTACTTGTCCATCAGACCACCAGTCCAAAGTTTTTTGTGGTGGCAGAAAATTGGGTGGGGCAAAACTTTGGATTTTAGGCTAGCAACAGTATTTTGTTTGGGATACCACCTCTCAAAGCACAAGATGACTGGATATNCTAAAAATTTGGGGGGGAGCACGTTTCCCTGGGGCCCNCCTGGCTTCCCCTATGCATCAGACCGAGCCATTACAGACATCACTGTCCACTGAGAAAATCATGTGTTCGAAACTTGTCATGTGACCAGTGCAACCATTCATGTCTGCCTGAAGGCAAAATAGCTCCAGGAGTGTCTATTTTGCCTCAGACAACCTGCTCTGTCATAATTGTAACTTGTTTAATTATTTATTTTTTTANGTGGCCTACATACTGAGAAAAAAAAATGTCTTTCAGCTGGGGTTGGAGTAATGCAAACATATTGGCATCAGTTATCGGCAATGAAAAATTAAAAACATCAGTATCAGCCCAATAAAACTTATCAGTCAAGCTCTATTTTTAACCATAAAATATGCTTTCTTGTTTATGAAGCTTGTTAGATATATTGCTCAGTAGGTGTTTAAGCAATTTTAATATTTAGAAGCCGAGCACCCTTCAAAAATACTTCAGTTTCCAAAGTATTTAAAAAAGCAGATATCAGGCTTACCTGTCATTACAAGTATGGATCTAAGATTAAGAGGTACTCTTAAGTATAATCACTATGTTATTATATAGATGTGATTCTGTTAACATGTTATAATGACAGTAAAATCATGCCATTAACATTATTCAGCCCTTCATCAACATGTGATGCTAAAGGTAACTGAATCTGAGAAAAAAGCTTATTGTTGGTAATGTCATGGCAGTTTCAACATCATAAAACTATGAAACTCATAAATTTGTGCATTAACTGTTCAGTTGAAATCAGAAAATTTGTACTCTTAAACTAATTCATTCACTCATTGCTTTCGCTTAAATTGTATAGGCCAAATTTGCATCCAGTTTGGCTGTATATCATTGGGATTTGCTGTCAATTTCNTGTAATTACCNNTTGCTAGTTGCTGGCACTCAGAAATTTTTAAGGGTAAGAGTGAATTTTGTTACATCCTGCAAATAATTTGATACAATTCGCTGTTTATCTCAAGTNTAATGTGAGATTAAATTGCCAAATTGATTCTGTTTACGTCACTTGTATCAATGTGTAAATTTTGAAGTAATTATTATAATTGAATGTAAACTGGTCAAACAGATTCTTTCAATACTAATTGGCAGGCAGAGACCAACGGAACATCTGCCCCATTTCATCCGCTATTTAAATCCAAAGTTCCAAATGCTGCGAAGAATGGAGAAACAGTGGAGTTTTTTGTAGAGACAACAAAGGTAAATTGTTCCTTCAAATAAAATGAACAGTAAAAGATTTGAACTATGTTGCCTTCAGATTGAGTAAAGCACATACAACACCTCTTTCACTGTTGGGAGTAATACCTTAGTAAATAGCTCACTGGCTAGTAATTCTGCTCCTGGCTAGAAATTTGCTGGGAGTAGTAAACTGCTCCCAGTAAATTAAGGATGAGAACACGCAGATCATTGTCATGCGGGTTTTCTGCTTTATTGATTGCAAGTAAGTTTGTTGAAATAAAGTGCTCACGGATCTTATTTTACAGTTTGTTCAAGTTTCAGTTGCAAAATGACTATCACAGTTGCTTGGAATCTCGTCTCATGTCACTTGATACTGCAGTATGTTGTCTCTGCAGGAAGGCAGTGATCGGGCTGTTGTTGTGATTCGTATCCATGATGACTTCGTGTGGCTGCTGCATTGCTTAAAAACTCAGGACAACGTCACTGGTGTGATTGTAAGTGTGAAATGTTTATGGAAGTGTGGTTTTCTTGCAAATAATGTTTGAAACTACGGTTGCTCATTCTTCCTGCTCAATTTTAAACTTACGATATGGTTTCATTGAAATACCACAAAAAAGCTTGTCGCACCCTNTAATTAAAATTTGAACGTGAGTTTGTCGACTATANTTAATAATTATTCAATAGCTATAATGGCTGTTGCAATGTTTTGTAACATCAGTCAGTTTGTGAATAAATCTAGAACTATTGCAGAGGCTCCGTAGCTCCTCACACAGTTTTGTATGATGTTCGTCAGCAGTCATGAGAAACGTTGCACGCAGAGCTAGCGCACGTCATCACTTGCGATCTTTTTCTTTGAAGCAATTGATATAGTCGTATCGTGATAATTGCCCTGTCTATTGCTCCGAGCACTGCATCTTTTTCCGCAAACAGTTTCCTCCTCTTCCTGCGCATCCGACCACGAGTCTGCAAGCGGCCGAAAAGCGCACAAAGAAGCAGGCTGGTTCGAATTCTAAGATTCTAGTCGGAGATGATTACAACGTGCATTGCCGCGCTTACGAGAAGTTTCTAGAGCTCTGTTCTGTTCACCCAAGGCTGGGCCGTTCCTCCATTCTACAAAAGTTTGTTTTGGAAAAAGACGTAAGACTTTTTATGTTTTTCGTGACGAGCATGTATCGCTTAAAAAGTGAAAAAAGGATTAGAAAATCCTTAAATGTGTGTTGTTTTCTACTTAGAGCCTATCAGGACGATAAACACAACGAGTTTGTGTTTAGTATACTCGGTGTGACCTTAGATGTATACAGCTGACTCTTATTTGCTACCTATCCTTTGTGGGTGCTTTGAAAATAGCAGATTTTTAATACTTTCGCCACTGGCAAACCGAAGTCAAGGCTATGTGGGATGAAAGTGTTGTGAAGTAGGCGGCTAAGTGGGGTTTGTTCGTCGCGTCTCGAATATTTTTTTCGTTCGTTCGCGTGATCTGGAATTCTTTTTACTCAGGCCCCGGCAAAAGTGAGAGTGAAGCGAAATATTTTCGAAGTTTTCACGAAAGTGGTGGACGACATTCGTCTGGCCAGCGTCAAAGACAGCGATGACGACTTCCAGCAAGCGCGCGTCAGAAACGACGAAAACATCAAGCACATGAAACAAGCCTCTGCCAATTTTCAGGGATTTGTTAACTCGGAGTGCAGTAAGTGGCCACGTCGCCTTCTGTTCGCACTCNCTTCTTTTTTGCGCTTATGTCCATCTTCAAGTCTTCAAATCATNAGTTAGACTCAACTGGTTNTTTGCAAGCTTACGAATGTTAAAGTCACGCCGATATTTTCGGTTAACTCATCGGCTAACCCTCGTCACGAGCAATGGACGTACGAAACAACTACAAGTCGACAGCCGGTAAGCGGGCCAATTAAAACACTGCGAAGACAAAACCCACTCTACGTAGTGGTTCGGCATCATTAATTGGCACGGCAAAAAAGAGAATAACATACACAAGCTGTAATGCGGCTGTTCGCAATACCATTCAATCTGCATGTCCGCAAACGGAGTAATGCTGTTGGTGTTTGTTCTCTTGGAATGATCTAAGTTTTTTTGCTAATTGTTTAAAGCGCGGGAAGGCTTGGCAGCGGTTCGGATGTTGTGTGTCCGAAGGCAACGTTTCAAACCTTTCGTCAGCATAGCTAACAGTAAAGTCGAAACTACCGAGCTGGGTTTATTTTTTCGCTGAGACACTCCGGTTTTTCCCATAATAGTATTAAAACTCGTTGTAACGTTATTCACTAACCTACCTTTTCAGACATTATGACCGAATTGACTTAAAATTTTTCGGTCATTTGAAAAAAACTTCGGTCTATGACCGGAAAATAACCGAAAAAATAAACCCAGCTACCGAACCTCTATCGTTATTTCGTTTGGTGTGGTTGGTCTGGTGTGGTCCTTAGGTATCGATTTAACCGTTGTTTTGTAATACCTTTCAAGTAAGTGTTTTTCTGGCTGGACGTCAGCAAGTGAGCTCGGCTCGTGCAGTGCACGACACCGAGCTGCAGTGCACTGGGAAAATAAGTGTGTGAAATAAAAAGAACCTTTAAAACTCAAAGAGTAATGTCTCTGATAGCCGCCGTGAAAGAAGTCTCTGGCAGAGCACAAAATAGAAAACGACCATGGTACTGACTGGTCAGAGACATCATTTTTACGTTTGAAAGAGATTTTTTTAAACTGTTCTTAATCGTTTTTAATTAATACTCGTTCTTGACAATGAACATTCAGTTATCCCCAATATGTACAAAGATGACGTTGGCAGTATTTGCTTTCGTATGTGGATTTGCGAATTATTCCATGGTTTTATTCTGATGTTTACTGCTGCTGCTGTAGCTTTCTCTTAACTTGATGATGCGCTTGTCTGTCGATTAGCCACCTTTCAGTTTGTGTGCACTTCATTTGTTTATTTTCGCACCTTATCTACAAGTGGTCTAGAGCGATCACGCCGAACGGGGTTGTCTCCGCGATGCTTCCATCTGAAGCACATTTCGGCAAGTTCAGGTCCCACCCACCCACCGATCACAAACTGCCAAACTTATTTGCTTTATGCCCACTGCACTGATGTAGGTCTGCCGACAGGTCGCCTGAAGCATCGTAACGTGATCTTAACGTTCTATGCGATCGCAAAGCACCGGTTGTGCCTTGGGTGGTTAGTTCCACATTGTGAACTTTTCAAGTTGCATTACATTGTAGGCTATTGCATTTCAGCGATTTCCTGTCGCAAGTAAATGATATCTCCAGTTTGATGCCGAATAGTCTGCTCCAAAGCTTTTCATACGATCTGTTAGACCGGAAACTGACTGCACTGCATGCACCAACGCACTAGTGCATCTCTTTTGCAAACCATCAACGTTATTGCTTAAGTTACTACTGCATTTGTTCGGCAAGGCAGTTGATGTCGGTGTTTACACACATGACCATCTGAACGTGACCCCAAAGTGAAAGTAAATGCTTCTGAAAGAACTCGACAGTCGACTTTATACCGCTTCATGAAGGCATCCCTCGACAGCACTGTCTGACAAGTGCCACCGAGGAAATTTAAATACTGTGTAACGCACCGCGTTGTGCAAAACATTGCTTCCGTGACGTGTTGCAAACCGACTTGACCCACAATTAGGAGCGTCACAATAAGGGACCTGAAGGGCGCACATGACCCAGATGAAATAAACGGTGAAAGGTCTTCAACTCCCTAAAGCAAATTTCGAACCGCAAGTAAAGGTGGTGTCAGTTACTCAGGGTTCGTTAACCGTTGGTGATATTTCGCAGAAGCCTTGGCTTACCAGCCCGTCAGGTGCTTCTGGGGCTTCTTCCGAATTTCGACCGCGCCAAAGTTACGTTGTTGGTCTGCGACGCCCGTTTCCGCTTGTTTGCGCCTCGTTGCAGATGCTACATTGATGGCGAGTCAATATCAGCATTGCGCGTGAACTGTTCCCTTGCGCCCACCATCAACGCTGAGCACGAGGCTGGACAGGCCGCAAGTACAGTTTTCAAGCGTATGACCCGACCAGGAATCGTCTCAGCTTACCAGCTTTTGGTGGTGCGCGCTCAACCAACTGCATCACTTAGCCGGCTTGCTTTACGTTAAATTCCTACAATGGTTTCGTCATCAACCGAGCTATTTTCACCCGATTCTGATGTCTACGTCCGGAAGATGGCTAACACCTTTTTTGCCATCTTTAGCGAATACTTTGGAGAAAAGTGAAGTTACTGCATTAGATCCTGTTTTGGCGTTCACCGCATATTACGAGATTTTCCGCTGTCGATGCGCCCAGTAAGCCACCCCCCCTGTGCGCACACGTTGGCTTTGAGTGACGCAGTTGTTTTGTTTCTTTATTTCAGAAATAGCGAACTCGTGCTTGGAAATTTTAACGTCAATAAAGCAGATGTCGTCCGAGGATGGAGAATCGGCGAAATACGAAGGGTAAGTCTCTTCCGAGATGAGGAATAAGCACAGTCGGCTGTCATATCAGTAGCGTCGTAATATTGCCCATCCGCTTCTTTACAGGTTGTCACTTCGGCAGTGTTTTCGCTTAAATCCTTTTTGATGCGCGCTGAGGACAGTCTTGTGATACGCTTATCTCAGATTCTCACTGCTTCTCCTGGACTGTCTCCTGCAGTGTTTCGTCGCGCATTCCGACCCAAACGACATCGGCGCAATTTCACCACGTTTATTTGCAGCAGAACGTTGCGAAATTGGGGGCGGTCGAGTATATTTTACCCATTCCTGAACCAAATACTGTTCTCAAGCGCCGTGAACGTTTGAAGAAAACTTCGATCTCATCCTCAAGACAAAAAAAAAGGAATGAAGACAGAGAAAACCTCTAGGAAATTTTTTCTTACCTCTAAGAAAATTTTACCCTGAGCAAATGTTTGTTTTCGTGCGCATGCAATTGCGCAACCATGTAGACACACAACCAGTAAAGCGTTTCAAGCGGTAAAAAGGCTATGCGATATATATACGATATTAAATTTAAAATNTTGCAANTGCGCGTGAATGAGATTTCACTGCGCAAATGCTCTGGTGNTGTTGTGCAGTTGGGCACAAAAAATNAAAAGTTGGCAGTGTTTCCAACCTTGTTGTCTGCGAAGTAAAGGCGCGATCATCAGCTGGAAAAGTACTAGCGCGGTTCTTTGTGACGTCGCAACAAGAGAATCGCTCTTGAAGCGATGGTTTTGTTGCGATTTCGAATAACAAGTCGACAAATTTGTTCCCGCGAAAAAATTCAAAAAACTCTTCGTGGTCGGAAACCTGCCGTCACTTGGCGCTTTAGTGACGGTTGCCAGGGGTTTCTTGATTTCATCTCTGGATGGACAGCGCTATGATCGACTTGTCCATTCTGCCACTGGGCAACGCAACGTACCGTTCCAAATTTCGTCCTTGTCGTAATTCATCCTTTCACTACACAACCTCCAGCAATTCATCACTTTCGCATTTCTGAAACGTTGCCAAAATCCCAGGATGGAGTACCTTGTTTTGCAAACATATCGCGTTGGCGGTCAAACTATTTGTAGGAATCTACTCCGTTTGATTTCTGCCAAGTCACCAAAAGCGCATTAAAATGTTCAAAGTTGTAGAAAATATCGATGGAAGTGTTTTAGTTCTGTGAGAAATCTTTTACAGTTTAAGGATGGGACAAGTTAAGGGCAAGAATCTAAGGATACAATTTAAGAACGAGAGCATCTGCAGCCCAAGCTGGAGGGGTAGGATGATTGGAGCTGTGTGGCGTACCAGGGAGCGTCACTCGGGCTCATCATAGGGTTGCCAGATGTGTTTTGTAAATATACTGGCTATTTTGTCAACAGTGGCAGATCTAGGCTGCTTTGGTAAGCGCATATTCAATGACACTGAATTCTTGAAAACAATTTTTTAAAAACGAACTCTTTTTGACAATGCATTTATATTTCATGTTATTTTCATTGCAATTTCATGAAGCTCCCACAATGGTTTGTTTGAAAATGTTTCAAATCGTGTATAAAAGTACCCTGTGTGAACATAGTCGATAGCCCTATTATGCTAAGCATGAGCGAACTAACTTACTGTAAATGAAAAGCGATAAGTGCAATGTTGAATGTGAACGGAGGCATTTTCATGAACTGTAAAAAAATAATGCACTTAGTAGTAAAATCCAATTTTGCATGTTGCATATCAATTTCTGAAGATAACGTCTTTCCGTACAATTTAATGGTATTTGCTTTTCTGCGGTCGAATTGCCTGTATGAACATCACGACATAACTAATAATTTCCCAGCGTGCTACATTCACTTCAGTTTGCGACAAACATTTTCTAGCTCACCTGAAACTCTTCAAAAAATTTCTTACTATCTTCTGGACCACTAAGACTGGCTGAGAGAAGACCTCCCGGTTGATGCGCTGTCCCTTGCTTGACCCAGTTACGCTCCGCTGACGAAATAATGTGTCTGCTCAATGCAGCTCGCGTTATTGTGAAAGGTTCGCTAGTCTCTACAATGAATGCCACACTCGTCCAGACCCATTTCTATTATTTTCTTGCATTCTGCCTGCAATATCCTACGGTGGTACTTTTAAACAACAACTCCACTGACGCCAGTTACACGGTTAATTGCCAAAAGAAATGCTCATACAGATCACGTTTAGGACGACGGGAGATGCTAAGTATGACTAAACAAAGGAAGAGGGAAAACCGAGATACAGTGAGTGTTGTTAAGGCACCGGTAATAATTTGCCCTTATGTGGAACGTCGCTGAAGGAACTGTCCTGACAAGATTCACTGCTAGAGTCATAACTTGAGAAATTAGCTCTATTTGCAGTTACTGCAAATTGTTTACATTCTAAGTATCAGCTTCAGGCACTAGTGTTTAAAATACCGGCTCCTGCTAAATTAGCAGTAAAATATCTGGCAACTCTAATTTAACCAGGGGCGTAACTTGAGGTTTGAGTCAGGGGTAAAACTTAGCGGAAGGGGGACCACTGGCGACTAGGGTTGCCAGAGGCGTTTTGTAAAAATGCCGGCCATTTTGTCATCAGTGTTAGATCTAGGCTGTGTCGTAATTCGTAAGCGGCACAGGGAAAACAGAGACAATCAGTATTGTCAAGCCACAACAATTTGCCCGTATTTTGGCTGGCTCATTACATCTCGGTGTGTGTGACGTGACAATCGCGCCAAGGATTGCGTCAACAGTAGCAAATAAACTTCGCTGAAGGAACTGTCCTGAAAAGGTTCACTACTAGAGTCATTATAATTTGAGCAATGCTGCGTTACTTCTTTTTGAAATTACGGCAGATTATTTATTTTCAACATACCGGCTTCAGTCACTGATTTTCAAAATACCGGCCTTTTATCGGCCTCTGCTAAATTAGCAGTAAAATACTGGCCACCTGGCAGCCCTAGCTCTTCACGTGATTTATACTGACAGAATGCAACCGTTCGAAGCTTGCGTCACTGAAGTTTCCATTCGCTTTTATTCTGGCTGGCACTATCGTTGCTCTGTGACGTTATTTTTTCAACAGTGAATGGGAAGTTCTGATGAGAATAATGTCTTATGCAAAATGTATTGCTTGAAAAAAACATCTGATCTAATATGAATTGTATTTGAAAAGGTAGTTGCTTGCAGTTGACTACTCGGGCTCTAACGGATAAGCCCGAGTAAAGTGCGAGGGAATGAAGTTTAGAGAACGCCTACTACGAACGACATTTCTTGATTAAGGTCACCTGCAACATGAACGCGAAAGGCCAGACATGGAACGAAAATACATGAACAGTGACAAAGCCCAGTGAATGAAAAGGGTCCGAGTTAAAAACCTAAATCGGTGACGTGGGTGGTGGCACTAATATACAGTACAAAGCAAGCAAGCTCACGTCCTACAATGTAAGTCGTAATCGAAGACTCAGGCTGAGCCCGAGGACTCGTCGCTGTGGTGTACATGCAGTGGAGAGGAGAAGCTGCTCGAAAAAGAGCAACGTCGGAGGAGGCATTGCTCTCCGTTCTCGATCTTACTTAACTCTACGTTCGTTGACACTGTCGCCCGTTTCCGTGTTCTCCAAGCAACAGTAACCGTCTTTCTCTCTGGTTCCAGGATCTTCAAGCTGCTGACCGCAGCCCTGGAGCACGCCTCGGAAGAAAGCAACGTGCTCGCCGAGAACCGACAGCGAACGCTCGGCGCCGCTCTGCAGCTTTACTCGGGCTTCGCCGACAGCCAGCACGAAATGCTGCAGAAGCGCGTGCAGAAGGTGGTCGAGCTCGAAAACTCCAAGAAAACATTTGAGAAAGCGAAGCCGCAAAAGAAGAAGCAGGTGAGCGCGAGCTTTCGTGCATTGCTGTTAACAGCAATTACCAATTGGTAACGGGAATTTTTTAGCTTTTGCGAACTGCATGGAATTAAAGCAGTGGTTCCCAAACACTGGCCTGCGCCTCAGTGCCTGCCCGTGAGGCATTTGTTACCGGACCGTTCAGACGAAATAAATTATGCACAGTCAATTGCAAGAATATAGGACCACAAACGACATGACGCAGTTAAGCTGAAACTTAAATGTCCGAATTACATTATTTCAACAAACAAATGCTTTGTTACATCATCGTCAATTCTGGATACTTTCAAAAGTTCCTAATTTGTATCTACAGTCAATTGAAGTGCGTTTTCCACATCTTGAAGGCCGGTGCGTGAAACTAATGCCAGTGTTAAAAGGATCCGCATCGCAAAAAAGTTTGGGGACCACTGAGTCAAGCGCCATTTTCCTTAGAGCAAGCTTCAAACGGCATGACGTAGTGTAGTCTGTTACGTGGGGCTTTGTTTGCAACAGTCGAACAATCCCGGCTCGATCGTCACCAGGCCTCAGTGGTGATCGCTCGCGCCTGTGCAAACCAGCATACGTGGCCCGTATTATAACACATTTCGTTTTTAATTCAAAATCCAACTTCAATTGCTTCCAAGACCNACCATTTGNGTAACAATCGGCGTGCTGNAAAAGTAACGCAGTGAGTTTTGTACNAAATGGCCTTCGGTTTGACGCGGAGTACCAGAACCGCGTGAGGCGCGTGTTNGAAAAAGGCTTCAACTTGTACCTGTGCTGTACTTGTGAACTGTCTGCAGGCCGAGGACACGATGAAAAGGTTGGAGCATGAGTTGCAAGATATGACGGGCCTTGGCAAGCCGGAGATGGAATCTTTCAATCGGCAAAGAATCCTCGCCATGCAGAAGTCACTGATAGGCTTGGCCGAATCCGAGGTTAGTTGTTTCGGACCCCGATGCAAAAATGCTTAACTTTCAAAGAAAAATTTGCGTTTCAAACACCAAAACGGTTGCCGTTATGCAACATCTCGCATTCATTTTATTGTAAGTTTTGAAAAATCGAGATCTTCAGGTGATGGCGGGNACGTTCAAATTGGGNGCGTTCACGCAGCATTGCTCCTAGCTCAGTTGTGTCTAACAGCATTGGAATTTTGGCTTTAATGGCTTTCGGGAAATACATGGNTTGATGAGCTGACCTCAAAAGGCAACCGCAAATCAGGAGGTGCCTTTTTCGCTGACCGGTGACTCCACCATTAGTGCGTTTCAAACCAAATTCAATTCGTTTTCGTGACAGGCTGTATTTACTGCGAAGAAACGCCGTTGTTATTACTTCTCTATTGAATACTCTGCATTCCTGGCCAATCACCGCCTTTTCTGACCATTCACTTTTAATTGTAGTTGTTTTTGAAACAAGTCTAAACAATTTTTTGTTTATTCAGATTAAAAACAGCCGAGACGCCCTGGCGGTCTTCACCAAATTATACAGCGACGTGCAGAAGACTGAGTTGTGATTGGCGGTAATTTCTTCCCGTTCGGCTTGATTGATTGCGCGTCACGTTCCTTCATTTCTCGTGATTGGAGGAAGCGACAATGGCCAGTGATTGACTGTTTGCATCCACTGATCAACAAATTCAAATAAGAGATTGCTTCAGGCGCCGCTTCCAAACTGTTAGCGCTTCCGGAAGTAGAGTAATAAACATCCTCCATGCGGCGACGTAACGCTTTACTCGGGGTGGAATGCGTCCAACACACCCTGCCCGGCTCTTGCAGTAAGATGGCAAAGCTCTCGCGACAAGACACTGTTAGAACTATCACCTCCTACACACGATTGGCCGAATTTCTTTGTTCGTAAAACTGAATTGTTCTCAAATACCATCATCCAGTGAATGATTCGCCATCTACGCCTCTGAAGCCTCATCGTGATAACGCACCATCGCTCCCCCCTATCGTGCCCGCCCGCTGCTAATCGCGCACGGCGTCGCCTTCTCCGTCATTACAAATGTGGGGAGGTCACCATTTCCGGCTTTTGCACCGTTTGTTGTCCTCCGCGCAAAAGCTGCTCGTTCAGCAACAAATCGAGTCAGGAAAAGGCCGCAGGCTTAAGTTTTGCAGATGGCCGTGCAAGGATATCCGCATTTAAGGCTCGAAAGTTCTTTTTTATTTTAAAATAACGTTTGTTTTGTTCAATTCTTTAAAAAGCGTCGTTTCCCAGCAAAGGATTCCATTCAAACGATTCCAGTTTTCAGACAAACAGCGAACGGTCTTTACGGGCCATGGTGCTGCTGTTGGAAGATTGTGTCCTCATTGTCGTGTGCAACAGCTGACTTTGATCTTGCGTGCGTGCGTGACGTCGTCCCAATGAAGTGCCTCGTCTCGTGAATCTGTCAACGCGACTGTGGTCGTTTGTTTTTGCGGCGATCGTGTTTTGCATCCGAATTGCAGTTTTCGTGAAAACCTACGAGTTCTTTGTAGCGAAGCCTTTTTTTACCTTCCTCCTTCACCGGCCATGTGATTTCTTGCTGGCGCGATCTTTATGTCGAGGTACCGCTACCTCGAACTACGCTTGCAGTTCACGAGTTTGCGACAGAGTTTCACTTTGGACCGGAGAACTTGCGATACAAGAGTTGATTCTCTTGCAGGGTAATTATTTCGTTCCTGAGCAACGTTTCGCGCCACCGTCGGTGCTTTTTCAAGATCTCTGCAGTGATGCTCAAAAAGCATCGCTTGTCTTTCGCACTAACCGACCGGCCGTTTTTCTATTCTCACAAACAGCAAAACAACTTCTCCGCAGCTGTTTGCCATGTCTTTCCTTAATTTCGCGCTCTGACCCGAACTCTGACTCCGGGGCCTTGTTATAGCTTCGTGTATTTCCCGTCGACTTCGCGAAACCACAGTGCCTGTTTCTGAGGGGTAAAAAGCTGTTCCGCGCATGCGCAAGGCGGAATTCCGACGCGGTTGTTGACTACAGGCCATGTTCCTTGATCAACCAATCACAAGCACGAGGAACGAGGCCGCCGTTCCGCTTGGCTGGTGGCACTCTCTGACTTGGCGATGACGCGCATTACCTCATCCTGCGCCCGCGATCGTCCACTTTCGTGCCGCTGAAAATCTGTACTTTTCGCGTGAAATTACTCCTAAGCTTGTGCGTGGTGCAGAATTCATATACTGTATAACTATCGATTCCATGCAGCATTTCACTATATATTCCTGAGGTCAACGTCACGCAGCTGCGATGTTCAGGATATTATTGAGTTTCATTTTGCTGTCGTGTGACTTCTGCAGTATTTCGTATTGTTTTCGTTTCGTGCAATAATCCATATTGATTACATTAAAATCCATCCACTAGCATCGCTGTGCGTTTGAAAAATATAGTTTTAAGGCAGGTGAGGTACTTGGCCAAGTTCTGACAGGGCGGCTGATGAACTATACTAGTTCACTTACTTTCAGGCTTTTCCCGCCGATTTCTTCCGCTTTTGCCATGTTGTTGATGTTATATCATTTGCAGTTCGTGCGAAATAGGTCATGGAGAGTACCGAAAAAATTCCGTGACCGAAAAAAAATTTGCTCGTACCGCATGACTCGTATCCAGTGCCGCATTTATCTATAGGCTATATAGGCTTGAGCCCAGGGCCTCAAGATCCAAAGGAGCCTCCAAAAAACTGTGGTACGCATAGAGTCAATGGCCGGTATATTATAATTTTGATTAAACTTCGTCAAAAGTTTGTCTTAATTATTATTCACGAAATTTAGTTTTATTCAACTTTCGTAGTGATAACGCCAGAGTCTTCCAACGAGTCTCCATGAATATCAATATGACGGTTGGTCAAGCCGCATGCCAACTATTGTGTCGATATACTCAAAGCACGCTGGCTGCGT
>JGI24159J19872_10008287_pt1 | contig 13613 bp, 15 predicted proteins | sample Ectturendosymbi4_FD_19872 | JGI IMG/M metagenome (IMG submission 19872) | reverse complement strand
TAGCGCAGCCTCATTTTTCCGCTGTAAATTGCTCTGACGAATTGATGAGTGTGTTGTACCCCTTGTTTTAACGCACCGCCTGATATTTTTGCAGTTAAGAACTGTGTATCGTAGCGTTGGGTGTATTTTCCTTCGATAGCCTAACTTGGAGCGCTAATAGGTCACATTCAGTGCAATGACACATAAAATGAGGAGAATGGATGTATAGCAAAACGTGCATTATGTCAACGAACTTCGCTAAAACGTTGGTTTGGAAACAGGACTATTACGTCAAATTGTGACGTCACAAACAGCGCACAACAAATACAAATGACTACCCTATGTCACTGAATGAAACTCCCCCATGAAAATTTTCTGCGTACGCCACTGCATGCGGCTGAGCGTGGTCAATAAGTTTTTTAATAATGAGGTTACGATTGTGTTTACAGTTTAATTCCATTTTATATTTCAATGAAGCCAGGTAAATTTAGCAAAGTCTCATCAAACAATTTAAACAAAGAAGTTTAAGCAGCTGCAAAGGTTTTACGGAATAGGTTGAAAATAGCCAAAAGATCTTACGGATTATTAAAAATCCAAATACTCTAGCGTTTACGGTTATCAACTACATACGTGAATTAGTCGCTCAAAAGTTAGATGACAACGGGATCCACTTCTTATATGCGCGGAAGTTTTGTGGAAGGCCTACTGCGGAAGTCAGCGCCTCAGACCATGCCGCTCCTTGGCTTCGGGTGAACGTGCTACCTTACGGTACATCCGAAGCGTGTAAATATAGTATAACAAGCGCAATCGTAATGGCGACCGCGATGACTTCTTGCACAAGTGCAATATTGGGCATTGAGAGGTTTACCAGCGCGTTTGCAGGAAAGGTTTATGAGCAAATGGTGGCATTGATCCAAAGTAGAAGCTTGGAACTTAACTGACAAAACTTTTTAAACTTTTAAATTCAATGAAAGCAGACTTTTTATTTGTTGGCTTAAATCTGAACACAATTTTTCAGGAGAAAACGCCAAAAACATGCACGTTTCATGGATGATGCTTTAAAAACAAGCAGCATTAAAAATATTTACATGATGAAACTCGGTTTTTGTTTCCCCAGCCCTAATAAATTTTTTGGCTACGCGCCTGGTTGCACTACTAGAACTATTTACCAAAAGATCTTGTGGTTTGTATTTTATTTGATCTATGTGGTGATTATAAGCAGCAGTACACGTTATTTATCGGAACTGACCATGAGCGTCCGCAGAAAATTTTCCAGGGAGGACAAAGTCGAAATTTTGCTTCGGCCTACCCTTTTCGGATTGTTGACGATCCAACGAAAATGGACGTACACAAGGCGCTTCACCCTTTCTACACCACAAAAAAACACCTAAAATTACGGCAACAGTTGCAAACGGGGTTTTCCCTCTAAGAAATTTTACACCGAGCAAATGCTTGTTTTAGTGTGCATGGATATTTTAAGGCTGAGTTGGTAGAATTCTAAATGAATTACAAGCTTCGTGAATTATTGGAATAAGTACAGGGTTTTTAAGCTGTTTTAGGGACCTGAATGATGTCCCCAGGTTTGAAAATAGGGTCCCTAAAATTAGAGAAAATCAAGTCCCTAGAATCAGAGAAATCGGGTCCCTACAGGTCCATACCGGATGTCTAACATTTTGCTTAGAAAAACTGAATAACTATATAAAATCTTATGAAAATATGAACAAAGCACACATTTAATTCAAATTGCTTCTTGTTTTCGCGTTTTTTTTTGTTTGGAATGTCGCAAGTGCGCGAGGTGAGATTTCACTGCGCAAATGGTCTGCGCAGTTACGCACTTTAGAGGATGCATTGGTTGCAAAAATGCGCTTTGTTGGCAGCAGTGCTTTTTCACTCATGCTGTTTTACACATATATTATAAACCAGGCCTCATACGCGCGGCTCGCGGGCAGCATGTGGCCTGCGAAGGTGTTTCGTGCGGCCCGCGATGCTTTTTGGGAATTTTCAGATAATTAACATTTACGTCATTTAGTTTGTTCGCTGGTGTTTAAAAGTGCTAGGCCAGCGAGTGAACAAGTTCCCTTTAAAGTTTAAACGAACGTTGAGATGGCTAGAAATGATTTGCCTGTAACTCACGATACCTTTCGCAGGTTTAAACGTTTCAAGTAAGGTTCAGGTACAGCCACTGTTGCGTCAGCGCCGTATGTGCTGCCCTCGGGTTACTTTCTTTTGGCCCTCGGAGCAATTTGAGTTTGAGACCTCTGGTATAAACCTCCGTGGCTTACTAATATAAGCAGTCGCTATTTCGCTGCATTACGTGCCAAAATGTCTTTCAACAGTTATGAGTGAACTGCAAGCTCATCACTGCCTATGACACCAGAAGTAGAACAGTGAACCTGGCTGTTGTGCAGAGTGAGTGTTTCACCGGCAAACACACTGTCATTACAAGGCTTAACCCAACTAATCGGAATTAAACTTCTGATTTCGCGTTTTCAAGAAATTTTTGCTTGTTAGCCCCAATTTCCAAGAGAGAAATGTCCATTTTGCTCCTCCTTGCGGACGCCCATGTGCCTGGTCCTTGTGTTGCCCAATTTAAAGCTTCATCAAGAAGATATATTTTTTTTGATGAAAAAGGTATAGAAGTTTTCATCTCCAAAGACTATTGAAACAAATTTTTGTCAGGAAATTGCTACGTGTTAAGCCTCCCAAACGTTTTTTTAAAACCTGCTAGAACATCAGATAACTTCTACAGTGGTGTAGAAAGCGGGGGTGCAACCGCATCCCCAAAAGTTTTGGTTTGTCAAAAATTTGGGCAAAACCTCTGAAAATCTGGATAAAATCCCTGAAAATGTAGGGCTAAATCATTGAAATCCGGGCAAAAATGGTGCTCAACGTTGTTTGATTTCAAAAAATGGCGCCCAACGTTTGCAGAAAAACACATTTTAAGACCTAATTTGGAGGTCACACCAAAAACAGATCTTCGCGTTCTTTGTGGGAGAAAATTGTTGGCAAAAGGCGCACAAAAGCTTTTCGCGAAAGTTAGGGGAAATTCGGGCAAAAATCCTTCGCACTCCTAAAAATTTGCCTGCTCCTACACCTATAAACAGCTAGATTGAAAATTTTACTGCTGACAGTGAGAAAAACCTGCTAGATTTAGCAGCAAATCAGCCAAAATGGCAACACTCCGTAACTTGAAGTGAACCTTTGAAGATTTGTTGCCAGGTTATTGTTATGTAATAAAGACCAATAGTAGAACAATCCGCTCCCATGTTTCGAATCATGACATTGCAGGCAAAGGAGCGGACGTAATCATTGCATGATACCAGAACAGTAAACTCCATACCGTCACAAAAACTGTCATTGCAAGAATTAAATGAAACACGGCCTACTTAAGATGTCTTAAGTAGGCCGTGAGTGAAATAATCGAAACAAAGCTGCTGCCTTCAGGTTTTCTAGAAATTTTTGGCTCTTCGTCCAAATTTCCAGGGGGGGGCAAATGCCCGTTTTGTCCCCCCTGCGGACGCCCAAGGAACTGACTAAATTTGAATTGCTTATCACAATTTTTGAGCATAATTGTGTCTATTTAAGCCTAACTCTCAGAATTAATGCGTTTTCATATTAAATGCAGTTCTAAGTGCTAGATACCTAGATATAGCACCATTGTATACTTGTATACACCACTAGTTGCTATACCACGAAGATGGGCGTAGCCAAGGGGGGCATGGTCACCAAAATATACCAATTTCATGATGTATCCCCATTTTGCCAATTTTACAAAAAGGCCGTACTACGGTTGAGTGAACATGATGACGTCATCGAAACGCAAACAATAAGGTTTGTCCCCCCAAAGTTTTTTAGCAAACTAGGTCCCTGATCTGGCATAACATCATCAGGCTGGCTACCTACGTTGTCGCCATCTTCACTGTGGTGTGACTCTACTAGGACTTCTTTTGCACTTTCTGAGGTAGTTCTGTTCAACTACTTGTNCAAAACACCTTTTCTTTTTTTGGTTTGGCCTTTTTTGCCCTAGCTTCAGCCATCGTTTGACTGCCACTTAAAATTTGCGTCCTATGTCTCTTGGTCTTTGAATCATGATTTTTATCTTAGTTACAGAAAAAATATATTCTTAAATAAATATCCCAAAACAAAGCACCAGTATAACACCCGCCTATCACTATATACTTTACACTTGGATGATGGCTATAGTGAAACCTGCTTAATTAATAGAGCACTGGTTAAGAAAACAGATCGCCTATTAGAACAGGTTTTGAATATCCAGGAAAAGTTAAAAAATTATTTTATCTTCTAACATAAAATACATAAATTGCAGATTTCCTTATAACTTAAACCTACTTTTCAGAAAATTTTCAAAACAGGCAAGTATTGAAGTATGCTCCAAAACGTCCACAAAAGTCATCCCACCTGTGCACCTTTTCAGAACTTTGGGAACTTCCAATTTGTTAGGCTACATCTCAGAAACTTCGATGTCAATCTGTGTGAGAGTGAGGCCATAATCCTTGTTTGGGTAGTACTTCATGATCCAACTTTTATCACAAGAACATTATGAGGTTTGCTTGGCTTAAACCTAACTGTCACGTCTATTTCTCCAAAGTAGTTGATCCCAACACTTCTGTTATTTAATTGTTTAAAAATTTTCTGTTACTTTTTAAGGAACCGTTATTTTTTGCACACCTGTAATAGTCGTCAGTTCGAATAATTAAAACTAGGTTTATTTCGAACTTCTCGCTGATATCAGGTTGCCTCGTTAGATCTCTACGAGCGTGAAATTGAATTAAGACTGACCGGAAGCAGCACACATTTGCAATTACGAACTAAAAGTTAATCTTCAGAAGACATTAGCAGTAACTGTTTAAACAGCAATAGCCTAAGTATCGGATCGTATCTTGCGGCATTCATTGAAACTTGACCTTCCAAATACGAAGCGCTTGTAACTGAAACAGAAAACCAATGGTGTAGGAGGCAGGAGATCTGGTGAAAATCCGGGCAAACTCCCTGAAAATACGGGAAAAATTGTGCCCAGAGTGCTTTGATTGGAAAAAAATGGTGCCGCAAATCACATGAAGACCTTTTTTTAGAGGTCACCCCAAAAACGGCCTTCATGAGAAAATATTTGCACAAGAAGTGGCCCAAAATTTTTTCGGGCGAGTTTGGGGAAATTCGGGCAAAAATCTTTTGCACCCCCAAAAATTTGCCTGCTCCTACACCCATGTAAAGGCGTTCAAAAATCGCGCAGTTCACTCTGGTTTTCGTAAGCAACGGACCCCACACTTAAAAATACTATGGGTCCCGCGCCGGCACTACATAAGCAGCTTCGATCGAAAGCGTAAGCTCGCAGGCGCAGCTCGATTGAAGCAATCGGCTAAGGCCGGCCCTGCTGTGGGCCACTGGCGACGAAGAGAGATAACTCGATGTCTTTCGTCTATTTTGCAGCAAAACTATAGTATAGCCTTGTAAGAGTTCCACCATTTTTTCGTCTGGTGCAATGGTCCGCATTGTGAACCGCACCGAGACAGTATCAGTCTGCGCAGCATTATGGCGGCAACGATGAGTGTCGGCGGCATTTGACATTTTCTATGAGATTTATAGAAAAAAAGCTTTTTTTAGTTTCGAAAAACGGGATTTCACCACTTTTTCCCCCCTGGAAAAACTTTCCGACGCCCGTGGCGGAAACTTCTCTCCAGCACTGCCAGGTGTCGAACCGACGTAATTACGTTTGCGGAACGCGATTTTGGGCCATGACAAGTTGAGCTTCGCGAACTGCATGAAACGTCATGCGGTGAACGAGAAATGATAAGCGCCACGTCAGGTTGACTACAATTTGTTGATAGTCCGAATAAATTTTACGCACCCAAATCAAGTACGTTTGTGTCCAGACACGGACGGCCTAGTGTATAGACTTCTGCTACGGTCATCCCGCCCAGCCAAACGACCCCGGTCACTCTCTTTTTTCACTGAGACATTTTCGTTCATTTGCCCCATAGTAGTATCAAAACTCGTCGTAACAGTGTTTACTAGTCTATAGAATTTCGGTCTTTACGATCGAATTGACTTGGTTTTATTTCGGTCATTTCAAAAAAATTTTCGGTGTATCACCGACAAGAAAGCAAAACTCCCACTCCAGGCCACACTGCCCCCCTTTTCCTCAACGCCGCAGCCTGGAACTCGTTGCAACGCGACAACTCGCTTGTGACGTATAAGCTTTTAATACTTTTTGTACTCGCAGGTGAACGAACACAAAGAGAGGGGAGGAGCGGTTAAAATCAGCGGCGCATGCCTTATATGTACACAGCGACGGCTGAAGGGATACGCCGGCCGAACAGCGAAGTGAAAAATGTCAACAACAATGAACAACAACAACAACAGAAAGGAGGTCGAGAGGTAAAAGCGAGTTCGGCTCGCGTCCGACATGAAAGCACAGTTGGCGAAGAGCGCTAGCTAGCGGCCGGTATTTTGGAATGCTGAAGGGGAAACACTAGCGTTGGGTTGGGCCGCCCGTTGACTTCTACTAACTAGTTTTTCAAGACGGCCAAGGACTGCTAACTTTTTGCTTTTTTACAATACTTAGTAACGAGATACAAGTCGCTTCTTTCGCAGTTAACGAAAACGCAAGTCCAGAAAAGCAGATATCGCTGCGATCTTACTTTGCGGCGAAAAGTGCACTCGTTGAGTTCCGTTCACCCGAAGCCCCGGTACAGTTGAGGGGGCGAACGATTGGCCGCGTGCACACAAAGACCACCTTCAACTTTCCGAACCGCCACGGGTTCCTTCCCCCCCAAAGCACATGCAAACACTCGCCACTCTACGTTTAAAGCCTATACATCCGGCAGAAGAACACTTTGACCTCCGAAATCCCTCCGTCTCGCGCGCTTCGCAAAGCGCGTCGCGCCGCTGACGTGTCTCGGCGCCAGCGGCTTCTGTCACCTCCGAAATGTCTGGTTTTCCAAACTTCGGAAAGGGCCGCCGCGCCAATTCCGATCGCCGACGAAGATTCCCGCGCGCGCTCTGACAAGAGACCTGCTATCATCACTCAGCGTCCACGTCACGTGACGGGCCGATCGCGCGGCGTCGGCGCTCAACCGTCGTTCTGATTGGCGTTCTTGATTTTTGCGCCTTCGGCGTCAGGACCGGCCCCGTGCCAGCTGAGCGAGGAGACCACTTCCTTCATGGCGTGATAGATGATGTTCTTCAGCTGCAGCTTGTCCTCGTGGTTGGAGTGGGTGGACGAGAGGTGGCGAAACTCCTCCATCAGCTTGTAGCACTTGTCGACGTGCTCGGGCGCCACGAAGTCTTCGGCGACTTTGATGCAGCTGTGAAGGTTGAAGACCTGAAGGAATAAACGCGCAGTAGTTTTCAGAAGAGATGTTTGTTGCAGAGTTCGTACGCTGCGTTGAAGAGAAAAAAACTACGTCGGAAGTCGGTCTTGGGCACCCACCCCCCGGATTTTGAAATTTTCCATTACATTTTTAGGAAAAACAGGTCTTTTTCTCTGTTTCGAGAAGGAAAAAATAAATTTCACCAATTTTTCCCCCCTAGAAATATCTTTACGGCTACCTCTGGAAAAATGCACGATTGGCCCTTCCTCGAAGAAATTATTTCGACGCCCATGGCAACAGGTGTCAAGGCAAGGCAGTTACAGAATCCCTGTAGAAGCAAATTTACTTCAAAGAAATTTTACGAAATTACGCTTCGGAAGTTCCCATCTTCAGAAAACTGCCGCATTGTTTTAAGGACTTTCACGAGAGACGCACAAGCGGCTTTGGCCGAAGAATAAATTCCACAAAACAATGGATAGGTTAGCAATGCCTCACATTCACCACACGACGATCGATCCAGAGCAATAATAATTAATCCTGACAGGCACGCAAAGCTTTTCAGTTTTATCTTCGGGCGATGCCAAAAATGATTAGCTTCTTGTTATTTGCGTTGTTTTACCAGTCAGATAAACCAAAAAGCAGGCACGAACTGATACGGGAACAAACTGTTGACCGCGAGGACCACCGGCGACTGGTCATATGATCAACTTCTTAACGCCACAGCTTGGGGAGGTAATCGCGCAGCCGTTCTTTACCTGATGGGGAGCGCCGGCAGGTATAAAAACGCTGTCCCCTTCGCATTGCACGATCGCGTACGGCTCGACGCCGTACTCGTCCAGCAGCCGCTTCCTCATCGTCTTGTCCAGGTACATCTGCTGGTCGTGGATAGGGTCGTGGTACTTCACCCACAGTCCGCGTTCGGATTTTATCTGCGCAAGCAAGGAACGCTCTGCTGATGTGAACTGCGCGCGCAGTGATCGATACTTTTGTTGCTTATTCGCAAAGACTTCGGTAACAATGTTCGGTAGCTTTGCCGGATGCACCATGCAACATGAGTTAGCCGAGCGTAACGCACATCACAGCAATTCGAGAATCTTCATTCGTGTTTCGTTGCTCTATGGCTCGAAACTATTCAAGAAATAACGTAATTAAATGCTGACAGGCAGCGGCGTGGCCAGCTCAAAATTTTGGAGGGTTGAAATGCTTGATTTTAGGCGAGCAACAGTATTTTTGTTTGGGAAGCCGCTTCTCAAAGCACAAAATGACTCAATATGCTAACATTGGGGGGAAAGGGGGCCCCCCTTGGCTACGCCTGTGCTGACAAGCTCTGCGCAAAGGCTGGATGGTGATAAGTGGGTTTGCTCTGAGCGTAGTTGGTTCGCGGACCGACCCGTGCGCATTCGGTCAAAATAAACTACAGGCAGCTAATTGACTTGTTATTATTTAAATTTGCATTTGCATTCGTGCGCACTCACCTGCATGATCATGTTCCTGATCTTGTCAGTGTCAGACGCTTTGAAAATGTGCCACAGCGCTCCGGGCTTGTGCCTTTTCACTCGNTCGATCTGAGCTGCGTCGACGTCACCTTCCTCTATGATCTAACAACGGCAAGAGGGACGTTTGCTTCGGGACGTAAAAAAGTAGGATTGCTATGGCAACAGGGAAGGAAACAAGCCGCACTGAATAAATGCACTAAAAACTCCAAAAGAGTGCTAAATTTACAATTTCGTTAGTTTCGCAAGTGCATGCAATGAAAAAGTACGATAAATACCAATTGTGCAGTCACAACCATACAACAAAACAGTCTTATGCCTGCAGCTGGCACCGGCCTTTGTATCAAGCGAACAACATTCAAAGGAAATACGCAAACTTTCTATGGTTTGCGCTTATGCAAAAACCGCACGAAATAGATGGGTAGGCACTTTCTGAGACAAAAATGGAACTTGTTAGAATCCGTGCCAAAATGGAAATCGTACTGTTCGTTTTGCCAATTCCGAAAATACATTGCACAATGCGTCACTTTCCACCTCATAGTGCGAAGTATGCGGTGTAATAGTTGATTGGTGCGCTTCAGCACAGTGTCGCGGTGTGAAATAAAGTACTTTTTAAACACACCAAACGACATTGGGATTCAGGTGTTACTTCACGCGTGTGTTTTGTAACTGCAGTCAAACGAGCAGCAGCAACTCGATGCTCGTATCCTGCACACTGGGGCGTGCACGAGTACCGCAACTTCAAGTCACGGCAGTAAGCTGCAAAGCCCATCGCGCAGCAAAGTACGCATAAAGTAGTCGGAAAGCAATTTTGATCCCTGCTGGACCTTAACCATGAGCTTAGCGGCGCTTGTGAAGATCTCTCGCGCACCACGCGCGGCTTACTGACCGAAGCAGTATGACGAAAAAATAACTAGCGCGTGACAATCAAAACGGAACGAGCGCATTGCGTTCCTTCTGGCAGCTCTAGAGACTTACGAGTAGCAGGTAAAAACAGCGTAAGAGATTGCACGCGAGCACCGCGGCTTCTGCAAAACTTCAGACGTCACAAATAGGAAAGTTAAACTCTGTTTTGCCCTAACCCGCAAAGTATTCATCCGCGCGGACAATGCGTTTTGTGTTATTTCTGTCTAAGACGGTCATCGGAGAGTGCTGTTACAAATAACAACTGTTTCCAAATGAAAACAAGGTCGAGCATTCAACTTCACCTTCGCAGCGCTTAGAAAACTTGTCCGTTCGTGTTTTCCGCTGGCGACGGCCAAACAGCTTAATTTGCGTTTTTACAACTACTTCTTGCGCTACATGCAACGGGTGAGGGAGGGCGAGCACGAGCTCCTTGAGAGTAATCAAGTCAGTGCGCATCGTGCGTGACACCAGAAACACACACACACCTTCAGCAATGCTTCCTGGGTTCCTTCTGGCTCGTCTTTCGGCACCCCAACGTACACCATGAGGTTGCACGCGTCGGAGATGTCCAGGTGGAGGTTGGTGGTCCCCTGGCTCCAATCCTTCTCGGTGACCCAACCTGCGCAACAGTCGAGTGTCGAAAACGAGGGCGTAAGGGAAACAGCAGCTGCGGTCTGAACGCGACGACAAAAGGTCTTTGCAAGGGGCGGCCATACTCTCCCGTGAATGAGATTTGAAACGAAAAAACACGCTTTTTCTTGTGTATTTGCCACAACACGCTGGGCAGTTTGTTTATCTGTTCAAGCAACAACAGGTTGAAAGTACACGTACGCCACTGGATTGCTATCAAAGTTGGTCAATGACAAGTGGTGGTGGAAGCGTTCGGAGCCCTGGATTTTTTTCGGTTATTGACTGCATTTTTTTTATCAAATGATCGAAAAAAATTAAGTCAATTCGGCCACAATACTTTTTTCAGACGTATAAAAATACCCGAAAACGAAAAAATGACAGAAGCTTTTAAGCTATTTCGGATAAATGACCGAAAAGTCTCATCGAAAAGAAAAACCCAGGTTCGGACGAGAAAAAATCGAAAAAGCAATCGTAGGCACACCACGCAGCGTTATACATGACGCCCGAGTGACTACTGCCCACGAACACAGCGACTGACCGTAAGCGATATACATCTTCGGTCCGAGGTCGGGCCGCACGAAGAACTCGGGCAAGTGGGCGGCGATGTTGTATTTTCCGGTCCTGCTCGTGTAGTCGGGCAGGGGGAGGGCGCCCATCAAGTCCTGAAAGTTTGAAACCGGTTTCTAATCATCGCCCAATGTTTTTTTTAACAGAAACACGTATTCTTCCTGTTTTAGCCGTGGACATGCACAGCTATAAAAGCTTTATTTTTAGGAGGCAACCAAATTTCACTAAACCTGACCGCGCTTGACCCCTGGCGCTGAGATCCCACGCCAAGTTTGTTGCCAAGTGAGGAAGCAAAGGTAAGAAAACCGATCAATTGTTCGGGATCACTGAAGTGAAACGAAGCGTAGCAAACACTTACCTTGAACATTTCAGGCATCGTGTCGAGGAAGTCTTCCGTGGTTGGCCAGTCCTTCAGTTTAAGGATCATCTTCTCGCCGGTACGTTCGTCCTGCAAGCGATCTGCGACAACACCCGTCTCGTCACTGCATGTTTCCCGGCGCGTTACGGATGGAAAGAAAACGGGCTTATAACCTCTTCGTTTTTTTAACAAGTTTGCATAAATCCAGTGAAAAAAAAGCAAGTACTACAACGGACATTTTTCACTCCACAGTGTTGACTCTGCTGGAGCGGCGCAACAACTCTGGCAGTCGCTGACGGTGAGTCAGAAAAGCAATTTTCAGGAGGTCCAGTCATGAAGACAATGGTAACAATTGCAACCGCCTCGTTTTAATACGAGTCGCGTGTTAAATAACCGACTCCTGCATGGGCGCAACCAGCGGATCAGACTCACTTTTTATGCACTCGAACCCGTTCCAGAAGTCCCGGATGTAGGCATTGGTGATGACCGAGCCCTGACGACAGTTGACAAGTGCATTGTGGGTAGGTTCATCGCCGTGCTGGGCGCATATCGCTTCCGGTGTCCACAGGCCCTTGTCCAGGAACTGGGTGGAGCCCGAAGCAACGACAGGCTGAAGCAAGCAGCAGCATGAGATTAACAACTCAGCAACGGGATGACTGCGCAGCTGCAGAACATTCGACAGCCCAAAGGACAACGTTGACGTTGCAGAATCCTTAACCAAGTGGCCAATGTTCAGATCAGATTAGCTGTATCCAACCCGCGGCTCATAGTTTAGGTTTTCGCTGTAGTGTAAGTTACCTACACACTGACAACTTGTCCTCATTTTGATAATCTTCAATTTGACATTTTTGATGCAGGTGGTCCTCAGTGCCATTTTATCACGGACGTGTCCACTGGCACCTTACTGCAAAACTTTGTACTAGTTTTCTGATATCCATCGTTGTTCCATTGGCACTAAACGTCCTTATGAAATCACTCTTACGGATTGGTTTAAGGTGCCAAACACTCGTTACAATCGCAATTAGGATTTGAACGCTTTCAGTACATTCGCTTAAACAAAACTGATTTTGCTAAGATCAAAGTAAGTCATGCAATGTGTGGCCCTCATTCATATGTCATTCAATGTGCGGCCCTGGTTAAGATAGTGACATATTTTTTGACTCATAAGCTAGTTCGTTTGGACATAACTGGTTTGGAAGATGTTCATAATTGCAAGATATCTCTTTCTACCCCTTTAAAAAACAGGCACGTTGCTAAATTTTGGCCGGCAGCCACCAAACTGCCGTTTCTTGTGAGACTGTGAAGGATATGCAATAACAAAAAACTTTGTATTTAAGTTTTTACATCCAACGTTTACACTTACATGGACTTAAAATACTGGAAAATCTCGTTATATTGAAAAATTGCAGCAACTTCCATCGCCAATACTTGTACGTAAAGCACCTACCACGCCACTGAGCCAGTTCGTCTGGAAAGTGTCGATGTCGACTGTTATTCGCTTGTCGTCCAATCCAGGCATCGATCCGTTGCAAAACCACGTGCTGGATCGGACACGGGTCGGATTCGGATCTATAAACAGAACCGACATCGGATCTAACAGGCGGCCATACCCACTACACAACTGTAGGTTGACTATTTTAAGCAGCGCCAGGCTGAACACTCGATAAAGGCTGCTAGGTTTCTACTCGCACGGGCCATATACAGGAAACACTTGCAAAATAATGACGGAATGCAGCGGTAGCAGCTGCGGCTCAGCGAAGCATGACCGACAGACGCAGCCAGCCAATAGGAAAAGAGAATAAGTTCGATAGCCAGCAGCTGAGCGCAACGCAGCGAACGTCTTTTAAAAGCGCGCCGCCGCACGTTCCCTATTTCCGGTGCGGCCGGGCAAAAAAAAAAAAAGAAAAAAGCTCTGCTTACCGAGCGATTTGTTCGCAGCTGGATTTTCGCTCTTCGGTTTCTCTTCGCGAGAAGACTTCTCGTCCCTGGAAATGTGCAAAACAGATCGCTTGCATGAGCACCGGCGCGTAAGCCATCCTGGCTGCGAGACAGCTCGCGCGAAGCACTGTCGCCATACGAACGGCGCCGCATATGGGTTTGTTAAACGTGGAATAACAGCAGCAGCATTCACAAGCGGCTGTGAGAGAACTACTCGCTATCAGCTTTCCGCCCCAGCTCTCCCGAAAAACCAAACCAAAAACTTCGTCAATCTTTCAACCAATCCAGAAAAAGCAGTCGATTGTAGCTTTTAGCGCAAGAGGTTTAACAAACAAGTCTTCTCAGTACAACAGACAAAGTCAGACAAAAAAAAAAAAAAAATACAGCAAGATTTTTGAACTGACAGTTCAT
>JGI24159J19872_10008286_pt1 | contig 13614 bp, 12 predicted proteins | sample Ectturendosymbi4_FD_19872 | JGI IMG/M metagenome (IMG submission 19872) | reverse complement strand
GCGTGCAGTGTTCCTACAAAAATTAAAAACATAATGGCATCAACAAAAAGGGCAAAACATTGTTGCAGCAGATACACACAGAATTAATCTGTACTTTCTAAAAAGATCATTTGATTATCCCACTAAGCCACATAAAACAAGTAAAGCAAAGATAAATTTATTTGGAATGATTTTTACTCATAAATGTAAAAGTCATACAAGGAAAGATGAATGGTATCCCGGATGTTTGGGCCAAGGCATTTAGTAAACTTTTTCTCCCTACAATAGTTGTTAAAGTGAATTGTCTAAGTTTCCTTTGGCAGTAGTACCATATATGTTGCATGCAAGTGCACATGATGAAAAGAAATATTTGGTCAAAGTTGATATAGCAAATTTATTGCAGTACTGATGTATGGGTTGACCTATGCAAATGTTCAATTAATTTAAATTGCTGATTTAACTAAATGTATAGCAGATTTGAGATTAACATGTGACTTGAATGAGCTCTGTATCATCACTCATTACGTTTTTGTGGCAAACATTTATTCAATTCAAAACCTCATTTTGCAGATGACTATAAGTTAACTGAAAAAAATTGGTGCCAAGGTATTGTTCTTTAGGCAGTATCTCATCGTATAGAAAATTCCTTCCTACAATGCAATATATCTTTTATCAAGAGTATATATGTGATTGGACCAAAAAGTTGGTCATCTATATGCAATATGTGATGTTTGTCTCAAGTTGCAAGGTTACTTTTAGTCATGTGACTTGCTAGTCAACTGTAAGATAAAGTTGATTTGCAATTCATAAGTGTATATATGATTTTGGAATAGTTTAAGGATAACTTATTCATAATTTACTGTCTTTTGCTATTGAACTTCTCTTTCACATTAACTTGGAGTTTAATGAACATGTGTTTGGGTTTAACAAACACTTTAAACTTTAAAATAACTGTTTGATTGTGATATTCAACATGACTAATATGAAATACATTTGCAAATGATCTTGTCTTATTTTTCCTTTAAATAGCAAACTTCAAAAAGATAAATGGCTACAAGTGCAACTGGTGTTATTACATCATATGATCCTCAGAGGCGATTTGGGTACATAAAACAAGATGGAAATTCAGCAGTATACTACTTTGGCAAAGTTAGTATTCGTGATGATACATTGCATCCCAAATTGAATCTTCCAGTCAGATTTAACATACTCAAAGTACCAGGCAAAGAACCTGTTGCTGTTGAGATCCATGCCTGCAATGATGTCAACAACAAAAAAAACACTGAAGATCATGTCCATGCTGTAGTTTTGAATTTCAATGAAAGTAGAGGGTATGGATTTATACGTTGTGAAACAAATCCACCAGTAGATGCATTTTTACATAAAAATGAGCTTTCAAAAAGTGGTGTAAACATTGTTCTTCCACAACAAAAGATCAGAGTAAGATTGAAGTCAAGCGGGAAAAGGTTGATGAATGCTTTTGATGTCTTGCTTGTAGCAAAAGAAGATAAATCATCTGTTTCACCCAAAACACTTGCACAACAAAATCTACCAAACAATGCATGTCCCACACAATCACTTTCTGCAAAAGATTACAAGCATCATTGGAGCAGTTTTGATCCACATGTATCCAACTATAAAACATCTGTAAATTCAAATTTATCATCAATCACCAGCGCTGCATCAGTGAAAACAGCAAGCCGAGATGATTTAAAGATACACTTGACCCAAAATAGCATACACCTGACCCAAAATAAGTCTAATGTCAGCAGTGATGGAGTTTGTAATGTGAAGTCAGATGTAGAAAAACAATTTCAACTGAATTGTGGGGCAGTTGATCATTGTTCTCCAGAACAAAGAGCACTACTTAAGGTGATTGATCAAAAGAAAAAACTTTTGAAAACCTCAAACATCAAAGCTCTACCAGATGGAGGAAAAAGAATCAAAGATCAGATTGCTGCACTTGAAAAAGATCTGCTGTCCTTAAGTTTAAACAAACCTGAAAAAACCTGTGGTATAGAAAAACAAGATGAATCATCTACATGTGAACAACAAGGCTCTAGCAGTGAAACAAAGCTAGAAACAAGTGTGGCAGATCTTACCAATACTGCTAAGGAATCCTCAAGCAATGCTTCATTTTGTAATATAAAAAGTAAAAATTTAGTTTGGCCTGAACCTCAGCTTGGAACCAGGATAGAGCCCAGAAGCACAAGTAAAATTACATTGCAGGTGGGGAGGTACCTAACATACTTTCTTATGATTGTAATTGTATTAAACCAGTGTTCTTATGAGACTGCTTACATGCAGGTAACAGTGGAGGCTGTTGAAAAATTACACTTGTCACTGAAGACTTGTCCTCTATCTTATTCTGAACTTGACGATCCAAAAGGATTGCTGGTGAGATAAGCATTTTATCATGGGTAGAACTACTTCTCGTCTTATCTTTTAATGATAAGATCAGTGAACACTCCATTATATGTTTGCTTAGACAGTTGGACACTGAGGCAAAATAAGTTATACTTAAAGACACTTTTGCTAATATTGACTATTACTTAATGACGTTTCTTTTAAGCCATGCCATTTGGTGACAGATGCTGCCTTGTACATCTTAGTTTACTGCTTTAAACTTGGCTGTCACTTTTGACTCTCACATGGAATTTTGATGGAAACAGTGCAATATCCCACTTAATTCTAATATCTTATACATTGCTGATGCAAATATTTTCGGAAATGCATTTGATTCAAATAATATTCACTGATGCTTTATTATTGTGACCAATGTTATTTGGTCAAAACATCAATCTGGATATCCTTGTTTTGCATGTGTATCTAATATGTAGGTTTCTTTGATGATGCACCAAAGACAAGCTTTGTCATGGTTGGTTTGGAGAGAAGAGCAGTCTGTTTCAGGGGGAATTCTTGCTGACGACATGGGTCTGGGAAAAACATTGACAATGATTGCACTTTTCTTAAAGCAAAAAGAAACAGTGATGTTATTTTTATTTTTGGTGCTTTCTTGATTATGTAGTAGTTGATAAATGACGTTTGGCTAGGAGTTCCATATTGTCTCTGAAGATTTCACTCAATCAGTTTAATGGATTATGTCTCTTAACATAGTGCCATTGGTGTATGAGAGCAGTTGGTTAACACAGTTTCTGATCATTGCTACCACATGTAAATGAAAAGTACAGGCTGTACCGCTACCAACATTTATAACCATTAATGCTTCTTCGTTACTGGTAGTTCATACTGAGGAAAATATTTTGTGTAGGAGGTGCCTAGTTTTAGTGCTGAGTTTGCTATTCAGTTAGTGGTTAATATTGAACACCAAACCATGGCCATTGGAATAAGGGTGTAGGGGGCCTTGGTCTCTCTTAGATTTTTTAAATTTGATAATGTCCTATTAGTTTTTCAGTAGAAAAATGTTTTTCTCTAAAACTACAGTTGGTAAATTAAATTTTACCACTGTTGGCCCCCCCTGGAAAAATGCTTTCAGGCACCACCTGGAAAAATCCACTATTGCCCCCATGAAAAAATCCTTCGGACGCCCATGTACCAAACTTTATTTTTCTTGCACGTCTCGACAGCTTTTCACAAATAAGAATCTGTCTAATGCTTAATGCATGTGTGAGGTGTAGCGCATCAATTAAAGCGTAGTAGAAAGCAGCTGCAATTGTGATGTGCTAGTTTATTACAGTTACCTTTTAATAATGTCATGCGAATATTATTGCAACCTTGAACATATTTTATAACCCTCAAGCTCACTTTCCCTGTATTTGATTGTTAACGACTTTGTGCATCAGGCAACTTTCAGTGAAAGTTCATCATGCTTCACACAAACATAGCCAGACATAGTGTTATTCTGGAAGCTTTTGTTTGTCTGACCCAAATTTGATAATGTGCTTTGTATTGTAACATAATAATTTCATGTAGAGTGAATTGAGCGTTTTGAAGCTGGGTTTATTTAAGTTTTAGTTTAAGCAGCATTGTCGCAGCAGTGAAACTAAACATTCGGTGACTGGATTCTTTCACTACAGCTTCAGGGTGTATTGGGGTCTAACTTTCTTGGATTATAGATGTGTCACGATTTATTGTGATATTTGGAGATGAGATACAAAAAACAAGAACAGCAACGAAAAAAATTCAGGATGCAGTGGCTCTGCCAGTTGTAGAAGTATTTGTCAGTGAAACGTTAAACCAAGGGTCTTAACACACGACCCGCAAGCCACATGTGGCCCGCGAGGGCATTTTTGTGCAGCGCGTGATGCTTTTTGGGAATTTTTCAATCATTAACATTTAAGTTATTTAGCTAATTCACCGGTGTTTAAGAAGTGCTCGGCCAGCGAGTGAACAAGCTCCTTTGATTTGCCTGTAACCCACGATACCTTTTGCAAGAAATAAGATGTAAAAGGTGCTTCTGTTAAGGTTCGGGTACTGCCATTGTTGCGTCAGCGTCATGATGTAGCCCTCCGGTTACTATGGCCCTCGGAGTGATTTGAGCTTGAGAACTCTGCATTAAACTAACGCCACATCGGAATCTTGGAAAGGTTAAAATGTGACGCTACTGTTAAGAGCCACAGTTTGTTACTGTGATGACCAATCCGTGACCCACTAAGCCAAAAACAAAATGTTTGCTGAAAATAGCTTATGAAACTAAAATCAACAGTCCGCTTATGCTGAGAAAAACGTATGTGGTGAAAAGTATTGAAAATGATCACACTAACCTTGGAAACAATCGGCGAAAGGACTGGACATCAACTCACTTCGTTTCAAATTAGGTGGGGGACCTTTGTCTTACTTCGGCATTAGTTCCTAACTTCCTAGCCACGAAAAAAGGTCGGAGAATCGTAAGAAACGCTCTCGCTCTGTATGAATTACTGAATTTGACCCAAAAGTAGCGACATAAGTGTGTCTTGTTTTAAAGTTTGTCTTCTCCATAATCTTGTGGTGCAAATGGTCGTTTAAATTTTGTGCCTAATTTTTAAAATCAACAATATTGTCGAGTTAATGATTGAATTAGGCCGGGATTATGACGTACATACAGTACATAAAATGTGTTGTATCAGAGCGGACATTTTTGGTAAATAGTATTAAAATTCTTAACTACAAGAAATTTTAAAGCTTGTTTTGCTGCGTAATTTTGTGCTTGCGAGGCTTTGATTGGTGTTGCTTTTCAAGTAAGATTTACGGATATCAATGTTTGCCAGCAACGAATTATTTACACTCAGTCAGGTGCAGCGTTCCCTCTAAGAAAATTTTACACTGAGCAAATGTTTGTTTTCGTGAGCATGAATAAATATTCATAAGTGAGCAGAATTCTAAATGAATTTCAAACTTTGTGAATTATTAGAATAAGTATACAATCTTATCAAAATACGAACAAAATACACATTTAATTCAAATAGCTTCTTGTTTTCGTGCTTTCCCAATGTTTTGAAATGTTGCAAGTAGGCGAGAATGAGATTTCACTGCGCAAATGTTCTGGTGGTACTACGCAGTTGCGCACCATAGAGGGAACATTGGCGAGGTACATGGCTTGCGACCTTAATTTGCAAAGTCGGTTTTCTGTTGTGTCGTCTGTGTAAAATACGTGGTGGACTGCCTAGCGCGCTAAGCTAGTTCTGTTAGAGCAGGGGTTCCAACCTTTCTCTGATCATGTACCCTTTCAGCATTCCGACAGATTGGCATGTACCCCTTCAGCATTTCGAAAGATAAGCATGTACCCCTTCAGCACTATGAGGCTACATCTTTGAAAGTTGCAATATATTCGGCGGAAATGTGTTGTTTACCACTGTTCACTTTGTATTGTTAATATGCTCTGTAGATTTCTGAATGTTGAGCAACGCGGCGGAAAGCAGTTTTCTTACAATTTATTCATTTTTTGTTTATTTATTGCAGTATTAATATTTTACGTAATAGGCTCAAATACCTTCTAGCGGTGATGCACAACACAGCGCCCCTGGAAACAGGCCAAGAAGCTCTGAACTTGAAGACCAAACGAAATGTAAAATACATGATCTGGTGTTTCGATTTTTGTCATGGTAGTAGTAGTAGTAGTTGTTTTGTGTCATAAAAAGTTTTGTTTTACCTTCAGTACTCTGCGTTCAGTCACTGGCGACACTTATCGTTTCTCCAGCGTCGCTGATTTTTCACTGGGAATGTGAAATACGCAATAGGTTCGTTGTGGTCTTTTTATGCACATTTTGATGTTTGCTTTAACTGCTTTTTGGTGCTTACTGTGTTTCCTGTAGTTAACTCAAATTTACGTACGTCTTTTGTGGTATTTGCATATTTCTTCAATGCAGCTCAATTTCATTTTTCGGAATATTGCGGTGAATCAGTATAGTGGAAAACTGCTTTTTTAGTGATGAAAAACCACCTTGGTGAAAAATATGGTTGAAGTAAAACTGTTCATTTCAGTAAAGCCTGTTGCTGAAGGAATGGACAGCGCGCATAGTTAATACCACTGTTCGTGTTTTAATTGAGTTTTTTTTGTGAAGGAACGGCTCGTTAACGGATTACTTCCAACTTCCAAGTGCGTGATATCATTTCCAGGCAAATTGCTTTGGATGTAATCTTTACATTTAACGTTTGTGGATGAAGATACTGTATTGTCGCATTCGAATGCTAGAGTTGCAAATCATGATTTAAGTTGGTTTTACAAATAAACGATCGCTATTACTGTAACTGATGAAAAATCGTAGGGTTTTTCATTTTTTGTCCGTTTTTATTTTCTGAGTACTCAGTAGGCCTGCGAAAGTTTTTCAGTTGAATTGAAACTGTTACGCTGTTTGTACAGGTGTGCCAAAAACCTTCTCAGTGTCCACTTATTCCATGGACCGGATCGCGAGAAAGAGGCAACAAAGCTAGCTCAGTATGATGTGGTAATAACAACCTATGATCTCGGTAAATTTGTTGTCCTTTCTTTGCGGTTTGCGGCTGAAGTTAGATCCAGAACCTGAGCAAGCGCCGAATTTTGTTAAACAGTGCGAAGATCATTGGCATCGCATGAGATGACCAAGGACTTGGCACAGTCAAGCCCANCAAAACAAGGTATGGTTTAAAATTGCTAGTATTTATCCCAGCGGGTTTCGCTTTTTGCTTCTTTATTTAACCGATGATGATACTTCTTTGTTTAGCCGATGATGCGTTGCTTGGTATTCGATGGAGACGTGTGATTTTGGACGAAGCTCATCAAATACGAAACTACAAAAGCCGTACATCGCAAGCAATTTGCGAATTGAATGCTCAGTCCAGATGGGCAGTGTCAGGTTTGTTAGGTCATGCTTGTGTGCGTCTTCTTCCGTATGTGTTGACTCAAAAATACTTGGTGGTCCTGGTCCAAACTTATTCATGATGCTTTTTGTTCTGTTACCGTTTACTTAAGGTCAACGTTTCTCTCTTGATCTGCCGCCTTGACGTGATGGGAGAGCTTATGTACCTCTATGACCCTACGAGCTATACTGGCGGGAGTTTACTCCCAGCAGGGTCACCCATGCCGGACAGGTCAAAGGGTAGAGGTTAGACAAAGCGCAGACCGCAGATGGTCTTCCTGGCAGCAGGGGAAAGATTACTGCAGTGATAGTGCGTGAGTTGTATTGTGGTGATCTCCATGCACTGCAGATGAATGTTTAGAAAGATCTCTTATACCTCTGTGCCTATGTCAATATTCGTCAGGCCTACTTGGCTACTGCGGTGCAGTCTCTGACCATCCCGGCCGTCACGCTACGCGTTCCGCCGGACTCAATGGTCACTAGACCCAGAGGGAAGCGTTTGTCCTGGGCAAGCATCTGCTTCCAATTTTTACTTGCCATGGCGCAATCGCAATTTCAAATGACTCCACAACCAAATATAACTCAGACACTGGCAGATCGGAGACCTCACGCCCATGCGGAGGCCGCTGCTGCTCGGCTTGGCTTGCGTTCTAGGAGGCAGGCGCGTCCAGGTCGTCATCCTGCTACTGCTTCCCTAAATGTCGCATGTTGGAATGGTCATTCATTGAGTGTACATAATGACTGTGACTCCCACTCTCCAAGGAAATCAGCATTAATTGACTTGGAACCTGCTTGTTTGAGCATTGACATTGCGCGCTCAGTGAAACCTGGCTCACTGGAACCGGATCCATTCGAGAAGGTCACTACACCTTCTTTTGGTCTGGCTACCCTGATGGATCAAGACCAAGACACGGTTCAGGTTTTGCCGTTAGAAACTCCTTGCTCTCTTGCATGGAGAACCCGGTTGCAGTCTCACCTCGCCTCATGACTTTACGACTTAAGCTATCCGCCGGCTACCTCACTGTTCTGTCAGCATATGCACCGACCCTTGCTGCCTCCTCTGAGGAGAAAGATGCATTCTACGATCAGTTGTCCAGGTCTATCAGATTGATCCGGCGGGGCGACCGTCTAGCACTTACCGCTGACTTCAATGCCCGTGTTGATTCAGATTATACCTCCTGGTCCGATACACTTGGTGTGCATGGAGTGGGGAACCTGAACGAAAATGGTCAACGTCTGCTTGAGCTGTGGTCTGCCTTCCATCTCTGTCTTGCAGACACTATTTTCCTGGCTCCATGAGCTCTAAAGTCACATGGATGCACCCTCGTTCCAGACGGTGGCAACAACTCGATCACATGATCGTGAGGAGGAGACAGCTGGACGAAGTCAGTCATTGTCGCAGCATGCATTCTGTGGATTGCAACACAGATCATGCATTGGTCCGTTGTAAGCTTGCCTTGCGGGCTAGAAAGTTTCATCTATCTCGCTGTAGACCATCTCCTTCCATTGACTGCTCTACAACCAAAGACCCTGTTAAACTAAAACGATTTCAGACTTTGTTTTGCAACCACCTCAACTCATCCTCTCCTGCCCCCAAGGATCATGAAGATGCCTGGGCAGAATTCCACACTGCAGTCACAGATAGTGCTGTCATTGCTTTCGGTCACCCATCAAGAAAGCAGCCGGACTGGTTTTGTGACCGTGCTGACTTGCTCTTACCAGCACTCGAAGCAAAGCTAGAGCTATGATTCGCGCTCATGGCACCGGTAATGCCAGATTACGCCTAACCACCGCAAAAGGTGACATGCAACGTCTCACCCGCGCAGCCCTGCATCGGTACTGGACTAATCTCAGCCAACGCATTCAGTGCTGTGCAGACACTGGTGACCTCCATGGCATGTACCAGGGTATCAAAGAAGCAATCGGTCCAACATCCAAAAAGACTGCCACTGTTTTGCCCGAAAATGGTAGACCCATCAGTGACCCTGGAAAGCAGCTTGATCGGCAGATCACTTCAGCTCCCTCTATAACAAAGATGTACCTGTGAAACTAGAGGCAATTAATGCACTGCCGCTGATCCCAACGCTTCACGAGTTGGACGCCGACATCCCTCTAGGTGCGGTGAAAGTTGCAATCAATTGCTAAAAAACGACAAAGCATCGGGAGCTGGTGGCATACCTGCCGAAGTCCTGAAATGTGGCGGTGAAGCCCTAGCTGCCGAACTGCACGCGGTCTTCGAACTATGCTGGCGGACCCACTGTCTTCCGCAGGACTTCAAGGATGCCAACATTATCACTCTGTACAAGAATAAAGGAAGTCGGGAGGACTGCAACAGCTATCGAGGAATCTCGCTACTTAGTGTTGCTGGAAAAGTCTTATCCCTCGTGCTTCTCCCAAAATTGCAAGTCATCGCAGACAGGGTCCTGCCGGAGAGTCAATGTGGATTGCATGCATCACGCTCAACCATTGACGCGGTGTTCACATTAAGACAACTTCAGGAAAAATGTATCGAGCAACAGCGTCCTCTGTACGTTGCGTTCATAGACTTGACCAAGGCTTTCGACCTTGTTAGTAGGTCTGGTTTATTCGCGATCCTCAGGCGCTTTGGCTGCCCTGACACATTGCTCAACATTATCCTGAAGCTCCACGATAACATGCATGCTACTGTTCAGGTCAGTGGCTCGAGATCTCGCCGTTTTCCAATCAAACGCGGTGCCAAGCAGGGGTGCGTTGTTGCTCCCACCCTCTTCAATTTTCTTTACTGTACTGCTCATACGTGCCTTTTCGAATACGTCTGGTGTATTATTGCACTGTCGCACCTCTGGGAAATTGTTTGATCTTTCCCGTTTTCGTGCCAAGTCGAAAGTCTGACTATTTATCCGAGAACTGCTGTATGCGGACAATGCTACCTTTGTGGCAACCTCCACATGTAACCTTCAAAACCTCTGCAGCTCCTTCGCTGGTGCCTGTGCCGAATTTCATACTACTATCAACCTGAGCAAAACCGTGGTCTTATCTCATGGACCTTGTTCTTCCCCGCACATCAGTATTAACGGAGCTGTGCTACAATCAATCGACAAGTTCTGTTGCCTGGGGTCCGCAGTCGACAACACGAACTCTCTGAAATCGGAGCTTGACATTCGCATAGGCAAGGCCGCGACAACGTTTGGTCAACTTTGTCCACGTGTTTGGTCCAATGGCAACCTCTCCATCCGAGTTAAAGTCCAGGTGTACATGGCCTGTGTTGTTAGTGTGCTACTCTATGATTGTGAAACGTAGACAACGTACAGGCACCAAGAACGCCGTCTTAACACTTTTCACATGCGTTGTCTCCGCTCTATCTTGGGTTTGTCCTGGAAGGACCGTGTAAACGACTGGTTCTTGCGACCTCATAACCATCATCAGACATCGACGTCTACGATGGGCTGGTCATGTGTGCCGGGTGGAGGACAACCGCCTGCCAAAGCAAGTTCTATATAGTGAACTACGCAATGCTCCCCGACCGATTGGACGTCCAAATTTGCGTTTCTGGGACGTGCTAAAGCGTGACCTAAACGCACATAGCATAACAAGTACTTCATGGGAAAAACTCGCCTGTAACAAAAGAGAGTGGAAGTCAGCCATTGAAACTGGAAAGCAAACATCAAAAAAATCATTCTTGGAAGATTGTGGGCGCCGCCGTGCTCATCGTCGTACACGACAAGATAGGCCTTGATGATGAAGGTCAACGTTTGCTTCATCGCATCTTTCCGCCTCGAAAAAGTGTTCCTGTAGCTGAAAATGCATTTGCTGCCTTTTTGACATTTGCTGTAGTAGATGAGACAAATGTGTGTGGCTTGCTCGCTGCAACGACGTAACTGAACCTCTTCAGTGTTAGAGCGAGCAAATTTATTTTGCGTGGCTCAGCTGAGAGAAAAGTTGTATTAGGCCAGACAATTATCCCTGTTTTCTCATCTCAGTTTAACTCAAAGCATTGATTTCTGCAAATTCATGGCTACTTCTCCGTTTCAGTAAAATTGCTTTTAGTTTAACAGAGTTGCTTAGTTACTGCTGTCCAATGTTTAAAGCCTGACGTGGTGCAGTAAGATTCTTATTTTCGCAGAAAATGTAGGTAGTAATCAAAAGTTATGTGTGGTTTGTATTTTCACGACACTAAAGCAAAACTTGATTTGCTCGTGAGTGCGCGCGGTGTTCGACAACAAAATATTGGCATTAACTTTATCGAGTGACGTGACTATTGCTGCTCCTATGTATTGCAGGAACTCCAGTACAGAATCAAGAAGCCGACATGTATGCTATGTTGAAATTTTTAAAGTGCGAGCCCTTCGATGATTTTAAACTGTGGAAATCGCAGGTGGACAACAAAACCGAAGCAGGCCGACAGCGCATGAAACTACTTGTGTCTTGTTTCGTGCTCAGAAGGTAACAACGCATGAACGCACGACGGCTTTTGATCTTCGGCAGCATGTTCTTCGTTGTTTGCGTACATGTAACTCCAGTGTGCTCATCAGAACACCAGTTACACCCTGGACTGGACTGGACATGGAAGTTTAATTTGAGTCACGTTACAGGGAGAAGTCCGACAAAGGAAAAGATGGCAAGCCCTTGGTACCTTTGCCTTCGAGAAGTTTCGTTACACACAAACTTCAGCTCAGCCCAACCGAACGAGAGGTTCTTTATTTATTTTTTAATTTTTTCTGAAGAAATGTACAAGAGTTCTCAAGCTTTTATTGTGTGATATTTAGCCGGCAGGTCACAAAGTTGATGACGTATCATCGGCTTGAACGCTTCATTTAAAAATGAAAAGATAAATCCTCGATCATTCCTGTATGACGTGAAGCTAAGGCTTTGCGCGTAGTTTTGATATGTATGGAAAATGTTGTTTGATTGCGGACAGTCAATGCTGTCTTACTTACTTCCAGGTTTACGACAAATTACGAGCAGAATCTCAGTCAGCGTATCGAAACTATGAAAAGTGGCGAAAAGACAAAGAACGCCCCTCAAGCGAACCCGAAGCTTCAACGAAACCAATAAGCGCCACCCATCTCATAGTGATGCTTCTTCGGTAAGCTCTGTATGTATTACTGTCTGCTTTCAAATGACGGTCTGAAAAAGTCATGTCGTTTTGCAGGTTGAGGCAGTGTTGCGGCCATCTGAACTTGCTTCAAAACAAGTTTGATCCAGAAGTTCTAGAAAAGGAAAAGCAAGATGTTGCAATTGAAGATCTGTTTCAGTCTCTTAGTATTCAAAAGAGTAGGTTGACTTACGGTAATGTTTTCCAATTTGAAATATTGCGTTTTTATCGCATTTGTGATTCATGTTCAGACTCCCGGTCAGAAGTGTCGTTCCACACTGATGAATATGCGAAGCAAGGCAAAGCTCATCATTTTGAAAAAACTGCACCTAGCAGCAAACTCACGTTCATCCTGTCAACTATACAAGAAATCAGGTTTCGTTTTACCGAAAGTTTTTTGATCAACAGAAAACAACAACGAGTCGAACTGTTGAAGAACTTTGCTGTGCTCGTGATTTTATCAAAAAGTGGTTTGAAAAAATCGATATTCCTGTTTGTTCGCTTGCCTATTGCAGTGACAGAAACCAGGAGGACAAGTTTGTGATCATCAGTCAGTGGACGAGCATGCTTCACTTGCTTGCGTTTCATCTCGACCTGGCTGGAGTGAGCTACGCAGTTATTGAAGGAAGTGTGCCAGCAAGGAAGCGAATGCTGCTGGTCGAGCGGTTCAATAAAGACAAATTGAAGCCGAAGGTAGGCCAACATGTTTTACTGCCAACAACCCGCGTAACTTCGGTAACTAATCGTTTGCGTGGAATCCACAGGTTATGTTAGTTTCGCTCCAGGCTGGTGGAGTCGGCTTAAATCTAGTCGGAGGCAATCACTTATATTTGCTTGACATGCACTGGAACCCGGCGTTGGAGAAACAAGTGGGTTGCGATTGCTAGTTTTGCGCTGTTGGATGTGCTTCTATTCCTAAAATATTTTGTGTCTTGCAGGCATTTGACCGAATTTATCGGGTGGGCCAGAAGAAAGATGTTTTCGTCCACAAGTTCGTAATGGAAAACACTGTTGAAGAGCAAATTCTTCAGGTACGACCTCCGGTGTTTCAACAAACTTTTCAAAGTACAGTAGAACTCGTCTAATTCGTCATCGTTTAAATCGTCAATTCACTTAATTCTTTACTTTTTCGTCGGTCCCAGCAGAATCCCTGTCCTTTGCGTACATTTCTGTTCGTCTAATTCGTCATTTGTAGTTTCGCTTTAGATGTCTAAGCAGCTAGTACGTGTGGGAATTCAAACAAATTAAGGATCTTTATCTGAGAATTGTTGCACCTCGCAATTTGTT
>JGI24159J19872_10008285_pt1 | contig 13614 bp, 10 predicted proteins | sample Ectturendosymbi4_FD_19872 | JGI IMG/M metagenome (IMG submission 19872) | reverse complement strand
TAATGTTCGCTAATGGTTGGTTTACTGCATGCGATGGCTTTTATGGTGCTTCTGCTTATTGGCTGAGTCATATGAAACAATAAACCATTACCATTAGGGTAATGCTGCAACGAATTGACTACTAGCTTTACTATCCACGATGTTGTAAAAATTTTGTTGAAACTGTTAGTCTTTGAGAGTGAGAGTATTGTATTTTCCGGTGTCTGGAAAGTTTTGGGTTTGCTTTTGTTTTTACCTGCCGCAAATGCCACATCAGACTCAAAGATGCCTTTTTCAGCTCCAAAGCGCGTGAAAACTTTTTTTGCGTACAACCAGGGCATGCGAGAGAGGATAAGATGCACATCGCGTCCGGGTTGGTAGGATGAGAATATGCACGCTAATTTTTTGTTTGCCAGTATAGCAATTAATTTATTTCAATATCTTAGCATGGAAAGCTGTTTTTTATATAAGATGATTACTATAGTAATAAGCTAGACAAGTTTCGACGAGGGAACCAGAAGTTAAAGGGGCCGGTATCGGTCTTCGTACAACCATGACTTAACAACGATTAAACGATTCGATGATTTTGCATGTTCACAAAGAACGAGTTGACAGCCTTGATTGGTACAAAATTGCTGAAAATATGTTTCCAGTAGAAAGGACAGACTGAGACAGTTGTGTTGATTTTTTGGAACGGTTTGAGAATGTTGTTGACTCGTAACATTGCTTAACCTTACTGATAGGCCCGTTTTTATAATTGTCTTTTGACTCAATGGCGAAGAGTTAGAACAACAACCGTATAATGTGCATTGCAGGCAATGGCTTGCAGATTTCGATATGTAGAATTGTGGAGAGAAATGTCCCTTCTAAATTTTTGAAACTTCAAGAAAATAGATAGCCTTTTAAGCAGTAAATGTTTAGTTTACGCGCTTGTATTAAATTTTTCAGTTCAGGCAAGATTTTGGACTTTGTTCCGCAACTGCGCTGTAGCAGAAAGTGCTTACGGGGTATCGCTTGCTATGAATGACTAAAAAAGGTCATCTTTTTTAGGGAGCACAGAGTTGCAAAACAACCGTTTGCTATGGGAGCAATAGTTATGTGGACGCACGATTTCTACTGATCTTGGCCGTAGCGCTAAAAACGAGCTAGCGCCGGCTCTGAAAAACTATTCCAACTGGTATTGCTTACAAGTTTTGATTATGTAGCATGTACCAGCGGACTCCACGTGCAGTTTATAACGATAATATTCTGATAATATAACTTCAAATCCATGAATAAGAAAATGTGAATCATGCTCCAGCAACAAATCGACGCATTATAAAGAGCTTGAAGTCTTTAAAGATATTTTCTAACTGAAAAGACACTGCAGTGATTTCAGTCCATTGCGCAGCCCAGTCCTCTTTGGTATATTTGCGATACACTATAGCTGCAATCAACGTCAATGCAACGTTGTATTGTCGTAGATAAATTTGTTTCACTTCGTTCTTACTCTCGCTCGCTCTCTTTTTTGCTCTAACGCTGCTTTAATCTGTGCGATCCCTGGAACTTAATGCTTTAGACCAGGGCTTCTCAAACAATGGGTCACGACCCCATTTGGGGTCATGTAATGTAATTTTGGGTCGTGAAAGAAATTGGTTTGACAAATTAGATATAAAAATGTTTGTAAACTTTACAAGGAAATTAAAAGTAGGCTTGCAGTGAATCTATTTCTAGTTTCTTAGTCATTTAGAGGCAATATCTTGCTTTATGCTGTCAGTTGTTTGCTAAGATGTCTTCTTGAGCTATCGAATGACAATAATCAACCAAGCGCAACAAGTCATGCGGTGTTATGTCATGATTGTTTTAACGATTGACCAATGCGGACCTTATTGCATTTACTCCGACACGAAGGCATGCTTCTGTTTGCAACTCTAGGCTAAATTTTAGTCTAAAACTACTCGGTGTGCTCTCAAAGCTAACGCCTATGTCTAACCCAAATGGCTTACTGGGCCAAAACTTATGTCATTGTCTTGACCAGGGCCGCACATTGAATAACATATTAATGAGGGCCGCACATTGAATGGCTTACTTTGTTCTTAGCAAACCAAATTTAGCTAAAGCTAATGTTCTGAAAGCGTTCGAATCCTAACTGCAATGGTAACAAACGTGATAAAATGGGACTGAGGACCCCCTGCATCAAAAATGTCGAATGCAAGATTATAAAAATAAGGACAGGTTGTCACTATGTAGGATACTTTTACTACAGTGAAAACCTACAGTAAACTGGGCCGCACAAAACCCTCAACTGGGCCGCATGCAGCCCGCGGGTTGGACATAGCTCGCCCAGCCCCTAGAAAAGCTTTAAGTTTGTAGAGCACAGTTCCAGAAGCACTTTGAACTTTATTTAAGGAAAATTTGGATCCACAAACCATACAAAATTGAAATTTCAGGAGGCCACACATCTGCCATGCCCAGGATGAATTTGCGGAGTTTTTAAATCACAAAAGTTCGCAAATGGAATTTTTAAAACAGAGTTTATGTCATTTTTGGATAAGGACAAGAAATTAATGCCCAGTCAATTCTGATCTAGCCATCCCTAACTCTTAGTGCTTTGCACAACCTATTTGTGTGAAGCGTTATTCTCAAAATTGACAATCATCAAGAACATAAACCGATCCTTTTTGAAAAATGCTGCGAATTCACTTCGCCTGCGTTGTTTGTATCATTCTACGAATGGATGATCTGTGCAAAAATTTCCAAGCCCATCAACCCAATGGTTGTGCTTAATAACTTCTATAAACTGAATTGTTTCTTCGTTAATTTTTTCGCCTGTTTCCACTATGTGTTAGTGTTATTACTAGGGCAAACAATTTTTTGACCTAAAAACTGAAATTTTTGACTTTATAATTTACAAATTTTGACGTTACTTTGACCTATAAATTTCCTGCGTTTGCAACTGCAAAATAATTCAGCCTTAGGTGTTGTGGCTAACTCAGAATCATATTCATACCCTATACTTGGAGATTTAAAAAAAAATTGGTTGTTTGACTTTAGAGATGATATACTCATATGTACATAATAACTAAAGTAGAGCCAAACCTGAGAACATCATAAAGTTGAAACACTATTTGCATAATGGATTGAGCATTTATCAAACCTAGTACTGTGAGACCACGTTTCTTGCCTTAACCACGCACAGCCTACATAATCAGTGGTTCTCAACCACAGGGTTGCCAGATTGGCTTTTTTGACGCCAAAATTTGTGAAGTTTGGCTTTTTTTAGAGGCAGTTGGCGTCAAAAAAAATTGTTTGGCTTTTTGGCTTTTTCTTTCCTATGTTTGGCTTTTTTTGGAGGCAGTTGGCACATACTATCAGACTGGTGTTTTGGCTTTTTAAATATCTTGCTGAAAAGTGTTATTAAGCTATTTTGAACAGTGCTTGGTGCATTTTCTCAAAAGTAATCTGGAAACCCATAAAAGAATAAAGTTTTAGCATATCTCGCAACCGATAATGCCAAAGGTTCGAGTGGAAACACTAGAAAATGTGGAAGATGAAGGTTTGGAATTGTTCTTATAGAGTGTAGAGGTAATGCTATAACATTATTCTTCTAAAATGTCCTACAAGTAATCAAAATTTTTTAATTTCATGTTTACTTTTCAATTTGGCTTTTTTCAGACATGATTTGGCTTTTTTCTCAAGAGATACCTGGCAACCCTGCTCAACCACTGTTCTGAGAGCCGCATGCGGCTCCTACCTGACCAAGCATATTTTGTGCTGCCCTCAGCCGTCTTTCAATACTGCAAAATCTTATTAATACTTTGTGTAACAGACTGATCTGCAACAAAGCAAAATGCGTCAAATGACTTGTGTTAAAATTTTATTAGTGCGGCCACGGCGTACTTAAGATACGGCCGAATATGTCACATTTTCCCAGGCCGATTGTCAACCTGCTAGGTCTGACTGAGTGCGAGTGTGGGGTGTGTTTATAAGTGGTTAGTTCCGTGAATTTTGAGTTTATATATTTAAAACTTGGCGTTACTTCGTCCATTCAGCCACTGTATTTGTAAAGCAATCTTACTGAAGCATGTGCTATTTTGTATTTACCACCAGAGCCGTAGGCCTGCTAAGATATAGGCTGCTGCAGGGGTGGTCAATTAATTTTGCTCGGTGGCCACTTTCAGAAGGCAGCGTTTAGCGGAGGGCCATACCTTCTTATGGAAGTAGAAGCAAGTCTCCGTTACGTTAGGCTCAGCACTAAGATTTACTGTGATAAGTTGGAGGAATATTTCAGATTAGAAAATTTTCCTGAAGGCTTCCGCGGGCCACTGAAAACGCTGTGGCGGGCCACATTTTTGGCCCGCGGGCCGGCATTGGCCCACCCCTGGGCTACTGCACCAAACCCAAGCCTGACATGTCTGGAAGTTTTAAGTGTCAATGGTATTTATGTCGGCTTTGCCAGTCAAGTTTGCATCAAGTTTTGCGCAGGCTTAAAAGCTAATGTTGCCAGTTCGTTTCTCCTGACAGCTACAGATTAGCTTTAGTCTTTTGATATGGTTGAAAACATTGGCAGTTATTGTTACAATAAGGGGTTGTGCAGTGCAGTCAACAGTTGCTTGAGTTTGTAGGGTTTGCTTAAGGTAAGGGTAGAGTTATTCATGATAATGCAACTAAAGGTTAGATTCTGTGTTGGGGTAGGGGTTAGGTATTAAAACAACTTTTACATGTAGTGCATGAGACTGCTGGATTGTAGCTTGCGTGAACAGGCTGCAAGTACAAACCGCTAAACAGGTTACTTAAGGACAGGTTACTTGTGAGAAATAAGTTTCAACCTGGTTTGCTATATTGATAAGCACAATGATTGCTGACTATTGATATATGGTTGGTAGATTTGGAATATGACTAAATAATTATATATATATAATATGACTAAATAATTATATATATATAATTGTTTGCTATATATATATATATATATATATATATATACGGCAAACAACAAAACTTTAAATCATATAACACATATTACAACTATTTAGTTAAATAATGTAGATATTTAATTTTTTGAAGTGCAGAAATGAGAAAAAAGTCATTTAGCAAAGTTGTTCAGAAAAAAAGTTATTTAGCACAGTAGCCTATGGTTGACTTTTCTGAGTTGGCTAATTTTAATTTCAGCATGCCTACCTCAACTTTACATATTTTAGAAAACAAGACAAATAACTCTTTCACAACATTTGTGAAAATGATTTGGTAACAATTTTAGGTTACCAGGGTAACATGGGACATAAACAGGATTTTGATGTACCTGCATCAGGTTTTCTTTCTGCATATGATTAATTTTTCTTCAATAATTTAGCATTTGATTTTGAACTTTGAGCTTATTGAAATGTGTAAATATACATTATTGAAATCAAAATCATGTTTGTGTGTGTTCCAGTTTACCCTGATAACGTAAGATTTGTTTCATCTGATTGAATATATTTTTCGATGCAAAACCTCACTAATACTTAAATTTTAAACAATGGTTATGTCCCATTAGCCACAATTATGGGTATTATATATATTTGGAGAAAACATGCAAAAAAGTCTGCATCTCACGTTACCCTGTGAGACCAGGGTAATTTGGTATACCAACAATTTTTTTGAAAAAAGGGACTATTTATTAACTTTCAAATATGAAAAAACTTTGTGTTTTTAGAAACTTACATACTTACAAGACCTTTCATTGTTAGAATGTTTCAAAATAATGTATGGTACGTTGAAAAAACAAACACCTTTAAAATTGTCCCGAGTAACACCTTTTGACAGTATTCAACAGTGAATGAGAAATTATGCAATGTAAGTGCATATTTGAAATGCTAAGCAATAAGCATATTGACTTGGTTAGTCCCACAGGCAAAACAGCAGCATAGAAAAATAAATGGTAGATGCAGTGAACATGTTTTGCAGGCAGGGTAATGTAAATTTGGTTTTGTGCTCCTAATGAAAACAAAAAGTGCTGCAAGTTTGATATAATGATAACACAGCAGTCCTGACGCCTCAGATGCTGTGAGAATTATTTCTATATATAGCCTACAGCTCAGTTTTGTTGTTAATGAATAAATTGTGTGGATGTTACAATGATAACCTCCAAGTAAAAATTATTTGCTATGTCATTTCTGCTTTAATTGTCATGCTTGCACATCGCGAAAGAAGAACTGCAACGTGAATTGTTAATATGTAGCAGTTGGTACTACATTGTAAGCTTTGACAGCTGTACATGGTAAAATGGTTAAGTGTTTGGTTTATGGTTGCAACTCTGGATATAACGAGAAACAGCAACAAGTGCTTGGATTTCCTTTTCAACAAACCTGATTTATTAACAAAGTGGATCAACTGTGGCAACCAATCTGAATGGAAGCCAATCAAAAACTCCATAGTACGCAGAAAACATTTAGGGATGATTTTGTTAAAAACAGGTAAAAGAAGAAATAAAAAAGGAAATGCAACCAGTTCAACAACACACCCAGAAAAAGCATCAAGACAACCTTCAGCATTGGCTACTGCTAGCTTGTCAACAAATACTCTTAGCAGAGAATGTATCAGACTGATGAAAATGAAAGTTTTGAAGTTGCGGATTTAATCAAGTCAGTTCATGATTTGAGCTTTTTGAACTCACCAACTGGTTGCTTGTGTGCAAGAAAACAAGTGCATGGATAATAATTTGCAATGTTGTTTTTAATTAGGAGACAGGATTTTCATCAATGCAAAAGCCATAAAAGTTGATGAACATTTGCATGTGCCACTTCAGTTTTGCAGTTACCCAGACCCATATCCCACTTTCAATCTTTCATCATGTTTTTTTCATGATAGATGTGCAGAATTAACGCAGTACAGTATGTGAGAATTTTTTTTTCAATAAGAATTGTACGCCTAACTAAAACAAAGGAGTTTATGAACAAGTGCTGCAATCAGCTGTTTGAAATATTTTGAAGCTAAATGATTTGTATTGACATTTTGGTATAATTTGGATCAAATCTGGGCACACTGGTAGCAAAACGTTTGCACTATTCCACAGAGGTGTGTTGCATTTTGCTTGCTGAAGGTTGTTTGCAAAAGTGTCTGTAATGCTGTAAGTACATGTATATAGAGAGCATGGTTTACATTTCCCGGAACCCTAACACATTCTAGCTTTAGATTATTTTTCAGACTATGCATCATTAAACAAAAGCATGGCAAAGCTTTAAAAAAAGTCCCATAAACCGCTAGTATCATTACAACTACTGCTACAGTCATGAAACAAATGCATGTGATCGAGTTTACCTGCATTTTGAAACAAACCAAATCGGCCTGCTAATGATGGCCATCCGGCCGTATCTTAAGTAGGCCGTGGTGCGGCTCTAACGAAATCGTAAGTCTAGATTTGGCTCCCTTCAATGAAAGGTTGAAAACCACTCCTACACAATATTCAATCGTCCTGTAGTGGGCAAAACAAAATTATTACGCCAGAAGTCGCAACAAACCCACTGTTATTTCAGAATTGCAACTAAACTTGCAAAACCATATCAATACGTGTTGTTGTAGTTTCAATAAAATATCGATGAAGAGAAAAAAAACTGTGCTGCAAGATAAGTTTAGCCTAACAACAAATTTTGACCTAATGATAAATTTTGACTTTTTTTGACCTAATAACTTGGGAGTGGCTCATGGTATGAGCGTGAAAGTTGTTTTGTGGGCGTTTCATAAACTTTAAAAAAGGCAGAAAATTTTTGATTTTCGCTTGCCCTGGTTATTGCTGTATAGTTGCTTTCGTGGACTGTGTGCATTTGCTATCCATCAAGGGGATCGCATAGAAAAAAGTTTATTAAAATGGGTTGCAGAACAAATATGTTTGAGAAGCCCTGCTGTAAACCAGTGGTTTTCAAACTTTTTTGTACCGCGACCCAGGCCTGTAGCCACCGGAGGGCATTGCCCCCCAGATATGGTTGTGCCCAGAAAAATTAGTTTTAAACATATAATAAAACAATAATCTTTCCCCCTAAAAATGCATTTTTCCCCTCCAAAACTGAAAGCCTGGTTACGTGCCTGCTGGGGACGCCGAAAAATCCCAACAATGTCGCAAGTAGTTTCTTCAATACAGTGCATCTGCTCCCAAAAGACCGTAAGTTCGAACATGGGAGTGCCAAACTTGTTTCTTGGCCCGCGCGCCATCTAACCTCGGTACGCCCCTGATCACTTCGAAGTCTACAAACAAAATGGTACCAGAAGAACGAAAAGTACGGAAATTCTAAGGCAGGCTAAGAGGTTCCGTTATTCGAAGGGAGTGTAGTTTGCATTGCAATTGCAATCGTTTTTCCTTCTGCGTGCCAGAGGGGCACGAAAGTTCGTTGGCAAAGTTAGCGTCACAGATCATTCGTCAAGTACAGTATCTTCATCTTGCGCTGCGGTTTTGCCACTAAGCTTCATGTCGCTGAGCTTGTGCTGCGGTTCGCACAAGTTCAGAGCGTTCAAAACAATATCTGGAAATCAATACTTAACGGCTTCGTTTGCACACTTGCGTTTTTCAAGAACAAAGATTTAACAAACTCCAATAAATTCATTACATATCGTGACCCTTGCTGCTAAGTTTAAATTTCCTATTTATTAGCAGCGGGCCGCTTGAGTTGAGCAATTTGCTGTGACGTTTCTTTAGCCCAGAACCGGTGTTCTACAATGACCTTGTATGTTTTTGTTAAGTTATTCCTGACTAGTCTGTGCGTAGCTAGGCACACCATACGTCCCGTTTTAAAGACTTTGTCCCGGTCAGTCAACCAAAAAGTCCCGGTAACGCATTCAGTCAGCCAGCATAGTTCTATATATACCTGGGGCATCAACTCTCGTTGAGATAATTTTTCTATCATAAATAGCACGGGGTCTGATAACAGATGCAGAATGCTGGAGCAGCATGTGAAAGCCCTTATCGCCTGTAGAATTATTACTGACTTTTCCGGCTGTGATTTTTACAAAAAAGTGAAATCGAACAAAGATATGTTGAAGAAAATATTGTTAATATAGAAAAGTATGACTGAGCGAATGCGTAAATTTACAAATACTTGAACATGGTTTTATTTATTAGTAAAATGCATTATTTTAGTTTTTCTTGATGTATTTACTGCAGGAATCCAAAATAGCTGCACGCTTCAAATGAGATGTGAACCACAAACATCTGACACGGCTCGTTGTTCTGAAACGTCCCGGTTTTCAATCACAAAAATATGGTATGCCTATGCATAGCGGCTTTCAACTTGCTAGAAAGTCGTCGTCTCTTAAGTCAAGCTTAGTGACATGAAGTACTGCGCTTGACGAATGAACTGTGACGTGGAGTCCCGTAGTATACCATGATGTAGACGGCGATTTATAGAAGTTAAGCAAAGCTCGTATTGACGAATGGCTTAATGATCACCAAGACAACGGAAAAGAATATTGGCAAAAATTGTAGCTGGAGGTAAGTGCAGAGCTTCAGAGGGGCCGGAAAATAACGATTTGCCTTTGCACGCAAAAATCGAGAGTCAGTTGAATGAAAGGGGATGAAATTGAACATTTGCTTCGAGCAACGACAGCCATGCTATTTACTCTGTGTTTCAGGATTAATTGAGAAATAGGCGCCTCCAACAATAACTGACTTCGCGCTGCCAGTAAATAACCAAATACAATTCCACGAACCACTTAAAAGCCACCTACTCTGGTCACTGTGTCCAACCACGCCATAGTCGATCACGAGACTAATCCCTCAGCCATACCACCTACGACGTGATAATGCAAAACAACACTTCCTGTTTCTTTACCTATGAAGAAATACTGTAACATGTATGCAGTTAAATTTTCAAGACATTTTAAAGATACTTAAAAAACACTGAATCAAATTGTGCTGCATAATTGCCTTACTTTTAAGTTAAAATTTCTGAGTTCAAAATGTGATGCTTCTCTGGCAGGCGGAGTGCGTGCAATCACGTGGGAAAATAAAGTACTTGCCATAGTCGAAGGAGATCGGGTTGCAAGTGGTGTGGTCACACCCCGACACTTTGCAAGTTTGCGACATATCGGGCAAAATTTAGTAAAAATCGGGCAAAATTTTTTGAAGAATTTTAAAAATACTTTTATAAATCTGACAGATTAATGTATTTTCATACTTCTGAAAAAAAAGAGAAAAAATCAGTGATATGTTTTTCGGATCCAATACAATGTTTATACAAGGTAAATTACAAAAAACATTTTGTGCTGTTGGCGACTGAACAAATATCCAATCTGATCTTGTGTATACACTTAAAAGTAATTTATGATAATATTGTGTCCCCTGTCATTTCGCATGCTGAACTCCTTGTTCATATTCTCTTCCCATCGTGGTCGATTAAGGACTAAAACATGATAGAAGGGTGTTAATTTCCTTTATTTACTATTATTCTGTGTATGTGTCTGCATGGTTGTTTTCCAGATAGCTTGTCTTAGCTTTATTGGACAGACATCTAATGACATCATGTACTTGACGCCCTTTGCCAAAAACTATTTCTAAAAAGGCCTCTAACAAACAATACGTGAGTTATTGAAGTGTTTTTTTTTCACTACATTTGCATGTTTCTTGCAACACAGTATTGAGCTGACAACTTGTACGTTAAGCTCGAGATTTAGGAATCATTGAACTCTAACTACTTTTCATTTCGCAATTACTTTTGTTGCTGGTTTTTGGCTAATTGCACGCTACCGTAGTAGTAGAATTGTCGAACATAAGCTAGCTATGGGTTAGACTGTTAGAGACTGTCATGAGTGGTTCGAGGCTAAGCAGACGGAGATATTGGGGGAACACATGCGTCAGGATTCGCAAAAACTAAAACAAAGGAAGAGAAGCAGGAGGTTCTCGCTGAATAATCGAGCTGGTGTCAATACTGCCAAAATCAGTCTTGAAAACAGTGTACAAAAAATTTGCTAACAGAAGCACAGATGGTTACTTAATCAAGTCGTACTGAGTCGATGATCTTGATGATCTTGACAACTCCATCCGTGAAAAACGATACTGAAGAAATGAAAGAAGCACTGGCCCATGCAGAAAGTGCATCGGTTTCAAATCATACTGCTGTTCGTACAGACGTTGGGCTCTGGCCAAGAGAGATTGACCCATGTATGCTTGATTATTGGTTGGAGTGAGGCAGTGACGAATGTCAGCAATTAAAAGTGTGTCTTCTTGACTTCAGCCAAAGTCTTCGGAGAGAAGCCACCGCATGTTATTGTCAGAAAGCCTTTTTTACGCAGATCAACAGTACTTTAACTCATCAAGAAACCCCTCGAAGGTGGTTATGCCATTCACCGATAAAATCTACACTTTTCTGCTTTAACTGCAAGCTTATGTCGAGAGACACTGTCTTTGCAAAGGGGTAAACGCACTTCGATCAGAACCCGTAAGCACTGTCCAGCACTAATCAACGAAATACACTATTTGAAGTTTATACTACGTAAGAACGTTAGAGGCCGCGTAGATGACTGCATTGCAAAGTAATTGAGTGAACGATGAACTGTTCGCGTTCTGTTCCTCTGCGTCTTGCAGAGACCGTTCGTTTTCTGTGTGAACGTGGCTTGCCATTTCGCGGAACTAATGAAAAGGTTGGTTCTCATAACGGTCTCTTTCTCAGAGTGCTAGAGCTTATTTTAAAGTTTAACCCTTCTCTCGCAAACCATATCAATACATATGCCTGAAATGGAAACGGTCACACTTCTAATTTATCAAAAACTACAGGCGATGAGTTCATTGAGCTTCTGGGAAAACAAATCTTGGATCGTATCATCACTGCTCAGAAATCTTTTTTTTTCAAATTATTATTCAGTGTTCCATTCGTCACCTGGTGTTTCGCATGATGATCAGCTTACTTGAGTAGTTAGATACGTTCTTCCTACGGGGCCTGTAGAACGTTACATTCTTTTTAGAGATGTTTGACGGATATGCAGGAAAACGCCTAGTAACGGAATAAACATTGCGGAGGGCAATTGTATGACAAACCGAGTAACACGAATGGAATGTTCGGTGGAATGCAGACACACATCATCTTGCAACCCTGCATTAAAGCAATATACATGTCGTGCTCTGCGCATTTATTGAATCTTGTTGGCTAAGCAACAGTTTCCAGTTGTATTTTTCGATTTTGTTGATAGCTTTGTGTTTTTCACGGAGTCAACAAGTCGGTGGACTATTTCACAACTGCTTTTTCTTACAAAAAAGCGACTACCGGTCGTTAAACGGTTGTCAGATACGAGATGTTCGGCCCATGCTGATGCTACTATAGCGCAGTAGCTATGGGATACACAGTATTTTTAAGGCGTNTTGTGGGACCGAATGGATCTCTCAAATTTTTCCAAACTCTGTCAAATACGCTGGAAACTCNCTGTATAACCACCGCCAAAACACACTAAAACCTCGCTTTAAGACCATCTCGGTATTCAGATAAAATCGCTGCGGTATTTCAAAGCGTCCTAGTTCGGCACTGCGTTTATCGTGTTGGGAGACACTAATGTCAACCTTTGTTGTTTTTTGCTCATGGGCAGTAATTCAACACTTTTTGGGCACAAATCTAAAACTCAGGAAAAAATATTTTGCAACCAGAAACATTTTTCTTCCCTTGCCGCCTACAGCTATGGTACTTTCTAAAGCAAAGAACTGGTAAAGCGGACTTTGTGTGCACAGTCTCGTAAAAGGCGACAGTGACACTGATGATCCACCACGAGGTTTGCTGTATCTCAACACTGTCATGGCGATGTTGAGTTCCACTCAGGTAATGGCTCCAGATTTTTGAAAGCCGATTTGTTTGTGTCAAATTGTGGTGTAAAACTGTGCTGCATTACCATTATATGAAATTATGGTGCGCCTTGTACGTAAAATAAGAAAACTGACATCGTTACACTAAAAAGCCACGGCGTGATGAAACCATTTTTTCAACGTTTAAAAAATTTTTTAACACAAATATAACACTTTGTTTAAACACCAAAAACATTTTTTTCATCGAATATATTTTTTGTTTCAACAACTAAAAGAAATTTTTTCAACGAAAACATTTTTCTTTTTTTAATTTAAATTTTTGCAAATGATCCTTTTATGTTTTTTTGGTAACAAAAAATCTTATTGAGTAACAGAGTGTTGTGTTTTTCCCTGACAGTTTCAAAACTCAGAGCTGTACTTTATTCGGAGAAGTGCTGTACTTTATTCGGAGAAGATAACGGCAAACAAGGCAGACAGTCCCGCTTACGGCTTGAGTACAGTAATGTAGCGCTGCAGAGCGCGTATCGAATAGTTTTGTTTGATATGGTGGTTTATTGTTGGCGCTTTATAACTACAATGGTCTTGTAGCGCCAGGACTGAGTTTGTACAATTTCTGCGTGCATTGATTTTCACTCGGTTTGTTTTTGTGTTCTGGGTGTGTTCCCTGCAGCTCTCCCGCACACCGTGCGCCTGGTAAGAAGGCTGCAGTACTAATTTATAAGGTCTTGGTAAGACCCGGCCGAGAGTCGAACTCTCTGACCTACCAGCACCGACGCGGACGCACTTACCACTAGACCACGCTGGACGCGTATCGAATAGAATGAGTTACCAGCAAAGGCGACAGTATTTAGCGACCGACCACGAGGTACAGAGCGCGCAAAACAAATCAACGCGCGGCGTGG